>Ga0335078_10006306_pt1 | contig 17563 bp, 19 predicted proteins | sample Lox_Sample_32_FD_206711 | JGI IMG/M metagenome (GOLD analysis project Ga0335078, IMG submission 206711) | Soil microbial communities from Loxahatchee National Wildlife Refuge, Florida, United States - Lox_Sample_3.2 | ecosystem: Environmental > Terrestrial > Soil > Wetlands | place: USA... | reverse complement strand
CTTCGCCATCCGCCCAGCAACGCCTCCAATACCCGCATACCTTCAGTGCATCATCCCTCCGCCCAAAACCGGCTAACCGCGCTGCTTCCCACAGTTAGAACTGCTGCACATGCATCACACGCTTGCGGGCACAACGTAAAGAAGAATCGCGAAGTAGTGGGCGAAGCTGCCGGCAAGGACGAAGATGTGCCACGTAGCGTGGAAGTAGCGAATCCTGTCGAGCGCAAAGAAGACCACGCCCAGCGAGTAGGCCATGCCGCCGGCGGCCAGCCAGAGCATGGCGTGCCAGCCAATGGCGTGAAGGAGCGAGCGCGCCACGAAGATCACCAGCCAGCCCTGAAGCAGGTAGATAGCCGCGGAGATCGGCGCAAGGGACCCTCGAGTGAAACGATCCATGGCGATGCTCTTGACGACCACGCCGGCGACAGCCAGGGCCCAGACCACGGCAAAGAGACTCCAGCCCATCGCGCCGCCCAGAGAAACAAGGGTAAACGGTGTATAGGTTCCGGCAATGAGCAAGTAGATGGCCGAGTGGTCGAGCACGTGAAAGACCTGGCGGGCACGGGTGCGCACCAACGAGTGATAGAGCGTGGAGCACAGATAGACCAGAACCAGCGCGCCAGAAAAGATGGCGCAACTCGCGATCAGCCGCGTCGAGCCGTGCGTGGATGCAACGATGAGACAGACGGCTCCTGCGATGGCAAGCCCGGCGCCGATGCCATGGGTAATGGTGTTGGCCAGAATGTCGCCCAGATAGTAGCGAGGAAGCACAAAACGATCATAATCCGGCGATGAGAACCGAAAAACCGCGCGCAGCCTGACGGTTCCGAATTAGAACGCACGCAAACCATGGGAAATTCAGTTTCGACACGCCTCGGTCGACAGTGCATTGCTCTTGAGTGCGATCGGAAGCGGAACTACGTTTGATTCATGCCGGACTTTTGGGAGAGGTGCCGGCAGCGAAGCGGCCACACGATATGACCGATACGAGTGCGATTCCGGGAAGCAAAGAGCGGCGAGCCGATTCAGTTAACCCGCGCAGGGCGGAGGGTCTGTCCAGCCACCTGATAGAAATCGCGCAGGGCTACAAGCGCGTGCTCGAGAAGAACCCTGCGCAGCCCGCCGCATTGGCAGGCATGTGCCTGGTGGCGCTGGTCAGCCGGCAACATGAAGCAGCCATAGAGATGGCTTCTGCCGCGGTGGCCGCCGCGTCGGAGTTTGTCCCAGCGTGGGTTGCCTTGGGGCAGGCGCTGAAGGCTGCCGGGCGTCACGAGGAGTCAGAGAAGGCATACAACCAAGCGCTCCGGCTCGATGGCACGAATGCGCTGGCCCGCCTAGGGCTGGGCGAGCTCAGGATCGCCTTAAGCCAGCCGCAGGAAGCATTGAGCGAGTTTGCGCTGGCGCTCAAGCGCCAGCCGGGGTTGATTGCTGCACATCTCGGGCTTGGCAATGCGCTCGCATTGTTGGGCCGGAATGAAGAGGCGCTTCAGCGCTACGAGGCCGCGCTTGCACTGCGGCCGCGGCTGCCGGAGGGCGAATTTGCCGCGGGTTTTGCGCTGGCACGCCTCGGACGCGCGAAGGAAGCGGAGACACGCTATCGGCGCGCTCTCGCCGCGAGGCCCGACTTTGCCGCTGCCTGGATCAACTTGGGGAGTTTATTGCGAGAGCAGGGCAAGGATCTTTACGCTGAAGCCGCACTGCGTTGCGCCGTGGAGCTGCGGCCGGACCTGGTCTCAGGTTGGGTGAATCTGGCGATTCTGGAAAAAGAGCGGGCGAGGCCCGAAGCTGCCGAGAAATATCTGCGCAAAGCTTTTGCGTTGAATCCTGCACAGGTTGAAACACTTGTCGCGTGGTGCCAGCTTCGGGTTGCGCAGAGGGATCTTGCCGGGGCATGGGCCTGGTTGCGCTGGTCGCTCATACTGAATCCGGAGTTTGATGAGGCCGTGAACCTGCTCGGTATTTTGTTACATTTGGAAGGACGATTCGAGGAAGCGATAGATACCTTCGACCGGGCCGAGGCGCTGGGCAATTCCGCAGCCGCTTCGAATCGTGGCAATTCCCTGCTCGATCTGGGGCGCGCGGAGGAAGCGCTCGCGGCGCACCAGCTTGCAGTCGTGCGCGATTCCTCGAACGCCGGCGCCCGATATAACCTGGCGCTTACCCAGTTGCGTTTGGGCGATTGGGCGCATGGCTGGTCCGGCTACGAAGCGCGCTGGCATTTTCGCGAGGTGCATCGCGCACCGCGCATCTTCAAGCAGCCGCGGTGGCGTGGCGAAGAGTTGCACGGAGAGCGCGTCTTGCTCTATGCCGAGCAAGGGCTAGGCGACACCATTCAGTTCTGCCGCTATGCCGCGATGGTGGCGGCACGAGGCGGTGTTCCGATCCTCCAAGTGCAAACCGCGGCTGAGCGATTGACGCGCACGCTGGCCGTGGTGCGCGCGGGGTTGGCCAGGACGACAGTGTTGGGGGCTGACCCGGACCTTGATCTAGAATGTCCGCTGCTGAGTCTGCCCGCAGTCTTTCACACCACCATCGACACGGTTCCTTGGGAAGGTGCGTATCTCGGCGCAGATGCGAAGTTCACAGCAGAGAAGCGGGCGCAGTTTCCTAGGCGCGGAGATGGCTGGCGCGTGGGGCTGGCGTGGGCGGGCAATCCCCGCTACAAGGCGGATCGCGCACGGTCAATGCGACTGGCAACGCTCCTACCGATTCTTCGAGCGGTGAATGCGACATGGATCTCGCTGCAGAAGGGCGAGGCGGCGGGACAGCTCGCGCGCCTGCCCCAAGATGTTTCTGTCTGGGATGGATCGAGCGGCGACCAGGACCTGGTCGAGACTGCTGCGCTGGTCTCCAGTCTCGACATGGTCATCACTACGGACACATGCATTGCCCATTTGGCCGGGGCGATGGGCAAGCCGGTATGGATTCTGCTGCCGCACCCCGCCGACTGGCGCTGGATGGAAAAGACCGAGACCACCCCTTGGTATCCGACGGCGCGCTTATTCCGGCAGAAGGTTCCTGGCGAGTGGGAAGGGGTGATAAAACGCATCGTTGATGAGCTAACTACATTTACTTTCTCAAATATGGCCGCATGATAGCCCGGATCCCGCAAAACTTCTGAGAGTTGCGAAAAAATAATCACAATGTTCTTGACAAAGAGTACTCTATATTATAGAGTTCTTTATTGTTGATGACACCCTTCCAGAGAAAAGGACATTGTGACGACAGAAACGCGAATAGGAGAGATGGCTATGCCGCTTGAGATCGAGCGGCTGGTGAAGCGCTTCGGCGATACCGTAGCGCTCGACGACGTGAGCCTGACCGTGCGGGCGGGCGAGTGCGTGGGGCTGCTTGGGCCGAATGGCGCAGGCAAAAGCACGCTGATCCGGAGCATTGTGGGCCGTGTCGTTCCCAACAGCGGACGCGTGGCGGTTTTCGGGCGAGCGGCGGGCTCGGCGGAAGCGCGCATGGCGTTGGGCTGGGTGCCGCAGGAGCTGGCGATCTACCCGAGGATCAGTTGCGCGGAAAATCTGGGATCGTTTGGCCGCTATTGCGGGCTCTCGGGGCAGAAGCTGGCGGAGGCGATTGCATGGTGCCTGCACTGGGCGGCGCTCGAAGACCGGCAGGGCGAGCTGGCGCGGAATCTCTCCGGCGGAATGAAGCGGCGGTTGAACATGGCTGCGGGGATGCTGCACCGGCCCAAGGTGGTGTTGTTCGATGAGCCGACGGTCGGCGTGGACCCGCAGTCGAGAAACCGGATCTTCGAGATGGTCGAGGCGCTGCGCGCGGCGGGCACGGCGGTGATTTACACGACTCACTATATGGAAGAGGCGGAGCGGTTGTGCGACCGGATCGCCATTGTCGATCACGGGCGGATCATCGCGGAGGGTACGAAGGACGATCTGATAGCCGCGTCGTTCGGGACGCGCAGCCAGGTGCTGGCGCGGCTTGCGGGATCGAAGGACGCGATCGCAGCGTGGGCGGCGCGGAATGGCGGGCACGTGAAGGACGGGACGGCGGAGTTCACCGTAGAGCAACCTGCGGAGATTGCGCGCCTGCTGAACGATATTGGGAAGGCGGGGCCGGATCTGGTGGATGTTTCGCTGCGCAAGCCGAATCTGGAATCTGTGTTTTTGCACCTGACAGGAAGGGAGTTACGAGATTGATTCTTCAAGTTGCACGGACCGCATTGCTGGCGTTGCGGCGCGACCGCGGCGCGCTGGTGCTGAGCTTTATTCTACCGCTCGCGTTTTTCTCCATCTTCGCTACCATCTTCGGCAGGCAGGACAATACAACGCCGAAGGTGCACGTGATTGTGGTGGACGAGGATCGGAGCGAGGCCTCGCGCGCCCTGGTGAGTGGGCTCAAAAGCGAGACTTCTCTGGTGGTGACGACCAGGCCCGCGGCGAAGAGCAAGACCGCGCCCCCGCCGGCCGATTACACGGCGGCAACGGCTGAGGCTGCGGTGAAGGCGGGTGACGCTCCCGTGGCGCTGATCGTTCCGAGCGGATTCGGGCGCCACCCGATGGCGTTCGGGCCCGACGACGGCGAAAGCTCGATCGAATTGCTCAACGACAAGAGCGACATGATCGCTCCGCAGATGGTAGCCGGGCTGCTGCAGAAGGCCGCGATGACAGCGATGCCGGCAGTGATGGCCGAGGAAGGCATGAATACTGCCGAAAAGTACATCGGTGGATTTACGCCTGAGCAAAAGAAGGTGGTAGAGGACGGGCTCGCGAATCTGCGCAAGGAAGTGGCAGAAGGCAAAATCGGCGGCCCTGCAGGCAGCGGCGCGAATGAATTTGACGCCGGGATCGTGCGCGTGAAGGCGCGCGCGGTAGTGGGAGAAAACAAGAAGAGCCCGATGATTTCGTTCTATGCGGCGGCAATCGGTGTGATGTTTCTGCTGTTCACGGCGAGCGGATCGGCCGGGGCGCTGCTGGACGAGGCCGAAAGCGGTACGCTGGAGCGGGTCCTGAGCACGCGAGTAACCATGACGAAGCTATTGGGGGGCAAACTGGTGTTCAACACGTTGCTGGCGTTCATACAGCTCGTCGCCATGTTTTTGTGGGGCTGGGCCGTGTTCAAGCTCGACTTCTTCAATCATCTGCCAGGGTTTGCGGTGATGGGGTTGTCGACAGCATTCGCGGTGGCCGCGTTCGGGCTGCTGCTGGCCAGCGCCTGTCACACGCGGGCGCAACTGGGCGCGCTCTCGACGCTGCTGATTCTGATCATGTCGTCGGTGGGCGGCAGCATGTTTCCGCGCTACTTGATGCCGGACTCGATGCAACGTGCGGGCCTGCTCACGATCAATGCATGGGCCATCGATGGATTCACGAAGGTCTTCTGGCGCGATCTGCCGCTCACGGAATTGTGGCCGCAGGTTACGGTGCTCGTCGCGGTCGGCGTGGCGTTGTTTCTGATCGCGCGCCGGGTGGCGCGGCGATGGGAGGTTGCGTAAAAAACAGGGACTAAGGGAACGAGAAAGCAGGGACCAGTAACTAGCGGTTCGTGTTGCCGGTAGGGAAGTAATGAAAGAGGAGGCTTTGTGGACACGCAGAAAGACAATCTGGAGTTAGTGGAGCGGCTGAAGCTGATCGAGTGCATGATGGCCGAGGGCCGGCGCAAGCAAGAGAGCTGGGGATGGACGTTTGTGTTGTGGGGGGTGGCGTATTACGTTGCATTTTTCTGGGCAGCGTGGACCCGCTTCGCCTATGCATGGCCGGTGACGATGATCGCCACAGGCATCTTAACGGCGGTTAACTTCAAGCAGAAAGACTCTGAGCCGAACACAACCCTGGGCCGCGCAATCGGTTCCATCTGGATCGCCACTGGGCTCTCGATGTTCATCCTGTTCGATGCGTTGGGGTTCAGCGGACACATGAAGGACGGGCGGATCTTTCTTGCGGGCGCGTCGGCCATGCTGGGGCTGGCAAACGCCGCATGCGGCCTGACGCTGAAATGGAAGGCGGAGATTGCCTGCGGATTGGTGTGGTGGGCGGCGGCGGTGATGGCCAGCTTTGGCTCCATTGCCACGGCCGTAGATGCGTTTCTGGTGGCGATATTCCTCTGCCAGATTGTTTTTGGCATCTACGCCATGATCCTCGAAGCGCAGCGGCGCAAACAGCAGAAGGGAGCGGCCCATGCCTGAGCTGCCGGAGCTGAATCCCGTGGTTCACGGGAAGCTTCGCCTGGCGCTGCTCTCGCTGCTCTCGGCGGTCGACGAGGCAGAGTTCACCTGGCTGCGCTCGAAGACCGGCGCGACCGATGGCAACCTGGGCGCGCAGCTCTTGAAGCTCGAAGAAGCCGGCTACGTATCGGTCGAAAAGAAATTCGTACTCCGCAAACCGCAAACGCTTTACCGCATGACCGAGGCCGGCCGCGCGGCGCTGGCCGAGTACGTGGCGGCGCTGAAGCAACTGTTGGGCAATGCGGCAATTTGAAGGCGAAGGTTTCCCAAGAGATTCCCGAAGGAGGTTGACGATGCAAACGAAGTTGACGGCGGATTGGGTTCGCGGGACTGCGATCGGCGCGATGATTGCAACGGGCTTTGGGATGGGCTGGCTGTTTTGGTCGCTGGCTGAGATGCATAGGGCCGGAGCGGGGTCGGCGATCGGAGTGGAGTTGGGTGCGGTTGCGCTGCTGGCGCCTGCGATCTACATAGCGCGTCAGGCAAAGCGCTGGCCGCGCATGGCCCGAGATCCTGCAATGATGCGCGGATTCGCGTGGATCAACGCGTTTCAGTGGACAGCGATTCTGGCGGCGCTACTTGGTCTTTCGCGATTGCATCTCTATGCGTACGATGCCTCGGCAATCACCGCGATCGTGGGACTGCATTATCTTCCGCTGGCGCGGCTCTTCCGCTTTCCCATGCACTACGCGACGGGCGCGGTGCTGGTTTGCTGGAGCGGAATAAGCATTCTGCTCTTTAGTCAGAATGCTGTACTGAGCGCAGCCGCAATGGGAACGGGCGTGATTCTCTGGGCGAGCGCAGTCGCGATGCTTGTGCTGGTGATGCAGAGAATGGCGGCGGAGGAGGCAGCCGGCGAACTTGGGTAGCCAAGTACAGCGAGCGATTTGCCGTCCGCTGCTTACTCTTGAATGTCTGCTGCAAAAGAATCGCGCACGCGCCGCATGATCCCAAGATAGAACGCTAGGTTGTGGATCGTGTTCAGCGTTCCTGCGAGCGGCTCGCCGGCCTGCATGAGGTGGCGCAGGTAGGCGCGCGAATAGCGGCGGCATACCATGCAGTCGCATGCGGGGTCGGGCGGGCCTTGGTCTTCGGCGTATTGCTTGTTCTTGATGTTCATGCGGCCTTCGCTCGTAAACAGCAGTCCGTGGCGCGCGGCGCGCGTGGGCAGCACGCAATCCATCATGTCCACGCCCATGCGCGCGTACTGCTCGATCTCCTCGGGGTAGCCGACGCCCATTACATAGCGCGGCTTGCCCCTGGGCAAGAGCGGCAGGGTTTCGGCGATGATCTCCAGCGTCAATTCGCGCGGCTCACCCACGCTCAACCCTCCGATGGCGTACCCGTCGAAGCCCATCTCGACGAACTGCTTGGCGCATTGGCGACGAAGGTCCAGGTACATGCCGCCTTGGACGATGGCGAAGCAGCACTGCGTGTGGCGCGACTTAGGGCCGAACCACGGAACCTCATGCCGGTGGGCGCGAAAGTGATCGAGCGAACGCCGCGCCCACGCCATTGTGAGCCGCAAGCTTTCCTCGGCACGGCGGCGGTCGGCGGGGTACTCGGTGCACTCATCGAAAGCCATCGAGATGTCGGCGCCCAGGGCGATTTGGACATCAATTGAATGCTCGGGCGTGAAAAAGTGTGAACTCCCGTCGAGGTGCGAGCGAAAATGCACGCCGTCATCGCTGACTTTGCGCAGCGAACTCAGCGAAAAAACCTGAAAGCCGCCGGAGTCGGTAAGCAGGGCGCGCGGCCAGGCGGTGAATTTGTGCAGGCCACCCATGCGGCGGATGGCTTCGTGGCCGGGGCGCAGGTAAAGGTGATAGGTATTGCCGAGAATAATTTCGGCGCCGAGCGCTTCGAGCGTGTCTTGCGAAACTGACTTGACCGTACCCTGCGTGCCGACCGGCATGAAGACCGGAGTTTCGACCGCTTGATGCGGAAGATGAAGACGCGCGCGGCGTCCGCCGGCGGCGGTTTCGGCAAGCAGTTGGAACGGCGGAGTCACTGATTGATTTTAGCGGTCCAGCGCTCGCTTTCGATCTTCGCAACTGCATCCCGGTCGGTGCGGGCTCCGGTGCCGCCGAGGCAAGCGTCGAGCAGTTGTGTCACGGTTTTTCCGGAACGGGGATCGCGGAGATCGGGCGCGATCTCGTTGAGCGGCACGAGGACAAAGGCGCGTTCGGCGAGCCGCGGATGGGGGATTTCGAGCCCCGGTGTGCCGAGAACCAAGTCGCCGTAGAAGAGGATGTCGAGATCGAGCGTGCGCGGGCCGTTGGAAAGGCTTGCAGCGCGGTCGCGACCGAATTCGAGTTCGATGGCGAGAAGAGCGTCGAGCAAATTGCGCGGCGAGAGTGGGATTTCCAGCGCGGCGACGGCGTTGACGAAACGGGGTTGATCCCGGTATCCAACCGGCGCGGTGGAGTAGAGCGAAGAACGCGCGGTAACTCGGCTGAGAGCGGACAGGCGCTCGGCGGCCACAGCAAGCGTAGCCTCCGGCAGGCCGGCGGAACTGGGCAGATTGGCGCCGAGGGCGAGAAAAACGAGAGACATGCTGATAAGAGAGTAGCGGAGAGACCAGGTCAACAAGCAAACGCAATTGGAATCAAATGAACCCAATCAATGCCCGCGAACATGAATTGCGGCAGCACATCCCGAGCCAAGCCCAAATCAGTGGATGCGTCCCTGGGGTTCGCCTTTGATTCCGATCCTTATGGCTTTGTCTTCCCCTGGCAAACGCGCCAAGGAACAAGCACAGGCTCACCTGCAAGATTGAAGTTCTCAACCTTAATGCCGGTCTGCAAGCTGCGCACCTTGCGGTATTGCGTGACAACGACGGGCGCGCCTGGGCAGAGGCGTGTCGGGACAATCTTTGGATCCGGGTTGTAGCCCGAACCGCTTAAGATAGCGCTTTCTTCCATCGGCGAGATGCCAAACGACGCGGGCGCGGCATCGAAATTCCCGAACCACCTGGAAATGGGCAGCGAAGGATCGCCAGGCTGCGCGGGCGCCAGCTCGCAGGGGCCTCGTGTCTGGAGGGCTGTGACGGTGAAAAGTGCAGGCGTTTTAAGCGGGAAGCGGCAGAATATTGCGAAGATGTTCATGACCTGCATCTCCCGATTGTCGATTGCCGAGCACGAAGCAAGATCCGGAATCCTGAAATCGCCTTTGGGCAGCGAGAAATGCCAGGAACGCGCGGGCGTTGCCTCGGTGAGTGCAAAGTCGAGATGCAGACTGACAACGGACGACTTGAGCCTCTCGTAATCGGAGCGGCGAACGAGGAACGAGATCGTGTGATAGCTGAGATAGTTCGCGGTGTCGGGGGTGTCGAAAACCTCCTGCGATTCCAGCCAATCGAGCTTGACCGGGGCGCCGTTCGCGGGCGTGAGCGTGGGCCGGAATGCGTCGAGTTGCCAGCGGTCTCCAGCGGCGACTCCCGAGGCGCGCAGTTCGACCTTGATTTCGGCCCATTTCTTCCGGTCGATGTTGAAGTAATTGGTGGAACCTGAATTCGACGACCAACGATCGACACCGGCTCTTCTTGCATCATCTTGCTCGTCAGAGATCATGCGGAGGGCGAATGGATCTGCGTCGGCGACGAGCGGGTAGGCGCGACGAATGATCGCACTGCTATTCGCGAGGAAGGAGACGAGCAGAACGAGAAAAGGCGCGCTGCCGAGCAAGAGGCGAGCGACGAGAGCGCGCCTGCGGGCGTATTGCAGAACTATGACCGCGCCGCAAACGAGAAGAACAACGAGGATCGAGGCCAGACCTCCCCAGGGGATGGGCCAGAACCCAGCGTTTGAGTTGTTCCCGTTCGTTCCGACGGTTGAGAAGACGATCGAGCTGACCAGGCCAAGAACCACGAGTACGCCGAGAATGGTGAGAAGCATGCGCACCAGATTCGACGTAACCGCGGCCAGACCAAGCAGCGGAAAAAACACCAACGAGATGAGGAGGAGCTCGTAGAGTAAACCGGGAAGATGCGAAAGCGGATTGAAACCCACTTGAAAGAGGATCGCAGCCTGCATCAGCAGAAAAGGAATGTAAATCAAAAGCAGAACGAAAAGAACCTTGGCAGCGAGCAGCTTGGGCCATTCGTAGGGCCGCGTAATCCAAAATTGCCGGTCGCCAACCAGCGGTTCGCCGTGAATCAGGCGCGCGATCAGCAAACCCCAACTCAAAGGAACGATGATATAAAGCAGGTGGCCGATCTCCCGGCTCGGTTTGCTCCCAGCTGCGACGTATACGCTGATCCAGGTTTTCGGAATCGCCCAGGCAAACAACGCAACGGCGACGATGGAAACAAGAATTTCCATCCACAACCGGCGGACATCCTTCCGAAAAATATGCAGGATTTGCTTCATGGCTTCACCGTCCTTGCGTTTGCATTCGCCTGAGCCATGCGCGTGCGGCTGCGTTCGCTCTTAGCGACGGCCAGAAAGATAGCACGCAATGGCATGGGATCGAAGACGATGCTGCGCGCCGCGGGAAACGCCTCGCCAACTTGCCGCTCAGTTGCCTCGCCCTGGTATTGCGTGTGCACCAAGCGAACTGCCGCGCCGGAGACTTGAACGTCAATCCACGCAGCAGGAAGATCCTCGCGCGCAGCGGCCGTTTCCGGAAGCGTGACTGTGACCTCGCGAAACCGCGCAGAAAGCGCGCTCATCTCTTCGGAGAAGAGCAGGCGGCCCTCTTCGAGATAGCCCACGTGGCTGGCCAGGCTCTCGATCTCAGCCAGGTCGTGCGAGGACAGAAAGATGGTTGACTCCCCGGCCAGCTCGAGAAGACTTTCGATCAACTCGTCGCGCACCAGGGGATCGAGCCCGGAAAACGGCTCGTCGAGAACGATCAGCGGCGGCCTGTAGGCAAGCGCGCTCACAAATGCGGCTTTCATGCGCATGCCGCGCGAAAGCTGGCGAAGCCGACGCTCTAGCGGCAGATCGAATTGCGCGACAAGCCGGTCGGCCAGATCCCCGTCCCACTGCGGATAAAAGGGCCGGCAAAACTCGAGCATTGCGCCCACGGTCATCCAGCCAGGCAGATCCTGGTTCTCCGATACATAGCCGATGGAGCAAAATTCCTTGCCGGCCAGCCGCCGCGCATCCCCACCTAGCACGTAGGCTGAGCCCGTAGTGGGGCGCAGGATGTTCATCAGCAGCTTGATCAGCGTGGTCTTTCCCGCGCCATTGCGGCCTACCAGCGCATAAATCGCGCCTTCCGGCACGGCGAGACTCACGCCATGCAGCGCGGCCGTGCGGCCGAAATGCTTTTGAAGACTCTCGGTGCGAACTACCGGATTCATGGATTCTCGTTGCTTCCTTTCCGCATTCCGGCGGGTTTCGCATCGCCGCCGAGCTTGTTCCAGTGCGCGGCTAGCGCCGCCTGCGTTTTGCCGAGCTCGATGCCCAGCCGCTTCGCCTCAACCACCAATTCCTCGATCTGTTGACCCAGCAGTTGCGTGCGCTGCCTCTCTGTGGACTCGGGAAGCGGCGCAACCACAGTGCCGATCCCAGGCCGCATCTCCAGTAGCCCTACTGAAACCAGATGAGCGATTACCTTGGCTGCTGTGTTGGGGTTGATTTTGAGTTCTTTGCTAAGGGCGCGGACCGAAGGAAAGGCGTCGCCGGGGCGCAACTGACCGGCCACCATCGCCCGCGTGGCGGCATAGACGATCTGCTCGAAGAGCGAAACGCCCGGCTGCAGCCGCACTCTGAACGGAATCACATGCGTACTATTACAGATAGTACACTAAATGTCAAGAAGAATATTGTTCGGTTCGCTCTGAACCGGCGTCCACTCGTTCTGCAATGGATCGAGAAAACTCGATAACCGAAGCGTGATCCGTGAGACCGGCCGTCACACTCGCCAGTAGTCGGCGCGCCAGGACTTGATGCGCTCCTTGATCTGCTTGCGGTTGAGGTTGTGTTCGAGGGCTTGCTTGGCAAGCTCGACCACCTCGTCGTCCGCAGCAAAACGCAGCGCGATCAACTGATCTTCTCTAAGGCGATAGATCTGCGGATGCCACGCTGCGGGAGCCAACGCCTGCAGGCGCAGCCGCTCTTCGACGCGGATCACGCGATCCTGCACTTTCAGCGGGTAGCTGCGCAGTTTGAATAAAGCGAAGAACGCCGCCACCGCGACCACTATCCACCAAACCGAATAGAAGCATGGGTGGCGGACGGCGTAGACAATGGCGATGACGATGCTGGCAAGTGCAATCCAAGTGAGGAAGAAGTGGAAGATTGGATCGAACCGTGCATGGTTCTTGAGATTTTGGGGCTCGGACTTACTCATTGGGGACTCCGGCTTCTCGTAGGCTGGAATTGGTTTGTCCGCCCGGGTGTGTCATCGCCGAATTGCCGGAAGCGGCGCCGGGAAGTTGCACGACCGCACTCGACCCCGCGGAGGAAGGACCCTGCACAGGCGCCCCCGTGGTCAACACCCCACTCGAAGGCTTCTCCACGGTAGATCCCATACTGGCGGAATTCTCCACGGCGTCGGACGGTCCTGTCAACGCCAATAAATTCTCCGGGCCAAGAACCTCGGGATTTTTTGGGACGAGACGATAACGGCCGCGCACCAAGTAGTCGACGAAAAGGCCGCCGGCAAGGTAGGGATTCACGATGGCGATGGGAATGGCGTAGACCGTGGTGACGAAGGATTCGTCGATGCCCTTGACGGAGCCGCTGCCGCGCCGGTAGCCGGGAACCTGCGGAATCTCGAAGACCGTGAGATCGGTTTCAGGATGCTTGCGCGCGTACCGCACCAGCTTGTAGGTGATCTGCTTGGGCGTCGTCATGCCGGCATCGGGGAAGAGACTGCGGCGAAAGGTGTGAGGAAAGTAGTAATTGAGGATCACGCGCGAAAAGTCGGCGCAGTTGCTGAAGAGCAGATCGAACTGGGTGCGGTTGGGGCCCGCGTTCATCTGCTGGATAAGGGCATCGTCCTGCTCCGGAGTGGTTGCAAAGCGGAAGGCGTAAATGCGTCGCTCGTAAGCCGAGCCCACCAGTTGCGTCCAGCCGCCGGTGAAGAAGCTGCCCGGCGCCAGATTGGGCCCGAGGTTTTCAAGATGGGCTTCGCGATAGTGGTTGCGCAACCGCATCACAGTGTCGCGATCTACATGTGCGGGCACCTCGGCGGGATTCTCAACCGAGTAGAGATAAGGAACGAGCGGAATCGCTACCCAGTCGTACCCGTCGATTCCCTGGTAGCGGGCGATGACAGCGCCTATTTCTCCGGGCCGGCAACGGCGCAGTGTGACGGGGGTCTCAGCGCAGATGCGCTCAAAGTAGATGGCGTTATGCCCGGTGGGGTTCAGAGTACCGAAGAAGCCATACGGCTCCTCCATCAACAAGGCTGCCTGCGCATGGCCACGCGAACAACAACAAGCCCCTGTGACGAAGAAAATAAAGGCAAAAATTCGAGTCTGGCGCTTCGAGAGCATCCGTCTCCCTTTTGGGGCAAGTAAGATGGTTTCCAGTCTCTCCCTCAGTATGCACTACTTTCGGTAGAGCGGCGACAAAAAGTCGAACCGGCGTCTCACGGACTGCAACTCGGACGCGCAATGTGAAAGCTCGCGCGCCGTGCGGGTATGTACGGACAGACCACCCGCCTGATTGATCAGACACCTATGGGGACGGAAGGTTGCGATTGAATCGGCGAGACGGCCGTGCAATCGGCGCGGTTGCGGAAATGGGATGCGCACTCGCCAAAAATTGCTGGCGATGCGCCCCGCAACCAGCGTTCACAGCAGTTGATGTCGTAGGCCCGCCAATCATACAGGCCAATAAATCTTCTTCAGCGGCAGCAGCGCTCTTGATTCAGTGTCCATACGGTCGTAATGTTCTATGATTGCTTTGCCCAGTTCGTCCGAATCCATGAGAGTTAGATTTTGATTGGATCGGTCCGCCTCGTATCTCGCCTCTCGTGAAAATCCTCCGGTGCTCACGTAAAGGCCATTGTCGTTTTGCCGAAGACCGCCGACGAAGCTGCGCACCTCATGCGCGCCCATGGCCCCTTTGCGATGCTTGACTTCGACGACGATTTTGGGCGGCTGGAAACCAAATCCATCAGGAGAGGCAATAATATCGCGACCTCTGTCAGGGCCAGCCGGTGAAATCCGGGTTTTATAGCCCATGGCGCGCAGTAGGCCGGCTACGAGTTCTTGCATCTGATCCCAGGCCAATTTGCTCAAACGGTCCTGCAGAAATTCCAGCGCTCTTTGTTCTGTGTCTTTCCGAACCTCGGCTTCTGCTTCAATTTCGACCTCGGCGGACGGTGCCTCATCCGCGCGAGATGCGTTTGTGGGCATGTTTAGAAGTTCGTCTGCGACTGACGATGGCAGACAGAAAATGGTCGCAATTGACCCTAAGCTGTTCTTGGCCTCGGCCGAAAGGTCATCGCGAGAAGCTTTCTTTTCCCCATCGCACTGACCGCGAATGGCGAAGTTCAGGATCATACTCGGCGTGATATTCGTATTGGCCCACGACTGTTCCGATGTGATAAATCCGGCTATCGGAATCATAGGTGGTCACAGCCTGACCCGGGACAATTTCCTCAAGGAATCGATATAGCTGCCCAACACTAGAAGCATTCTGGAATTTGTTGTTTTCTGGCCACGCCTGCTCAACGAGTTGAGCCAGTTGTTCACGGCTATGGACTTTCGACAGGTCGCCAAGTTTCGACCAGCCTACGGCAACCATCTGATGGGAGAGAAATTCGTCGATAAAAATCGAGTCGCGCCCAGCGCGAACCATCCAAAGCTGCCTTGCCATGCCACCAAGTATAACGAGAGATTCGTCCGTGCCGGATCGCAACACTAACCACAAAAACTTACACCGGCGCTGTTACGCTTTGGCAGGAACCACAATGGTTATCTCCTGAATTTCAATCAGACCGGAGCCGGCGCGCTTTTCGAGTTCCGGCAGAATCTCGTCTACCTTTTCGCGCGTCTCAATGAATTCTATTTTGATTGGAAGATGATCGGAGATCTCCAGAATGTGTGCGGAGTGCAGGCGGTGCTTGGCGCCGAATCCGGCTACGCCTTTGACGGCCGTGGCGCCGGCGATGCCGCTATGGAAAAGGTAGTCGAGAATGCTGGTGTAGACGGGAACTCCGTGGTGCTTGGCTCCGTCGCTCAGGTAGAGCGTGACCTTAACGGCCCTTCCCGTGGTCAGCATACAATTCTTTCTCCGCCGGCCGGCGGCAATGTTCACAACTTCAATTTGTGCACCAGCCGGACACCGAAGGATTGAAACACCTTTGCCGGGAAGATGCAACCGCCGGCGAGGCCTTCACTCATTTCATTCTTTCACCCTCTTCACTTCCTGCAGGGGCAAGTAGTTAAGGGATTGAATGAAGAGAACGAAGAAAGATGCTTTCAAGTGCTGGGGCTACAGCAGGTCTGCCAGCGCCGCGCCGCACCATGTGGCCGCGATGCCCAGAATCAGGCTGCCCACGGCATAAAGCCCCGCCAGCAAAAAAGCGCCCGATCGCATGGTCGAAAGCGTCTCCCATTCGTAGGTGGAGAAGGTGCTGTACGCCCCGATAAAACCGATGGCGACCAGGAACCGCCACGCGGGACTGAGGTCGGCGCGTTTGCCGAAGTAAGTGAGCGTGAAGCCGAGAACGATGCAGGCGGTGAGATTGATGATTAAGGTGCCGTAGGGAAATCTGGTCCCCATGCGGCCCGAGATCGTGGAACCAACCCAGTAGCGGAGCATGGAACCGGCGGCGCCGCCCACGGCGATAAACAGATACTTCTGCAAAGTCATTTTCCTCCAGAGCCAGATCGAACCGACAGGCCGCTGTCGGCAGTTCCGCGTCACACGCGGATGAGACAGCGACTCCGCACCAGCCTCGCAGCCAGCAAAGTTCACATGATTCTCAGGGATCGCGCCGCGACATGACTCCGCAACAGGCACCCCTGTCAGGAGTCATCATCTGCCCGACTATCGGTGGACAGCGGTTGACAACGCTTTCGCAGAATGCGCGAGAGGAAAGCGCAGCGGGGTGAACTCCTTCACCACTGCTTTCATTACAGCCTGGAAAGGGCATCGGCGTCAAAGTGTTTCAGCATAACTCTCCCACAAAAGCACACGGCGATTTCAATTGCGGCAAGGCGCGCAAACAGGATTCGTCTGCGGATCGGGGGCGGGATGAAAGAGCTATCGATTAAACGCGAAGGCCGAGGTCTTATCGACGATCGTTCTTGCGCGGTCTGCCCGCTCGAGAATCGGTGAGCGCGGAGCGCGTCGCATGCGCGGCCCCAGCCACGGCCAACAAGATGTGTTGCATCTCCGGGGTGAACTCGCGGCGCTTGGCTTCTTTCTGAGCGAAGCACACGGCCAAATAAGCCAGAGTGCAAATGTTCGCGCCGATTTCGATGCGAAACAGGTGCGCATACCGGACCCATGACGTCCCATGCATTTCGAGAATCGCCGTCGCGATACCGACAAAGGAAAAGAAGCCGAGGCCAGATGCAATCTGCAACTCGCGGTCGCGCCACCCGATCGACAGAAGCTGACTGCACGCAATGAGGGCAAGAAAAAAGATAATCTGCACGATCGAAACCGTCTGCTGCAAATGGGCGATCAGGTTCCTTTCCTGCGAGGCGCCGGCAAGACCGGGGAGAGCTGTGAACGGCCAAATGGCGGCGCCGATCGCCAAAACAAAACCGACAACCGGAATCAGCGCGCGGCGCGAGAGAGAGGCGCGAACGGGCCGGAGGATGGACCACGCGAGTTCGACCAGAACACCGAACAGCAGAATGGAATCGATGACCGTCGCGGTCAAATACCAAGTTGCATATCCCGAATGATCGCTGCGGAAGACAATCGCGCCCCCTGCGTCGCCGACTAACACCCAAACAACATACAAAAGGAAGACTGGAAAGTAACGCCAAAGACGACGATATAGGAACAGGGCGATCACCGCGGCGTCTGCGACGTCGCCTCCCAACCAGAGCATGGTGTCGAAGCCCACAATGTCATTCTATCCCAACCTTCGGTGGCGCGATGTGTGAGACTTCACCCTGAATCTTGACGCGATCCGGGCATGGCAACTACATAGAGGCTGGAAATGAATATGGCCCCGAACCAAACGGGGCCACAAACACTCCTGCAGTTTGACGAGCAGGACTCGTGCGGAAATGTTAGGCAGCGGCTGGCGGAGGCATGTTCGGCAAGGCGGCAGCGGCTGGCGGAGGCATGTTCGGCAAGGCGGCAGCGGCTGGCGGAGGCATGTTCGGCAAGGCAGCAGCGGCTGGCGGAGGCATGTTCGGCAAGGCAGCAGCGGCTGGCGGAGGCATGTTCGGCAAGGCAGCAGCGGCTGGCGGAGGCATGTTCGGCAAGGCAGCAACGGCTGGCG
>Ga0335078_10006304_pt1 | contig 17565 bp, 10 predicted proteins | sample Lox_Sample_32_FD_206711 | JGI IMG/M metagenome (GOLD analysis project Ga0335078, IMG submission 206711) | Soil microbial communities from Loxahatchee National Wildlife Refuge, Florida, United States - Lox_Sample_3.2 | ecosystem: Environmental > Terrestrial > Soil > Wetlands | place: USA... | reverse complement strand
CGCCGGCGTCGAACGTGGTGTTGTAGAAATCCTGGACCTTCGCTTGATCCTTCTGAGCCTGATCGCTAAGACCCTGCCAGCGCCCGGCTGTGCCGTCGCCGGTCATCTGGTTCAGGTCGCCAATCCGGAGGATGCTGATGGCTGGCATGTTTTCCTCGCCCAGCTCGAGAAGGGCAGCTCCTAGCTGGGTCTCCGCCTCGACGTTGAAAGCCTGGTAGGCACCGACGCCGTTGTCGATGTCGGTCATCGTCTCGGGGATGTCCAGGGCCGGCCAGGTTCCGTAGTGACCATGAGAAGTGTCGATGACCTTTCTCGGCGGGGCGAGTGTGTCCAATCCGGTGCCGTCGGTCGAGGCATAGGTGTTGCGCCGGGCGCCCGCGTACAGCATCTGCGCGGCCTGGGCGTCCGCCGCGGCGTCCGCCTGCGCGGTGCCGCCGCTCGCCTCGCACATCAGCGCGATGCCGAGATTCAGCTTGGCCTCAGAGAGCAGCGGTGCGTCCTTGACGGCCTTGGTCAGCACCGTCGCCGCGGCCTGCCACTGGCGTAGCTCGAGCAGCGCGAACCCGCGGTCGTCCAGCTCGGTCGCGGTCGCGCTGATCCCCATCGGGCTGGACTTCGCGGCGGGAACGGCGTCCGCCCGGTTGAACAGCGCGATCGCATCCTGCGGCTGACCGAGCTCGGCCAGCACCGCGCCGAGGTCGCGCAGCACGGTCCCGTCCTTGGGGTCGGCCTGATAGGCGGCCAGCAGCGCAGCGACCGCCCCGATGTCGTTGCCGCCGACCAGCGCCCCTGACGCGTCGACCTCGGCCAGGGCCGGCGTCTTGTCCCGCCCGGCGTCCACCGCCTTAACCGCCGTGCGTCCGGCCTGATCTTCCATCGCGCGTGCGTCGGCGATCGCCTGCGTCAGCGACCGCGTCCCCTTGACCGGGTCGCCGGCGCAGTCATAGCTCGCATACGCGGCGATCTCCGATCGGAGGAAGCTCACCGAAGGCACGGCCCTGCCGTCCGAGAACGCGATCGTCACCGGCTTTTCCGCTTGCCCGGACTGGTCCGCAGCCCTGGCCGCCGCGCTGCCTCCCGCCTGCGCGAGTACCAGCACGCCCGCAACAAGGCCAGTTCGCCACTTCTTCATGACCAGTCCCGTCTCGAGTGACTCAGTCGCCAGCCTTCAGAACCTTCCAGGTGCCGCCCGAGCGCTCCTCGGCCAGCGCGTCGATGCCGGCTTGGCCGACCGCGTACACCTTCCCCCCCGCGACCGCGACCCCGTAGAAGGCGTTGGTGCCGTTCGGGCAGCTGCCGCGGTTCGGAACCTTGACTACGTGCCAGGCACCGCCGGTGAAGTGCTCGACGAGGTTCCGCTCGCAGTTCGGGCCGGTGTAGCCGCCAACGGCCCACACGTCGCCGGACGCACCGACCGCGACGGCGTTCAGGAAGTCGGCCTGCGTGCCCGGGTCGCGGCTGGTCACCTGGACCCAGGATCCGCCGGTGTAGCGGAGCGTGAGGCTGCGCGGGACATCGGTGTTCGGATCGTCGTAGTAGCCGACCGCCCACAGCGCGCCGTTCGGACCGGCTGATATTCCGTACAGGTGGCTGCCGTTTCCCTGACCGGGATCCGGGCTGGGCACCTGCCTCCAGCCCGAGGCGGTCAGGTGCACGATCGCGGTGCCGACGTTGAACAAGCCGGGATCGTAATAGTCGCCTGCCGCCCATACCTGACCAGAGGAACTGACGGTGATGCCGTGCAGGTCGACCTGGAGCGAAGTGGCGACCGGCGTCCAGCTCGATCCGCTGCGCTTGAAGATCAGGCTGCCCGAGATGTTCGATCCGACCGCCCAGACCGTGCCGGACCGGGTGACCGTCACCGCGTCCAGCAAGTTCTCGCTCCCCGGGCTCGGGCTCGGCTCGATCTTCCACCGCGATCCGTCGTAGTACTCGGTCAGCGTGCGGACGGCTCCGGTCTTGGTCGTCAGGTAACCCACGGCCCACCCTCGGCCGCCCGGCAACCTGACCACCGAGTCCAGCCAGCCGCAGGACGGGCTCGGGGTCTTCAGCGCGGAGAAGCCGGACGACCCGCGCCGCTCCGACAGATCCGTGCCGCAGAGCGGGTTCAGGAAGGTGCTGATGCTGTCCGCGCCTACCGCGAGCGAGCCATCCGCGGTGATCGCATTCAGCGACGCGATCGGCTCGCCTGTACCGTCCGGCATCAGCCGAGACGGCGCCTGTGACTGTGCGCTCGGCATTCGCTCGTGGCCGGCGGCCGCCACTGCCGCCGTCGCGGAAGAGAGTGCCAGCGCGAGCCCGGCGGCGATTACTGCGATCGAGCGCATAGTTCGTCCTTCCCGGATGCCCGACGTCGTCCGAACCGACGTCTGGATGGACAGATCGAACCTCCTGCGGGCGGCACCGAGCATCGGGGAGTGGCCCCGCTACTTGGCAGCGCGATACAAGCGGCATGCTGCTCTTGCCGACCGCACCGGGACACCAGGGAGCGTCCCTAGACATGGAAAGCTAGGGACGCTGCTTCCGCGGCCGCGATGAGCGGTTCATCGAGCCGGGTGGCCGGCCCGACCAGGCTGGATAGCCTGGCCGATCTCCTCGCGACTGTCGATGCCGAGCCTGGCCAGGATCTGGCTGACGTGGAACTCCACGGTCTTGACGCTGACGAACAACTCGGACGCCACCTGCTTGTTGGACAGCCCGGCCGCCACCGCGCGCGCGACCGCCAGTTGGCGATCGGTGAGCGGCACGACTGCCAGCTCGTCTTGGCGGTCCTGGCCAAGTTCATCGTCGCAGCGTCGCACGAAGGGCAGCGCGCCGAGCGCGCTGAACCCGGCCCGCGCTTCCCACAGCTGCCTGGCGGCGGCCCGCCGCTTGCCAAGCCGCCGGAGCGCAAGTCCCAGCTCGAACCTGGCCGTGGCGCCGTCGAACGGCAGGCACAACCCGGTCAGGTAGCTGACAGCATCGGCGAAGCAGTCGATCGCCAGGTCGGTCCGGCCGTGCGCTGCACTGAGCCGTCCTCGCGTCCTGGCCGCGGCCGCGAGCATGGACTTGCGGCCCCACCGCCGCGCGCCGTGCTCGAAGAGGTCGGTGATGCGGCGGGCCTCGTCAAGCTGATCAGTCCGGATGAGCGCCCATGCCAGGCCGGGCCAGAAGCCGAGCATCGTCGGCTCCAGCTCGGCGAGCCGGCCAATCTGGCCGAGGATCGGCTCCGCGGCGGTGATGGCACCGCGCGGATCGTCCCTGGCCACCGCCAGCGCGGTCGCGGCGTTGGCCATCTCCAGGTCATCGGCGCGATGACCGGGGCGCGACTGCCTCATCGCGGCCGTGACATGCGCTGCCGCTGCCTCCCACTCACCGCGGCCGGCGCTGACGTACACCGCGGCGGAGTGAGCTCGGCAGCTGAGCCAGTCCTGATCGAGATCCTCGGCGAGCGTCAGCAGCCGCTGGGCGCCGGCCGCGGACAGATCCCAGGCGCCGCGCCGGTAGTCGGCCACCACGCTCCCGTGCAATCCGGCGAGCCAGTGCGCAAGCGGAAGCCCGGGCGGCCCTTCCACGGCGGTAGCCGCCTTCAGCTCATCGCTCGCCTGGTCTGGACGGTCGCTCCACAACAGCACCGTGCCGATCCCTTGCCGGAGCATGAGCTCGATGCGGCCCTCGGTACAGCATGCCAGCTCCGCCCGAAGCTGGCTGACCGCCCGGTCCGGCTGTCCCGACAGGGCCTGGCACGCACCAAGGATCGCGAGCGAGCAGGCCCGGCCGAACCCGGAGGCGGGCGTCGCCACCGCTCTGCGCGCCCAGACGGCAGCTTGTTGGGTCTCATGCTGTCCGAGCAGGATGAGGGCCAGTTCGCAGGCCGCTGCCACATGGTCGTCGCCTGGCTCGGTCCACGCGCCAGCCAGCCGCTCGCCGGACGCGGCGAGGTCTCCGCTGAACAGGGCGATCCGGCTGAGCACCAAATCGCGGGAGCTAGATGGCGGCAGGGCTGCAACCTCGTCGGTGTAGGAACGGGCCTGGGCAATATCGCCGAGGTCAAGCATCGAGGCCACCGCGGCGAGCAGCCGGCGGTCGCGCGCGGGGCCGCCTTCCCCGACCCTGATAGCCGCGAGCAGATGACCGATCGCCTTGGCCGACTGTCCGGCCATCAGGTCAGCGCGGGCCTGCGTCTCCAGGTCAGCGGCGAGCACCGGGTCGCTGGCAGGGCACGCCGCCACCCGGTGGGCAAGCGCGGCCGGCCCCGACGTCCGGCCTGCCGCCAGGCGGTGCATGGCTGCGCGCCTCCCGGCCCCGATGTCGTGGTACACCGCCGTCCTGATCAGCGCGTGCGGGAACCGGCATCGCCGGTCGCTCGGCGAGTCGGCTTCGGCGAGCAGCCCGCGTTCGACGGCCTCCTGCAGCGCGGCCAGGGGGTCGGCAAGCCCCGCCAGCGCGGCCGCGTCAATCAGCCGGCAATCGGTGCCCAGCACGGCTGCCGCGACGACCAGCCGCTCGGTGTCGGCGGCACAACCCGCCAGCCGGGACAGCACCAGCAGTTCCAGTGAGTACGGCGCCGGCAGGTTCGCGGCCGGATCATGCAGTGCCGCCGGCGGCAGGTCACGGAGCAGCTCCTTGATATGCAAGGGAACCCCGCCCGTGTGGTCCCGCAGGCGCAGCGCGGCCCGAGGTGACAGCCCTGCGGAGCCGACCAGCCGAGCTAGCTCGATGATGTCAGCGACCTGCAACCCGCCAAGATCCAGCCGCTCGCCCTGGTAGTCGACCGCTCGCAGCAACCCGCCTGGCAGCCGGTGCAGGTCGGCCGACCTGGCGATGATCAGGCAGTAGACGGGCTGGTCCCGCAGCCGCCGGAGCGCGAAGCTGAGCGCCCTGAGCGACAGCTCGTCACCCCATCCGGCGTCGTCGACGACCAGCACCAAGGGTCCGTCGCCGCGCACCGCCGCGACCAGGTCAAGCAGGGCCGCGCCAGCTGATATCGGGTCAGCCTGGCCGGAACGGAGCAGCGCGGAGAGCGCTTCGCCGGCCGGGACCGTGGCCTGGCAGGCGACCTGCTCGAGGAGGCCGCCAGCCAGTTCGGACTCGTCAGGGTCACCCGAGATCGAAATGACAGGCCGCTCATGCGCGGCCAGGAACTCGCGGGCCAGCGCGGTCTTGCCTATCCCCGGCGCCCCCGCGATCATCATCACCTGGCCGCGACCGCCCGCCGTCATGGCGTACCTGCTGTTCAGCGCTGTCAGTTCACCGGCCCGTCCGACGAAGGGCTCCCGCATCGTGCGCTCCTCCGCAGTTCTCAGACACTTAGTGTGCGGGCCCTAGCGTCCATGGACTAGGGGCAATCACCAGCGCGCCGGATAACCGCAGGCGGTGACACTGCACAAGTGCGCCGTAATCCGGAGACCCGGTGACCGAGATCGTGATCTGGCTGCGTCCCGGTCCGGGTGGCCAGCCGATCGGAAACCTGCGGTCAGCACCGAGGCCGGCGGCGGAGTTCACTGGATGGCTGGAGTTGATCAGGTTGCTCGAATCGGAGTTGCGCGCCAGCGACGACGCCGCAGACTCTGATGAACCTGGCCAGGACGCCGGTCCGGCGACGGCGTAACCGCCGTCGCCGCATCGCGCCACGGCGGCGTTGCCGGTGCCACGATGGGCTGGTGCCATCGATAGGGCCGGTCGGCCGCGATCGGGAACTCGGCGAGGTGGATGCCTTCCTCGACCGGCTGCCTTCCGGCTTGGCCGTGCTCGCAGTGACCGGCCCGGCGGGCATCGGCAAGACCACGGTGTGGCGTGCGGGCGTTCGCGGCGCTAAGGACCGCGGCTGCCTGGTGCTGACCGCCCGTCCGGCGCAGACCGAGCGTTCGCTGTCGTTCTCCGGCCTCGCCGACCTGCTCGCCCCGGTCGGCCAGGAGGCGCTCGACGCGCTGGCTCCGGTGCAGCGGCTCGCACTCGACGTGGCCCTGCTTCGCGCGGAGGCTGGCCCCGGGCCGCTGCCTGCCCGGGCGGTGCCGGCGGCGCTGCTGTCGCTGATGTCGCATCTCGCCGGGGCCAGGCCGCTCCTGATCGCCGTCGATGACGCCCAGTGGCTGGACGACGCGACAGCCGAGGGCCTGGCGCACGCGCTGCGCCGGGCGGAGCGCCTGCCCGCCGGGGTGCTGGTGTCGGTGCGCACGGACGGCGGCCGCCCGCCGACATTCGACACCTGCGTTCCGGCCGAGCGACGGCGGGAGGTGGCGGTCGGGCCGCTCAGCGTGGGCTCTCTGCACGGCATCCTGAAGCAGCAACTGCAGCACTCGCTGCCGCGCCCGACGCTGGTGCGGGTGGCGATGTCGTGCGGCGGGAACCCGTTCTACGCGCTGGAGATCGCCAGGGAACTCGAGCGGGTGGGAGTGCCGTCGCCGGGCGAGCCGCTGCCGGTGCCGGGCGAGCTGCAGGAGCTGGTCCGGTCCCGGATGGGCCGGCTGCCCGGGTACACGCGGGACGCGCTGCTGACCGCGGCGTGCCTATCGCAGCCTTCGATCGAGGACGTCGGCGCCGAGGCGATCGTGCCCGCGGAGGAGGCCGGCATCCTGCGCGTGGAACGCGGGGGGCGGCTGCGTTTCGCTCATCCGCTGCTGGCATCGGCGGTGCGGGAGGCCGCGCCGACCGCTCGCAGGCAAGCAGTCCACCGCAGGCTCGCCGCGCTGGCCGCAGATCCGCAGGAGTGTGCCCGGCATCTGGCGGCCGCGGCGACCGGCCCGGACGAGTCGGTTGCCGCCATGTTGGACGCGGCCGCCGAGCAAGCCGCCAGGCGCGGCGCGATGAGCACCGCGTCCGAGCTCCTCCGGCAGGCCATCGAGCTGACCCAGGACAGAGCGAGCGTCCAGGCCGTGCGGCGCGCGATCCGGTTCGACGAGTGCTGCGTGCACGGCGGCGGGGACCCGACCGAGGCGAGAAGCAAGCTGGAGGCCGCTCTCGGCGCCTGCCGGGATCCCGAACTCCGAGCCGAACTGCGGCTGCACATCGCCAGCGCAGGCCGTGAAGAGGGACGGGCCGCGGAGTTCTATCCGATGCTGCTCACGGCTCTCGGCGAGACCCGGAACCGGACACTGGCCGCGCGGCTTCACTACCGGGCGATCTGGATGGCGCAGGCCGATCCGGTCCACGGCCTCAGGCACTGCGACGCGGCTCTGCGACTGCTCGACGAGGCCAGCGACCCTGGCCTTTTCTCGAGCCTGGTCATGCACCGCGCCTACCTTCAGCTGCTCGGCGGGGGCGGTGCCGACGACGCCGCGATCGAGCGGGGCAAGGTGATCGAGGACCGCGCCGTCAAGGCTGGCCTGACCGACCGCAGCCCAGTCCCGGTCATATGGCCCCTGCTGAAAGACCAGTTCACCCTGGCCGTGACCGTCCACACCGAGCACCTCGAATGGTCGCGCCACGTCGGACAGCAGGCACTGGAGCTGTCGCTGACCTACTTCCTGGCCCTCCTGGAACTGTGGCGCGGTAACTGGCATCAAGCAGACCGGTGGGCATCGGCACTGGCGGAGATGGTGCAGCAATCCGGTGACAACTACTACTGGTTCTGCGCCCTGCTGGCGCGGGGACAGGTGGACGCGCACGCCGGGCGGCTAGACTCCGCTGCGGCCGCGGCGGACGAGGCCGTCACCGTGGCGCTCGCCACCGGCGACACCGCCAGGGAGGCCGAAGCCCGGCAGCTGCTCGGCTTCGTGGCCTTGTCCCGCCGAGACCTCAGCGAAGCCGTCAACCAGCTGACCGCCGCCGACCGGCTCGTTGACCAGCTCGGCCAGCGCGAGCCCGCGGGCTATCGGTTCCACCCCGACCTCGTCGAGGCGCTCATCGGGCTCGGCGACCTGACCGCCGCACGGGCCCAGGCTGACGGCCTGTCCCGCCGGGCCATTGCGACGCCGCGACCATGGATCCTGGCCACTGGCGCCCGGTGCCGCGGGCTGCTGCTGGCCGCCGCTGGCGACCTCGACGGCGCCGACGCCGCGATGCGGGACGCGCTCGAGTACCACGAGAGCCTGGAGATGCCGTTCGAGCGCGGCCGGACGCTGCTGGCCTACGGCCAGATCCTGCGGCGACGCAACGAACGCAGGCGTGCCCGCGCCATGCTCACCGACGCGGCGTCGGTGTTCGAGGGCCTCGGGGCGACCTCATGGGCCGACCGAGCTCGCGTCGAGCTGAGGCGGATCCCGTTCCGGCGCGAGTCCGCCGACCTAACCAGTACCGAGGAGCACATCGCCAGGCTCGCCGCGGCTGGCCTGACCAACCGGGAGATTGCCGGCCAGGCGTTCATCAGCATGAAGACGGTCGAGGCCAACCTGAGCCGTGTCTATGCCAAGCTCAGCGTCCGCTCGCGCGCCCAGCTCGTCCGGGCCCTGGCAGCGCGGAACCCGCCGGCCCGCTGATCGCCGGCCGGGGCCCGACCCGGCAGCCGGGCCCCGCCTGCGGCGAGCTCGCTCACAGCAGCGTGGTGAGGCCGCGCCGCGCGCCCTTACGCGCGTGCCGCTATTCCTTGCCGATCATCACCTCGGTGGACTTGATCACCACGGTGATCTGGTCGCCTTCCTTCAGGTTGAGGTGCTCGCGCGACGAGTCGGTGATCACGGCGGTGACCAGGCCCGCCTGAATGTGGACCGTGACCTCCGCCATGACCGCGCCTGACTTGACGCTCTGGATCGTTCCTGGAAGCTGATTGTGCGCGCTGAGCTGCATGCGGTTCCTCTCCCTTGTCCGGATCCCTTGCCAGGATGCTGACCTGCCGAACCGCCCGGCCCCTCCGGGCCCGGCCGCGGCTCCTGGACCGTACCTTCCATCCTCGCCGCGGTTGAAGCGCCGGATCGCGCTGCGGCAACTGAGCAGGTCAGCACGGCGTTTGGGAGACGTGTAGAACCGGCCAGAGTCCGCATGGGGCGCGTTAACGAGCTTTGCCCGCTCAGAATCGGAGGGTTAGCTGGATTCTGCTAGCTAAGGGCGGAGAAAGAACGGCGGTGTCCGGGCCATGAAAGTCATTGGCGGCCCGCCGTGAGGCCACGTTGAGGTTCCGCGTCCTGGCCATCGACGAGGACGTGCGCATGCTCCACGTCCTGCGGATCAGCCTGAACGCCCGAGGCTACGAGACCGACATCGCGACGACCGGGCAAGAAGGCCTGGCCGTTGCCGCCAAGTTCCCGCCGGATCTGGTGATCACGGGGCTGGACCTGCCGGACATGGCCGGCGTCGAGCTCATCACCACCCTGCGCCGATGGAGCCAGGCCCCGATCATCGCGCTGTCCGGCAGCACGAGCAGCAAAGACAAGGTGGACGCGCTCGATGCCGGCGCCGACGACTACTTGTGCGTCCCGTTCGACACCGACGAGCTGCTCGCCCGGCTCAGGGCCGCGTCCCGCCGGGCCAGCCAGGCGGGCGATGTCACCAGCATCCGCATCGGTGCCTGCACGGTCGACATCGCCGGCCGCCACGTCGCCGGCGCGGAGGGCGAGGTCAAGCTCACCCCCACCGAATGGCAGGTGCTCGAAGCTCTCGTCCGCAGGGCCGGCCGGCTCGTCACGCCGGCGCAGCTGCTGGCCGAGCTGCCTGGCAAGGCTCGCCTGCTGGACAGCAGCTTCCTGCGGCTGCACCTGATGCACCTGCGCCAGAAGCTCGAGGACAACCCGGCCTTCCCAAGGCACCTGGTCACCGAGCCCGGCATGGGCTACCGGTTCATGCCCTGAGATGAGACAGCCGGAGCCCGGCGCCAGGCGCCCCGCGGCCCGCGGCCCGCGGTCGGCGCGGATGGGCCAGGAAGCGACGGCCGGCTGGGCCAGGCGCCCGAAAACAGTGGTTTACGTGCGGTTCCGTTAATGCCCGTTGGACTGGAAGTGCACTTTCATCGCGGATTCTGAACCGGATCCCCCATCCATCGGCCGCCGCACCGGCCGCCGGCGGCAAACCGCGGCACCTATCACGGCGGCACCCCGCCCCGCGTGAGGCGCCGTGACGCGGTTGTGACGGTCGGCGCACGGCCCGGTGACATTGGTGCCGCACGATCACGGGCGTAGGCGATGACACGTGCCGGGGCGGGGCAGGGCGGGGCGCCGCCGCGAACCAGTTGCCCGGCGGCGAGGACGTATTGTCGGGCGATGGCGACCGTGCTGCTGGTGGAGGACGATCCGGGTGCCCGCCAGGGACTGGAACTCGCCTTGCGCCGTCTCGGCTATGGCGTGCGGCCGGCTGCGTCCGGCGAGGCGGCGCTTCAGGACATCCGGGACATGACAGTGGACGTCGTCGTGCTCGACGTGATGCTGCCGGGGCTGGACGGTTTCGAGGTGTGCCGGCGGCTGCGCCGCGGCAGCGACGTCCCGGTCATCATGCTGACCGCGCGCGCCGACGACTTCGACGTCGTGGGGGGTCTGGAGGCCGGAGCCGACGACTATGTGGTGAAGCCGGTGGAGCCGAGGGTGCTCGACGCGCGGATCCGCGCGGTGCTGCGCCGGATTGCCAGGGCCGGCTCTCCGGCGGAGACGCACGGCGAGCTGGTGATCGACCGTGACTCGCTGATCGTGCGGCGGGCCGGCCACGAGGTCTCGCTGACCCCTACCGAGCTCCGGCTGCTGCTCGTGCTGTCCGGGTCGCCGCGGCAGGTGTTCTCCCGTGAGCAGCTTCTCGACCTCGTCTGGGAACACGATTACCTGGGGGACTCCCGGCTGGTGGACGCCTGCGTCCAGCGGCTGCGAGCCAAGATCGAGACCGACACCACCGACCCCCGTTACATCCAGACAGTTCGCGGCTTCGGGTACCGGTTCGGCCCGCTATGACCATGCAGAGGGGAGCCGGGGGGTCATGCGCACTCGCCTGATCGTCGCGTTTATCGTCGTCGCGCTGCTGGCGGCGCTCGCCTCCGCGTGGCTCACCAACGCCGTGCTCCCGTGGTTCCCCTCGCTGCATGCCCTGATCCCCGCACCCAAGCCGCTGGTGTCGCTGCTCTTCACCCCGCCGCCCCACCATCCGCACGGAACGCGCCATGCGAGACCCGTTGCAGCTCTCGCCTTCTTCCTGGTCCTCGCGGTGCTGCTGCTGACGGTGATCATCGGCCTGGCGATCGCGGCGTCCCGGCCGGTCCTCGGGCCGGTCCGGCGGCTCGCACGCGCGGCCGAGCGGATGTCCGGCGGTGACCTGTCGGTCCGGGTCCAGCCTCAGGGCCGGGACGACCTCGCCCGGCTGGTCGCCTCGTTCAACCAGATGGCGTCCGCACTCGAGGCCAAGGTCGGCGAGCTGCAGCGGATGGAGGCGCGGGCCAGGCAGTTCGCCGGCGACGTGTCCCACGAGCTGAGAACGCCGCTCACCGCGATGACCGCGGTCACCGACGTACTCGGCGAGACCGCGGGACTGACCGGGGACGCCGCGGCCGCCGCGCGCCTGGTCCGCCAGGAGATACTCCACCTGAACCGCCTGGTGGACGACCTGATCGAGATCTCCCGCTTCGACGCAGGCACCGCCCGCCTGGTGACCGACGAGACCGACATCGGGACCGCGGTCGGCAGGTGCCTGCGGGCGCGGGCCTGGGAGAACGTGCACGCTGCGGTGCCCGCCGGCCTCACCGTGTGCCTGGACCGCCGCCGCTTCGATGTCATCATCGCCAATCTCGTCGGCAACGCGCTCGGCCACGGCGGCCCGCGGGTCACGGTGACCGCCGGCGTGCAGCCCGACGGCCGGTGCGGCAGGTCCCTGGTGGTCTCGGTGCGAGACCACGGCCCCGGGCTGCCCGAGGCCGCCGTCCCGCATGTGTTCGACCGGTTCTACAAGGCCGACACGGCGCGCGCCCGGTCCGAAGGCAGCGGCCTTGGCCTCGCGATCGCCTGGGAGAACGCGCGGCTGCACGGCGGGCGCATCGACGCCGGCAATCACCCGGACGGCGGCGCGGTGTTCACCCTCGTCCTGCCCGTGATCGGGCATCTCGCGGCAGCAGTGGCGCCCGAAGCCGAGCCGGCCCGGCTGTAGCGGGCTATTCCGCTCGAAGGGCTGTGGTTGTCCTGGACGCGGCCGCCAGGCCGGCAGGCAGCAGCGCGCCCGCGGCGGCGATGGCGAGGCCGGACGCGGCGAACGCGAGCAGTTCGGCGGGGCGGTAGACGGTGATGGCGTAGCGGGGCACGCCGGTGCCGGTGACCGCGCCGATCGACTGGACGGTCAGTGCGTGCAGGTAGATGGCCACCGGGATGGCGATGGCGGCAGCGGCGACCGCGGGGACGATGACCCAGCAGAAGACCATGGCGATCGTCTGCCGTGGCGTCATCCCCAGTGCCTTGAAGATGCCGAGGTCGTGTACGCGTTCCCGGGTGAGCATCAGCACCGAGGTGAGCACGCCCAGCCCGGCGAGCACCGCGATCAGCTCGGTGAGCAGGCGGACGAGGGAGATCGAGCTGTCCGCACCGCCGGGGCCGCCGCCCGCGTCGGGGAGGCCGGCTCCGAAGCCGGGTCCCAGGGCCGTGCGCAGCGCCGCCAGGTAGGCCAGCGGCCTGGTGCCCGGCCGCAGCCCGATGACGTAGCTCGTCGCGCGCACGCCAGCGGCGGTGCCGCCGAGCGTCTGCCAGCTCGTGAACAGAGACGGCCCGTTCGGGAAGTAGACCTGGCCCGCGACCCTGACCCGGACCGGCCGGCCGCGCACGGTCAGGGTGAACCGTCCGCCGACGTGCAGGCCGAGCTCGGTGAGCAGACCGGTATTGACGACCACCTGGCCCGGGCGGGCGAACCAGTGGCCGCTGATCAGCGCGTATCCCAGCCACGACGAGTCGCCCTGATAGGCCACGAGGTTCAGGTCAGGCAGGCCGCCGGGCAGCCTGACCGAGCTGATCACCGGGCCGTCGTCCGCCTCGGCGACGTAGCGGCGCGTCCCGGGCTGGGCTCGGATGGCCGTGACTATCGTCCGGCTCTGGGCAGCTGCCAGCGTGACCCGGGGGCTGCCCTTGGCGACGCCGGCAAAGACCTTCGTCCCGTCCAAGCCGGGAATGTTGTTCAGCGCGATCAGGGATGAATCGAGGCCGGCGGCGAGGATCACCGCGGTGGCGCCGAATCCGATGGCCGCCAGGGTGGTGGCGGTCCGGGCGGGACGGGTGAACGGCGTGGCCAGGCCCATGCTGACCGGGCGAGGCAGGGCCAGCCTGCCCGCCAGGCGATGCGCGGCGAAGCCGCGCCCGGTGCGGGGGGCCTGCCCGGCCGCGATGGCCTGGACGGCGGACAGCCGCCCGGCACGCAGCGCGGGCACCAGCGCGGCCAGCGCCGCCAGGGCGCACATTCCGGCCGGGGCCGCCGCGTCGATCCACAGCGGCACGTGCTGGGCGCCGGCCCCGAACAGGCCTGCCGCCCCGTTCAGCATCGGGCCGGCCCACAGATTGCCAGCGACGGTTCCCAGCGCCACCCCGGCGATGGCCGGGGCCCCGATCTGGGCGAGATAGCTGGCGGCGACCTGCCAGGGGGTGAAACCGACGCTCTTGAGTACGCCGATGCGCCGGTAGCTGGCCACCACCGCGCCGCTGACCAGCGTGGCCACGATGAGGACCGCCAGCATCACCCCGATCAGCGCGAACGCCAGCACGAACGGCGTGTTGACCGACTGCTCGCTGCTGGTCTGGCCCGCCGAGCCGAGCCAGGAGTCGTAGCTGACGACCGCTCCGGCGGGCAGGGCGGCCCTCAGGGCGCTGACATCCGCGACGATCTGCAGGGCGGTGCCCGCCTTGGCGAAGGTGTAGAGCATCTGCGCCCGCGGACGGATACCGGGCGGGGTCAGCGCGGCGAGCTCGCCAGGAGTCACCCAGGCGTCCGCGTCACCCAGCCGCGCGACCGATCCGCCATAACCCACGATGGTCAGCGCCGGCTTGCCCGGCGCGCTGATCACGGTGACCTTGCTGCCCACCGGTCCGGCGTCACCCAGGTAGAGCGCCATGAACAGCTGGCCGGGGCCGGACAGCCAGTGACCCTGATTGACGGTGAGGTCGTCCAGCGGCCCGCTCGCGGAGGCGCGGCCCACGACCGTGATCTGCGACGCCGCTGTGCCGTCCGGGACCGCTGTGCCGTCCGGGACCGCTGTGCCGTCCGGGACCGCCGTGCCGTCCGGGACCGCCGTGCCGCCCGGGACCGCCGTGCCGCCCGGGACCGCCGTGCCGCCCGGGCGATCGCCCAGCCTGACCGAGCCGCCGTGCGGCCCGCCGCCGGGGCCTTCGAGACGGCCGCTCCGGCGAACCGTGATGGTGAGCTCCGGGTAGGGGCCGGCGACCTGGGTCACACCGGCGACGTGCCGGGTGGCAGCGAGCTGGGCGGCGGTGACCCGGGAGGTGTCCACGGTGACCGAGAGATCGGCGCCGTGGTGGGAGCTGAAGCCGTTGGTGAAGGCCTCGTTGGCATTGGTCAGCAGGGAAAGGCCCAGGGTGGTGGCGGCGGTGGCGGCCGTCAGCACGATGACGATCACCAGGGTCTGCACCAGGCGGCGGGTCAGTCCGCCCAGAGCCACCCTGATCACCGGTACGGCGGTCACAATCGGATCCCCGCGGCCGTGCCGTGCTGGCCAAGGCGAGTGTCGCCGGCGATCCGGCCGTCCAGGAAGCGGATGACGCGCCGGGCGTAGCGGGCCGCCAGGTCCGGGCTGTGGGTGACCAGGATCAGGGTCTGCCCGCCGGCGTTCAGCTCGAGCAGCAGCTCGCCGATCGCGGCTCCGTTAGCGGTATCCAGCGCCCCGGTCGGCTCGTCGGCCAGCAGCAGTGCCGGGGAGTTGACCAGGGCACGGGCGATGGCCACCCGCTGCCGTTCGCCGCCCGAGAGGCGGCCCGGATAGGTATCGGCATACCGGGCGATGTCCAGCCGTTCCAGCAGGTCGCCGGTCCTGGCCCTGGCCCTGGCTCGCCGCTGCCCGGCGAGCTGAGCGGGCAGCAGCACGTTGTCGGCCACGGTCAGGTCGTCAAGCAGGTTGAAGAACTGGAAGATCATCCCGATGTGCTGACGTCGGAACCGTGCCACCCGGGTCTCGCCCAGGGAATCCACCCGCTGCCCGGCCACCGTGACCGTGCCGCTGGTCGGCTTGTCCAGCCCGGCGATCAGGTTGAGCAGCGTCGACTTCCCGCTGCCCGACGGGCCCATCACCGCGACCGCCTCGCCCCGGGTGACATCAAGGCTCACCCCGTCGAGCGCGGGCAGCCCGGCGCCGTCGTAGCGCTTCGTCACCTGGTCCGCCGACAGCAGGGTATCCGGATGAGCATCCATCCAGCAGAGGGTGGGCCACCCATGTCGTGACGGCGTCCGGCGCTTGTCACAGGGCTGTCACAAGAGCCAGTCAGCGCGGTACCGGGCCGCCCCGCACACCTCAACCGCAACCGCAACCGCAGCCGCAGCCGCGACCGCATCGCGGGCGCTTTGCTGTCGTTATAACAGCAGCATGGTTCCCGCGGTGCTGGGCAGGCGGCGGCCACGGGGCGGCGCCGGCGGTTCGGGTCCGGGCCGGGGAGGCAGGTAGTGGTGATGGTGGCGGCGCGCGGCGCGAATCCGTTCGACCAGGCCGGCGTGACGGCCGATGCCGACGGGATCCGCCGGTATCCGGGCCTGCACGCGTCGCTGGTGGCGATGCTCGCCGACAGCGTCGGCGCCGCGCCCGATGCGCCAGCATCAGCACCCGGCTCGGGCACCGGCCCGCCGCCAGTTCCTGGCACTGCCCGCCGGCATCGCGCTGGAGCACGCCGTCGCCCGGGCGGTCGTCAGCTGGCAGACCAGCCGCATGGCACAGTCCCGGCCGGCGCCCCAGCCCGGCACCGGCGGACCCGCTTCGCGCCCGGGCGCCGCCGGCTCCGGCCGGCCCCGACCTGGGGCCAGCCGCCAGATCTTCCTGCCTCCGGGGGGCTCGAAGCACCATCGCGTTATCAATCTCCCCGGCAACGGCGTCCCGATCCACGGCGGCCACGGCTCGCTGCCTCCGCAACTGGCCCGGCTCGGCACGCAACTCACCCCGGCCTACACCCCGGGTACCCTTGCCTTGCTGGTGCTGGCCGGGCTGGCCATCGCGATCGCCGGCGCGCTCGGCCCCGCCATCTGGGCCGCCGCGTCCAAGACCAGCACTGCCCTGCACGCCGAGTGAACTCAGCGGCCGCCCGTGCGCCGATCAACGACCCGGCTGTGCTGCTCGCTGACAAGCCGACAACGCCGCGGCTGGGGACTAGGCGCGCGGGCTGAGCGGGCTGGAACTCGTTGCGAGTGCGCACACCTCTCCATTGTCAATCTATACCGAACCGGGGGGCTTGCGGCAAGACCCCGGTCGTGCCGCATAATCGCAGGCCGGGCCCCAGAAGCTACCGAACCGGGAGACGGAGCTGATGCCGTGAGTCCCCTGACGACCAGCGCGTTCGACCTTCCCGACCGTCTCGCTGCCAAGGCCGACCCGGCCCTGATCGCCGGCGACGAGCAGCACTTCGCGGCGATCGCGGACAGCCTCGAGCAGACGATCGCCGACCTGTCCGGCCGCCTCGATGCCGAGCGCAAGGCGCCCGGCGGCATCGGCCAGGCGGCGATGGACCGGGACATGGAAATCCACCGGCTGGCCGCACGCCTGCGCGTCCTGCGCCGCTTCGGCCTGGACCTGTGCCTCGGGCACATGATCAGCGCGGACGACGCCGAGCCCGTGTACATCGGACGGCTCGGCCTCACCGACGCCGCGGGCCGCCGGCTGCTGCTCGACTGGCGCTCCCCCGCGGCTGAGCCGTTCTTCGGAGCGACCCACGCCAACCCGATGGGCCTGGCCAGCCGCCGCCGCTACCGCTGGACCCGCGGCCGGATCGGCGACTACTGGGACGAGGTGTTCAGCCCGGACGGGCTCGAAGGGCGCGCCGCGCTCGACGACCAGTCCGCCTTCATCGCGAGCCTGGGCAGCAGCCGGTCGTCCCGGATGCGAGACGTGCTCGGCACCATCGCGGCCGACCAGGACGCCATCATCCGGGCCGGGTCGCGCGGCGCCCTCGTCGTCGACGGCGGCGCGGGCACGGGCAAGACCGTCGTCGCCCTGCACCGCGCGGCCTACCTCCTTTACTCCGACCCGCGTCTCGGTCACCACCGGAGCGGCGTGCTGTTCGTCGGTCCGCACCAGCCCTACCTCGCCTACGTCGCCGACGTGCTTCCCAGCCTCGGCGAGGAGGGCGTGCAGACCTGCACCCTGCGGGATCTCGTCGCCGAGGGAGCCGCGGCAGCGGTCGAGGCCGACCCGGACGTGGCCCGCCTGAAGTCGTCCGCGGACCTGGTGCGGGCGATCGAGGCGGCCGTCAGGTTCTACGAGCGGCCCCCCACCGAGCCGATCACGGTCGAGACCCCCTGGGCCGACATCTCGCTGAGCGCCGACGACTGGGCCGAGGCGTTCGAGGCACCAGAACCCGGCACTCCGCACAACGAAGCGCGCGAGCAGATCTGGGAGGAGTTGCTCAGGATCCTGCTGGACTCCCGCGACGCCGGCGTCCCTGCTGACTTGCTCAGGAAGACGCTGCTGCGCAGCGAGGCACTGCGCACGATCTTCAACCGCGCGTGGCCGCTGCTCTGGCCCGCCGACCTCGTCGGGGACCTGTGGTCGGTACCCGC
>Ga0335078_10006303_pt1 | contig 17566 bp, 17 predicted proteins | sample Lox_Sample_32_FD_206711 | JGI IMG/M metagenome (GOLD analysis project Ga0335078, IMG submission 206711) | Soil microbial communities from Loxahatchee National Wildlife Refuge, Florida, United States - Lox_Sample_3.2 | ecosystem: Environmental > Terrestrial > Soil > Wetlands | place: USA... | reverse complement strand
CGCCACTCTCACAGATCGGGCCCACGACATCTGCAGTTTCTGTATTTCTCCAGGCGCGCTTCAATTCAACCGCGGCAATCTCGTGATAAGCCCCATACAATGACGGCCGCAGTAGGTCGTTCATGGCCGCATCTACCACCAGAAACTTCTTCCTGCCATTCGATTTCCGGTATATCACGCGTGTGAGCAACGTGCCTGCCGGCCCTACAATCGCACGCCCTGGTTCCAGCAGAAGATGGATCTTTAATCGCCGCAGCGGCCGAATCACTGCCGTTGCGTAGGCCGCCACCTGACGCGAGAAATCCGGCGAATTACTTGTCTCATAACTGATACCCAACCCACCGCCGGCGTCCACGTAGTGAATGGCATGCCCGTCCTGACGCAGCGCCATAACCAGTTCGGCCACTCGCTGCATGGCTTCGGTGAAGGTTGTTACATCAGTGATCTGCGAGCCGATGTGAACGCTCACACCCGCCGCCCTCAGAGACTTCACTGCCGCGGCCTCGCGGTAGAGCTTTCGCGCCTGCGCCACTGGGATTCCGAACTTGTGCTGGTGCAGGCCCGTGGAAATGTAAGGATGTGTGTTCGCCGGAACGTCCGGATTCACCCGCAATGCCATCCGCGCGGTCCGCTTCAGTTTGGTTGCACACTCGGCCAGAGCCCTCAGCTCCGATTCGCTCTCGACATTGAAGAGCAGAATACCGGCCTTGAGTGCGGCCAGCATTTCCTCCCGCGTTTTGCCCACACCGGAGAACACAACCTGCTTCGCGGCTGCGCGGTCGGCGCGCAGCACGCGTTCCAGCTCTCCGCCAGAAACCACGTCGAAGCCGCAACCCAGCTTTGCCAGCAAACGCAGAATGCTGAGGTTGGAATTGGCTTTGACCGAATAACAGATGGTATGCGGGACGGTTCGAAACGCCCGCTGGAAAGCCCGCGCCCGCTGACGGATCATATCGGCAGAGTAGACATACAGCGGCGTTCCGAATCGCACGGCGAGGTCAGTCAGCGCAGCTTGCTCGCAGTGCAGAACGTCAAGTTCGCGCGCGCCGCCGGCTCGCGTACTTCGGATTTTGATTGGGCGATACAAGAAAGCCGGAGGCCGCTCCGGCCGCGCGTGCGATGAACCGATCACGGCTGCTGTTCCGCCTGGTCCTTCACGCGGATGGCGACCACGGTCTGATCGTCAAAAGCTTCGACACCGGAGGCATAATCTCCGACGGCTTTGAAAATAGAATCCACTACGCAATCGGCAGACTTGCCAGCGCACTCAGCGACTATTTCCTCCACCCGCCTGCGCCCAAACATGTCTCCGGCCTGATTGCGCGCGTCCAGAATGCCGTCGCTGAAGAACACAAACAAATCTCCCGGCTTGGCCTGGAATTTGAACTCGTCGTAGTCGGCGTCGTCGAACAAACCCAGCGGCAGGCCCGTGGCTTCAATAATCTCCACTTTGCCGTCGTTGTGGCAGTAGATCGGCCGCGGCAGGCCGGAATTGGAAACACGCAGCGTCAGCTCAGCGTCATCCCACACCGCATAGATCAGCGAAACGAATTGCCCATCAATGCGCCGCTCCGACAAGGAGAAGTTCACCGCCGAGAGCATCTCAGCCGGGGCCGGCTCAATAGGCGCATGAGAGCGCAAAATTCCTGCCACCAGCGCCGCGTAGATGGCGGCCGGCGCGCCCTTGCCGCTCACATCGCCGATCACGATCGCCATCCGCGAAAGGGAATAGCTCATAAAGTCATACAGATCGCCGCCGATGGCGCGCGCCGGGGCAAACTTTGCCGCGATTTCCAGATTCTTCAACTGCGGCTGCGAGGGCGGCAGCAGGCGGAATTGCAGCTCCCGCGCCATTGCCAGATCGCGCTCCAGGCGCTTCTCCTGGCGGGCAATCTCTTCATAGAGCCGGGCGTTCTCAAGAGCAATGGCCACCTGCGCCGCCAGCGTAGTCACCGTGCGCTTGTGGTCTTCGGTGAAGAAATTCTTCCGCGTATGCTCCAGGTCGAGCACGCCGATCACTTTATCCTTGTAGATCAGCGGCACCGCCAGCTCGGAGCGGGTTTCAGGGTTGAGCTTGATGTAGCGCGGGTCCTTGCTCACGTCTGGCACCAGCACGGCATGGCGGTGCTGCGCCGCATGGCCCACCAGCCCGTGCCCTACCGGAATATCGTGCTTGAGATGAATATTCTCGTGAAAGCGCAGGGAGAATCGGTGCTGCAACTTCTCCCCCGTAGAATCGAGCAGCAGGATGCTGAACATCTGGTAGTCAATCAACCGGCTTAGGATTTCGGCGATGTGCTTGAGCAATTCGTCCAGGTTGAGGATCGAAGTCAGCTCGCGCGCAATTTCATTGAGCAGCAACAACGTCTTTGCCTGGCGGCTGGTGCGGGTATGCAGGCGGGCGTTTTCGATGCCCACCGCCATGCGCGAAGCGATCAGCGTCAGCAGCCGCTTATGCTCCTCCTGAAAATAATCCGCCTGCTCCGCTTCGATGTTGATGACCCCGATCAGCCGGTTCTTTACGATCAGCGGCACCGCCAGTTCCGACCGCACGTTGGGCACGGCGCCGATATAACGGGACTCCTGGCTCACATCGTTCACCAGCACCGCCTCGCGCCGTTGCGCCGCCAGGCCGGTGACGCCGTCACCAACTTTGATTCGAATCCGCTCGGCCACCTCGCGCGGGTAGCCGATCTGGAAACGGATGTGCAGTTCCTGAGTTTTTTCGTTGAGCAGGAGAATGGCAAATATCTGGTAATCAATGACTTTGCGCACCAGTTCGGCCACGCGGCGCAGCGTGGTGTCCAGGTCGAGCGTGGTGTTCACCACATCCGCTACTTCCAGCAGCAGCGGTTCAATCTTCGGGAGAATATCAGGAGTAGTAGCCGGCATGACGACAATCCCTAATGATACCAGTCGCCTCAGGCTCTCCTGTGGAAGACGGCTGGCTGGCAACGGATTTCTTTGCGTCCTTCGCGCTCTTTGCGGTTCAAAGCTGGTTACAGTTTTTCACCGCGAAGTTCGCAAAGAACGCGAAAAACCCACTCAATTCCGCCAGAGCTTCTGCGGAAAATCCTCACTTCGATTTTTCTGTCGCGACGGCTTCTGGACGCGGCACAAAGCAAATATCCGGCAGATTGCGGTAGCGCTCGGCGTAATCCAGCCCATAGCCCACCACGAACTCATCCGGAATAGTGAAGCCGATGTAGTCCGCATGGATCGGCTGCTTCCGGCGTGACGGCTTATCCAGCAGCGCCGCGATGCACAGCTTCTTGGGGTGGCGCGCCATCAGCAGTTTTTTCACGTAGGTCAGGGTGAGGCCGGTATCGAGAATATCCTCCACCAAAATGACGTTCTTATCGCGCAGAGAAACGTCTACATCTTTGGTCAGCTTCACCTCTCCGGTAGAGTCCCAGCCGTCGCGCAACTCCTGTTCCGGCGAAGGCCGCGCCCCGTAGCTGGAAACGCCGATAAAGTCGAAGGTTGCGTCCAGGTGCACGTTCCGCGCCAGGTCGCTCAGGAAAATGGTCGCGCCCTTGAGCACGCCAAGAAAGAAAACCGGTTCGCCCGCGAAGTCACGGGTGATGTCAGCGCCCATCGCGGCCACGCGCTGGGCAATCTGCTCCTGCGAAATCAGGACCTTCAACTCGTTCATGGCGATTCATATTAAACTAGCACTTGGCAATTGGCACTTAGCATTTGGCCAAGCCGGGCCATTACAGCCCCTGAACGACCAAGTGCTTGACTGCCAAGTGCCAAATGCTTCCAGCCAGAGGCTAGAAGCCAGGAGCTAGCTGCTACATGAACCTCAAGGGCGTGAAACTCACCTGGCTCGGTCATGCGACTTTCCGCATCGAAACCCCCGGCGGCAAGACCGTCATTGTAGATCCCTGGGTCATGGGCAATCCCATGTGCCCGGAAAAAGACAAGAATGTGAAGAATGTAGACATTCTGCTCTGCACGCACGGTCACGGCGACCACATCGGCGACGCGGTGGAAATCGCCAAAAAGCACAATCCCCTGGCCGTGGGCATCTACGAACTCTGCGCGTGGCTGCAGAAGAAGGGCACGAAGCAGACTTCACCCATGAACAAAGGCGGAACGCAAACCGTCGGCGACATTAAGGTGACCATGGTCCACGCGGTTCATTCCTGTGGCATCCTAGACGGCGACGAGTTCGTTTACGGCGGAGAAGCCTGCGGCTACGTCATCGAGTTCGCCAACGGGTTGAAGATCTACCACGCCGGCGACACCAACGTTTTTGGCGACATGGCCATCATCTGCGAGCTTTATGCCCCCGATATCGCCATGCTGCCCATCGGCGACCACTTCACCATGGGCCCGCGCGAAGCCGCGTACGCAACCAACTTGCTCAAGCCTAAGGCGGTGATTCCAATGCACTTCGGCACATTTCCCTTGTTGACGGGAACACCCGCCGCGCTGCAAAAGTTGGTGCCGGGTGTGGAAATAGTAGAACTGAAGCCCGGCGTCACGGTTTCGTAAGCAAAACTGCTCGTGTGGTGACGGGATTCATTCCCCACCCAGCGGGCCCAGCGAGCGAATCATCCAGGAGCGACCATTTGCCTGAACTCACGACCTCCCGCCCCCAATGGCGCCACGAAGGCATCACCAACGGCGAAGTAGATGACTACCTTTACTCCCTCCTTCCCGCACGCGACCCGGTTCTCGCCGAAATGGAGCAGGAAGCCACCAAGCGCAAAATCCCCATCGTGGGCCCAGCCGTTGGCCGCGTGCTGCACCAGTTAGCGCTGGTAAGCAATGCCAAATCTGTTTTCGAGTTGGGCTCCGCCATTGGCTATTCGACCATCTGGTGGGCGCGAGCGGTGGGCGAGAACGGCCGCGTCTTCTATACCGATGGCGATGCGAACAACGCCAAAGAAGCCGGCGGATATTTCCAGCGTGCCGGTGTAAGCAAGCAGATCACGGTCAAAGTCGGTGACGCGCTCGAACTGCTCTCAGAAGAAAAGCAGCAATTCGACATCATCTTCAACGACGTGGATAAAGAAGACTACCCGCGCGTCTTCCGCCTGGCGATTCCGAAACTGCGCCCAGGCGGGCTGTTTATCACCGACAACGTTTTGTGGAGCGGCAGGGTCGTCGAGAAGAATCCGGATGCGCAAACCAAAGCGATCCTAGAGTTCAACCGCCTGCTCTACGGCTCGGAGGAATTATTCACGACAATCCTGCCGATCCGGGACGGCCTGGCAGTAGCGGTGAAGAAGTAATTCGCCGGAATCCATCAATTGTCATCGGAATCCATGAATTGTCTCCTGAGCGAAGCGAAGGACCCATGCAGTTTGCCGCTGTCAACGAAATGCGGAAATCGTTCCCTGCGCTCTGGGTGACAATTCAAGGTTAGGGGACATAACGGCTTAATGAATCGTTCCCGATCAAATTGACTTCACCGGAATCAAAGTCAAATCCTCCACCAAGCCGATTTCCTTCTGCAGAAACGGCTCAGCGTATGTCACGCCGGCCAGCATGCCGTAAAAGCGCGCCATGGCCTCAACCCGCGCGCGAATCTCCGCATGGGCGGGGAAGATGCCCTTGCCGGCTTCCTGGTCGGTAAATTGCGATTTGTAAGCCATGATAGATTGCAGCCGCGCTTCGAACTGCTCGGTGATGTCCACCACAAACGTAGGCCGCACGTCGTAGTAAAGCGTGGCATAGATGATCTTGAAGGGACGGTGCGGCTGGGAGCTGCTGGCCTCCCGCCGAGCCGAATCGCGGCGGTCCAGAGCCTCAGCCGAAGCACCGGCCTCACCCTGACTGAGTGCTGAATGCTGACTGCTGACTGCTGGCTGCTCGGTGCCGACTGCTCGACCCAGGTCCAACTTCGCCAAGCCGGCCAGAAAGCAAGCCTCATATCCCAACACCGACGCTGTGTAGTGATCGGGATGCCGCCCCTTCCAGTAGGGAAGTATCACCACCCGCGGACGCTGCTCGCGGATCACCCGCGCCACTTTCAGCCGGTTCTCCCAGGTGTTTTCCACCCGCCCGTCGGGGATGTCGAGCGCCTCTCGCCAGCTCACATGCAGAATCTCGGCTGCAGCCGCGGCTTCGCGAGCGCGGTCCTCGGCGGTGCCGCGCGTTCCCATCTCACCCTGCGTGAGATCAAGGATGCCAGTGCGATGCCCGCGCTGCGCCATCTTAAGCATCGTCCCGCCGCAGGTCTGCTCCACGTCGTCGCGGTGCGCGGCAATGGCCAGAATATCGAGGGTTTGGACGGGCATAGCGGCTTATGAAGGATAACGGTACCCTACAGATGAGGGCAACCCGGCTTGGACTTACAGATTCAGCGAGCGGTAGCTTTGGCAAGAAGGCGCGAGTCAGACTTGGATTGCGGGGCGGCCTGGCCTAAGCTGTTGACAGATGAAGCGAACATTGATTCGCGTCCTATTAGCCGTTCTTGTGTTGGCTGAACTCTGGCTCATCACTGGATTCTTGCCCCAGCGGTGGCAGGAAAATATGTACTCCGGGCTGGAACAAATCTGGCCTTCCAAGTCATACGACTATTCTCGCGTCACCCATCCCAATCTCGACGCAGAGCTTCAGCGGTACGAGCCATGGGGCTTGGCGGTGCTTACGATCTTGGTGTTCGCGAATGGTGCAGCGGTCGTCGCTTTGTGGCGGCGGCGCAACCGGTAGCAAATTTCGACCTGCCAGAGGCTTCGACAGTCGCGGGCGAGGGCGCCCGCGCCACACGGGCCTCACCACGTCCCATACCGCTGCCGCTGCTGACGCCGCGGGAAGATCCACACCATCAGAAATCCGGCGATAAAGCCCCCGACATGCGCCCAGAACGCCACCCCTCCGGAGTTGTTGGCGGCGTAACTCAGCGAGCTGGCCCGCGCGCTGAGAAACTGCACAAGAAACCAGTATCCCAGGATCACCCAGGCCGGCAAATAGAACAAAAACACAAGCCAGGTGAGCACCCGCGCCCGCGGATACAAGATGAAGTATGCTCCCAACACGCCGGCAATCGCGCCGCTGGCGCCAATTGTCGGCACCCGCATGTGCGGCGTGAAGGCCACCTGGGTCAAACCCGCCGCCAGGCCGCTTAGCAAGTAAAAAACCAAATACGTGAAGTGGCCGAAATAATCCTCGACGTTATCCCCGAATATCCACAAGAACCACATATTGCCGATCACATGCAGCCAGGATCCATGCAAAAACATGGACGTAAGAAAGGGCACCAGAACCACCGCCGGGGCCGCCACGTGCGCCCCACCCAACAACGCCGTCACATGCGAAGGAATCAGCCCGAACTGGAAAACCAGCAACTTGCCGCTGTCCGGAGGCAGCATGGCCTGGAAGAAATAAATCACCAGGTTCAGCACGATCAGAAAATAGTTCACCACCGGCGTGATAAAGTGCGGCTGATCGTCGCGGATAGGAATCATGCGGGATTGGTAATCTGCAAGCGGGTAATTTGTAATTTGAAAACCTGAGATCTCCGCGTCCTTTTGCTTTAAATTACCAAATTACCCGATTACAAATTACAAATGCCCATGAACGGCGTTCTCATCATAGACAAGCCTCCTGGCCTGACTTCGCACGACGTAGTCAACCGCGTGCGCCGCATTCTGCACGAGCGCTCGGTCGGCCACCTGGGCACGCTCGACCCGCTAGCCACCGGAGTGCTCCCGCTGGTCATCGGCGGCCTCACGCGGATCGCCCAATTCTATACGGCTTCGGAAAAAAGTTACGAAGGAGTCATCCGCTTCGGATTCGCCACCGACACTTACGACGCCCAAGGCGAACCCTGCGGCGCACCGCAGGAAGTTGTGATATCGCTCGATCGGGTCAGGGAAGCCGCCGCGCGCTTCCACGGCGTGATCGAACAAATGCCACCGCCCTTTTCTGCCAAGAAGATTCAAGGCGTGCCAGCCTATAAGCTGGCCCGCAAGCACAAAGAAGTGCCGCTCAAGCCGGCGCAGGTGGAGATCAAGGAGTTTGAGATTCTCACTCTCAGCGCAGACCGCTCCCAATTTCTCGCCCGCGTAGCCTCCGGCACTTACATGCGCTCAGTCGCCCACGAAATGGGCCAGGAGTTGGGCTGCGGCGCGCATCTGGAATCTCTGCGCCGCACTGCCGTCGCCGAGTTCGATCTGGCTGACGCTCACACTCTGGACGAATTGCAAGAGGCGGCAAACGCCGGCCGGCCCGAAGAACTGTTCGTCCATCCTCGCAAAGTGCTGCCCCAATTTCCCGCGGTCACCGCCACGGATGAAACCGCCGCCCACATCCGCAGCGGGCGCGCCGTCAACCTTTTGGAACTCTCCCGCGCCCGTCAAGTCAAGGTTTTTCAAGGTCAACGCGAACTCATCGCCATCGCCACCCGCGTAGCCGGAACTCTGTTTCACCCCAAGATCGTGCTGGCCCCCGCCCTTCCGCAACTGCAGAAAACCCGAATATAGGCGCGGGCGTCCCCGCCCGTGCGGGGGATACGCTAACTCTTGCAATGCAGATTTCATCGGCGATCTAAACGGAACCCCCCGCACGGGCGCGAACGCCCGCGTCTGCATTTCTCCCGCTATACTGATCTCCCGCAATGGCAACTCACGAGTACACCACCAGTTCCGCCGAGGAAACCATAGCCTTCGGCCGCACTCTCGCCGGCTTTCTCGCTCCGCCCAAACTGGTGGTCCTGCGCGGCGATCTCGGAGCCGGCAAAACCACGCTGGTCAAGGGCATCGCCCAGGCCTTCGATGCCGCCGGAGAAGAAGATGTCACCAGCCCCACCTTCACCCTGGTGCACGAATACCGCGGCCCCCGCGCAACGCTTTATCACATTGATCTCTACCGCGTGGACACTCCGCGCGAACTAGAAACCCTCGGTCTGGATGACCTCATGGCCGAAAACAGCATCCTACTGATAGAGTGGGGGGAGAAATTTGCCCGCTTTGCGCGCGAGCGGGACGTAGAAATCTTCCTGGAGCGAACGGGAGAACAAAAGCGCCGGATCCAGGTCACCACGGGCCGCGGCCCAATCCATCCAAAATAAAAGGGGACCAATTCAACTTGCGACGTTTTGTTCTCAGGCTGAGCTGCAGTCTGTTACTGGCTGCTGTGACATGTTTCGGGCAATCTGCAGCGCCCGCACCTGCACCTTCACCTGCACAACAAACGGCCCCAAACACCAATCCGCCAGCCCAGCCGGCCGCTTCCACCAATAAGACTGAGCAGGAAAAGGAAATCGAGAAAAAGGAACAATCACGACGCACCTTCGGAATAGTGCCACAGTTTCTCGTCACTGGCCGCCAGAATGCGGCGCCCCTCAGCAGCGGTCAGAAATTCCGTCTTTTCGCAAAGGAAGCGTTCGACCCCGCGGTGGTCGCTATTACCGCAGCCCAGGCGGGGCTTAGCCAGGCAGAAGATGAATTTCCCGGCTACGGCCAGGGAGGACAAGGCTATGCCAAGCGCTATGGTGCGGCGCTGGGCGATGAAGTTTCCAGCGGGTTCTGGAGCAATTTCTTTTTCCCGGCGATACTCAAGGAAGATCCGCGATATTTCCGCCTGGGTGAAGGCGCCTTCAAGCACCGCATGTTTTACATCGTGAAACAGGAATTCGTCTGCCACACTGACAGCGGCGGACGCTCCTTCAGCTATTCCAACGTGCTGGGCGCATTCACCGCCGGCGGAATATCCAACTTCTACTACCCCAAGGGCGACCGCGGCCTCGGGCTGACCGTGAGCCGCGTGGGCATCGCCCTGGCCTACGGTGTCGCCGGCAACCTGTTCGACGAATTCGGGCCTGATGTCCATCGCAAGCTGTTCCCCAAGCACAAGAAGGACAGCCAGAGCCCTTAAAACCGGCGCTTCTTTTCCGCTCTTTACTTCTTTGCGCACTTTGCGATCTTAGCGGTTAGTAATCTCAAAGCAGAGGGGCGTTCACGACGCAAAGTCCTCTCATACTGCCCAAACCGGACGCGGCTGAGTTTTCCGAATTAAGATAACGACCATGCAGCACGCAACGCCGCTGGCGATGGCAACGTTCGTCGTGGAGCTCGCTCCGGCAATCGTTTTCGCTTTCGCCGGGGAACGTGTGGCGCAAGCCTGCGCCCGCTGGCCGTCGTCGGTGCGCATCGCATCGCCGGTACTCTGCGCGCTGCCCTACGTCGCCATTTCTTCCTCGCAGCACATGTTTTCCTGGGGTTGGTGTGTTCTCTATGCGGTGCTGCCTGTGGGGATCGCGTGGCTTCTGGTGCAGGCTGCGACCTCTGATCCCGAGCAACGCGGCAACTGGCGCGACTTCACAGTTCTCCTGGCGCTGGGCGTGCCAGTTGATTTGCGCTGGTTTGAACCGGCGTGGCCGCATGGCCTTGAGGGCCTGGGGAAGCTGCTTCTCGTGGATGCCGCCTTGTATGGATTCGTCACCATCCGCCAGCTGAGCGGAACGGGCTTTGACTTCCATCTCCGCTGGAGTGATTGGAAAACTGGGCTGCGCGAACTGGCTTACTTTGCGCCGTTGGTGATCGGGCTCGGACTGGTGCTGGGCTTTCTGCATCCCCATGGCAACCCGCCGCGGCTTTCAATGATTGGAACCTGGATTTATATCTTTGTTTTCGTCGCCGTCCCGGAAGAACTTTTTTTCCGCGCGTGGTTGCAAAATCTGCTGGAACGCCGCCTGGGACGCCAGGCCGCATTGGCGATTACGGCGGTCTTATTCGGCCTTTCGCATTTCAACAAGCGATCAGCGCATTTCAACTGGCGCTATGTGTTATTGGCAAGCGTCGCCGGGATCTTCTATGGCCGCGCCTGGCGCGAGCAACGGCGAGTGCCCGCTTCCACGATCACCCACGCCAGCGTAGACGCGATCTGGACGTTTTGGTTTTAGGGAAAATCCGCTCGGACGGTTTACTCGACACCTGGCCGGGCGAACTCAACTAGATGCTGTAGTTCACGCCGCGCAGCGCATCTTTGTAGGCTTCGCGCGCCTCGGTGGCCTTGGTGTGCGCGTCATGCTCGCGAAAGTGGGCAGCGTCCCAGTCTTCCATGGCGATCATCGAGTGGTCGGGAGTGGCCAACGCTTCTTCCGCGCGAATGGCATCCACCCATTCATCAATCGCCTTCTTGTAAGTAAGGCGCAGTTGATCAAGATCCGGTTGGCTCATAGCCCAAGCAGAGTAATGCCACCCTACAGCCCGGTCAATCAGACTGACGCGAATTTAACGGAAAATTAACGCGCCGGAGATTCCCTCGACTCGTTCGCCAACTCTCTATACAACCCCGCGCTCTTCTCCAATGGTAGCGTCTCCGCTCTGGCTCCGGGTTTTACTCCGGCGCGGTCAAAGGCCGCCTTGAGCGCGTGGGTCCTGTACTTGGCCTTCAAGTTGTTCCACAATGTTTTGCGTTTCTGCGCGAAGGCGAGCTTCAGAAACTCTATGAACCGTTCCTCCGGCACTTGCAGCGCCTCAAATTGTGACTCCATGATAAGCCGCACTACCGCCGAGTGCACTCTGGGTGGCGGAGCAAACGCTCCCGGCGGCAAGGTGAACAGTTTCTCCACTCGCGCGTAAAGCTGGGCCGTGGCGGACAGCAACCCATATTCGCTGCCGCCCGGTTGAGCCGCCAGCCGGTCGGCTACCTCCCGCTGAACCATCAGCACCATGCTCTCGAAATACTGGCGATGATGGAACAAGCGCAGCAGCAGTTCGGACGTGATCTGGTAAGGAATATTTCCCACTACCCGCACCGGCTCAGGCGTAAAGGGCAGGCCCGGCCGGGTGGTTCCGGGCTTGGGCGCAAACAAGCTGGACAAGTCCACCGCTAAAACATCGGCCTCGATGATCTCTACATTCGGCCGCAGCGCGAATTTCATGCGCAGCTGCGCTGCCAGCACCCGGTCGAGCTCAATGGCGATCAGCCGCCGTGCCCGCGAAGCCAGCAGGGAAGTGAGCGCTCCGCGCCCCGGGCCGATCTCCAGCACCGTGCGCTGCGAAATATCGCCCAGCGCGTCCACAATCCGCAACCCGGCCGAGGAATCCGCCAAGAAGTGTTGTCCCAGCTTGGGCCTGGCCCGTCGCGCCGCGGGCGCGCCAGAGACTCTTGTCACGTTGCCCTCTTTCTTCCTCGTGAGTAGACTTGGGATACCCTGTGCCGTTACGGAGCGGCAACCGCCGTGGGCACGCCTTCATCATAGCCTGCGCCGTAGCCGGGCCGTTGGAGGATTCTCATGCACGTCGCCTTCGTTGCCTCGGAGTGCGTTCCCTTTTCCAAGACTGGCGGATTGGCGGATGTCGTCGGCGCCCTGCCCAAGGCTCTGGCCGCTGCCGGGCACCAGGTGAGCGTTTATCTCCCTCGGTACCGTCAGACCAAGCTTATCGGTGGGCAAACCGTAGTGCGCAGCATCACCATTCCTTTCGACGACCAATACCGCTTCTGCTCGGTAGTTACCGATGGCAATCACTCCGGCGTCAGCTCCTACTTTATCGAGTATCCTCCGTTCTTCGATCGCGACGCCCTCTATGGCACCTCCGCCGGCGATTACACCGACAACGCCGAGCGCTTCGCGTTGTTCTGCCGTGGCGCTCTGGAAGCTTCGAAAATTCTCGGTGTGCCCGATGTCTTTCATTGCCACGACTGGCAATCCGCTCTGGTGCCGGTGCTGCTGCACACCCAGTACGCCGAAGATCCCGCTTTCGCCGAGACTGCTACGGTTTTCACCATCCACAACATCGGATATCAGGGGCTGTTTCCGCCCGACACCTTGCCGTTGCTCACCCTCCCCTGGGACCTCTTCACCATCACGAAAATGGAATTTTTCGGGCAGGTGAATTTTCTCAAAGGCGCGCTGGTGTACTCCGATTTCGTTACCACCGTGAGCAAGAAATACAGCCAGGAAATTCAGACAGCAGAATTCGGCTTCGGCCTGGAAGGCGTGCTGCGAGACCGTTCAGCTACCGTAGCCGGCATTCTCAACGGCGTAGACTACGATGAATGGAGCCCGCAGACCGACAAATTCATCGCCGCCAAATATTCACCGCAGGACCTGGCCGGCAAGGCGAAATGCAAGCAGGATCTGCTCGCTACCTTCGGTATCGCCGGCGCAGATATTCGCCTGCCGGTGATCGGGATTGTCTCGCGCTTCGCCGCCCAGAAAGGCTTTGACCTGATCGCCCAGGTGATGGACCGCCTTGCCCGCGAGGAAATGATCGTGGTGGCTCTCGGCGCGGGCGACAAGCCATACGAAGAAATGTTCCTGCGGCTCAATAAGCAATTCCCCCACAAGATCGCGGTCAAAGTCGCCTACGACAACGCCATTGCGCACAAAATCGAAGCCGGCAGCGACATGTTCCTAATGCCCTCAAGATACGAACCTTGCGGGCTAAACCAGATCTATAGCTTGAAATATGGGACGGTTCCCATCGTGCGCGCCACCGGCGGTCTGGACGACACCATCGAGCCCTGGAACCCGCGCACCAGCAGAGGCACCGGCTTCAAGTTCACCGAGTACAGCGGCGAAGCCTTGCTGCTCACCATCAAAGAAGCCCTGCGCGCCTTCCGCGATCAGGTTTACTGGCAGACCCTGATGCGCAACGGCATGAGCAAAGATTTTTCCTGGAACGCCTCTGCCCGCGAATACGCGCGCATCTACGACCGCGCCCACGAACTACGCGAAACCCCGCTGCTATCGGTATAGCAAGTGTGGCGCGCACTCCTACCCGCGAGAGGTCGGCGGCGCGGCGTTACACCTCAACGCTCGCCAGGAATTTCGGCGGCCTTCGCACTTTCGTAGCTTGCTCAAATGCATAAGCGAGCTTCAGCAGCACCGGCTCGCTCCACGCCCGCCCGAAGAACGAAATTCCCACCGGCAATCCGAAAATGAACCCTGCGGGCACCGTGATATCGGGGTACCCTGCCACCGCCGCCGCGTTTGAGCTTCCGCCCGCGGCGTGATCGCCATTCACCAGGTCGGTGATCCAGGCCGGCCCCACGGTAGGAGCGATCATGGCATCGAGGCGGAACTTGTCCATCACCGCATCAATGCCCTCCCGACGAGCCAAACGATGGTCTGCAGCCAGCGCATCCAGGTACTCTTTCTCGCTCAACGGACCCTTGGCCTCTGCTTTCACCATCAAATCCTGACCGAAGTAGAGCATTTCCTTGTCTTTGTTGCGCTCGTTGAAGGCAATCACATCTTTCAGGCTGCGGATCTGCGGATCCTGGCGCTTGGCCAGATACCCGTTCAAGTCCGCCTTCAGTTCATAGAGCAGTACGGTCAACTCGGTATCGTCGAACTTGCCGTGCGAAGCCAAATCGGCGGGATCAATAATCTCAGCCCCCGCGGCGTGCATTTCCGCAATGCACTCCTCCATCAACTTGTCCACGCCGTCGTGGAAGCCGAAGTACTTTCGCGCCACACCTAATCTCGCTCGGCGCAGGCCATTGGCATCCAAGAATCTCGTGTAATCACCGGCCTTGCCGCTCCCTGCCGTTGTCGCGCTGTCTTCCGGATCAACGCCTGCCAGTGCGCCCAGCAGAATCGCCGCATCCCGCACCGTCCGCGCCATCGGGCCGGCAGTGTCCTGGCTGTGCGCGATGGGAATGATTCCCGAACGCCCGATCAGGCCCAACGTCGGCTTGATCCCAACAAGTCCGCACAAGGAAGACGGACATACCACCGATCCATCGGTCTCCGTGCCCATGGCCACCGCGCAGAAACTCGCCGCCGCTGCCGCTCCCGACCCTGAACTTGACCCGCAGGCATTGCGATCAAGCGCGTAAGGATTTTTGGTCAACCCGCCGCGCCCGCTCCATCCGCTGGTGGAGTGGCTGGAGCGCATGTTCGCCCACTCACTCAAATTGGTCTTGCCCAAAATCACCGCCCCCGCCGCGCGCAGCCTGTGCGCTACGAAAGCATCCTTCGCAGGCCGCGATCCCATGAGCGCCAGCGAACCGGCGGTGGTCAGCATCCGGTCAACAGTGTCAATGTTGTCCTTGATCAACACCGGAATCCCGTGCAGGGGTCCGCGCGCACCCTTTGCCGCGCGCTCCTTATCGAGGCCATCGGCAATCGCCAGCGCATCCGGGTTCACCTCAATCACACTATTCACCGCTGGGCCCTGCTTATCCATCTGCTCGATGCGGCCAAGATATTTTTCCGCCAAAGAACGAGCGCTGTACTTGCCGGAGGCCATGCCGGCCTGAAGATCGGCGATCGTGGCTTCCTCCAACTCAAAGGCAGGAATTTCCGCTGCGGCTGGCGCATCCGAGGCGAAGGCGCGCCCAGCTTCCAAAGCTGGATATAAGGCCGCCGCAGTGCCTCCCAGGACAGCCGTCTGCAAGAAACGCCGGCGGGGGGCGGTGCGGCGCTCGGTCATCGAGATCGGTGAGGTCAAGAGTCCGTCTCCTTTTCGCGGTGTCGGGCAGGGAAACGGAATTATAGGCTACCGTTGTAATGGCATCACCCCATGCGCAAAAATTCTCAGGAAAACTCCACCGAATTCGCACCTGTGCCCGTATAATGAAGCCACATGCCCAGATATTCCATCGTTGTTCCCCTGCACAATGAGCAGGAGAATGTCACCGACCTTTACGACCGCCTCAAAGTCGTGATGGAGGCCAGCGGCGAAAGCTTCGAACTGGTGCTGGTGGACGATGGTTCCAGGGACCGCACTTTTTACATGCTGCGGGAGATCGCTGCTGTAGATAGCCGCGTGACGGTGGTACGCCTGCGCCGCAACTTTGGCCAGACTTCCGCGCTTGCCGCCGGTTTCGACCACGCCCGCGGCGAATACGTGATCGCCATGGATGGCGACTTGCAGCACGATCCCGCCGACATCCCGCGCTTTCTGGAAAAGATCGCCGAGGGTTTCGACATCGTCAGCGGCTGGCGCAAGGACCGCGTAGACAATCTGTGGCTGCGCCGCATTCCCTCGCGTTGTGCGAATTGGATGATGGCCAAGCTCTGCGGCGTGAACATTCACGACTTCGGTACGACCTTCAAAGCCTACCGCCGCGAAATTCTCGAGCAGGTGCCGCTCTACGGCGAACTGCACCGCTTCATTCCGGCGCTGGCTTCATGGCATGGCGCTTCCATCTGCGAAGTGCCCATCAGCAACATCAACCGGCAGCGTGGGGTTTCGCATTACGGCATTTCGCGGACCTTCCGCGTATTCTTCGACCTCATCACCATCCGCTTTCTGCTGCGCTATCTTTCCCGCCCGCTGCACTTCTTTGGCGGCCTGGGGATGTTGAGCATCTTCGCCGGCTCCAGCGTCACGCTCTGGCTGCTGGTGGAGAAATTCATGCACCATTCGCAGGTAATGACCAATCACGGCCCGCTGATGATTTTTGCCGCCGTACTGCTGCTCGCCGGCATGAATATGCTGGCTGTCGGACTGTTGGGAGAAATGCAAGTCCGCCACTACCACGAGCCTACGCGCCGTGCGCCCTACTCTGTGGACCGCGTACTGCGCGCCGCCAGCGAAGAGCACAGCATCTCCGAGCAGGACTAAAGTCCCCGGCCGAGCAGGAATTTCTGCGCTATACTTTCCGCCATGTCCCGGTTCGCAGTCATTCTGGCACTCGCGGCTTTCGCCGCGTCACACCCTCAGGTTCCCCAGCGCTACGTCTCGCCCGATAAATCAGTGGTCGCCGTGATCACTCCCGCCGGCCCCAAGAAAGCTGAAAGTGAAGTGGAACTCCGCTCCAGCGCCGGCAAAGTGCTTTTTCACAAGGATTACACCTCCAGCGACGGCACCCATGGCTACGAGGTCATGCAAGCCGCCTGGACTCCCAATTCGCAATTCTTCATTTACAGCATGGAAGACTCCGGCGGGCGCGCCGCCTGGCATTCTCCAACGTGGTTCTTCAGCCGCAAGCTCAACCGCATGCTGAGTCTGGACAACGCCCTCAACGACAGCGTCTCGTTCCCCAACTTCAAGCTGATCCCGCCTGACGAGGTTACGGTTACGCTATGGGGGCAGGGAAGTTTGCCCAAAAGGAAGGTTGCACTCTCCAGCCTGCTGCCGAAGGGCGCCAATCCGGCAAACCACTGAACGGAGGATAGTCCGATGAGCACCACTAGGAAGGTGACGATACCAGGCGGACTGGACGTTTTCTTTCAGGACCGTCAGGCCATGAAGTTGGGGCATCCCTCCGCTCTGTTTGGCCTCAAGGGAAGTTTTCCGTCCATTGTCTTGCCCGTTGATTGGTCGATGGGCAACTCCTTGAGTTTTCCGATTGATGGAAACAATTTATTTAGCGATTGCATGTACGCGGCTGCCTGCCATGGAGACAACACATTCACGGGCAATACTGGAACCGAGCAGACTTTTGATCTCACCTCACTACTATTCGAGTATGAAAAGCTTAGCGGCGGCGACAATGGCTTGACCACGGGGCAGATTATACAGGCGTGGAAGAAGGGGTTGGCGAGGACGCCAGCCGCTTATATCAACCAGGCACTCAGCTTGGACCCCAACGATGTTGCCGCAATGCAAGCGGCCATTTATTTCTTTGGCGGCGTCTTCTTCATGCTGAACGTACCCAAAGACTGGTGGTCTAACTGGAAAACCGACGCGGTGTGGGACGCCCC
>Ga0335078_10006302_pt1 | contig 17567 bp, 23 predicted proteins | sample Lox_Sample_32_FD_206711 | JGI IMG/M metagenome (GOLD analysis project Ga0335078, IMG submission 206711) | Soil microbial communities from Loxahatchee National Wildlife Refuge, Florida, United States - Lox_Sample_3.2 | ecosystem: Environmental > Terrestrial > Soil > Wetlands | place: USA... | reverse complement strand
CCTCAGAGGCGCTTATCCAGCCAAACCGCCCGCGCCCGGGGAGGTTTGGCGAGTTGTGCACCGGTGGCGAGCGCCGTCAGCTCTCTCGAGACGCGGAGACGTGCGGCCGCGGCCGGTGGGACCGCCGAGAGCGCGCCGGCGCCAAGAAAAGGGGGGTCGTCGATGCCCTTCGCCCGCACTCGCGGAACCCACGACCACGCTCCGGCCCGCGAAATCGTGAGCGGCGGCCGAAGGGCACGACGACCCCCAAGAACGACTATGCGTCGTGATACAGGGCGAACTCCCACGGATGCGGCCGCATCCGGATCGCGTCGATCTCCGCCGCGCGCTTGTACCGCACGTACGCCTCGATCAGCCCCGGCGTAAACACGTCCCCCTCGAGCAGGAACGCGTTGTCGGCCTCGAGCGCGTCGAGCGCGGCGTCCAGCGACGACGGGACCGTCGCGATCTTGGCCAGCGTCTCGACCGGCAGCTCATAGATGTCGGCGTCGAGCGGCTCGCCCGGGTCGAGCTCGCGTTTGATCCCGTCGAGCCCGGCCATCATCAACGCGGAGAACGCGAGGTACGGGTTCGCCGTCGGGTCGGGTGAGCGGAACTCGATCCGCTTGGACTTGGGCGCCTCGTGGTACATCGGCACGCGCACGCAGGCGCTCCGGTTCCGCGCGGAATACACGAGATTGACCGGAGCCTCGTACCCCGGCACCAGCCGCCGATACGAGTTCGTCGTCGGCGCGCAGAATGCCAGCAGCGCCGGCGCATGCGTCAATAGCCCGGCGATGTAGTGCTTGGCCAGATCGCTCAGGTGGGCGTAGCCGTCGGCGCCGTACATGAGCGGATCGCCGTCCTTCCACAGCGACTGGTGCACGTGCATGCCCGAGCCGTTCTCCTCGAAGATCGGCTTCGGCATGAACGTAGCGGTCTTGCCCGCGGCCGCCGCGGCGTTCTTGACCACGTATTTGTAGATCATCATCTGGTCGGCCATCTGGAGCAGCGGCTGGAAGCGCATGTCGATCTCGCCCTGGCCGCCCGAGGACACCTCGTGGTGGTGGAACTCACATCGGATCCCCAGCGATTCCATCGTCGCCACCATCTCCGAGCGCAGGTTCGCGAGCGAGTCGGCTGGCGGAACGGGGAAATACCCCTCCTTCTGGCGCAGCTTGTAGGCCAGGTTGGGGCTGCCCACCGCGTCACGTCCGGTATTCCAGAACCCCTCGCCCGAGTCGATCTCGTAGAACGCCCGATGCTCGACCTGCTCATAGGCGATGTGGTCGAACACGAAGAACTCCGCCTCGGGGCCGAAGTAGGCCACGTCGGCGATCCCGCTCGCGACCAGGTGCTGCTCGGCCTTGTGGGCCACGAACCGCGGATCGCGGGCGTAGGGCTCGCCCAGCACGGGATCGGCCACCGAGCAGATCAGCGACAGCGTGCCGCGCGTGTAATAGGGGTCGACGAACGCCGTCGACGGGTCGGGGATCAGGAGCATGTCCGACTCGTGGATCTCCTGGAACCCCCGGATCGAGGAGCCGTCGAAACCGAGGCCGGATTCGAAGTCCCCGGCGTCGAGCGCGCCGATCGGCAGCGTCATGTGTTGCCAGGTGCCGGGAAGGTCGATGAACTTCAGATCGACCATCTCGACGCCGTGTTCGGCGGCGAAGTCCAGCACCTCGGTCGGGCTGGTGGCGCCAGCGGCCATCGCCGTCTGTTCGCTCTCTGTAGTGGCCACTTTTCTCTCCTTTGAGTCTTGGTAGGCGCGAGCCTATCCGGGTTTCATAGTCGTTCGGCCGCCGCGAGTATCTGGTCGGCCTTTAGTCCGAGGCTGAGGCGCTCGCGGCCGTCCGACTCGTACGGCGACAGCCCCGAGACCTCGTGTACGCGCGACAGCCGGTAACCGACGGTGTGGCGGTGAAGCCCCATGGCCTCGGCGGTCTCGGTGGTCGAGCCGTGGTGCATGAGGAAAGTCCCCAGCGTCACGAGCAGCTCGGTGTCGTGCTCGGCGTCGTACGCGAGCAGTGGGGTGATCGTGCTCGACCGGAGCAGCTCGAGCTCCCCGGGATCGCGCAGCAGCACGCCTATCAGCAGGCGATAGGTCTCCTCCTGGCCGGCGAGCCCCGCGGGGCCGCAGGCGAGCTCCGCGAGCAGCATCGCCTCGCGGACCGCCTCGCGGAGCAGCCCGGGCTCCCGGCGCGGCGCCGACACCGCGGCCTCGTGGCCGATCGCCCCGAGCCGGTCGGCGAGCGCTCCGGCGCCGCGCTCCGGGTGCTCGCCTGCGAGCGGGACCAGCCCGAGCAGGCACCCCGGGGCGAGCTCGGCGATCAACACACGCGCGTCATCAACGATCTCGCCCGGGACCTCGCCGTTGCCGCGGGCATAGACCGCGATCGCGCCGCCGGACAGGTCAACGCCCAGCCGGCGACTGTCGGCCACGATCGCCGCCGGGTCGACCGCGGGGCCCCCGACCAGCGCCATCAACAGCGCGCGCCGTGCGTTGCCCGGGCGTCCGTCGCCCCGGAGGCGGGTCACGGCGGCCGCGGCGGCGGCGGCCTCGAGCCAGGCGCGGTCTCCCGCCGACCCGGGGCCGGCACCGTTGGCCACGATCGCGGCCACGATGCCGACCACGTCACTCCCGATCTGGATCGGAACCGACAGCGAGACCGCCGCAGGCGGCGCGCCGGATCCGCCAGCCACCGCGTACTCGACGACCTCGGCGAGCAACGCGTCGGGAACCGAATCCGCCGGCCACACGACCGGGTCGCCGAGCGACGGAAGCACGATCACCACCGGACGCGAAAGCGCGTCGGATGCAGAGCATGCGACGCGCTCTAGCCCGTCATCGCCGGCGACGGCCCGCGAGACGATCGTCAGGGGCGTGGGTTGGGAGGCGCTCAGCTGCGCCTCCCAACCCGATGACCCACTGTCGTCATGCTGTCGCTGACGCCCCCGTACCACTCACGCCGTCGAGGACGTGGCCGGCACGGGAGGCTCGGCGCCTACACCGGGGATGCCGTTCGGGTATCCGAGCGACGGGACGTCGGACGGGTACACCTCGTGGCCGTGCTCGGCGACGTCGCCGATCTCCATGTTCTTCTCCGACATCCGCAGCGGGACGAACAGCCCGACCAGCTTGAGCAGGATGAACGTGATCGCGCCGGTCCAGCAGATCACCCACAGCGCGGCGAAGAACTGCCACTTGAGCAGCGTCGCATTGCCGTGGACCAGGCCGGCCACGGCGCCGCCGGCGACGAGCCCGTGCGAGCTCGTCTTGTAGAACAGCGCCATGTTCGGGTCGGCGAAGATGCCGACCAGAAGCCCGCCGGCGAGGCCGGCGAAACCGTGGGTGTAGACCACGCCGAGCGTGTCGTCGACCCGGCGGAACGGGGCCAGGCGGCTCAGGTAGTTGAGCGCGAAGTACACGATCGTCGACGCGATGATCCCCATCGCGATCGCGCCCCAGCCGTTGACATAGCCCGCCGCCGGCGTGATCGCGACGAGGCCGACGATCATGCCGTTGACCGTCCCGATCAGCGACGGCTTGCGCCCGGTCAGGTAGTCCCAGGCGATCCAGACCAGCAGCGCGACCGCGGTGCACAGGTTGGTGTTGAGCACCGCCGCGGCGGCCGACATGTTCGACGCGTACGGGTCGCCGCCGTTGAAGCCGTTCCATCCGAGCCACAGCAACCCGGCCCCGACCGCGACCATCGCGACGTTGTTCGGAGCGTCGATCTCGCGGTCGCGCTGGAGGCGCGGCCCGATCACCGCCGCCGCGACGAACCCGGCCACGCCGGCCGACAGGTGGATGACGTAACCGCCGGAGAAGTCGACCGCGCCGTGCTGGGCGAAGAACCCGCCGCCCCACAGCAGGAACGCGTCGACCGCGTACACGCACGTGATCCACAGCAGGCAGAACGGGATCCACGCCTTGAAGTTGACGCGTCCGAGCACGGACCCGAGCGCCAAGATCGGCGTGATCGCCGCGAATACGAACTGGAAGTAGACGAGCGCCGATTTCGGGAACGCCATCGTCCCGATCAGCGGAATGCTCGCCTGGTGCTGTAGCTCGGTGTGCGACAGCACAGGCCCCGGCTTCCCGACGAAGTTCCCGAAGAAGCCGCTGTGCGAGAGCCCATGGAACGGTGAGCCGAAGCCCATCTTGAAGCCCCACAGGACCCACACGACGAGCACGATCGAGAACGTGGCGAAGGTCAGCATCATGCTGTTGATCGACCAGCGCTTCTGCATGACGCCGCCGTACAGCACTGCGAGGCCGGGCACGCTCATCAACCCGACCAGCGTCGCGGCGGTGATCTGCCACGACGTGTCTCCTGAGTTGAGCCAACTCGGTGCTTCAAGTGGCAACTGGATCTCCTTGTCCTTGAGTACGCCCCAGGGCAAGGCCTGGCGACGCCAATTTGCGTAGCCAGTGTCTTCTCAGGCCCCCGGCCCTTCTATGTCCTCAGGTCCAGCAAACCGAAGGGGTCTCTGGACATTGGGATAAGCGGATCCCGCAATCACCGGGTTTCCGGGGATTTTTCGGGAGGATGGGCCGCCTGCGGCGGCGTCCATGGGGCCGTTCCGCCGGGCGTCCATGCCCGGCGGCGTGGTCGCGATCCCCGGGCCGGGCACGGAGGTCCGGCCGCAGTTGGCCCCACGGATGCCGCCGCAGGCGGCCCCTGACTAAGAGGAGCCGACCGGCAGCCCGGCCTTGCGGCACTCGGTTGCGATCGCCTGCGCCGCCTGGTGCGTGTAGGCGCCGGCCGCGAACACCGACTGGCAGGTGTCGCGCGCCTGGACGCCACACTGGTGGACCTGCTCCGCCCCGGTGTCGGCGGGGATCGTCGCGTAGATGCAGCCGGACTTCGAGCCGGGTCCGGACGACGCGAGCGAGATGACCAGCACGATGGCGAGCACCACGACGGCGCCGAGAACGCCACCGACCATCCAGATCTCGCGCTTGGTCAGGCGGCGGCGGGTGCGGAGGGTTTCGGCGTGTCCGGGTGGAATGATCAGCACGGGGGCCTGAGTCTAGGCACTCCGTGTGCCACGATCGATCGCAGACCCTTGCTCGTTTTTGCGCTCCACCTCTTTCACCACAACGTCGCGAGCAGGGCGCAGATCGATTACGTCGCGCTGGCGTTTGGCGCGTTCGCGAGCTGGGTCGGGCTGCCCGGGCCGGGCGAGCCGCTGCTGATCGCGGCCGCCATCATCGCCGCCAAGCACAAGCTCGACATCACCCCGGTGCTGATCTGGGCGTTCGTCGGCGCGGTCGCCGGCGGTCTGATCGGCTGGCTGGTCGGATGGTTCGCGGGCAGGACCGTGATGACCGCCCCCGGCCCGCTCCGAACACTGCGCCTGCGCGCCGTCGAGCGCGGGGAGGAGGTGTTCAAGCGACTCACGGTTATCGCGATCCTGCTCGCGCCCTCGTGGGTCGCCGGGATCCATCGGGTGGGTCCCGTTCTCTACAACGTCACGAACCTGGTGAGCGCGGTGGTGTGGGCGGTCGGTATCGGGCTCGCCGCGTACTACGTCGGGCCGCCGGTGCTCGACATCCTCGCGGACGTCGGGACGGTCACGGCGATCGGGCTCGTCGCGTTGGTGCTCGTCGGGGTCGGCCTCGAGATCCAGCGCCGCCGGCGCCAGCGCGTGCGCTGACTACAGGTGCGTCCCCGCCCACGAGATCACGTGGGCGGGCACGACCGGCGTGCCCACGTTTAGATCGATCGACTCGTGGGGGATGAGCGGGATCGTGCGCGGGTCCTTCGTCCACGGCTTGCCGTTGACGAACGCGGTCACCTTGCCCTCGTCGCCGGCGACCTGCGCCGCGCTCAGCGGCTGGCGCCACTCGTCGAAGAACGTGCCCAGCGTGTACACCCGGGCGCTCGGCGACTCGATGTGGATGACGCCGTCGCTGGCGTGGGTGTGGAGCCAGTAGTAACACTTCTGCGCGCCGTAGAAGCGGCCGTACGGCGTGGCCTCGTATATGGGACCGACCAGCCCGATCGCGGCCGGGAGGGCGCGCGGCTGGCCGTTGACGTACACCTGAAGGTGGGCGTGGATGTGGTACGCGAGCTGCTCGATCGGGGCGCACTGCACTTCGTCGACGGTGGCGCCCTGCGTCGTGGTCGCGGCCGGCGCGAGCTCGGCGCCCTGCTCGAGCGGGATTCCCTCGGGACCGATCGAGGGCTGCGCTGTGGTCGTTGTGGTCGCGGCGCCGGGGCCTGTTGTCGAGGTCGCCGACGTCGCCGCCGAGGAGCTCGACGAGCTGCTTGAACCGCACGCGGCGAGCAGCACGGCCAGTGGCAGCAGCAGTATCAGGAGCCGGCGGAACGTCATCACCGTCGAACGGTAGCTGCCCTCCTTGATAAGTTGCTCGCGGATGTCAGAGCCCGCCCCCGCCGCCGATCTCCCGATGACCACGGCACTCGAGTTGCCAGGGATGCGGATCCGCGAAAACCTCGGCGTCTGCTATGGGCTCGTGGTCCGGAGCATGGGATTCACGGGCGGGGTCGCCGCCTCGTTCAAGGGCCTGCGCCGGGGTGAGATCCCCGAGTACACGCAGCTGCTCGAGGACTCCCGCCGCCACGCGATCGACCGCATGTCCGACAACGCCCGCCTGCTCGGCGCCGATGCGATCGTCGCGGTCCGCTTCGACTCATCGGAGATCGGACAGCAGTTCACCGAGATCGTCGCCTACGGGACGGCGGTCAAGGTCGATCGGGTGTAGTTGCTGCTGAGCGACGCCGATCGCGAGCTCTTCTACGAGACGCTCTCGCGTCACGCGGCTGCGGGTCACATCGACATCACCGAGCTGGAGCGGCGCGTGGCGATCGTGGCCGAGGCGGAGACTCGGGAGGCGGCAGCCGATGCGATGGCGGGCCTGCCGCCGTTGGATCCCGGCCCCGCACCAGACCGGCGGCCCCGCTGGGGGCGCGGTCACGGCGAGGTCGACAAGCCGGGCCCGGACTGGCAGCCGACCAATGAGCGCTTCCGGGATCCCCGCACGCGCAGGGTGCTGCGCGTGTGGGTCGATCCCGCCGGTGACCGCCACTACGTGGCGGAGTGAGACCCGCTAGCGCGTTGACTTCTTGACCGCGCTGCGGGCCTTGCCGGTGGCGTTCTTGGCCTTGCCCTTGAGCTGCTCGCCGGCCCCCTTGGCCTCGGTGCTCCGGTCGCCGGTGACGGCTCCCGCGGCGCGCTTCACGCGCCCCTTGGCCTCCTCGGCCTTGCCTTCGACTCGCTGCGTTCTGTCTCCCATCGCTTCTCCCTTCTCCGGGGGTTCTTTAGCGATGGCTACCCGCGCGCGAGTGCTCGGACACCTCGGCCAGCACGCGCGGCCAGTGCTCGCGCAGCGCTTCGTGGCCCATGAACAGCCCGAGATGCCCACCGGTGCTGACGTGTCGGGTGATCTCCTCGGGCGGCGTTGAGACGTACTGCGCGAGCGCGAATACCTGATCGGGCGGGGTGATGTGGTCGGTGGCGCCGGCCATCAGGTTCAGCGGCATCTCGAGTCGGCCGAGGTCGACCTTCTGGCCGCGGACCTCGAGCGAACCGCTGATCAGCGCGTTGTCGCGGAACAGATGCTGGACGATCCAGAGGTAGAACGCGCCCGGCACGTCCTGGGTGTGCTTGAACCAGTCCTCGAACTCGCGATAGCGCTCGACATGGGCGGGGTTGTCAAGATTCAGTAGGAGATCGATCTGGCGTGAGATCTCCGCGCTCGGCTGGATCATTACGAAGCCGGTGAGCATGTGGCGGCCCTCGAGGACTCCGCCGCCGGATGCGACGAGCGCCTCGTAGAACCGCAGGTTGCCGTGGGGGGAGACGCGGCGCATGACCTCGTGGATCACCGGCTCGCCGGCGTGGAAGTCGATTGGCGCGCCCGCGATCGTGAGCGTGTTGATCCGCTCGGGATAGAGCGCGGCGTAGATCGTCGCGAGCCAGCCGCCCTGACAGTCGCCGATCAGGTTGACGCGGCCGCCGCAGTGGTCGATCGCCCGGTCGACCACGTCGATGTAGTCCTCGATCGATGCGTCTTTCGTCTCCCGGGTCGCGCCGACCCAATCGAGCGACAGCGCTCGCTCGAGTCCGGCCTCGACGATCGTCCGCATCTGGCTCTGCTCGGCCGAGTAGTCGACGATGCACGAGTCGTGGCCGGCCTGCGGCGGTAGCACCAGCGTCGGCACGACCCGGCGCCTTGAGACCGTGAAGTCCCGCAAGCGCGCGAGCGGAGTCTCGAACACGATCTCGTTCGGCGTGGTCCAGGACGGCGCCTTGCGGCCGGCCGTCAGCGCGACCCAGCGCGGAAAGTCGAACGCGGCAGGCCCGCGCTCGAGCGCGGTCGCCCAGCACTTGCCGAGGCCCTCGACGGCCGCCGCGCAGCCATCAAGCCAGCTGTCCAGGAGACCCGAAGCCAGGCTTGGCGCGGGAACCGGAGGGCATTGCGGCACAACGTTCATGTTCGACCTCCTTGCGGAAAAACCGCGAAGTACCAGCAAAATACCGTTAACTGGTGAAGCACCGGCGGTAACCCACCGGTGCCTCTGAAATCAACGGTTGTTAGTAAACGCTACTTGAGGAAACTGCGCGCCGTCGTGGTATAGGAGCTGGCGAGCTCCTTGGTGATGTCGACCTGCGCCTCGGTCAGGCTCTTGAGCCACTCCTGCTGGGAGAGGCCGGCGAGCTTGAGCTGAAGCTCGGCGGACCGGTCGACGGCCTTCTCGTACGAGTCGAGGTACAGGTGGCCGGCCTTGCGGGCGGCCGCCCACACCTGCTCGCCGCTGTCCTTCACCTGCTCGAACGCAGCATCGAACGACGGAACGCCAGTCTTGGGAGTAGTGGTGGTTGCCATGGAATACGTCTCCTGGAGGGATCGGGTTCAGTGTGCTTGCAGCTTAGCAAGGATTTTGCAAGCACGCAAACGAGGCTCGAGGCCAGTGGAGGCGCGGTAGGCTGCGGCCGCCTGTCCTTCCGTCCAACGAGGAGCTCAACGTGACCGACCACGTCTATTCCGTCAGCGAGATCGTCGGCTCTGCCCCCGGGTCGATCGACGATGCGATCAAGAACGCGCTCGGCCGCGCGCGCAAGACCCTGCGACACCTCGACTGGTTCGAAGTCACCGAGATCCGCGGCCACCTCAAGGAGGACGGCTCGATCGACTACTTCCAGGTCGGGCTGAAGGTCGGCTTTAGGCTGGAGAGCTGATCGCCACCTCACGCGTCGCCGGAGCGAGGTCGACCACGTGCAGCAGCTTGAGCTGGGGGTTGTAGATCGCGAGGGTCCCGCGCAGCAGCGACGAGGCAACGACGTAACCCTGGGCGGCGTCGAGCTCGAATGATCCGTAGGGAGAGCTCGCGCGGGTGAGCACCCGGCCCGTGGCGGCGTCGACCTTCTCGATCACGCGGCCGTAGCCGCTTGTCAGGTAGGCGAAGCGGCCCGTGAACGCGACGTGCTGGGGTCCGGTGCCGACCGGAACGCGGAACAGGACCCGTCGATCGACCGCGCTGAACACCGACACGTCCGGACTGTCGGCCGAGCTCACCCACGCCTGCCGCCCGTCGGGGCTGAACTCGACGTCGTGGGCGGCGAACCCGGGATCGAACCGCCCGATCACGTGCGGATCCGCCAGGTTCGCCGTGTCGAGGATCACGATCGTGCGCGCCGTCTCGCCGAGCGCGACCCAAGCGAGGTGGCGCGCGGCGTCGAAGCTCAGATGGTGCGCGCTCGCACCGACCTCGATCGTGCTGGTCACGTGCGGGGTCCCGAGATACATCACGGTGACCGTCCCGCGAGCGTCGTCGGTCACGTAGGCATAGGCGCCGCCCGGCGCGATCTCCGCGATGTGTGGAGTGCCGAACCCTCCGATGACGCCTCTGCGCCCGAGCGTCTCGCCATCGAGCACGGTCACCTTGCCCGCGGCCGCGCTCGTCACGACCACGCTCGAACACGCGCCGCTGTTGGCGGCGACGTCCTCGGGGTCGCTGGCGATAGCCAGCCGGCGGACCACCCGCCCGCTCGGTAGATCGACCACCAGCAGCCGGTTCTCGGTCTCGGCGGTGACGAGGGCCTGGACGGGCGGAGCGGCCGCGGCGGGCGCCGGTCGCTTCTTCGGCGACGGGACGGGCGCAACCGCCGCGACGGTGGTCGCGCTCGAGCGGTGATGCGACCCCCCGCCGCACCCGGTCGCGAGCGCCCCCACGATCACCGCGGCGGCTGCGGACCGTCTTCTCATCCCGCCGACCCCTCCGCGGTGCAGCACCACCCGTCGAGCACGGGGAACGCAAGCGCCGCGCCGCCGCTCGAGAACTGCTGCGAGATCCGGGACACGGCCTCGATCCTGGGGGTCCCGGCGACGCGAACGAACACCCACTGGTTGGCCGCGGGCCACGAGACGAGGAGCCAACGTCCGTCGGGCGACCAGCTGACCGCTTTGACGCCGGCGCCGGGGAGCACCTCGTGGAACGAGCCTCCTCTTCCGACGACGACCTCGCGGCCGCCCACGACGAGCGCGAGCTCGCGGCCGTCGGGAGACAGCGCGCCGTCGCTCGCCGCGCCCGGCAGCGTGATCCTCGAGGTGAGCGCGCCGCCGGCGGAGTACGTCCGCGCCTGGTGCCGCGAGAGTACGAGCAGGCGCCGGCCATCGGCCGACCACGTGAGCTCGAACGGCCTCGGTCCGGGCGCCGTCGACCACAGAATCCGCCCGGTGTCGCCGTTGCGCACGACCACCCGGCCGCGCGCGGTGACGTACGCGAGCTCGAACGGCCCGAGCGCGGCACCCGGCCGCCACGCCGGCGCGACGTGCGCGACCCCGGTGGCGAGGGGGTGGTCGCCGGTTCCGTCGTCGGCGACGACGCGGAGCGTGCCGACCGACAGGTACGCGACCCGGTAGCCGCTCGGCGAGTACCACCGCGGGTCGCTGACCGCCGACCTCGCCAGTCGCCACCGCACCGTGCCGCGCGGATCGACGGCTGCGAGCTGGTCGCCCGAGGCGACGGCCACGTACAGCCCGTGGGGCGACCAGCTCGCCTGCGACCACGCGCCGAGACGCCGTACCGAGCCGTCGGCGGCCGCGGTCCACGCCCCGTCCGCGCCGGACACGAGCAGCCGGCCGGAGGAGGGGAGCGCGAACAGCGCCGGCGCCGCATGCTTCTCGCCGAGCGCGTGATTGATCAGTCGCCGCACGCTCGCGCCCGCCGGCGACAGCACCAGCGCGGCGACGATGATCGCAAGCGCCGGCGCCACCGCGAGGCGCCAGGTGGGTCGCCGTGCCACGTGCCGCTCGCGCTCGAGATATGCCGACCGGACGACGTCCCACGCCCGGCTCTCGGCGCCGATCTCGTCGGGCGCGCGGAAATCGCGCAGCTGCTTCTTCGCGCCGGCGCTCACCTGTCCATCTCCTTGAGCCGGGTCTCGAGGGCGTCGAGGCCCCGCCGTAGGCGCGAGTTCACGGTTCCACGCGGGAGCTCGAGCGTGCGAGCGATCTCGCCGGGGCTGTACTCGAGCAGGTAGCGCAGCGCGATCACCGCGCGATGCTCGGGGGTCAGCGCCGCCAGCGCCGCGAGCACCTCCTGCGAGTAGCGGCCGACGGGAGTGTCCGGGGGCGAGGGCGGGTCGGCGCCGCCGTCCGCTGTCTCTCGGCGCGCGCTCCGAGCGCGGGCCCAGTCGATCGCGCGGTTCGCGACGATCGCTCCCAGCCAGGGACCGAACCGGCGCCGGCGGTCGAACCGATCGAGCCGCCGGATCGCCGCCAGGAACGCCTCCTGGGCGATGTCCTCGGCGGCGGCGTGATCGTGGACGATCAGGAACGCGGCGCGGTAGGCCCGCGGCCAGAAGCGCCGGAACAGCGCCTCGAGATCGGCCTCCGACCCGGCGAGCGCGCCGCGGATGAGTGCCTGCTCGGAGCGCGGAGGGCGCGCACGCCGGCGCCCGAGCTCACCGGACACGGCGAGGCTCTCCGCGCGCACGGATTCACCCGCGGGGGACACGATCGATGTGCATCGTCTCCCTTACGAATCAGGACGCGCAAGAGGTCCCTCCCACCGCCTTTCGCCACCCACGATGACATCGCTGGTGCTCAGGCCGAGACTCCGGGCGACGCCCATCGACGCGATGTGGTCTGGGTGGATGTGCGCAGTGATCGTCTGCACGCCTTGGCTCCGCAGCCATCCGACCATCGCGCCGGCGGCCTCGGAGGCGAACCCTCGGCGTTGGTACGCGACGCCGATGATCCATGCGATCTCGGCCCCCGCGCCCGGGTCGAGCGTCGCCTGCACGGTTCCGATCGCCGCTCCGGTCTCCCGGTCACGGGCGATCCAGTTGAGCCATCCGTGGCGGCCGTCCGGCGAGCGGCCAACCGCCTGCATCGCGTATTGCGTTCGGAGATCCTCGAGCGAGGGCGGCTTGCCTCCGGTGTACTCGTAGAGGGCGGGGTCGCCCAAGACCTCGCACATCTCACCGGCGTGATCGACGCGCAGCGGCTCGAGCGTCAGGCGTGCCGTCTGGATCGGCTCGGCAGCGGGCCAGTCCACGTCCACACCGTACGCCCTGCCTCGTGCCCGCATCCCGCCTCACTCGGACCACTAGATAGAACGTTCTACTCGTGATACGGTGCGCGCAACGACCAAGATGCCCAGCGCCACCGAAATCCCCACCCGCGACCGCATCCTCTACGCGAGCGCCGAGCTGTTCCGTCGCCAGGGCTACGCGGGGACTGGCCTCAAGCAGATCGCCACCGAGGCCCGTGCGCCCTTCGGCTCGGTCTACCACTTCTTCCCGGGCGGCAAGGAGCAGTTGGCCGACGATGTGCTGCGCACCGGCGGTCGTTTCTTCCTGGCGCTGTACGAGGCGATCGCGGGCGCCGCGCCAGACCTCCCCACCGCCGTGGCCGACTTCTTCGCCGGCGCGGCTCAGACGCTCGAGGCGACGGACTTCGCCGACGCCTGCCCGATTGCGACGGTCGCCGGCGAGATCGCGAGCACGCACGAGGTGCTCCGCCAGGCGACCGCGGACGTGTTCGAATCGTGGCTCGGCGCGGTCGAGCGCGACGCGGTCGCGGCGGGCGTCCCTCGCGAGCGAGCCCGACCGCTCGCGGTGAGCGTGCTCGCCGTGCTCGAGGGCGCGTTTCTGCTCAGCCGCTCGCTGCGCACGACCGAGCCGATGGCGGCGTGCGGGGAGGCCGCGGTGGCGCTCGTTCGAGCCGCCCTGACGCATGAACCCACGACCCCGGAGGCGACCCCGTGACCCACAAGACCAGTCTGATCGCCGGCGCCGGCGCGGCCATCGCCGCCCGCGCGCTGCTCCCGCGCCTGGCGCTGATCAAGTTGCGCCGCGATCTTCGCCGGCTGAACGAAGGCGACTACGAGCCGCTGCTGGCCGGCTACGCCGACGATGCGGTCTTGCATTTCAACGAGGGACCACATCGCTGGTCGGGCGATCATCGCGGCAAGCCGGGGATCGAGCGGTTTCTGCGCGAGTTCACGGCCGCGGGACTGAAGGGCGAGATTCGCGACTTGTGGATCGGCGGCCCACCGTGGGCGATGACGCTGATCGCCCGCTTCGACGATCGCGCCACCGGGCCGGCCGGCGACGAGCTCTACTCGAACCGGGTCGTGATCGTCGCGCGGACTCGCTGGGGGAAGATCGTCGAGCACGACGACTTCTATGTGGATACCGGGCGGATCCTCGAGTTCGAGCACAAGCTGCGCGATCTCGGGGTCGGTCCCGTGACTCGCGAGAGCCTCGCGGGCGTCGCCGCCTAGTTCAGACGCTTGGAGAAGTTGACGCGCCGGAAGGCGGCGGTTGTCTCGCGGCCGGTCTCGCGATACCCGAGTCGGGTGTAGAGCCGGATGTTCTCGACCATCGTCACGTTCGTGTAGAGCCTGAGCTCGTCGATGCCGCGCTCGCCGGCGTAGGCCTCGGCGAGGTTGAGCAGCGCCCGGCCGATGCCCGCGCCCTGGCGAGCGGGATCGACGGCCACGTTCTCGATCAGCACGTGGTCGGCGGCCGGGATCAGGACGATGAGCCCGACCACGCCGCCTCCGTCGTCGGCGACGAACACCTCCGCGATGCGGAGCTTCTCGCCGTAGTCGTCATTCATCGGCGCCGGTCGTCTGCCGATTCGCTCGACGTACACGCCGTAGGCGCGCTCGGCCAGGTCGCGCAGCGCGGGGACATCGGCGGCGATCGCGGGACGGAGCGTCGGCTCGGGCGTCAAGGCCCGATCACGGCCTGTGCCTGCGTCGTGTGAGCGACGATCCGGTCTTCGTCGTCGCGCAGCTCGGTCTCGATGACGATCACCGTCCTGCCCACGCGAAGCGGACGGGAGGTGGCGGTGACGTTACCCTCGCGCACGCCGCGGAGGAAGTTGGTCGACGACGAGATCGTCGCGGTACCGGCGCCGGCGGGGAGGTTGAGGAACGCGCACGTGCCTCCCATGTTGTCCGCGAGCGACATCAACGCGCCGCCGTTGAGCGCGCCGCCGGCGGTGCACAGCTCCGCGCGCCACGCCAGCCGCCCGATCACTTCCTCGGGGCGGGCCGACACGACCTCGATCTCGAGCGTGGCGATGAACGGCACGGCCGCCAGCAGCGCGGCGAGCGAGTGGTCTGCTTGTGGTTCGGTCACGAGACGTTCCACCCGAAGTAGACCTCCGTCCGGCACACCCTGTCGTCGCGGAAGGTCAGGATCTCGGTGTTCCTTCCAACGTGTCCATCGGAATGTCTTACCTCGTAGGTCACGATCAGCTCGTCTCCGGATTCGACCACTCGCACGAACTCGAACTCCTGCTCCTGGCCGGCGGCGGGCCAGCACCGTTCGAAATAACCCTCGCGGTCGAGTCCGACGTCGACCGGGCTGGAGAAGGTGAAGTCGTCGGTGAGGCTGCGCTCGAGGACCTCGCGGTCGCCGGCCGCGAACGCCAGGTAGATCTCGCGCGCGTGTTGGAGTCGGTTGCGCTCGGCCATGATTCGCATCGTAGGGGTGCCGGGCGCTACGGGGCTCGGCGGCGCGACCTGCATTGCACGACAACAGGCGCCGGCAACGCGGAGCGGGCTGGCCCACCACGCGCGCTCTCGCTCAACAGGGCTAGAGCGCGTGAGCGATGTCAGCGGCTGCTTTGCTCCACAGTTCGCCTGCGGCGTCCTGTTCGCAGTCGACCAGTGCAGCCTCGAGAGTCATCCGTTGAGCTTCGTGTGCCGCGACCACGTCGATTGTCTTTCCTCGCGCTGTTGGTAGGAAGGGCAGCCGACTGCAAAGCTCAGCGAGATCGGTGCGGCAGATCGATCCGTCGGCGATATCGCCCTGTGAGATGGATAACGGATCTCCCCCAGGGCCGTCCTTGAGCCAGCCCGAGCGCACAATGCAGTAGGGGACGCCTGAGCCTCGGATCAGCTCCTCGGCGCGAGCTTTCCACCCCACGCTCGTCGGTTCCACGTCGAGGTAATGCTCGGGACGGGTAGCGCCGAGCGTTGAGATGAAGATGACCATATCCACGTGGTTCGCAAGCGCTTGGCGGATCATGTTGCCGGTCCCGAAGTAGTCGACAAGCTCGGCGCTGTTGTGGTGCTCGACGCCGCCGGAGGTCGCGATGATCACGGTGCCAACCCCGGCCGTCGGCGTGGCCAGCGTCGTGACGTTGCGAACGTCTCCGACGAACTGGCGGACTCCGGCCGGGAGCATTCTCCGAGCGGTCTCTGCGTTCCTAACCAGGGCGCGGACCGGAATGCCGTGCTCGACGAGTCGATCGACGATTAGCCTGCCGGTCCGACCGGTGGCGCCCGAGACGAGAACGGGCCGCGTCGACGCGGCTGCCATTGCGGAGGATCGCGCGCGGGCACGTCCGGTGCGCCACCGATGCGCGTCGTAGAGAGCCGTCAACGCTGCTCGGCTGACGCAGAGCTCGCCGCCGGTCACATCGGAACGCGTCATCTCGAACTCACCGAGGTTCTCGGCGACGTAGGCGGTGGCGAGTTCGTTCGACCGCTCCGCGGATGCCTCGTCCAGGAAGACGCTGATCGTCTCGACTGCCCCGCCGCCGATATCGAGCGCGAAGTAACAGACGAACCCTGGTTGCTGACTGAGGGCGGGCGCGAACTCTTCGTCGATGCGGTGCATCAGCGCGTCAATCGAACCGGCCCCCATCACATACCGGCGTAGGCTTGCGTACATCGTCTCTCCTCAAACGTCCGCGGCACGACCGTAACTCCGGAACGCAGCCCCGGCATCGGACCGGACTACGGATTGAGATCGGTATTCCCCTGCGGAAGCTGCGCCGACACCATTGTTCGCGGCCGTGCTAACTCCGCGCCTTGATCGGTGGTAACTACCGACCGGCTCGCATGTCTACCCGGATGCATCGGCGGCGACGGAGCGCTAATAGTGTCGGCGAAAGCAAGGGAGGGGGAGTCATGTCCATATCTACTCCCAGGAAGTACACCCGCATTGGGGGCGCAGCGTGCTTCGGTGTTTCGAGTCGAGCAAGCGGCTTGACTGGGCGTCCGATGGACGCCAAGGTCCCTGAATGGAGGACGGACGCCTGGAAGCATCACGTCGAGGCGGAGGCCCGCCGCCAATTCAAGGACAAGATCCACCACATCGGTGTGTCTCGGTAGCGACGGGCGGCTAGTCGACGGGTCTTCGGCGTTGATCGCCGTGACCCGCCGGCTCCGCGCGATCAATCCACGGATCGACCCATCGTCCCGTGGACGAACACTGCTCATCGACAAAGCAGCGGTCAGGCCAGCGCACTGTTTGTCGTCATGACCAGCAGCTGCTTGCTGGCGGCGCGGATCCGCGCAAACATCATGCCTGCAGCCCGGCCCGCGAATTTGCAGTCGGACGTCGGTACTTTCGCAGTCGCCCGTGGAGGACAACTCGCGGCTGGCGCTCCGGAAATCGCCCCTCGCCGAAACGAAGTGAACTCGTGGTCGCGGCCGATGGTGTTGACGCGTTGTCCGTCGGGGTCGGTCGAGGTCGTGGCGCGATGCGCGGGCAGCACCAGGCCAGGTCGGGCCTCACGCTCGAGGCCCGGTGCGGCTTCTGTGGCTGCGGGCCGGTCGTGGGCCCGCGGAGAGCTGGGGCCAGAACTCGGCGAGTCGTGTGCGCGCCAGCCGCGCGATCGGCGTAAGAGCTGCGGCCGGGGAGGTGGTGGCGTCGGGCGCGGGCTCGGTCGAGAGGGCCTGGAGCGTCGCTGCGACCGAGCGTCCGAGCGCGCCGAGCGCGTATCCGCCCTCGAGGACGGCGCCGATCGGCACGGCGAGGTGCGCGCACACGCGGGCGATCGCGCGGGTCATCGCCGCGAAACCCTCTTCGGTGACGGCGCAGTCCGCGAGGGGATCGTCACGGTGCGCGTCGTATCCGGCGGAGATCAGCATCAGCTCAGGCTCGAAGGCGTAGGCGAGCGGCACCACGACATGCTCGATGAGGGAGACCCACACCTCATCGCCCGCTCCGGCCGGCACGGGAAGATTGACCGTAAAGCCCTCGCCCTCGCCCTCGCCCACGTCGGCGGCTGCGCCGGTGAAAGGAAACAGCGGCGACTGGTGGATCGAGACGAACAGCACCTGCCGGCTGGTATGGAA
>Ga0335078_10006301_pt1 | contig 17568 bp, 15 predicted proteins | sample Lox_Sample_32_FD_206711 | JGI IMG/M metagenome (GOLD analysis project Ga0335078, IMG submission 206711) | Soil microbial communities from Loxahatchee National Wildlife Refuge, Florida, United States - Lox_Sample_3.2 | ecosystem: Environmental > Terrestrial > Soil > Wetlands | place: USA... | reverse complement strand
ACCCGGCGCGGAGAGCAAAGACCGACGGAAGAGCGAACCGAGGCGCGCAACCTGCTGCTGCAATCGCAATGCAATGACGCTTATTGGCACGGCATTTTCGGGGGGCTGTATGCTCCTCACCTGCGCACAGAGTTGTGGCGCAGCCTGATCCGCGCGGAATTCATCGCCGACCGGCTGACGCCGGGAGCACTGACTCCGCGCGTGGAGCCGCATGACTACGATGCCGATGGCGCGAATGAAATTCTCTTTACCGCCGCGGAGTACCAGGCGCTCCTGAAGCCCTCAGACGGCGCAACGCTTGCGATGTTCGATTTCCGGCCCGGCATGGTCACGCTGGTCAATTCCATGCAGCGGCGGCCGGAGGCGTACCACACACGGTTGCGGGAAGCAGCGCTGCCATCCACGGGCGCGGTGACTTCGATCCACGAGCAGACCAAAGTGAAGGAACCCGGGCTCGAACGCTATCTGCGCTACGATTTGTGGCCGCGTCACGCATTCCGGATCCTGATTTTCGATCCGAAGCGGACTCACGCCGAATATGAATCACTGCAATTGCACGAGGATCCGGGTTTTGCAGGGGGGCCATTTACGGTGCTGAGGACGTCCACCCACGACGCGGAGTTCGTGCGCGAAGCGGCGCTGACCGCTGGAGGCGGGGCTGGACCGAGGCTCTCGCTGACGAAGCGTTTCTCCTTCGGGCCCGCGGTAACCGGATGTGAGGTTGCGTGCGAACTAGGATTGAAACTGAAAGAGCCGCTCGACCGGCCGGTAATCATCGGACTGGAGTCCATCATCAATCTGCTTGCGCCGAAGGAACCCGACCGATTTTTCGATCTTCCCGGGGAGCGCCAAAATCTGCGGTTCAGCGGAGAGGTAGGCGGGCCGCTTTTGCGGATGGAGGATGGCTGGCAGCGTGTGAGGATTGCGCTGCACGCGCCGGGAACCGAAAAATTCTGGATCGCGCCGATTGAAACGGTTTCGGAATCCGAGGAAGGGTTCGAACGCGTGTATCAAGGATCGCAGATTTTGGCGCGCTGGCGCGTCAGCACAGAGAAAATCTGGTCAGCGCGGCTGGTCTGGCGCATCGAGAGTTTCTGACGAGGAATCGGAATCGTCGACGAGCCAAAGGTTCTGCGCGAAGGGCCACTCCTCGTCGAACCACTGTCCCACGCAGCGGAAGCCCGTGCGGCGGGCCATCTCCACCGGCTCGTTTCTCCTATATTTGTGGGAGCTTTCGGTCCAGATCGTTTCGTCTTCTTCCATGCGAAAACTGAGATGGGCGGCGGGAATTTCCACGCGCTGGCGGCGAAGCGAGCGAAGGTGCATTTCGATACGCCGGTCGGAAGCGTTCCAAAGGGCCTCGTGGCGGAAGGCACCGAGGTCAAAATCGGCGCCAAGCTCGCGATTCAGCCGCCCCAAAAGATTCAGGTTGAACGCGGCGGTAACGCCGGCAGGATCATCGTAAGCGAGCAACTGAAGGTCTACGTCTTTTTCCAGATCCGTGGCGAGAAGCAGGGAATCGCCCGGACGGAGGATGCGCCGAACCTCGCGAAGAAACAGATCACCGGCGGGACGGTCAAAGTTGCCGATCGTACTTCCGAGGAAGAGCACGCAGAGGTGTTCGCTGCCTCTGCGGCGTTTGGCTACTGCGCGCAGTCCTTCCAAGTAGGGTTTCTCGTAGCCCACGATGCTGAGGAATTCGAGCTCGCCGAGTTCTTTTTCGCACGCAGCCAGAGCGGCCGGAGAGATTTCGATCGGGTAGTAATAAATCAATTGTCGCCCGGCGAGCTCTTCGAGAATCCACCGGGTCTTTTTGCCGCTCCCGCTTCCAAGTTCGGCCACGTGCACCGGAGCCGGCATCTTTTCGATGATTTCTGGCGAGTATTTTTTCAGCAGGCGCGCGCCGGCCCGCGATAGACCGTACTCCGGGAGCAGACAAATGGTTTCAAATAGCGCCGAGCCTACCTCATCATAAAGAAATTTGCTGGGCAGTTCGCGCTGGCTCGGCTTGGTGAGCGCGGCGCGCACTTCCGACGCGAATTCCGAAACCCCCGAGAGGGGAAGGGGCTGTGTCAGCATGTGGACTCCCGGTTCGAAACTTCTATGCTTCTATTCTTTTATTCCTCTACGCAACGAAACGTCGTGTAGATGTACGGATAGTGGGGCTGGAACCAGTTTCGGAAAGACCGCCGCAACAGACACGCTGCTGTCCGCGGCGAACCTCCCTTGACCACGTAATGCTTGCCATCGAAGAAATTCGCGGAATAACCGGGATAAAACGGCATGGGAGCAAATCCGGGAAGCGGACCAAAAACCGTGCGCGTCCACTCCCAGCCGTTGCCGACCAGGTCGTGCACCCCAAAGGGGCTCGCGCCGGAAGGATGCGCACCAACCGGCGCCGGATCCCAATGCCGAAAATCGAAATTGCCGTGGTGCGGTGATGGCGGAGTATCGCCCCAAGGATAGATGCGTTCCCGATTTCCCTGCGGCGTGCCATAAGCTGCGCGATGAAACTGGGCTTCGCTGGGAAGGGCGCGGCCTAGCCACTTGGCATACGCCGAAGCCTCGGCGTGACTCACATAAACGGGCCAATCGTGCGGCAGGCGCACTTCGCCGAACATCGCGCGAACCATCCAGATATTTCCATCGCCGCGCCAGAAAGGCGGATGCTCAATGCCGTTTTTTTCCTTCCATGCCCAATCATCGTCTGTCCACAAGGAGCGATGGCGGTAACCTCCGGCCTGGACAAAAAGGAGAAAGTCCGCGTTCGTGACGTTATGGCTATCGATGGCAAATGCCGGAACGTCCACTTCCTGACTGCCTAATTCGTTGTCCCAGCCGAAGGCATTTTCTTCTGGATCCAGACCCAGGGTGGCACGCCCCGCAGGAATTTCAGTAAGACGGTGCTTCAAGGGCGAACTGGACCAATTCAAACGCACCAGCCCGGGCACCTTTTTTTCGGCCGGCATGTGGTGGAGCATGTAGGCCAGCGTTTCCGCGTGCATCAGGCGGTGCTCGACCGCGGTTTCCAGCATGGGCAGCAGGTGCGGATGACCTTCGTCGGGCCGTTCCAGAGCCTCTTCAACCGCCATATCGAGCGCTTCGCGCACCCGCCGGTTATAGCGCTCGATTTCATCGCGTTTTGGCCAATCAGAGGGCTGATCGTCCGGCAGCGAGCCGTCTACCGGGTCTATGCCAAACGCAAACAAGTGATCGAAAGTGGGGTGAAAAGAGCGCAGACCAAAAGCGCGCTGTGCCAGGAGGTTCCAGTCGAAAGCTTCGACGTGACCAAGATAAAAGATGATGCGGTGGCGCTCAGGAATGGGCCGGTCGTAAAGAGCTTGTTCGCGCACGATGGAAAAAAGTTCGTCGGTGCGGGACCGCGCATCAAGCAGGCGACTATGCAGATCGTGGCGGATGCGGGCGGTGGCGGGGAGTGCTCCCATACTTCATCCTCCTCCTTCCACGTTGGATGCAATTGCCGGGCAGAAGATGCGCCAAAATTTTTGGCGCGGCGGGGCTGACTAACGTAGCATGTTGACGCCTGGCTCTTGGGCTGTCAACCGAAATGAATGCGAAAGTCCAACCTCCCTCCCAGATTACTCTTGAGTTTCAGAAGGTTGAATACTGGATTCGTACTACACCGGGCCGAAAAATCCTATCAGGTATTCGCCTGGCCATTCCAAAGGGGGAAACTTTGGTACTTTTGGGACGGAGTGGGAGCGGAAAGACTACGCTGCTGAAACTGGCCAACCGGCTCCTTCTGCCAAAAGCGGGGACCGTAATTGTTGACGGCAGCTCCACGGCCGAATGGGACCCAATCCAACTGAGGCGCCGCATCGGCTATGTCTTCCAGGAAGCGGGGTTATTTCCCCACTATACAGTCGCTGAAAACGTTGGGCTTGTCCCCTGGCTTGAGCGTTGGGACGCCCAACGGCGTTCCGATCGAGTCGAGGAGATGCTGCAACTCGTAGGACTGGACCCGCGTGAGTTCGCGGGCAGGCATCCCCGGGAACTGTCTGGCGGCCAACGGCAGCGAGTGGGAGTGGCGCGGGCGCTTGCGGCGGATCCGCCCATTTTGTTGATGGACGAACCCTTCGGAGCGCTTGATCCCGTAACCCGTGCTGAACTCCAACGTGAGTTTGCCTCGCTGGCGCGACGGCTGCAAAAGACGATTGTTTTTGTGACGCACGATTTGCGCGAGGCGTTGCTGCTGGGCACACGCATCGTGCTGCTGGAATCCGGACGCATTGTGGCGGACGCTGCGCCGCAGGATTTCCTTACGCTCGAGCATCCGGAGGCAAAGGCATTTGCGGCTTCGCTCGAGGCGCCTCAAGCGCAGGCCATCCGATGAACGCCTGGAGCTTTTTTAGCGGGCACCGCGCGGAAATTGCCTCCGCGACCCTGGAGCATCTCGTTCTCGTCGGGATTTCCCTGGCCATCGCGATTTTGATCGGCGTGCCCACCGGGATGCTCATCGTTCGCCGCCCGCGGCTTCGCGGAATGGCCCTGGGTTTTGCGAACGTTGTACAAACAATTCCCAGCCTGGCGCTGTTCGGTTTTCTGATTCCGATTCCGTTTCTCGGCGGGATTGGGCGCAGGACCGCGATCGTGGCTCTGGTTCTCTACGCGCTTTTGCCGATTTTGCGAAACACCTTTGTTGGGCTTACGGGTATTGATCCAGCCGTTTTGGAGGCTGCGGAAGCCATGGGTATGACGGAAACACAGATTCTATGGCGGGTGCGGTTGCCGCTCGCACTCAGCGTAATCATGGCGGGAATTCGCACCGCGACGGTGATCACGATTGGAGTCGCGACCATTGCCGCTGCCATTGGGGCCGGCGGGCTGGGCACGTTCATTTTCCGGGGAGTCGCCATGGTCAGCGACGCCGTGATTCTCGCGGGGGCAATCCCCGCGGCTTTACTCGCTCTCGTTGCCGATGGCGCGCTCGCTCTCCTCGAACGCCGCCTGCGTGTGATCTGATCTGCTCGCCGTTTTCACCGGGCTTTGCGCTCTTCTCGCGCAAAGGTATGTGTTAAGTTCTTTGCACTCACGATGCGGAGGCTGATCACATTCTTCCTCGCCGGATTGACTCTCTGCATGTCGTTCTTCTGCGCTTCATGCGCTGGGCCGCGCCAACCGAAAATCACCATCGGCTCGAAGTTTTTCACCGAACAGGTGGTCCTCGCGGAACTCCTGGCGCAGCACCTCGAAGAGCGTACAGGAATTAGTGTCGAGCGCAAAACGAATCTCGGCGGCACACTGCTCGTTCACAAGGCGCTGCTTGCCGGCGATCTGGATTTGTACGTTGAATACACGGGAACGGCCCTGACGGCTGTTCTGGGAGAAAAGCCGAGTGGGGATGCGGCAGCGGTATTTCAGCGCGTGAAAGAGGAATATGCGAGGAGATTCGATCTGGAGGTACTGCCGTCGCTGGGGTTCGAAAATACGTTTGCCATGGTCATTCGTGGAGAGGACGCGCGGAGCGATCATCTGCAAAAAATGTCGGATATCATTCCCCTTGCGTCCCGTTGGCGCGTCGGCGTCGGCTATGAATTTCTCGAGCGGCCGGATGGCTACAAAGGTTGGTGCCAGGCCTACGGTCTGCACTTTGCCGATACGCCTCGCGTGATGGACCTGGGCCTGCTTTACCGCGCGCTGGAGGACAAGAAGGTGGACATCGTGGCGGGAAACTCGACGGACGGACTGATTGAGGCCCTCGGGCTTGTGGCTTTGGAAGACGATCGCCACTATTTTCCTCCGTATGATGCCGTGCCGATTGTCCGCGAGGACACACTGAAGAAATTTCCCCAGCTCCGTGCGGCCTTGACGGATTTGGCGGGGAAAATTTCCGCTCAGGACATGCGGCGCATGAATTACGCCGTGGACGGACAGCATCGAGACGTGGCCGCGGTCGTCCGCGAGTTTCGAGCCCAAAGGGGGCTGTGACCCTGCATTTCTCTACTTCGCATCTAAGGAGGTTTCCGATGATTCGACGGTTGGCCACTGCATCATTTCTTCTCGGAATTGCGGGCATGGCCCTGCACGTTTCCCAAATTTCCGCGGCGCAGACACCGTCGCCCGCTCTCCTCGTGCTCAATAAAGAAGACAGTACGCTTTCGATTATTGATCCCGGCTCGCTCAAGACTCTCGCGGTCATTCCCACCGGGCAGGCCCCGCACGAACTGGCCGTTTCGAGCGACGGGAGATTTGCCTACGTCGCGAACTACGGAGCTGCGACCCCAGGCGATACGCTTTCCGTCATTGACCTGATCGCACAGAAGGAAATTCGCCGCGTGGATCTGGGCGAATTGCGCCGGCCGCACGGCATCGAATTCGTCGGCGGAAAGGTCTATTTCACTTCCGAAGTCAACAAAAGCATCGGCTGCTACGATCCGGCCACGAACAAGGTCGAAATTTTCTTGCGTACGGACCAGGACCGCACGCACATGCTCATCTTCACAAAGAACGCGGACCGCATCTTCACCGCCAATGTAAATTCCGCCACCATTTCCGCCTTCCGCCGCGATGCTTCCGGAAAGTGGGACGTTACCGTGATTCCTGTCGGAAAAGGTGATGAAGGCATGGACCTTTCGCCGGATGGCCGCCAGCTCTGGGTGGCAAATGCCGACGATGGCACCGTTTCCATCATTGAGATAGCGTCGAACAAGGTCGTGGAAACGCTCGACGTTCAAGCGAAACACTCGAATCGCCTAAAATTCACCTATGACGGCAAGCTCGCGCTGATCTCCGACATGGGCGGCAATCAGCTCATCATCGTGGACGTGCCAGCCCGTAAAGTGATCAAGAGGATTGCCATCGGCCGCCAGCCCGAAGGAATCCTGATTCCCGGAAGTTCGCAAGCGTACATCGCTCTCGGAGGGGAACGCACCGTAGCGGTGCTGGACTTGAAATCGCTCGAGGTGACTGCGCGCATTCCTACGGGCAATGGCCCCGACGGCATGGCCTGGGCTGTTCGGAAATAGGCTAAGTCTCAGGCCGCATCTCGACTGGAGACACCGCGGTTTGTTAGAGTCGTTTGTGCTCGTGATTCGGAGGAAATAATGCCCGTGGACAAGGAGTTGTTGGACATGCTCGTTTGCCCGCTTTGCAAAACCCCGGTGAAACTCTTGATGGACGGGTCGGGCCTCAAGTGTGAAACCTGCCGGCGCGTTTACCCTGTCCGCGACGATATTCCCGTGATGCTCGTTGAAGAAGCCACCATCGCCCCTGAATGAACCCTTTAGACTGAGACTTTTTAATGCCCAATCTCGTTGCCGAATCAGTTCCTCGACTTAAGCGTCTGCTTCCGCGCTTCACATCCAAGAGGATCGGCGTCGTCGGGGACTTGATGCTGGACCGCTACCTGTGGGGGACGGCGACCCGCCTTTCACCGGAGGCTGCCGTTCCGGTAGTGGATTTCGCCGAGCAAAGCGAGTGCCTCGGCGGTGCGGGAAACGTTGCTCTCAACATCGCCTCGCTAGGGGCGCGCGTGCAAATGTTCGGCGTGCTGGGCGAAGACGAGCCGGGACGCGCACTGCGTGGCTGTCTGCGGAAAGCAGGCATTGGAGACCTCGGCGCTCTTTCCCATAAGTCCCGCGTCACGACCGTGAAAACGCGCGTCATCGCCAAGCACCAGCATATTGTGCGCATTGACCACGAGCGAAGAGACGCGCTGCGCCCCGAGCTGGAAGAAAAACTCCTGCGCCAGATCTACGATGCGCTCGGGAAGCTGGATGCGCTGGTACTTTCGGATTACGATAAGGGCCTGATCACGGACGCTTTCGCCGAGCGCGTCCTGAACGCCTGCCACAAGCGTGGCATCCCGGTCTTCGTCAAACCAAAAACTTCGCGGCTCTACGCCTATCGCGGAGCGCGGGCCATTGTTTGCAATGCAAAGGAAGCAAGCTTTTTTGTCACGCGTTCCCTGGCCGATGAGAAGTCCTTCGAGCAAGCCGGCCGGGCGCTCCTGGCGCATTTCGGTTGCACCGGCGTCGTGATCACACGGGGCGAAAAAGGCATGAGCGTTTTTGAAGAGTCTTCGCCGCGGCACGTCACCATTCCCGCGACGGGATTTGAAGTAACTTACGCACGGGTGGGCCAGCCCGGCATCGAGCGCGGTGCGACCGGCCGACAAGTCTTCGATCTGACCGGTGCCGGCGACACCGTGCTCAGCATCATTTCGTTGGCTGTGGTCGCCGGCGCTTCTCTTCCGGATGCCGCGGTTCTCGCAAACACGGCGGCCGGCGTGGTGGTCGGCAAGCTCGGCACCGCCAGCGTCAATCCGGCCGAACTCGCTCTTGCCCTTGACGAGTTGCGCCGCTGAACATGGGAATCGGGATCGCCCGCCGCTAATATTCCGGGGGAAAACTCAACGATTTGTCGTCTGTCTTTACGAAGATGTTCACGAAGCGCGTTCGCCGGTTCTTTTCCGCGTCGGTTTCCTGCGGAAAAGGCGAGAAAGGGCTGACAGCGATCACCAGGATCACGCCGTTGCTGTCTTTCAGCGCGGAAGCATGCACGATCTTGTAGCTCTTCACCGGCCCGTAGTAGCCGTCCATTCCCCAATCCGCAAGGAAATCCTGCATTTTGTAGCTGGAGGAAGGCTGCCAGAGTTCATACGCCTTGGGCATGTCGCCCGCCACTACGGCGTTCATGAACGCTTCCGCTGCGCGCTTTTCCGGAAAATAGCGGAACGCGAAGTAGAAAACAATCAGGGTAACAAACATCGCGCCGCCGATTGCATAAGTGACGGCGCGCGGCTTGCTCTGCAGTTCCGGGGGCGGTTCCAGCAAGGTCATTCAGGGTCTCCTGCCCTGCGAGCAGCGCATTTGGCGGGTGCGCCTGCGAGGGGCGCTTTGTCCCATTCCCAACTTACAGAATTATAGCGCGGGAGTAAATGCCGGCGCGTTCGTGCGATTCAGGCTTCTAGGGCGCCTCCCGCTCCATCCGGCAATTCAATTGCGTACTTCGTGCGTGTCTTCTCGCGGTGGATCTCAAGCGCCAGCTCAATCAGCGTGCTGATCAGATCACGAAACGCAACGCCGCTGGCTTCCCACATTTTCGGGTACATGCTTATGGACGTGAACCCGGGGATGGTGTTCACTTCATTGAGGAAAATCTTGCCGCCTTCTTTATCGAGGAAGAAGTCCACTCGCGCCATTCCCGCCAGCTCCAGCGCGCGAAATGCCGCTACCGCGTATTTCTGGATTTTGGCGGCTTCACCGCGCTTCAGCTTCGCGGGAATCAAAAGCTGCGTGCCTTCTTCCAGGTATTTCGCCTGATAGTCGTAGAACTCGCGGTGCGGAACGATCTCTCCCGGGACCGATGCTTGCGGATCGTGATTTCCCAGCACCGATACTTCAATCTCCCTGGCACTTACCGCGCGTTCCACCAGGATCTTCATCGCGAACTCCGCCGCGAGATTCAAGGCGGGCGCAAGCTCTTCTCGCGCGTGCACTTTGGTCATGCCAACGGAGGACCCGAGCGTCGCCGGCTTCACGAACACGGGATAGGCGAACTTCTCCTCGATGATCCTTTGAATCTCTTCGGGCCCGCGCTCCCAATCTGAGCGGTACACCGCGACCCATGGCACCACTGGAATCTTCGCCGCTTGAAGCAGCCGCTTCGCCACGTCCTTGTCCATGGCTATCGCCGAACCCAGCACGCCCGCTCCCACGAAAGGAAGCCCAGCGAGATCAAGTAGGCCCTGTATCGTTCCATCTTCGCCGTAGGTGCCGTGCAAGACTGGAAAAACCACGTCCAGCCGCTGCCCACCGCCGCTCCGGTCCAGCGGAATGAGCGCCGCGTCCGTTGGGTCTGCGGCCATCACCACGCGCTGGCCGCCCTTCAGTACGTCGGGCAGCATTTTCTGCGCTGTGGCGCCAATCAGCCAATGGCCCTCTTTTGAAATCCCGATGGGCACCGCCTCGTACCTGTCCGGGTCCAGCCCGCGAATCACCGATGCCGCCGACGCCAGCGAAACCTCGTGTTCCCCGGAGCGCCCTCCGAACAGCACTCCTACACGCAATCTTTTCTTTTCCTGTGGCATGTTTGGTTTAATGTTTCCTGTAATCCGTTTTCAGTTATAAGGCATAACCTTGCGTGGCGGGCAAAGTGTTTCGATTCGCCGTTCGGTACTGACAATTGATTTCTTCAGAAACACTCACAAGATCTTTTTCCCTAACACCGAAAGCACAAGCTCCACGCCCAGCAGCGCTGTCCGGTTGTGCTCGTCAATCACCGGATTGATCTCCACGATCTCAAACGACGCCATCGCTTCGCTGTCCGCGATCATTTCCATCGCCAGGTGCGCTTCGCGATAGGTCACTCCTCCGCGCACCGGCGTTCCGACTCCCGGCGCGTCCGATGGGTCCACAAAATCCATGTCCAGGCTGACGGCCACCCCTTCGGTATCGTCCATTGCATATTTCAGCGCTTCGCTCATCACTTCGCGCATCCCGCGCTCATCAATGTCTCTCATTGTGAAAACGTGCACGCCCGATTTCTTGGCGATCTTGCGCTCCGGCGCATCCAGATCGCGCGCCCCCACGATCACGATGTTCCCCGCCTCCGCCTTCGGCTTGAACCCACCCAGTTCCACAAGCTCCGGCGCGCCGTAGCCCATAATCGCCGCAAGCGGCATTCCGTGAATGTTGCCGGAAGGCGAAGTCTCCGGCGTATTCATATCGCCATGTGCATCCAGCCAGAGATAGCCGATCTGCTTTTTCCCCTTGCGAAAGTGCGATGAGACTCCCGCCGCCACTCCGGCCGCAATCGAGTGATCTCCTCCGAGAACCAGCGGCAAGTAGCCTTCCTCCAGCGATTTCTCGACGGCTTTCGAAATGTCCTGGCAGGTTTCCGCGATCTCCTGCAAATACTTGGCCCGCTTTTCACCGACCTGCATCTCTTCCGGCTGCCGGACTTCCAGATTCCCAATGTCCTCCACGGTGTGGCCAAGCTGCTTGATCCGCGCTTGCAATCCCGCCACGCGCAACGCCGAGGGACCCATGTCCACCCCGCGGCGGCTGGCCCCCAGGTCCATGGGCACTCCGATAATGCGAATTTTCTGCGGCATGTGGCAGCTCGTTTCGTGAATTGTGGCGAATGGAAGCCGCTGAAACCGAAAGAAGGCTTCCGCCGAATGTCAACGCACTCGGACGCTCATCTCAGCTTTTTACTGCTCAAAATGCGGGAACTACGGAAACAGTGGTGCAACTACCCCGGCTTCAAGGATATACCCGGTAAATCATGCGCGGGAAGGGAATCACTTCGCGGATGTGCTCGGTACCGCAAATCCAGGCCACGGTGCGCTCCAGCCCCAACCCAAAACCCGCATGAGGCACGCTGCCATACCGCCGCAGGTCCAGATACCATTCGAACGGCTTCTCCGGTAAGTTGTGTTCTTTCAATCGCTTAACCAGCAAATCGTAATCGTGGATGCGCTGGCTCCCGCCGATAATTTCCCCGTACCCCTCCGGCGCGATCATGTCGAAAGAAAGCGCTTGATCCGGGTGTTCCGCATCCGGCTGCATGTAGAACGCCTTGATCGCGGTCGGATAGTGGTGAATCATCACGGGCCGGTCGAACTCCTTGGAAATAATCGTCTCCTCGTCGCCGCCAAAATCATCCCCAAATTTCGCCGCATTGCCGTTTTTGTTGAGCACCCGGATCGCTTCCTCGTAGGTGATTCGCGGAAACGGCGTCTTCACGTTTTCCAGTGTCTTCATATCGCGCTTCAAAAGATCCAATTCGCGCGGCCTGTTCCTAAGAACCCCCTGCACCATCGCGCTGACCAGCCCCTCGCCGAGCGTCATCATGTCGTACAAATCCGCGTACGCCGCTTCCGGCTCGAGCATCCAGAATTCCGTCAGGTGCCGCCGCGTCTTCGATTTTTCCGCGCGAAACGTCGGCCCAAACGTGTACACCTTCCCCAGTGCCATCGCCGTCGCTTCGATGTACAACTGGCCGGACTGCGTCAGGTAGGCTTTCTCATCGTCAATGTAGTTCACCTCGAACAGCGTGCTCGTCCCTTCGCACGCCGAAGGCGTGAACATCGGCGCATCCGTCAGCGTGTAGCCTTGGCTGTCCATGAAATTCCGCGCCGCGCGCACCGCTTCCGCGCGAATCCGCAAAATTGCCGCCTGCCTCGGCGTGCGGATCCACAAATGCCGGTGGTCCAGAAGAAAATCCACGCCATGTTCTTTCAGTTGAATCGGAAAAGGCGTTTCCTCGGAAACTTTCTGCAAAATCTGCACACGCGTGACGCCCATTTCATAGCCGCCCGGAGCGCGCTGCTCCGCGCGAATCTTCCCCGTGACAATCACGCTCGATTCCTGCGTCAGCCCCTTCAACGCGCTGTACGCTTCCGGATTTTCTTTGAGCGCCGCCACGCCCTGCATGATCCCCGTCCCATCGCGAAAAATCGGAAACAGCAGCTTTCCCGATTCCCGCAGGTTGTACAGCCATCCCCGGACCGTCACTTCCTGCCCGTCGTATTTTCCCGCCTCTTCAATCGTGATCGTCGTCATGGCGCGCTTCTCTGGTGAAAAATCAAACCAGCAGTTTATCAAAGAAATCTCAAGCCCGCCGCGAACTCTCTGGTAGGGAATCGCCCGCTCAGGAATAGTGCAACGCCGTAGCGTTGCATAATTTCTTCTCTACGCCGCTGTTGGGTCTACTCGCAGCCCGTAACCGCAGGAGTTTTGCGGCTTTCTTCTCGAAGCCACAGCCGCAACTGCCCTCGCAGCACCTTGAAGTGAATGGGTTTTGAAATGCACGCGTTGCACCCGGCCCGCATCATGCGCTCGTGGTCCGTCATCATCGCGTGCGCAGTCACCGCAAAGACAGGCAAATCTCGTGTCTTGGATTCCTCTCGAATCCACTTCGCTAGAATCAGCCCATCTTCCTGGCCCAGCTGGATGTCCAGCAATACCGCCTGTACCGCTTCGCTTTTTAGCGCCGCAAATCCCTGCTCCAGGTTTTCCGCCGCGACCGCCTCGAACCCTTCCGCTTCCAGCCAATCACACAGCAATTCCCGGTTCGCGGCGTTGTCCTCCACCACCAGTATTCGCGGCTTCATGATCGCCCCGCGGGAACCTGCGGCAGCGCTCTCTGAATATGCTCTAACAGCGCTTCCTGCCACATTTCCTGCTTGCGCAAGAGCGCCCCGGCATTCGCCTGAAGATATTCGCGCTCTTCGCGTGTCAAATCCTTGCTCGTCAGGACCAACACGCAAAGGTTCGCGGTCCGCAAATCGTTTCTCCATTCGGCCAGCAGATGAAATCCGCTCACCTCCGGCAGGATCAGATCGAGTATCACCAGCGTTGGAAGCGAACTCGCCACCTGCGCCCGCGCCTCGAGTCCGTCCGCCGCGGTTCCCACGGCGTATCCGTGGCTCGTGAGAAACTCGGCGATGAATTCGCGCGTGGCCGCGTCGTCCTCCACCACCAATACTCGTCCCGATTGGCTCGTCTTTCCGCGCCGGTTCAGGCAGCGTTGCACTGCCGCAAGCAAATTCGCCTTCAGCACCGGCTTGACGATATATTCCTCAGCCCCCAGAAGCGCTCCTGTCTCCGGCTGGTCCACGATCGTCACCAGGATCACCGGAATCCCCGACGTCCTCGGATCGCTCTTCAACTTCGGCAGCAGTTCCCATCCGCTGATGGGTTTCATGATGATGTCCAGCGTGATCACGCTCGGCTTCAATTCCGCCGCCAGCCCCAGCGCTCGCTCGGGTTGTTTGCACACGGTTACTTCGTAACCGGCGGATGTCAGTTGGGACTCCAGAAGCTGCGCCGATTTGGAATCATCTTCCACAACCAGAATTCTCTGGTGATCTCCGGAAATCGCCCGGAAGCTTCCACCCTGATCTCCCCGTATCGGGTGTGCCCGTTCCATCGGCAACGTAAAGAAGAAGCAGCTTCCTGCTCCCGGTTCGCTTTCGATCCCCAAGTGCCCTCCGTGCAACTCGACCAGGCTTCGAGTTATCGCCAGCCCCAGGCCCGTTCCCTCCGTGGTTTTCTCGTTTCTCCGTAGCCGGTAGAAGGCTTCAAAAATCCGGTGTTGATCCTCCGTAGGAATTCCCGGCCCGGAATCGCGCACTTCGATTCGCACGACTTCGCCCAGTTCCTGCGCCCGCAGCTCGATCTTCCCGCCTTCCGGTGTGAATTTGATCGCGTTGCCCATCAGATTCATCAATACCTGCCGGAATCTCGTCGGGTCCGCTCGCACGTTCAATTCCGGCGGCGCAAAAGCTTCTAGCGTGTGCAACCTCTTGTCCGCCAGGGGCCGCATGTTGTCCACTGCGTCCGCAAAGGAAGTTTTCACCGCCACGCGCTCCACGGAAATCTGTAGCCGGCCCGCCTCGATGCGGGACAAATCCAGGATGTCGTTGATCAGCCGCAGCAGGTGCTTCCCACCTTTCTGGATATGGTCCAGGTAGCGCTTCTGCCGTTCGTTCAACGGGCCGTAGTGCTCCTCGGTGAGCAGGTCGGAGAAGCCCAATACGGCATTCAGGGGCGTTCGCAATTCGTGGCTCATCGTGGAAAGGAACTGATCTTTGAATTTGTTCGAGCGTTCCGCCTCTTCCTTCGCTTGCGTCAGCGCGTCCTGCATCTTCTTCAGCTCGGTGATGTCCCGCGCCACCGCATAGATCAGTCCTTGATCAATGACCGGCGTAGCGCTCCAGGACAGCCATTTGTAAGACCCATCCTTGCAGCGATAGCGGTTTGCGAAGGACAATACCTCCTCTCCGCGGCTTTGCTTCTCTGCCTGGCCTGCCGTGGCTTCGCGATCGTCCGGGTGAATGAAATCCAGGTAAGGCTTTGCCAACAGCTCCTCAACCGTGAATCCGAGCGTCTTCTCCCATGCAGGATTCAACCGCTTGAAGTATCCATCCGCGCCGGCGATACAGAACATGTCCAGAGCCAGCAGGAAGTAGCGGTCCAGCTCTTCGCGAGCCTTCTTTGTCTCGGCAATCTGTTTCTGAAGATCCGCGTTTAGTGCCTGGTTTGCGGCCAGCAATTGCGTTTTCCGCCGCATCACGATCGCGGCGAACGCCGCGGTGGCCAGATAGATCAGCAGAAGGTACAAGCTCACCAAGCGGTGCTGGTTCTTAAGGTGCATCGCCGGCGCCAGCGCTTCTTCCTCCGAGCGCACATACAGAACGCCCCAGCCCAGCTGAGGTACCGGTGCGTAACCTGCGAACGCATTCTTCCCGTCCACCTCGAACCGTCCGCTGCCTTCCGCGCCTTCAAGCGCACTCTTCGCGGCTGGCGCCGCGGGAGCGTGAACAGCCGCGCTTCGGCCGTCTTCTCTGGAAGACACCGCCACCATTCCATGTTGATCCACGATATAAAAATCGGCCTTCGAGCCTTTATCCAACATCCTGAATTTGTTACTCAGCTGAGCCAGGCTATACGTCGCCATCAAAATGCCCGTTGGCTGTCCGTCGTTCCCGCGGATCGGCACCGCCACGGCTACCACCAGCGGGTTCGGGGATGCCGCGGTCTGATAGACCTCGGAAACATACGGCTCCCAGTGCGCCGTGACTCCCCGGTACCAGTCTCGGTACGCGAAATTCCATCCCACGATCTTGTCCGGGGGAACGATCACGCGCATCGTCCCATCCCTTTCGAGGACACCTGTGAATAGGAATGCTGGCTCCAGTTTGCGCGCTTCCCGAAGATGCTTATCCATTGCCGCCATGTCGCGCCGCTCCCAATCGCGCCTCACGTCGGAACGGTCGGCGATCGAGGTTAGACTCTCCTCGGCAGTCGTGAAATCCTGCTCCACGATCTCGGAGAGCGTCCGGGCGTGAAGCAAGTCATTCTGGAGTTCCTCTGTTTTGATTTCCCGCTCGGACTGCACGTACATCCAGTAAGTCCCACCAAGCAGGGGCAGGATAAACAGGAACAGCAGCGCCACTAGCATCCAGCCTTTTTTGCCGGGAGACTTCCCCGGTTGCTGGAAGCTGGCCTTATCTTCACGTGGCATGTTGGCGCTGGCACTCACGATTGTTCCTGCCGCCCCTCCCTGCCTTTGAAGGGCATTTGGCCGCAACGCGTCCACTCGCCCGAATCCCCTGCACTTTCCGGCCTGCCGCGGGATTGCAGCGGAGTTGAAACGAAGGAGTTCGATGGCTGCTGAGCTTCGCTTCCCCCGTCATTTCGGACGCGGGTTGGGACATCTCCGGCAGAGTACTGGACCATCTGCATCCTCCGGCATAGGAAGTCGCTCTCGGAAGGGGGTAATCTGAGGAGCCGGCCGGCAGCCCCGCATCTGAAACGTACCCTCTTATCTTAGGGGTTTCGAATCAATGATTTAATAGCTCGATGTTTGGTACTAGCACGAAGAGTTACTATTGCAGGGGCCAGGCCGTTTCACGGCCCAAGCCTCTAAGCGCCATGTTGGATTACGGAGCTGATACTCCATGCTTTAACGGTTCGCGAGCGTGCGGATTTCGCCGAATCCAAGCAGCTTCTCGTCTGCGGTCACCAAAATCAGGTCCAGGATCTTCGCAGTAGCCGCCAGCATCCCGTCCGCGGGGTCTTGATGCAGAGGAAGTTCTCTGGCTGCGAGTGCGATCTCCTGAGTCAAGAAAGCTTCTCGCATTCCCGCGGTCGCGGTTGCGAGCCAGTCACGTGGATTTTGCTTGAGGCGAATTTTTCCCTTTGTGTTGAGTGTGAGGATTTCCCAGGTGCTGATGGGTGAAAGCCACAGCTCATTCTCTTTGTTTCGTGATTCCCGCAGCGTGCGCTCACCGGCTTTCACTGGGTCTGCGACCAGCCAAAACCAGATATGTGTGTCGAGAAGAAAATTCAATCCCGGAGAACCTCCCAGTCCGCCTCCTCATCAGCCGGAGAGATAATGTCTACTTTGATTTCCACCGTTCCCCTGAGCGAGCCAATCCAGGCGTCGCGATCCACTGTTGTGGATGGGGTATGATCCCGGCAACGGGCTTCCCATGCCGTGTCACCCGTAGAGGTTGCTTCGTCTTGCGGACGCGCTCCAGCAATGCCCGGCACTTGGCTTTGAACTCGGAAATACAAACCTCAACCATGACGCTCCTCATGGACCTTTAATCTCACCTTGGTGATAATAATGATCAATTCTCGTCGGCGACCAGCGCCCGCCCCGGAGAATAACTCCGGCACAAGTTTCGCTTCCGCTGATTTCAGTTCAGGAGGACCACTCTTCTTCAAAACGATCCAGCGAGGCGCGCGCTGCGGAGAGCTGTTCGTCGGCCGTCGGCGCTTCGGCTCCGGTTTTTTCCTTCAGTTCCAGCACGATCGGCAGGTTCGCTTCAGGAGCTCTCTTCAACACGGGAATCGCCTGGCCCCAGTCAATGCTTCCCTCGTAGGGCGGCAGATGCTCGTCCTTTTCGCCCCTGTTGTCGTGAAGATGCATGGCAGCGGTCAGGTCGCGCATCGGCGCAAAGCCCATCTCGATGCGCTCCTCTTCCGGCCCGTCGGCCAGAAACGCATGGCCGATGTCAAAATTGAATCGCAGTCCCGTCAGCCGTGTTTCATCCACGAAAGCACGCAAGTATGACGGCGCGCTCATTTC
>Ga0335078_10006300_pt1 | contig 17569 bp, 14 predicted proteins | sample Lox_Sample_32_FD_206711 | JGI IMG/M metagenome (GOLD analysis project Ga0335078, IMG submission 206711) | Soil microbial communities from Loxahatchee National Wildlife Refuge, Florida, United States - Lox_Sample_3.2 | ecosystem: Environmental > Terrestrial > Soil > Wetlands | place: USA... | reverse complement strand
AGATCGTCGTTCGTGTAAGGCAGAACCACGAAACCTTCCTTGACCAAAACGCGCGTCGCCTCGATCAGTTGCTCCGTATCCGGGAAAAGCGTTTGCTGGTCGCCGATGACTTCCAGTTTGACCCAGTTGGATAATCCCACTTCTCGCGACAGCCGCGCCGTGCGAACTGCTTCATCGGCCGTATAGCAGCCCGCGGTATTTGGCAGGATGAAAATTTTGTCGCGATCGATATAGTCGAGCAGGGATTCCTTTGATTTGTCCGTCAGATTCACGCGGCGGACGGCGACGGTCACCATATCCGCGCCGGATGCGGCGTGCGCGCGGGCCATCTCCGGGAAGCTGCGATATTTCCCCGTTCCTACGATCAGCCGTGACTGAAACGCGCGGCCCGCAATCACAAGCAAGTCAGACATGGAGTGAACCTCGTTGAGATTGTAGAACACTGCTGGCGAGGCCACAAATCACGCGCCCGGCGCATCGGAGTCCAGAATTTAGACGACAGCTCGCGCAATCGAAGCGCGGCGCGGCGGTGGAAGCTTGTCGGCTCGGCCCGCGAAATAAAGCCGTTCGGCTTGCTCGGGCAGGAGAAAATCAACTGACGAGAAGCCAGCCTCCACCAACGCGCAGCGAAGCGCCTGCGGTTCATGATACGTCCGCCACGGTTCGCCCACGGCCGCCGCTGCTTGCGCCAATTGCCGGAAACCCGATTCGACTCCTGAGGCCGATTTCGGCGAGGAAAACGTCAGAACGAGTTCGCTCGATTGGGGGAGCGATCCGACAAGCCGAAACAATGCGTCAATCGCTTCCTGTGGAAGATAGACCAAAACTCCCAGGCACGAAAAGAATGCTGGCCGGGAAAAATCGAAGGAGCTTCGTGCCAGGATATCGCGCAGCGAACTCGCTTCAAAATCGGCAGGAACAAATTCAAGATTCGGCGGCAGAGCAATTCCTGAAGCCGTCAAACGTCGCTTCTTCGCTCCCTGGCTCGCGGGATGATCCACCTCAAAGATCGTGAGCTCCTTCGCCCAATCCGGCTGCCGATAGGCAAACGTGTCGTAACCGGAGCCCAGGGTGACGAACTGGCGGATTCCGCGCGAGACGGCCGAAGCCAGGCAGTCTTCCGCATAGCGGCTCCGAAGCACCACATGGACACGCAACGCCTTTGCGGGTTTGGACTCAAAGCGTGCGAATTCCTCCTTGGTCTTATTCAGGTCCTGCGGTTCGAGGAGCTTCAAGACCACAGGATCGTCAAGAACTTTCGGTTCGCCGTCGTAGAGTTGATGGAACGCGCGTAGCAGCGCAACCGCCAGCGCAGTCTGGCTCGCAGGGCGTTGCTCGGAAGAAGTTCCCGATGACGACATGCGGCCGGGGAAACTATTCATGAATGACGGGACGCGGTTCCACGAGATCGGAATAAAGCCTATCAATCACTTTGGCGTATTGTTCCTCGACGACGCGCCGCTTGAGCTTCATCGTGAAAGTCAGTGCGCCGTTATCGAACGTAAAGTCATCCGGGAGCAAGGCGAAGCGTTTGATGGTTTCGTACTTCGCGAGATGCGCCGTCAGACGCTTAATCTCCGCTTCGATCAGAAGTTGAACATAAGGATGATGTGCCAGTTCGAGATTCGAGAAAAAAACGATTCCCTCTTCCGCGGCCTTTGCTGCTACGGTCACCGGATTCGGAACGATCAGCGCCACGATGAATTTGCGGCCGTCGCCTACGACCATTACATTGAGAATGTACGGGCTGGTTTTCAAAGCATTTTCGATAGGTTGCGGCGCCACGAATTTACCCGCGGCGGTTTTCAGCAAATCCTTCTTGCGATCGGTGATGAAAAGATAGTTGTCCTTGTCGAGATGGCCGATGTCGCCGGTATGAAACCAGCCATCCTCCGTTAAAACTTCACGCGTGGCTTCCGGGCGCTTGTAATAGCCCTGCATGATTTGCGGTCCCCGCACGAGAATTTCACCATCCCCGGCAATTCGCACTTCGCACTCGGCAATCGGCTGGCCGGAGCTGCCGACGCGATTCCTCGGATAATTGCTGGAGACGATCGGGGAAGTTTCCGTCAGGCCGTAGCCTTGGTAGATCGGAATTCCCACCGCCCAGAAAAACTCCGCCAGGGCTTTGGAAAGCGGCGCCCCGCCGGAGCAGACCAGATGGATACGCCCTCCGGTTCCCGCGCGAATCTTCGCGTAGACCAGCTTATCGGCAATGTACCACTCGAGCTTGAGAAGCAGTCCGGCTCGGGCATCGCCGCAGCGCCACGGCGCGGATCGCTCCGCTACGTGAATCGCCCATTGAAAGATTTTCTTTTTCAGACCGGCGTTCTTGCTTCCCTGCTCCATCAGACGCGCATAAATTTTTTCGAAGAATCGCGGGACGGCGGCAAGTATGGTCGGCTTCACTTCCAGGAGCGCAGCGGCAACAGCTTCCATGGCTTCCACGTAAGCCACGGGGATTCCCTGGAACAGATAGATATAGTCCAGCGTCCGGCCATAGACATGCGCCAGAGGAAGGAAGGACACGGCGATGTCGCTCTCGGATTTCAAGGAAAAATCGCGGCCGACCTCGGCGACATTGGAACAAAAATTCGTGTGCGTGAGCATGACGCCCTTAGGCTCGCCGGTAGTGCCGGAGGTGTAGATGATGGAGGCTAGCTGCCCGGGCAAAACCTGCGCCGCGCGCATCCGGTACGAAGCGATTTCCGCCCCGCCCGCAGTGGCAATCAGCGTTTCGTAGCGCAAACAGTCGGTGGGAATTTCAGGCCCGCCATCGGCGACAATCACCTGTTCCAAAAGAGGCAGCTGGGAACGGACCGAAAGAAGCTTTACGAGCTGATGTATTCCCGCAACGAACACCACTTTGGTTTCCGCATGATTCAGAATGTAGATCATGCGCTCGGGGGATTCGTTGAAATAGACGGGCACGTTGACGGCACCACATCCGGTGATGGCGAAATCCGCGGTGTGCCATTCGGGCCGATTGGCGGCGAAGAGGCCGACGCGGTCACCCGGCTTCACACCTAGTTCGAAAAATGCCTGCGACAGGCCGGCAACACGCCGGAGGAATTCCTGCGAAGAGATGAATTCCCATTTACCATCGCGCTTGATCATCTGGGCGCGAAGGCTCGGCCAGGTATCAATGGCGTGCAGAAATTTTGAGGGAAGCGTGCCGTAATTCATGTCGATCACTCACTTTATCGTACCGGCCGATGGCCTGCAATAACCGAGACGCCGCGTCTGTGCAATGCGCGCTGCGCTGCGCTAAGATGACCAATGGAGAGAATCATGAACGCGCCGACGGGAACGCTGAGCGATGCGGGTCTGTCCACCGGGCCGTTCCGCGCTCCGCGCGGATCGCAGATTTCCTGCAGGGGCTGGCAGCAAGAAGCTGCTCTCCGCATGCTGATGAACAATCTCGATCCCGAAGTGGCGGAAAAGCCGGAAGACCTGGTGGTGTACGGCGGTCGTGGTAAAGCGGCCCGAAACTGGGAATGCTTTCACGCAATTGTGAAATCGCTGCGCGAGCTGGCGAACGACGAAACGTTGTTGGTGCAATCCGGAAAGCCCGTCGGTATTTTCCGCACCCATGACTACGCGCCGCGCGTCCTCCTGTGTAATTCGAATCTGGTCGGACATTGGAACAATTGGGACAAATTCGACGAATACGACCGCGCCGGCCTGATGATGTACGGCCAGATGACCGCAGGCAGCTGGATTTACATCGGAACCCAGGGAATCCTTCAAGGAACCTACGAGACCTTCGCCGCTGCGGCGCGTAAGCATTTTGGCGGAACTTTAAGCGGAAAGCTGGTGGTTTCGGGCGGCATGGGAGGAATGGGCGGCGCCCAACCCCTGGCGGCAACAATGAACGGAGCCGCTTTCCTGGGAATTGACGTTGATCCGGAGCGGATCAAGAAGCGACTGAAGACCGGCTACTGCGAAATCCTGGTTACGAACCTCGATGAGGCGTTGCGCATTCTCAAGAACGCCGTGCGCAAGGGCGAGCCGGCTTCCGTCGGCCTGGTGGGCAACTGCGCCGACGTGATCCCGGAACTCGCGAAGCGCGGCGTGGTGCCAGATCTGCTCACCGATCAAACGAGCGCCCACGATCCCGCGGCCGGGTACGTTCCGAACAAGATGACGCTTGAAGCTGCTCTCGCTCTGCGCAAGAAGGACCCATCGGAGTATAAAAAGCGCGCGATCGAGGCCATTGCCGAGCATGTCCGTGGAATGCTGTCGCTCCAGAAGCTCGGCTCAGTAACCTTCGATTATGGCAATAACATCCGCACATTTGCGTTCGAACAAGGCGTGAAGAGCGCCTACGATATTCCTGGATTTGTTCCCGCATACATTCGACCACTCTTCTGCGAAGGGCGAGGACCATTTCGCTGGGCGGCGCTTTCCGGTGAACCCTCCGACATTGCGCGAACCGATCAGCTCGTGCTGGAAATGTTTCCGGAAAATGAGCAGCTCACGCGCTGGATCAAGCTGGCGCAGAAGCGCGTGCGATTCCAGGGTTTGCCTTCACGCATTTGTTGGCTGGGGTACGGAGAGCGCGACAGGTTTGGGGTTGCGCTGAACGATTTAGTGGCAAATGGTGAACTCAAAGCGCCGATCGTGATCGGCCGTGATCATCTCGATTGTGGCTCAGTGGCTTCGCCGTATCGCGAGACAGAAGCCATGCGCGATGGCTCGGATGCCATTGCCGATTGGCCGCTCCTCAATGCGCTGCTGAACACCGCAAGCGGCGCGTCGTGGGTTTCGATTCACAACGGCGGAGGCGTGGGCATCGGCTATGCGCTGCATGCGGGACAAGTGACCGTAGCGGACGGCACCAAAGAGATGCGCGCGCGGATTGAGCGAGTGCTGACCAACGATCCCGGGATCGGCGTCGCTCGCCACGTGGATGCGGGATATCCCGAAGCCATCGAATTTGCCAAAAGGGGCGGCGTGAAAGTGCCGATGAAATCTGCTTCAGGGCCATAACTTTTGAATCCGCTCTGCCATCCAACTGAATGCCGGAGAAGGAGGAATTATGTACGTCGTGCTTGGAGCGACCGGAAACACCGGATCGGTAGTGGCGAAAAGACTCTTGGAAAAAGGCGCGAAAGTGCGCGTAGTCGGACGCGATGCAGCCAGGCTTGCTGCATTAACGCACCAAGGAGCCGAGGCGTTTACTGCTGATGTCAATGACGCTGCCGCATTGACCAAGGCCTTCGCGGGAGCCGAGGCCGCCTATCTTTTGCTCCCGCCACAACTGACGGCCCCGGACTTATTGGCAGTAGGGGAGAAGATCACCGATGCCATCACGGAAGCAGTTAAGAGTTCTGGCATTTCTCGCGCCGTTTTGCTCAGCAGCATCGGCGCTCAGCACGATTCCAAAACCGGGCCCATCCTCACGCTCCACAGGTTCGAGCAGAAATTGAATCAGGTCGGCGGGCTCAACGCGCTCTACCTGCGGCCCGTTTTCTTCATGGAAAATTTCCTGATGCTGATCGGAATGATTCAGTCCATGGGATTCATGGGCGGCGGAATCAAAGGCGATTTGAAAATGCCGATGATTGCCACGCGCGATATCGGCGATGCAGCCGCGGAAGCGCTGCTCAGCCAAAATTTTCAAGGTAAGACGGCCAAGGAAATCCTGGGCCAGCGGGATCTGACCCATGAAGAAGCAGCGCGCATCCTTGGCGGAGAAATTGGCAGGCCAAAGATGTCGTATCAGAGGTTTCCCGGATTCATGGTCGAACAGGCCATGAAACACATGGGCATTCCGGGCAAGACCGCGTCCCTGATGACCGAAATGAACGAAGCAGCAAACGATGGATTGCTCGATCCCATCGAACCAAGGTCCGCCGCCAATACGACTCCAACCCCCATCGAAACGTTCGCCAAGGAGATATTTGCTCCGGCGTTTCGCGCAAAGGCCGCCACAGCCTAGATCACGTCTCGCAAGCAAGCAGTGCCTCTGTGCTATGGAAGTTCGTTCCTGCATAATAGCGGAGGATTGACCGCTTCTCTGCTCATTACGGGTGCTTCGCAGATTGTCACATTGCGAGGGCGCGGCGCGCGCCGTGGACAATTCCTGTCTCACCCCGGCATTGTCGAGGATGGCGCGCTGCTCATTCGTGACGGGATTGTCTCCGCCGCCGGGCCTCGCGCAAAAGTCGAAAAACTTCCTGCCGCGCGCAAAGCCGAAAAGTTGGACGTCGGAGGACGGGTGATCCTTCCGGGTTTCGTGGATTCGCACACCCATTTGATCCATGCAGCGAGCCGGGCTGAGGAATACGAGTTGCGGATTCAGGGCGCGAGTTATGAGGAAATCGCCCGGAACGGCGGCGGAATCCTTAATTCGGTCAAGAAGCTGCGCGCCTCAAGCGCAGAAGAACTGAAGACTCGTGCAAGGGTTGCGCTGGAGAGATTCGCGGCAAATGGCACGACAACCATTGAGGCCAAGAGCGGCTACGGGCTGGATGTAACGAACGAGTTGAAGATCTTGTCGCTGCAGAAAGAGTTGGGGGCCGAGCAACCGCTCGAAATTGTTTCTACCTTTCTCGGCGCGCACGTCCTTCCGCCTGAGTACAGAACCAAGCCAAACCGTGCCGATGAATACATTTCCTTACTGGAAGATTGGCTCATCCCCGAAGTCGCTTCGAACGGTCTGGCGGAATATTGCGACGTATTTTGTGAACGCGGCGCATTCACCCTCCAACAATCGCGAAGGGTTCTGGAAGCCGGAAAGCGGCACAAATTGATCCCCAGACTCCACGCGGAGCAGTTGTCGCGGACAGGCGCAACAAAACTTGGGGTAAAGTTGGCCGCAGCGAGCTGCGATCATCTCGAGAAAGTGAATCGCGAAGATATCCGCGCTCTAGCGAAGTCGAATTCAGTCGCCACGCTGCTTCCCGGTTGTGATTTTCACCTGGGTCTCAAGGGCTACGCGCCTGCGCGAGCGCTGATCGACGCCGGAGCCATCGTCGCGTTGGCCACGGATTACAATCCCGGAACAAGCCCGACGCTGAGTATGCCCATGATCTTGTCCCTCGCGTGTACTCAATTGCGTATGTCTCCCGCCGAAGCCATCGCCGCGGCCACCATCAATGCCGCGTACTCCCTCAGAAGGGCGAACCGCATCGGTTCGATCGAGGTTGGCAAACAAGCGGATTTGGCTGTGTTCGATGTGGCCGACTACCGCGAAATTCCCTATTATTTTGGTGTGAACGCCTGCTGGATGACGATGAAACGCGGCTCGGTGATCTATGCCGCAGAGTAATCCACCTTCGAAGCCGCCGGCGCGATTGCGTCTGAAGCTGCCAACGCCCAGGCAAATCAAGGAGAAGTCGCTTTTTGAAGAGTACCCTTACGCCTTTTTCGCGGCGTTTTTCGGTTTTGTAACGCTCCTCGCGAAAGCTGGAGGGGCGAGTTTACGCGACGCTCTGGTTCTCGGAGCCTGGCTTGTGAGCATCGCGTTTTTTGCCTGGCAGGTAATTCGCTACCGGAAAGAGAAATCAACACCCGTGGCCGCCAGAAAGCACGATATCGCGAAGAGGACGGAAGCTCCGAAGAAGGCCGCAACTGTGAGGAAACCTGCGCCCATGGCGCCGAAAGAGCCCAGCACGCTCACGGTGTCCGAGTCCAAGCCTCCCATCTGGCCGCCGCCGCCGCCCAGACTCGTTGCGCCTCTTAGCGTAACGCTTTCAAAAAAAACAGAGCAAGCCAAGAAAGCTGAACCGGAGCAAAATCCCAAGCGGCAGACGGACCAGAATCCAAAATCATGAAGCGACTGATCGAATGCGTGCCAAATTTCTCCGAGGGTCGCGACGCCGCCAAGGTCGAGGCCCTCGTCCATGCCATGGGCGCAGTCCCCGGCGTCTACGTGCTCGACCGCGAAATGGACGCCGATCACAACCGTTGCGTCATTACCCTGGCTGGAGAGCCGGAAGCCGTCGCGGAAGGCGTTCTGCTGGGAACCGGAAAAGCCGTCGAACTGATCGACATGAACAAGCACTCCGGCGCCCATCCCCGCGTGGGAGCGACCGACGTTGTCCCGTTCATTCCCGTGGATGGCGTGACCATCGAGGACTGCGTCGCTCTGGCCAAGCGCGTCGGCCATGAAATCTGGAAGCGCTACCGAATTCCCGTATTTTTCTATGAGGCGGCGGCTATGCGGCCAGACCGCGTCAATCTGGAAAACGTGCGGCGCGGACAGCTCGAAGGCCTTCGCGAAGAGATGAAAAAAAATCATGACCGCCAGCCCGACGTGGGCGAGCCGAAGCCTCATCCCACCGCAGGGGTTACCATCGTCGGCGCGCGAAAATTCCTTATCGCCTACAACGTCAACCTCAACACGCACGACGTTGGCATCGCCAACAAGATCGCCAAGGCCATTCGCTTTTCGAGTGGTGGCTTACGCTACGTAAAATCCATGGGCGTGGATTTGAAAGCGCGCAACCTCGCCCAGGTTTCGATCAATTTGACCGACTACGAACAAACGCCCATGCACCGCGTCTACGAATTGGTCAAGCGTGAAGCCGAACGCTATGGCGTCACCCCCGTCGGCAGCGAGATTGTTGGACTGGTTCCGAAAAAAGCCATCGAGCTGGCCGCCGATTTTTTCCTGCAGCTCGAAAACTTCTCGCCAGCCCAAGTGTTTGAAAATAAGTTGACCGGCGTTTTGAGCGGAACGCCCATGGAGGGTCCGGCGGATGGCAAGCTCGCTGCGTTGGCGCGGCCTTTTCTTGACGCTGTGGCCGATCCTTCAGCAACTCCCGGCGGCGGCAGCGCTTCCGCCTTTGTAGGCGCGCTGGCAGCCGCTCTAGGGCAAATGGTCGCGGGTCTTTCCCGCAAGAAGAAATCGCAGGCCGCGCACGTGGAAAAGCTTTCCGGGCACCTGGACCATTTTCGAAAAGAGTCAGATGCACTTGCGGAAGCCATTGATCGCGACGCCGCATCCTACGATGCAGTTCTGGCGGCATTTAAATTGCCCCAGGGCGATGCCCACGAAATGCATCTGCGCGAGCATGCCATTGAAAAGGCCACGAAAGGCGCCTCGGAAGTACCTCTCCAAGTGGCCGAACGGACAGTTGCGCTTTTTGAATGCTTAAGACAACTGGAGTCTGTCGCGGCAGCGTCTATGAGGTCAGACTTGAAGGTAGCCAGGTTGTTGGCCGCTGCTGCGGCTCAAGGCGCCCTCGCGAATGTCGAGATCAATCTGGATGGGTTGAAGGATTACGCCTATGTGGCTTCGATGCACAAGAAAATTTCCGCGCTGCGTGGCAAACTGGAAGAGAGGAAGCACTCGCATCACGGCGCGGACTGAACCTGGCCGCTTTTTGTAAGGAGAATGCAAATGTTTTTTGCAAGACCAAGGGCTTTGATCCTCGTGCTTGGCGCCATGCTCGCGGCGCTGCTCATGCCGAAGCCGGCCGCCGCACAACAGCTTGGAAACGACACTCTCGCTTTATTCCCCAAGGAAATCGGCGAATTCGCCTATGCGAACTTGAAAGAGGCTCGCACCCAAAAATGGTTTCCTCAGCTTCAGCAGCAAATGCTCCCCGAACGCTTCCGGCAATTCGAACGCTTCCTGGCTTCCGCGGGCGTTGACCCCAACACCCAGGTTGAGGAAGTCGCCTGGGGCCTGATCCCCCAGGGAGTCACGGCAAAGACCGAGGGCACTGGCTCCGATGCCGTTCCGACCGGCGAGCAAATCGTGGGCATCGCGCTCGGAAACTTCACCCCCGATGCGACCCAGGCATTCTTCAAGCAGCAGAAGCTTCCCACGTTTCAATCGCACGGCTTCACGATGTATGCGTTCGGCACCGGCGCGGGCCCCAACGATCTCTTCTTCGTTTTTCTCGATTCCAATACTGCGGCGTTCGGTCACCGCAAGGAAATCGAGAAAATGCTGGATGTGCGCTTCGGCGGCGCCGAAGGCCTACTTCAGAACGAAAAGCTCTACAGCCTGATCAACGAAGTGAATGGTTCCGGAATTGTGTGGGCAGTCCTGAATCCCGCTTACACGCGGCTCGCGGTTCGGCAGCTCGCCCCTCAGATCGAACAGTTCCCTGAAGCTGCAAAACTGATCACCCGTTTGCAGAATCTGATGATCAGCGTCGAAGCCGATAGCGGGATTGACGGCAAGTTCCAGGCGGTCTGCGGCTCCGTTCAGGATGCCAACACCCTGGCGCAATTGATGCAGCTCGCTTTTGTCTATCAGCAGTATCAGGCCAAGCAGCAGAATCCAGATCTGGCTCAGCTTCTCAGTCAGGCCCAGGTCACTCCCGCAGGTGACCGCGTAACGCTGCAAATGTCCTTGAGCGACGACCAGATGACCTCGCTCATCAAGCACAATACCTTTGCCATTAAGATGTAGCGCACCCTGCAGAGAAAATTCACTCGAGGCGGACAGCAATGTCCGCCTTTTGTTTGCAGTGCGTGGGACATCAGCTGTGGGGCGAGAGATATTTCGTCAATCGCGTGATAGACGCGCCGCCTTCATGTTCGTATTGCACGCGATCCACTCCGCGGACTGCGTTCACCGGCCCTTCCATGATCGTTCTGAGACTCACGGCGGGCGCTGCGTCGCCTTCCTGTGAAAAGGCCACCTCGATGCGATCTTCAAACTGTGTCAGGAAAACATCCAAATGCCGGTGTTCCGCGGTCATGTTGGAAAATGCTGTCTCGCATGCATCGATCGCAGCCGCCTGAAACTGGCTCGCATCGCTTGCTTCGAGGCCTGCGTTCTCCGCCATGTAGCGCACCGCGCCGCCGGCGCCCGCTGCAAAACGCGGGTCGGCATCCAGCTGGAGATGTACGCGTTTGGGATCAGTGGGCACGGGATTCGGCCACGGAAACGTCGCAAGCTTCGCGGCAATCGGGGCAGTAATACAGGCCGTCAACGCAGAGGCGGATTCCGTCCATCCCATGGCAGATGCAACAGTATTTTTCGCAAGTGCAATAGTTCTCCGTTTTGTCGCACTGCATGCAGACCACCGGTCCTACAGGCATGAGCGCCTCCAAACAAAACTGTACCTGAGCAATACGCGGCCCGGCAAGCGCCGCGGCGCCAGCCGCCGCGAGAGATTCACCGGCGCTATTCATGCAGCCAGGCGGCGCCGGCTTCTTTGACGCGTTTCCGAGCGCATGTTAGTATGACTTTCTGCCCGAGCAAGCGGAATGGAATCGGCAATTTCTCCTACCACGACGGAACTCCGCAAGACGCCGCTCAATGCCCTGCATCGCAGGCTGGGCGCGAAAATGGTCAATTTCGGCGGCTGGCATATGCCTGTCGAATACCCTTCGAGCGGAGGTCTGATCGCGGAGCACAAGGCCGTACGCACCAGCGTTGGCGTCTTCGATGTCAGCCACATGGGAGACATCCGCATCCGCAGCGGCAAAACCCCGGGCGGCGCGCTCGCTGCGGTCCAGCACATCACCATGAACGACGCTTCGAAGCTCGCGATCGGCCAGGCGCAATATTCGGCGATGCTCTATCCCGAAGGCACTTTCGTGGACGACGTCATCGTGCACCGCTTGGGCGAAGATGATTTCCTGCTCGTAATCAACGCAGGCACGCGCGAAAAGGATGTTTCCTGGGTGCGCGAGAATACCAATGAGATGGACTGTGTCGTTGAAGATCTCAGCGACGCATATACCCAGCTCGCGATTCAAGGCCCGCGTGCGGCAGAAGTCCTGCAGAGGCTCACGGACGCAACCCTTTCCGTTATCAAGAACTATTGGTTCACCCATGCCGCCGTTTGCGGCCTGCCGGACCGTTTGATCGCCCGCACCGGCTACACCGGTGAAGACGGTTTTGAAATCTACGTTCCCGGCGATGCCGCGACGAGCGAACGCGTCTGGAACGCTGTCATGGATGCCGGCCGCGGATTCGGCATCCTCCCTTGCGGCCTCGGCGCCCGCAACACGCTTCGCCTCGAAGCGAAAATGGCGCTCTACGAGCACGAGATCAGCGAGAAGATCAACGTCTGGGAAGCGGGCCTCAGCCGCTATTGCAAAATGGACAAGGGACAATTCATCGGCCGCACGGCGCTGTCCAGAGCTAGCTCCGCCGGTTTGAATCGCACGCTCGTCGGTTTCGAAATGACCGAGCGCGGCATCGCCCGCGACGGCTATCGCGTCTTTGACCCCGCTGGCGAAGATATCGGCGTGGTTACTAGCGGTTCGCCTTCGCCGACGCTCTGCAAAAATATCGGACTGGCATATGTGCCACCGGAATTTTCCGCAGTCGGCACCGTGCTCTTGGTTGAGATTCGCACGCAACGATGCAAGGCCCAGGTTGTGCCGACTCCGTTCTATAAACGGGCCAGGCCTTCAAGCGCGCCGCAGGCCGCGGCTACAATTTGAAATCCTCAAGAGGAGCAACCGAATGGCATATCCTTCGAATTATCGCTACACGAAAGATCACGAATGGATTGACGTGAAGGACGGCATCGGCACCGTCGGTATTACGGATTACGCGCAGCACGAACTGGGCGACGTCGTCTTCGTCGAGCTTCCCAAGATCGGGACCACGCTGGAAGTTGGAAAAGTCTTCGGTAACATTGAGTCCGTAAAGGCCGTCAGCGAAATTTTTGCCCCCGCGGCAGGCGAAGTACTTGAGGCCAACGCCGAACTGCAAAACAAACCGGAGACGATCAATTCCGATCCCCACGGCGCGGCCTGGCTGGTCAAAATCAAGCTGGCAAATCCCGCCGACGTCGCTGCATTAATGGATGCTGGGGCTTACGAGGCTTTCCTCACCGCAAAAGGTAAGGAAGCTTCCGCCTGATGCGCTATCTCCCCAAGAGCCCAGCCGAACGCCGGCAAATGCTTGCCGCCATCGGCGCGAAATCCGTCGAGGAGCTCTTCGCCGCCATTCCGGAAAAGTTCCGGTTGCGCGAGCGGTTGAACATTCCCGGGCCTTTTTCGGAAACCGAAGTAATTGATTATTTCAAAACTCGTGCGAACGAGAACTCCTCGGGTTTTACTAGTTTTCTCGGAGCGGGCGTCTACAATCATCTCTGTTCCGTGATTGTGGATACGATTCTCCTCCGCGGCGAATTCCTCACTTCCTATACTCCTTACCAGGCGGAAATTTCGCAGGGCACATTGCAAGCCATCTTTGAGTTTCAAACGTTGATGTGCCAGCTTACCGGCCAGGAAGTCGCCAACGCTTCGATGTATGACGGCTCTACCGCGACAACCGAAGCGGTTTTGATGGCCGAGCGCGTCACGGACCGGCATCGCGTCCTCGCCGCCCGCTCGCTCCATCCTGAATACCGCGAAGTGCTCAAGACCTACGCAAAAAATTCCGGATTGAGCGTGGAAGAGTTCGGCTACACGAAAAGCGGCATGCTCGATTTTACCGCGTTGAAAGCGGCCCTGCGCGATGATGTCGCCGCAGTCGTCGTGCAATCGCCCAATTTTTTTGGTTCGATCGAAAATGTCGTAGCGATCGCGGACCTTGTCCACACTTCTGGCGCGTTACTCATCGTTGCCATCACAGAAGCCGTCTCGCTCGGTGCCATAAAACCTCCCGCCGAAGCCGACATCGTGGCCATGGAAGGCCAGAGCTTCGGCCTTGCGCCAAGCTACGGCGGGCCTTACGTCGGCGTCATCGCCGCGCGCGAAAAATTCGTCCGCCAGATGCCCGGCCGTCTCGCCGGGCAAACAACCGATACCGAAGGTCGCCGCGGCTTTGTGCTTACTCTCGCCACTCGCGAGCAGCACATCCGCCGCGAGAAAGCCACCTCCAACATTTGCACCAATCAGGCGCTTTGCGCGCTTGCGGCCACCGTGCATCTCTGCCTGCTTGGCAAAGAAGGCCTCCGCGAAATGGCCGAACAAAACATTGCCAAAGCGCAATTCGCTTTAGGTGAACTCGAGAAAATTCCGGGCGTCCGCCGCGCCTTCGACGCCCCTTTCTTCAACGAATTCACAATTGAGCTTCCGCGTTCCGCGCGCATGGTCAATTCCGAGTTGTTGAAGGACAAGATCATCGGCCCGTTTTCGCTTGGCGCGCAGTATCCCGAACTCACCAAGCACGCTTTAGTCTGCGTCACGGAAACGACGACCCGCGGCGACATTGAAAAGCTCGCTGCGGCAATGAGGCGCGCCCTGGAGCAGCCGCTCTAATGAACAACGTAAACAGCAAAATCAAGAAGGCGTCGCGGCACACGAATCAGAACGAAGGCCTGATCTTTGAAAAATCCTCTCCTGGCAAACGCGCTTTCGAACTCCCGCCTCTTGACGTTCCCGCTGCGGATCCGGCCAAGGCTCTTGGCGCACGCTGGCGCAAAAATGGCGTCGAAGGCTTTCCCGAAGTCAGCGAAATCGAAGTTGTTCGCCACTTCACGCGCCTTTCCACGTGGAATTACGCCATTGATCTCGGCATGTACCCGCTCGGATCCTGCACCATGAAGTACAATCCGCGCGTCAATGAGTATGTCGCGCGCCTCGATGGCATCGCCACGGAACATCCCTACCAGCCGCAGGAACTTTCCCAAGGCTGCCTGAAAATACTTCGCCTCCTGGAAAAGTGTCTTCTCGAAATCACCGGTATGGACACGATCACCTTGCAGCCGGCCGCGGGCGCCCAAGGCGAACTCACAGGCCTGCTTCTGATCCGCGCTTTCCTTGCAAAGCAAGGCAATCCGCGCAAAAAGGTTCTTATCCCCGATTCCGCACACGGTACGAACCCCGCGACCGCGGTTATCGCCGGCTACGAAGTCGAAAACATCAAGTCCGAATCGCACGGCCAGATAGACGTCGCGAAGCTCCGCGAACTCGTCACCGAAGACGTCGCCGCACTGATGATTACCAATCCTTCCACGCTCGGCGTCTTCGATACCCACATCGCCGAAATCGCGCAAATCCTGCACGCCAAAGGCGCGCTCCTTTACATGGACGGCGCCAACATGAACGCGCTCACCGGCATCGCCAAGCCCGGCGATTTCGGCGTGGATGTGATGCACTTGAATCTCCACAAGACATTCTCAACTCCGCATGGCGGAGGTGGTCCCGGCGCCGGCCCCGTCGCCATGAAAAAATTCCTCGAACCGTTCCGTCCGGTTCCCGTCATTGTCGAAAAGGAAGGCGGCCTCGTGGTCCGCGAATTCGTCCGGCCGGATTCCATCGGAAAGGTCCGCGCGTTCGGCGGAAATTTCGGTGTTCTCGTCCGCGCCCTCGCCTACATCCTCGCCTACGGCCCTGGCGTTCGCCAAGCTACCGAAGACGCCGTCGTCAACGCCAATTACATTCGCAAGCATCTCGAGGGATTTTACGATCTGCCCTATTCCCTGCCCTCCATGCATGAAGTCGTATTCAGCGACGCGCTGCAAAAGAAAAATGGCGTCAACACCATGGACATCGCCAAGCGCCTCATTGACTACGGCTTTCATCCCTATACAACCGCTTTCCCGCTCATCGTTCACGGCGCTTTGATGATTGAACCGACCGAATCCGAATCGAAGGAAGAATGCGATCTCTTTATTGACGCCATGCGCTCGATTGCCGAGGAAGCCGCCAAAACTCCCGAAGTCGTGAAGACCGCTCCGCACACGACCCGCGTCAGCCGTCTCGACGAAGTCGGCGCCGCCCGCAAACCCATCCTTCGATGGAAGCCAGCCCCTGAGGAATCCGCCGCGGACTGATGCCTTCCGGTTCCGCCGTGGCAAAATACTCTCCGCAACTCCTGTTCATTCCCGAGCACAGCGCTCTCCGGCGCCCCACTTTGCCACCCGCTCGCCTGCTACACTTACAAAAGTGTTTGCTCCTTCACGGTTCGCACGAGAATGAACGCTTCTATTGACGCTTGGTTACCCAAATCTTTCTTGGTCCTGCGCCACTACGACAGGCACAAATTCCTTGCGGACGTAATCGCCGGAATTACCGTCGGCCTGGTCGCTCTTCCTCTTGCCATGGCTTTTGCGATCGCCTCCGGCGTTCCTCCCCAGTCCGGCCTCTATTGCGCCATCATCACCGGCTTCATCATTTCCGCGCTGGGCGGTTCTAAAACCCAGATCGGCGGCCCGACCGGCGCCTTCGTGGTCGTGGTTGCGGGAATCATCGCCAAGTACGGGATTGACGGCCTCTACATCTGCACCATGATGGCTGGCGTCCTGCTCGTTCTCCTTGGCGTCACGGGCCTCGGCGCTGCCGTGAAATACTTCCCTCGCCCGGTCGTCGCTGGCTTCACAAATGGAATCGCGCTCCTCATCGCCAGCACGCAAATCCGCGATTTCTTCGGCCTCAGGATGGATCACGTTCCCGGCGACTTTTTCCATCGCATGGCCGCTATCGGCGAGGCCTTTTCAAGCATAAGCTGGCCCGCGACGATTCTCTCGCTGTTGTCCCTCGCTGTAATGATCGTGTGCGTGAAGTATGCGAAGCGCGTCCCGGGCGCCATCCTCGTCTGTTTCGGCGCCACCGCCGCGGTCATGATTTTCCATTTGCCCGTGGAAACCATCGGTACTCGTTTTGGCGGCATTCCCAGCGGCCTCCCGCACATCGTCATTCCGCGTCTTCACTACGACACCATGCGCCAGCTCTTTTCACCGGCTCTCACCGTGGCCATGCTCGGCGCCATCGAATCTCTGATGTCCGCGGTCGTCTCGGACAAAATGAGCAACGACAAGCACAATCCCAACGTCGAGCTGATGGCGCAAGGCGTGGCCAACATTTTTTCTCCGCTCGTCGGAGGATTGCCCGCCACCGGCGCCATCGCCCGCACCGCAACCAGCATTCGTTCCGGCGCCAAATCGCCCATCGCGGGCATGATCCATTCTCTAACTCTGCTGGCTATCATTCTTTTCGCCGCTCCGCTCGTCAAGGACGTTCCCCTCGCGGCTCTGGCCGCAATCTTGATGATGGTCTCCTACAACATGGGCGACTGGGAGGAAATCCCGGAAATCCTCAAGCTCTCCGCGGCCGATATCGCCGTTTGGTTCGTCACCATGACCCTCACGGTCGTCGCCGACCTCACTTTCGCCATGGAAGTCGGCATGGTCCTCGCCGCGCTCTTGTTCATCCGTAAGGTATCCCGAACAACGACCGTCAGCCTCGTCACTAAGGATTACGTCGAAGATGGCCGCGTTCACGTTCTCCAGGGCAAAGACATCCCCAGTTACGCAACGGTCTTTCGTATCCACGGCCCTTTCCTCTTCGGCTCTACGGACAAGTTCTCCGAAATCCTCGATCGTCTCGATTCTCTGCCTCCGATCGTGGTCTTGCGCCTCCGCAACATGACGGCCATTGACGCCACCGGTCTGGGCGCGATCCAAGAGCTTGCCGATCAAATTCACGCCACCGGAAGGAAGCTGCTTCTCTGCGGCGCCCGCGAACAGCCCGCCAAACTCATGCATCAGGCGGAGTTCGAACGCCACGTCGGCAAGGAAAATATTTGCGCCAACATAACAGAAGCGATTTCCCGCGCGGGAGAGTTGTATCGCGCGGAATATAAGAACGATCCGCGCTGGCAGGCACGCGTGGAAAATCCGTCAGCGGTCCCGCAAACTACTTACTGAATCGCACGCTGTCCAAAATCGCGCCAAACGTTTTGTCGTAACTC
>Ga0335078_10006297_pt1 | contig 17571 bp, 8 predicted proteins | sample Lox_Sample_32_FD_206711 | JGI IMG/M metagenome (GOLD analysis project Ga0335078, IMG submission 206711) | Soil microbial communities from Loxahatchee National Wildlife Refuge, Florida, United States - Lox_Sample_3.2 | ecosystem: Environmental > Terrestrial > Soil > Wetlands | place: USA: Florida... | reverse complement strand
GACCGCGCCATCGGGCGGATTCAGCGCGTGCGGGACCTCCGGCGGAAACGGCGTGTCCTGGCCCACGTTCCGGTGCATCCGCACCGCTCCGCCCGGCGCGAAGAGGTGCACGTCCTCCGCCGCGAGGTCGGGCGTCATCTGCCGCAGCGGCGAGATGTCGTCGAGGATCCAGATCCCCCGCCCGTAGGTGCCCGCGACGAGGTCGTTGCCGGTGATCACGGCGTCGCGGTACGACGTGTTCGGCAGGTTGAGCTGCAGCGACTGCCAGTGGTCGCCGTCGTCGAACGAGACGAACATCCCGCTCTCGGTGCCGGCGAACAGCAGGCCCGCCTTCTTCGTGTCGGCGCGGATCACCTGCGCGAAGCTGCCGCTCGGCTCGTCCGTCGGCAGGCCCGCCACGATCTTCGTCCACGTCTTCCCGAAATCGCGGGTCCGGTAGAACAGCGGCGCGTAGTCGCCGGTGAGGTGGCCGTCCACGGCCGCGTACGCCTCGGCCGGATCGATGTGCGAGGCCTCGACGGCCGTGACGTCGGACTGGTCGGAGTCCGGCAGCGCGGGGATCGTGGCGTCCTGCCAGGTGCGGCCCTCGTCGCTCGTCACCTTGATGAGGCCGTTGTTCGTCCCGACCCAGATGATGCCGCGGCGCGCGGTGGACGCGGACAGTGCCTCGATGGCGCCACCGCGCGGCGTGCCGGGCCGACCCGGACGCGCCGCGAGGCTCTCGGCCGGCGGCGTCACGCCCTTGGGATAGCCGAGGTCAGGGCTCAAGCGCCGCCAGTGCGCGCCGCCGTCGGTCGTCGCCATCACGTACTGGTAACCCACGAGCAGCTCGCGCGGATTCCACGGCGCCCACACCAGCGGCTGCGAGCGCGTGACGCGCAGGTGGGCGGCCGGATCGGCGCCGGGGCCGACGTCGATCACCTGCTCGCTCGGCCACGTGACCTTGAGAATTCCGGAGCCCGAGCCGTACACGACGTTCGGGTCGAGCGGATCCGCCACGACGGTGCCCCACTCCCACGTGCCGACCGGGCTCCAGTCCAGGGGCGTGATCTCGCCGTAGTTGCCGCGGCTGCGCGTGCGGATGGCGCCGGCGTCCTGCTGGCTCGCGTAGATCCAGTAGGGGAACGAGCGGTCCACGGAGATGTGGTAGACCTGCTCGGTGGACTGGTTGTACCACAGGCTCCAGGTCCGGCCGCCGTCGAGCGTCACGGTGGCGCCCTGGTCCATGCCCAGCAGCATCCGCTGGCCGTCGGTGGGATCGATCCACAGCTGCTGCGGGTCGTCGCCGCCCGGAGCGCCCTTGAAGCCCGTGAACGTGTTGCCGCCGTCGGTGGAGATGTAGCTCGACGTGTTGACGGTGATGACGACGTCGGGATTGCTGCTGCTCACGTACACGCCGCAGTTGTAGCCGCCCTGCCCGTTGCCGACGCGCGCGTCGGTCGAGTCCATGCGCCGCCAGGTCGAGCCGCCGTCGTCAGAGCGGTACAGGCCGAAGTTGCCGATCAGGAAGACGCGCTGCGCCTCGGTGTGCATCGCCACGGCCAGCGACGTGCGGCCGAAGAGCCGCGGCAGCCCGCCGCCGGTGAGCTCGTGCCAGGTGAGGCCCTCGTCGGTGGACTTGTAGAGCGTGGTGCCCGTCGGCCCCCTGCCGGCCGCTCCGCCGAAACCGAAGCGCGCGTTGGCCTGGGGCGCGAAGAAGTGACGGTCCGTGGTGGCGTAGATCACGCCCGGCTGATCGTAGGCCCAGGCGAGCTTCTGGACGCCGGTCGAATCGTCGAGGAAGAGCGTGCGCGTCCACGTCCGGCCGCCATCGGCGCTCCGGTACACGCCGCGCTGGCCGCCCCGCTCGTGCAGGCTCCCCTGCGCGGCGACCAGCACGACGTTCGGGTCGCGCGGATCCACGAGGACGGAGGGGATCTGCCTGGTCGAGTCGAGACCGAGGTGACGCCACGTGCGGCCCGCGTCCGTGGACTTGTAGACGCCGTCGCCCTCGTCGATGTTGCCGCCCGTCGGCATGTCGCCGGTGCCCACGTAGATCACGTTCGTGTCCGAGGGCGCGACCTCGATCGCGCCGATGGACGAGACGGTGGTGACGGAATCGAAGATCGGCTCCCACGTCGTGCCGGCATTGGTGGTCTTCCACACGCCGCCGGTGGGGAATCCGGCGTAGAACACGCCCGGCTCGCCGATGGCACCCGTGACCGCCGAGACGCGCCCCGCCCGGAACGGCCCGACGTTGCGCCACACGAGTCCGGATACGGTCTGGGCTGGGGCGGGCGGGGCGGCGAGCGCGAGCAGGGCCGCCGCGAGCGCCGCGGGTGTCAGTCGGAACAGCGCGAGTTTGCGGAAATCCGTCTTCACGGGCATCTCCAGTTGGCGCGAAGCGGGCGTCGTAATACACTAGCGAAATTATCGGTATTCTAAAGCCTACGTCCTGATCGGTGCAGGCGCTGCGCGGGGGCGGCCAAGGGGCGAGCACCCATCGGTGGGCGGCTACCCGGAGCACTTGGCCGGCGAGGGAGGATGGAGATGCGCGCTAGTCTCGGGATCGGTTACGCGGCTGCGGTGGCCGCGCTCGCCTTGAACGCCGCGGTGGCCCGGGCGCAGGGCAGACCTGCAGTCGCGGCAGCGGCCGCCGACTCGTGTCCGTGGGTGCACTCGACGGCCCCGGCCGCGGAGCGCGCGGCCCAGGTCCTGTCGGCCATGACCCTGGACGAGAAGATCCAGCTCGTGCACGGCGCGCACGGCACGGCGTACGCCGGCTGGGTGCCCGGCATCCCCAGGCTCTGCGTGCCCGCGCTCAAGCTGCACGACGGGCCGGGCGGCGTGGCGGACGGCCTGCCCGGCGTGACGCAGCTGCCGGCCCCGGTGGCCGTCGCCGCGACCTGGGACACCGCCGTGGCGCGGGCCTACGGCGCGGTCATCGCCGACGAGGAATGGGCCAAGGGCGCGAACGTGAACCTCGGACCCACGGTCAACATCGTGCGCGATCCGCGCTGGGGCCGCGCCTTCGAAGCGCTGGGCGAGGACCCGCTCCTCTCGGGCCGCATCGCCGCCGCGGAGATCCGGGGCGTGCAGGGCGGTGGCGTGCTGAGCCAGGTGAAGCACTGGGTGGCCTACAACCAGGAGACGTTCCGCAACACGGCAGCGGACGACGTGATCGTGGACCGCCGCACGCTGCACGAGATCTACATGCCGCAGTTCGAGGCGGCGGTCGCCGCCGGGGCCGCGTCGGCGATGTGCTCGTACGCCACGGTCAACGGAACCTGGGCCTGCGAGAACGCTTACACGCAGGACACGGTGTTGAACGGGCAGTGGCGGTTCGGCGGCTTCATCACGTCCGACTGGGGGGCGACGCACTCGACCGTGGCATCCATCCTCGGCGGCCTGGCGATGCAGATGCCCGAGAGCACGTACTTCGGTGCCCCCCTCGAGGCCGCGGTCCAGGCCGGCCAGGTGCCGGTGAGCGCCCTCGACGACAAGGTGCGCCGCATCCTGGAGCAGGAGTTCCGGTTCCATCTGTTCGAGCGGCAGCAGACCGGCGTGCCGACGGCCGTGGTGACGACGGCTCAGGACGCCGCCGTTGCCCGCAGCGTCGCCGAAGCGGGGACCGTCCTCCTCAAGAACGCCGGCGGCGTGCTTCCGCTGAATGCCGCGGCGGTCCACTCCATCGCGGTGATCGGCTACGACGCCGGCACGGGCGCGATGAGCGGCGGCGGAGGCAGCGCCGCAGTGGTGATGCCCTACCTCGTGACGCCCTTCCAGGGACTCGCGCGCCGCGCCGGCAGCGGCGTGACGGTGCAGTACGCACAGGGCACGCTGCAGCCCAACGGCCCGCTGCCCGCGGTCCCGGCGAAGTACCTCGCCCCGGCGTCGGGAACGGGTCCGGGTCTCACGGTCGAGTTCTACAACAACATGACGCTCGCGGGGCCGGCGGTGTTCACGCGGGTGGATTCGACCATCGCCGTCGACTGGCACGACCGGTCGCCGGGCCCGGGCGTCAACGCGAACCAATGGTCCGCGCGGTGGACGGGAACGATCGCGGCTCCGGCCACGGGCACCTACATCGTTTCGCTCACGAGCGACGACGGCAGCCGGCTGTTCATCAACGGCGTGCGCATCATCGACAACTGGCGCAACCAGGCGCCGACGACCGAGATCGCGACGGTGACGCTCACCGCGGGGCAGAGCGTTCCCATCGAGGTGGACTTCTACCAGGACGGCGGCGGCGACTCGATCAGCCTCGGCTGGCGGGCGCCCGGCGAGCCGTCCCTGCTCGACGCGGCCGTGACGCTGGCCCGGTCGTCCGACGTCGCGGTCGTGTTCGCCAGCGATTTCGAGACCGAGGGGGCGGACCTCCCGAACATCGATCTGCCCGGCGAGCAGGACCGGCTCATCGCCGCCGTGGCCGCGGCGAATCCCCGCACGATCGTCGTGCTGAACACGGGCTCGGCGGTCGCGATGCCGTGGGTGGACTCGGTGGCGGCCGTGGTGGAGGCGTGGTACCCGGGGCAGGAGGACGGGAACGCCATCGCCGCCGTGCTGTACGGCGATGTCGACCCGTCGGCCAAGCTCCCGGTCAGCTTCCCGAGGAGCCTGGCGGACGTTCCGGCCTCGACGAGCGAGCAGTGGCCGGGCGTCGCCGGGCAGGTGCGCTACTCCGAGGGCCTGCTGGTGGGGTACCGGTGGTACGAGGCGCGGGCGCTGGCGCCGCTGTTCCCGTTCGGCTTCGGCCTCTCCTACACCACGTTCCGGTTCTCGCACCTGCGCGTGACGCGTGGGCGCGGGGCGGTGCGCGTGACCGCGACCGTCACGAACACGGGACGGCGCGCGGGCGCCGAGGTCGCGCAGGTCTACGTGGGCGCGCCGGCCGCGACCGGCGAGCCGCCGTGGCAACTCGAGGGATTCGCGAGGGTCGAGCTCGAGCCCGGCCGGGCGAAGGACGTGACCTTCGATCTCGGCCCGAGGGCCTTCGCGCAGTGGGACACCGCGGCGGAGGGTTGGGTCGTCGGGGCGGGGCGCTACCGCATCGGCGTGGGGAGCTCGTCCGCGAACCTGCCGCTGCTCGGGCAGGTCGCGATGCGCGCGGCGCACCTGGGGGCGGGCATCGTCGCGGGGAGATGAGCGGAGCTTGACGGGGGGCGCGGCTCCACGGCATCCTACCGCCGCTCCCAGCTCATCACGACCACTCGCGCCAAGCGCCGATCCTGCCAGGGAGGTGCCGTCGTGGACACCCTCGCGCGCCGACCTCGTACCGCTCTCGCGTTCGCCGTCCTGGGCGCGGCGCTGCTCGTCGGCTCCTGTGCCCCGAAAGGGACCTGCCGGGGCGAGTACTGCGGCACGCTGGTTTTCGCCGCGATCGGGCAGCCGGTCTCGCTGCTGCCGCCGGCGACCGACCAGGCGCTCGACCGCGACATCTTCGACCAGATCTTCCTCCGCCTGGCGGACATCGGGCCGGACCTCAACACCGTGGGCGACTCCGGCTTCGTGCCGCGGCTCGCCGACCGGTGGACCTGGCTGGACTCCCTGACGCTCGCCTTCCACATCGATTCTCGCGCGCGTTGGCAGGACGGCGTTCCCGTCACGGCGCGGGACGTCGCGTTCAGCTTCGCGGCGTTCACCGACTCGGCACTCGACTCGGACTACCGGGACGAGCTGAAGCGCATCGCGTCGGTCGTGGCCACCGACAGCTCCACGGCGGTGTTCCGGTTCCGCGCCAGGTATCCCGAGATGTTCTACGACGCCGTGTACTACCTGCGCGTCGTGCCGGAGCACGTGCTGCGCCTCGAGCCGTTCGCGCGCTGGCGGACCGCGCCCTTCGGCCGCTCGCCCATCGGCGACGGGCCGTACCGGCTGGTCAACTGGACGCCCGGGCAGAGCCTGGAGCTGGTGGCGGACTCGGCGTTCTACCTCGGCCGGCCGCACATCGAGCGGTTGATCTGGCGGTTCGATGCGGACCTGTCGGTGGCCGTGACGCAGGTGGTGGCCGGCGAAGCGGACGCGATCGAGGTGCTGGGCTCGCCCGCGAACGTGGCGCGCGCGCGGGCGGCGTCGCACCTGACGATCTACCCGTACCCCGGCTCCGTCTACACGATGGTCGGCTTCAACCTCCGTGAACCGGGCGGCGCGCCGCACCCGATCCTGGGCGACCCCGTGGTCCGGCGGGCGCTGGTGCTCGCGACCGACCGCGAGCGCATGGCCCAGAGCGTCTTCGGCGGCATGGCGAAGGTGCCGCCGGGGCCGATCCCCGAGGAGTGGGCATCCCTGTGGACCGGCGTCGTCGCGGTCCCGCCCTACGACACGGTCGAGGCCGACCGCCTGCTGGCGTCGCGGTTCTGGTTGCCTGGCCAGGGCGGCGTGCGGCAGCGAGGCGGGCGCCGGCTCGAGCTCTCGCTGCTCGTGCCCGCCACCAGCCCGCCACGGCGCCAGTACGCGCAGCTCATCCAGCAGGAGCTGCGCGCGATCGGCGTCCAGGTCCGCATCGACCTGGTGGACCCGCCGACGCTCGACCAGCGACTCCGCTCCGGGCGGTACGACGCCGCGATCGAGTCCTGGGGCAACGACCCCGCGCCGTCCTCCGGCATCCCGGGCGCGTGGAGGACCGGCGGCGACTCGAACTTCGGCCGCTACTCGAACCGGTGGTTCGATCGCGCCGTGGACGCCGCCCAGAACGCCCGTTCGCCCGCCGAGGCGGCGGAAGCCTGGAGGACGGCGCTGGACACGCTGGCGCAGGACGCGCCGGCGATCGTCCTGTGCGCGCCGGACAACGTCGCGGCGATAGACGCCCGCGTGTCCGGCGTGCGCCTCCGCCCGGACGAGTACTGGGCGAACGTCTGGACCTGGCGCATTCCTCCCGACCGGCTGATCGAGCGCGACCGCCTGGGTCACTGAGTGGCCGCGTGGCTCCTGCGCCGGGTCGGCGCCGCGCTGGTCACGGTGCTGGCCGTGGTCACGCTCGTCTTCTTCGCGATCCACCTCGCGCCCGGCACGCCGTTCCTGCCCTCCGGCGACCGCCCGCTCGATCCGGCGGTCGAAGCCGGGCTCCGCGCACGCTTCGGGCTCGACCGGCCGCTGGGAGCGCAGTACGTGAGCTATCTCGGGGCGCTGGCGCGCGGTGACCTCGGCGAGTCGTTCTCCCAGCAACGACCCGTGGGCGAGGCGCTCGCCCAGGCCCTCCCCAACACGCTGGCACTCGCGGGCAGCGCCCTCGCCATCGACTTCGTCCTCGGGACCCTGCTGGGCGTCCTGATGGCCGCGCGCGCGGGCCGCCGGTCGGACCGGTGGCTCGGCGCGGTCACGCTGGTGGTCTACGCGCTGCCCACGTTCTGGCTCGGGCTGCTGCTGCTCCTGGCGTTCGGCCAGTGGCTGCACTGGCTGCCGGTGGGCGGCGTGACCGATCCGGTGTTGTACGGCGCGCTGGGATTCGGCGGACGAATGGCCGACCGGCTCCGCCACCTGCTGCTGCCCGCACTCTCGCTGGGCCTCGTGGGCGCGGCGGGCACCGCGCGCTTCCAGCGCGCCGCGATGCTGGACGCCCTGGGCCAGGGATTCGTGCGCACCGCGCGCGCCGGCGGGTTGAGCGAACGGCGCGTGCTCGGCCATGCGCTCCGTAGCGCGCTGCTGCCGTCCATCACGCTGCTCGGTCTCGCCCTGCCGTTCCTCCTGACGGGCTCGGTCGTCGTCGAGACCGTGTTCGCGTGGCCGGGCATGGGCAAGCTCGCCGCCGACGCCATCGCGAGCCGCGACTATCCCGTCGTGCTCGCCGCCACGCTGGTCGCCGCGATGCTCGTCGTGTCCGGCAGCCTGCTGGCGGACCTGCTCTACGCGGCCGCGGATCCGCGCATCCGCCGGGAGACCGCGTGACGGCCGCGTCCTGGCTCGCGCTCGTCGTGGCGGCGGCCTGCGCGCTCGGCGGCGCACGAATGCTCGGCACCGCGCGGACGGAGGCGGTGCGGCGGTTCCTCGAGCCCCGCGGCGTCAGGGCCGGCGTCGCCGCCCTGCTCTTCTTCGTGATCCTGGCGCTCGCCGCCCCGCTCGTGTCCGCGTACGGTCCGGCGGCGCAGCTCGACATCGTGGGCCTCCAGTCCGCGCCGCCGTCGTGGCGGCACCTCCTGGGGACGGACCTGCTGAGCCGCGACGTGTGGGCCCGGATCACCTTCGGCGCGCGCGTCTCGCTCGGGATCGGCGCGCTCGCGACCGCCGTGTCCGTCGGCCTGGGCGCGCTGGTGGGCGGCGTCGCGGGATACTTCCGCGGCCCCGCCGACGCGGTGCTGATGCGCCTCGTGGACGTCGGGCTCGCGGTGCCGAGGATCTTCCTCGTCCTCGCCGTGCTCGCGCTCGGTCACCCGCTCACCGTGGCGCCCCTCGCCCTGCTCATCGGCTGCACGGGGTGGTTCGCCGTCAGCCGGATCGTGCGGTCGGAAGTGCTGAGCCTCAGGGAGCGCGTGTTCGTCGAGGGCGCCCGCGCGCTCGGCGTCAGGCCGTGGCGCATCCTCGCGCGCCACGTCCTGCCCGGCACCGGCGCGGTCGTCATCGTCGCCGCCGCGCTCGGCGTCGCCAACGCGATGCTGCTCGAGGCCGGACTCTCGTTCCTCGGCGTCGGCGTCCAGCCCCCCGTCCCGAGCTGGGGGAACATGATCGCCGATGCGCGCGACCAGCTGGCGACCGCGCCTTGGGCCTCGCTCTTCCCGGGACTTGCCATCACCGCCGTCGTGGTGGCTTTGCACGCGGTGGCCGATGGCCTGCGGGGGGCGCTCGACCCCCGCGGAACGCCTTCGAGCTAGGGCCGGAGATGGCGCACCGGCTGTAGGGGCACATCGCCACCGTTGCATTGCCGCAACACCTCGAAACAGCGCCGTACTGCCCTTTTCCAGCCAACGCCCACCGATTTGGCCCGCCACGCGTGACGCGGCTCACACGAGTCGCCGGGCACGCCGGTTGCATTTCCTACAGGCGCTGTCGGCAATCTGGCTGTTCGCAGTACGAGCGAAGCGGAGCGATCCCTGGCTGTCGTACCTCGAGCGAAGTGGGGGAGCTATGGATCTCCGGAGAAGCACCCGTCTGACGCGCGCCATCCTGGGCGCGTGCGTGGCCGCCCTGGTGGCGGCGAGCTGTGGGCGCGACGCTCCGACGGCGCCGTCCTCGACGAGGCCGGCGGCGACGGCCCCGGCGTCGGACCTGCTTGGCACCACCGTCGGACTCGTCGGCAAGCTGCTCACGTGCAGACCTCTCCCGTACGCCGCGGACAGTGCGGTCATCGGCAGCGGAGGCGGCGTGCTGCACCTCGGCGTGCACACGCTCGTGATCCCGCCCGGGGCGCTCGACCATCCCGTGATGATCCGGGGCGAGGCGCCTTCCGATTCCGTGAACTCGGTGCGGCTGTACCCCGAGGGCCTGCGATTCGAGCGACCCGCGGCCCTGACGATGAGCTACGCGAACTGCGGGCTGGTGACGTGGCTCCTGCCGCGGATCGCGTACACGACCGACGGGCTGCAGATCCTCTACTTCATTCCGTCCCTGGGCGACCTGTTCACCAAGCACGTGACGGGACAGGTCGAGCACTTCTCCCGCTACGCCATCGCGTGGTGAGATCGTGAGCCTGGACGTGCCGCCTGCGGCGGCGCGGCGGATGCCGCGTACCACGGCCGTCCGTGCCGCCGACCTGCTGCACCGCGCGCGGGACCACGAGCGCGCGGGCTGCACGGGCGAAGCGGCCGGGTGCTACCGGGACGCCGTCGCCGAGGCCGGGCGCACCGGCGAGTGGGCGATCGAAGCCGAGGCGCTGCGCCGCGCGGCCGTGCTGCACCACCATCGCAGCGAGCATCAGGCGGCGCAGGAGGCGTGCGACCGGAGCTACGAGATCGCATTCCGGAACGGAGATCGCATACTGGCGGCCGAGGCGCTGAACGTGCGCGCCGGCTTCGCCATCGAGCATGGGGACATCGAGGCGGCCCGCGCCACGTTCCTCGAGGCGCTGGGCATGGGCGGTGCGAGCGCGGAGCTGCGCGCCCGCATCGAGCAGAACCTCGGTGTCCTCGCCAACGTCCAGGGCCAGCTCGACGAGGCCCTGGTGCACTACGCCCGCTCCCTGGAGGCATACCGGGGAGCGGGCAACGAGCACGGCTGCGCCCTCGCCTATCACAACCTCGGGATGATCAGCGCGGACCGGGAGCTGTGGGACGAGGCGGACGGCTACTTCGCCGAGAGCCGGTCCATCGCGGAGCGGTTGGGGGACCTGCACCTGCAGGGCCTGTGCCTGCTGAATCATTCCGAGGTGTTCGTCGCGCGGCAGGAGTTCGAGTCGGCCAAGCGCAGCGCGGAGGGAGCGCTCGCCATCTTCGACCAGCTCGGCGCGCAGCTCGACAAGACCGACGCGTACCGGGTGATCGGCGTCGTCTACCGCGAGACGGGGCGGCCGGCGCTCGCCGAATCGCGGCTGCGCTCCTCCATCGAGCTCGCCGGCGCGAACGGGCTGGTGCTGTGCGAGGCGGAGTCGTCGCGCGAGCTCGCGCTCCTCTACCAGGGCATGGGGCGCAACCAGGAGGCGCTGTCGCTCCTCAACGCGGCGCACCGCCTGTTCGGCGGGCTCGACGCGCGCGCGGACCTGGTGGACGTGGGCCGCAAGGTGGCGCAGCTCGAGGCCACGTTCCTGGCGGTCGTGCGCGACTGGGGCCAGTCCATCGAGTCGTCCGACACATACACCTTCGGCCACTGCGAGCGCGTGGCCACCTACGCAGCGGAGGTGGCGCGGGAGCTGGGCCTCGACGAGCAGCAGGTCACCACGGTGCGCCTCGGCGCGTACCTGCACGACGTGGGGAAGATCCGCGTGCCGCACGAGATCCTGAACAAGCCGGGCCGCCTCACCGACGACGAGTTCGACGTGATCAAGATGCACCCGATCTGGGGCCTCGAGCTGCTGGAGGGCGTCGAGTTCCCGTGGGACATCAAGCCGATCATCCGCTGGCATCACGAGAAGAGCGACGGGTCCGGCTACCCGGACCGGCTGCGCGGCGACGAGATCCCGCTGCACGCGATGATCATCGGCATCGTGGACGTCTACGACGCGCTCACCACGACGCGGAGCTACCGGCCGGCGATGTCGGAGGAGGTGGCGCTCGCGGAGATGGCGCGCTGCCGGCACTGGTGGCGCGCGGACGTCTACGAAGCGTTCCGGCGCTCCATCCCCGCCGCGCTGGCGCTCGCGGCCCGCGAGGGCGCCGCGGCCGCCTAGCGGAGCACCGGCAGGTCCACCTCGCTCGACACGTCGCGCCCCACCCACACGCGTTCCGTGGCTCGTACGTAGGCCGCCGCCTGCGCGTCGTAGGGGTTCGGCAGGTAGGTCTGCGGATTCCGGGCGAACATCGGGAACCACGAGCTCTGCACCTGGACCATGATGCGGTGGCCCCGCAGGAACGTGTGCAGCACGTCCTGCAGCCGGACGCTCACCGCGACGGGCTCGTTGGGCACGAACGGCGCGGGTGAGTCGAACGAGCGGCGGAAGCGCCCCGGCATGATCTCGCCGCGCACCAGCTGCTGGTAGCCCGCGAGGCGGACGGTCGTGTCCGGCCGCCACGGCTCGTCCGGCGCATCGGCCGGGTAGACGTCGATCAGCTTCACGACGAAATCCGCATCGCTCCCCGTCGTGCTCACCGCGAGTCGCGCCGTGATCGGCCCGGCCACCGTGACGTCCGCCGCCAGGGGCTCGCTCTCGAAGGTGAGCACGTCCGGCCGACCGTCGAAGCACCGCTGGTCGTCGTTCATGTACAGCGTGTAGTTCTCGAGCGTCGGCCCCTTGCAGCGCGTCGGCACAGGCGCCGCCGGGTCGCTCGCGTATTCGCGGAACGCCCCGGCCTCGGTGGGCCTGGCCGTGGAGAGGCTCCCGTCGCGGTGGAGATAGTACGCCCGCGGCGTCGCGCCGGCGGCCGGCCAGTCGGCGAACCGCGCCCACGCCTTCCGGCCCGTGTCGAACATCAGCGCGTCGGCAGCCGGCGGCGCGCCCTCGCCCTTCAGGTGCGCGCGGAAGAACGGGGCCTCGACGTCCCGCTGGAATCGCACCGCGAGCGAGTCGCCGTAGAAGAGGTCGCCGGTCACCGTGTGTCCGTCGTCCGGCGCCGCCCACCCGCGGTGTCCGAACGGGCCCATGACGAGGGACACGACGGCCCTCGGGTCGAGCGCCTTCAAGGCCCGATACACGGCCAGGGGGCCGTACAGGTCCTCGCCGTCGAACCACCCGCCGACGACGAGCACGGCTTGGGTGACGCCGCGTAGCTGCGGCGCGACCGCACGCTGCCGCCAGAAGGCGTCGTAGTCCGGATGCGCGACGATGTCCTGCCATAGCGTGTTGCCCCCGTAGAAGCGCGCGCCGAACGTGCCGACGGGTCCGAGCGACAGCTGCCACGAGTAGTCGTCGGGCCTGCTCAGGGATTGGAGCCGCTCGTACGCCGGCAGCCACCAGTTGTCGGAGGTCGGCGCGGGTCTCGGCATTCCGAAGATCGGGTACGCCGTGAAGTAGCCGGCCGTCAGCGCCCCGTCGTGGTGGAAATCCTCGAACCACAGGTCGGTCACCGGCGCCTGCGGCGAGACGGCTACGAGCGCAGGGTGCCCGGACCGCAGGCCCAGCGCCGCGTAGAACCCGGGGTAGCTTATCCCCCACAATCCGGCCCGGCCGTCGTTCCCGGGCACGTGGGCCAGCAGCCACTCGATGGTGTCGTACGTGTCCGTGGCTTCGTCGGTCGCGTGCGGATCGCGGGCCTTCACGGAGTCCGGAAGCAGCGGCCGGATGTTCTCGAACGTGCCGCCGGACATGTAGCGGCCGCGCACGTCCTGGTAGACGAAGATGTACCCGTCGCGCAGGGTGAACCGGTCCGGCCCGAGCGTGGGCGGGTAGGCCTGCTGGCCGTACGGCGCGACGGAGAAGGGCGTGCGCTCGATGAGGAACGGGTAGCGGTGGGCCGGCGACGCGTCCGTGGGCGTGTAGACGGCGGTGAACAGGCGCACGCCGTCGCGCATCGGAACGCTGAATTCCCGCTTCCGGTAGTGCGCGCTGACGTACGCGGCGTCGGCCGCGGACCTCGCCGCGCCGCGTGCGGCGGGCGCCCGCAAGCGCTGCGCCGTCACGGCGACGGCGACGAGGAACGCGGCCCCGGCGGCGAACACCAGGATGCGTCGCGATGTCATCGGAGATTCCTCCGGAACATAACCCGCCGGCGGGCCAGGTTGCCAAGGCAAGGGCCGCCAGTGCGGCGCGGCCCTCAATCATGGATTCAGCCGGTCGTCCGAAAGCGCGCCGAGGGGAAGTCGAACCTGGCGGTCGTGATCATCCGCGTCCGTGTGGCTCGCACGCGATCACGGCCGATAGAGCTGCGGGAACCGCTGGTACAGCGCCTCGATCTTGGGCTTGTCGTTGGTGACGATGTACGGATCCGTCGGATGCTTCTCGGCGTAGTCCTGCTGGTCCGGCGGCATCACCTCGAACGAGTGCAGCGCCGCGACCTCGGTCACGATCGGTCGCCGGTACGCGTGCGCCCGAGTCAGCGAGTCGATGTAGGCGCGCACCACCGCGCGCTGGCTGTCGTTCTGGACGAACACGATCGAGCGGTACCGCGTGCCCACGTCCGGTCCCTGCCGGTCGAGTTGCGTCGGATCGTGCGCCACCGAGAAGAACACGTCGAGGATCCGGGCGAAGCTGATCCTCGACGGGTCGTAGACCAGGCGCACCGCCTCCGCGAAGGGTGCGGAGGCGGCGCCCGCCGCGACCGGCGTGGCCAGGCCGGAGGTGGCCGAGCTGATGCCCTTGACGTGGCGGAACACCGACTCGACGCCCCAGTAGCATCCGCCCGCCAGCACCACCTCCGCCTTGTGCGAGGCGGCGTGGAGGAGCCTCGCCGCGGCCGGGCCGCCACCGAGCGGGAGTCCGGCGAGCATCAGCAGAGCGAGCGGGAACCTCCCGCGCGCCGAGCGCTTCGGTGCCATCGTTCCGTCTCCTGGTTCGGGATCCCGCGCTACGGTACCCGGACCGTGTTCACGGGGTCCACCATGCGGCGCCGGTTCCGCACCCAGTGTCGACGACAAAGGGCGCCAGGATCGGCGCCCCGAGGTGATTGACTTCGCTGATCTTCCGGAAGTGCGCCGGACAGGAGTCGAACCTGCGACCTCCAGCTCCGGAGGCTGGCGCTCTATCCAGCTGAGCTACCGGCGCAATAGTCGGGGCGAGAGGATTTGAACCTCCGACCTCCTGGTCCCGAACCAGGCGCGCTAACCGGTCTGCGCCACGCCCCGTTTGCCTCGATCGCCGTCGAGACCCACAGCGCCCTTCGTTTCGAACCGCTGCGCCGCGGGCAAGCGCAGAAACCTAAGTGCGCAGGGGAACGGCAACAACCCCGGCGGCGCACGGTGTCCGAGCCGTCGGGCGCGTCGCTCCGGCAAGCGCAGACGCGCTCCACTGTCGACGTTCGCATGCAGCAGTCGCGACCCGGGATCTCACGCGAGGCTAGGGAGGCGGCTCGCCGCGGATGCCTGCAGCCGTCAGGTAGCCAACCGAGGGTGGCAGGCGGAACCCGCATCCGGGACTTCGCCGCCCCCGATATCTAATGCATTGCAATGCATATATTTGCGAAATGGCCGGCGGCGCTGGTGCGGATTCTGCCAGCGACTTCGGGACGGTTGCGGCCGGGACTCCGTCCCAAGGCGGCAACACGCGCCGTTACGCAATGTTGACATAACTGCGCGCGAGCATTATGTGGTGTGGGCGTTTTTGACCCTAGTACACACCTTTACCGCAGGACAGTAGTGGCACGGTTTTGGCCCCGTAGCCGAGACGACCGAGCGGTTCAGGTGCCTTCTGCGAGGCCCTGGCCGGGGCGCATTCCTTTCCGGCATGGCTCCGACTCCCGACTCGGTTTCGGCGAGTCCCATCGGCCTGGGCGCAGCTAGCCCTCACTCAAGAGGACGCGTATGAGACGAGTAAGGTTCGCAATCGGTGCGCTGGCAGTGCTGTGGATGGCGCCGCTGCGCGCGCAAGAACCCGTCGGCACGATCCGCGGCCGCGTCACGGACGACGCGACTCAGGAGCCGCTGGCGGGAGTCGCGCTCCGCATCGGGAGCCATGCCGCAACCACCCAGGCGGACGGGCGCTTCGTCATGCCTGGCGTGCCGGCGGGCACCGACAGTCTGCGGGCACGGATGCTGGGGTACGCACCCGTGGCGCACGTCGTGACGGTGGTGGCCGGCGAGATCACGGTCGCCGACTTCACCATGACCGCGCAGGCGGTCGGCCTGTCCGCGATCGTGGTCGTGGGCTACGGCGAGCAGAAGGCCGGTGACATCACCGGCGCCGTGACGTCCACGGGCACGATGGACTTCAACCCGATCTCGCCCACGGTCGCCCAGCCGGGCAACCTGATTCAGGGCAAGGTCGCCGGCGTCGAAGTGGTGGACAACAACGCCCCCGGCGGCGGGGTGACGCTGCGCATCCGCGGCGCGACCTCCGTCAATGCCTCGAGCGATCCGCTGTACGTGATCGACGGCATGCCGGTCGGCACGGGCTCGGGCGGCGGACTTTCCATCCCGGGCCAGGACCCGCTGAACTTCCTCAATCCCGACGACATCGCGAACATCACGGTCCTGAAGGACGCCTCCGCCGCCGCCATTTACGGCGCGAACGCGGCCAACGGCGTGGTGCTCATCACGACGAAGTCGGGCGCGGGCCGGCAGGGGACGCAGGTGGACTACAGCACCAGCGCCTCGGCCTCGACCGTCACCAAGCTTCCCGCGGTGCTGAACGCGACGCAGTTCGCGGCGGCCGTGGCGACGTACGCCCCGGGGCGCACGAGCATGCTCGGCTCGGCGAACACCAACTGGCTCGACGCGATCACCCGGACCGGCTACGCCCAGGAGCAGAACATCACGCTCACCAACGGCGGCGCCGACCGGTTCTACCGGCTGTCGTTCGGATACCTGAACCAGCAAGGCATTCTGAAGAGCAGCTCGGTGACACGCATTTCGCTGGGTCTGAACTACGACCAGCACATGCTGGCCGACGCGCTCGACATCAAGACGGACATCAAGGCCTCGCGCGAGAACGACTTCTTCTCGCCGAACGGCGCGCTGGGCGGGGCGGTCTCGATGGCGCCGACCCAGCCGATCTACGATCCCACCAACACCCAGGGCTTCGGCACCGGGTACTGGGACTGGAACACCAGCGGCGCGTCGGCCAGCAACCCGGTCGCCGCGACCAACCTGGCCCTGGACCACGGGACGACGTGGCGCAGCGTCGGGAACGTGCAGGCTTCCTACAAGATGCCGTTCATGAGCGCGCTGTCGGCGCACGTGAACCTCGGCTACGACTACGGACAGAACGTGCACGACACGTTCGCGCCCAGCACGCTGGCCGACCAGACCCGGCAGGGTCACGGCTACATCAACATCTACGACGGCCTCACGGTGAACTCGGTGGCGGAGGCGTACCTGAACTACGCCGCCCCGCTCGACGTGGTGCCGGGCACCATCGACGTCACGGGCGGGTACTCGTACTCCCAGTCGCACCAGGAGTATCCGTCGATCCAGGAGAACAACATCTCCACGAACCTGCTCGGTGACGCGGGCATTCCGTCGTGTTCGGCGGCGAGCTGCCTCGCCACTTCCAAGAACACGATCGACAGCAAGCTCATCTCCTTCTTCGGACGCATCAATTACAACCTGAACGACCGGTACCTGGTCGCCGCCAGCATCCGGCGCGACGGGTCGTCGCGGTTCGGGCCCGCCAACGCGTGGGGCAACTTCCCCTCGGTGTCGCTGGCCTGGCGCATCTCGCAGGAGTCCTTCCTGCGCAACATCAGCCAGCTGTCGGACCTGAAGATCCGCGCCTCGTGGGCCATCACGGGCAACCAGTCGTTCGGTGACTACCTGCAGTACGCCGCGTACCAGTACGGCAACACCGCGGCATCGTACCAGCTGGGCAGCCAGATCCTCACGACGATCCGTCCGAACGCCGTGGACCCGAACATCAAGTGGGAACAGACCAAGTCGTACGACGTCGGCCTCGACTACGGCCTGTTCAACCAGCGGATCAGCGGCTCGATCGACTGGTACACGAAGAACACCAGCGACATGATCTTCACGGTGCCCATCGCCGCCGCCGTCAGCTTCTCGAACTACGAGACGACGAACATCGGCTCGATGAAGAACACGGGCATCGAGTTCAGCCTCAACGCCCGCATCCTCGAGGGTCGGGATCGCGGCCTGGCCTGGACGGCGTCGTTCACCGCCAGCCACAACAAGAACACCCTGACGCAGATCTACCCGGGCGCCAGCGCCGCGACGCAGGCCATTCCGGTCGGCGGCATCTCGGGCGGCGTGGGCACCACGGCCGAGATCCTGGAGCCGGGCTTCCCGATCTATTCGTACTACGTGTGCCGGCAGTTCTACCAGAACGGCAAGCCGGTGGACGGCAAGTACTACTACGCGACCGGCGACAGCACCTTCACGTCGAACGCCGGGCAGGACAACTGCGACGCCCGCGGGCTCCGGCCGTACCACAACCCGGCGCCTGACTGGATCCTGGGCCACACGTCG
>Ga0335078_10006296_pt1 | contig 17572 bp, 13 predicted proteins | sample Lox_Sample_32_FD_206711 | JGI IMG/M metagenome (GOLD analysis project Ga0335078, IMG submission 206711) | Soil microbial communities from Loxahatchee National Wildlife Refuge, Florida, United States - Lox_Sample_3.2 | ecosystem: Environmental > Terrestrial > Soil > Wetlands | place: USA... | reverse complement strand
TAGTAACTCATCTAATGCTGTTTCCAGCTTGGTCGGTTCTGACATTCGTTCTCCTATTCTCTCGGAGAACGCCTCTTACACAAAATGTTTTATACCCTCAGAAGCACGCCTCATCGGCCTTACTTCTTCCTCGATTCGCCTGGCCAGCGCGTCCTCGGCCGACTCCAGATCGAACTTCGACTGCAAGTTCATCCACATCTGCGCCGACGTTCCGAAGTACCGCGCCAACCGGAGCGCAGTATCAGCAGAAATCGAACGCCGCTGGTTCAGGATCTCCGTGAGCCGGTTCGCTGGCACACGCAACGCCAACGCCACAGCGTTCGCGCTGATGCCGGCATCCTCCAAAACCGTCTTCAGGACCTCACCCGGATGAATCGGCGGTAATTTCTTCTCTCTCCTTGCCATTACGAGGGGCTCCTTTCCACTCAGTGATAATCCGTAATCTCGACATCGTAAGCGTCCGAGTCCTGCCATCGGAAACAAATCCGAAACTGCTCGTTAATCCGAATACTGTATTGCCCAGCTCGATCGCCAACCAGCTTCTCCAGCCGAAGACCGGGCAGAGATAAATCCTTCAGCGAAGTGGCCGCATCGAGCAAGGCGAGCTTCACCCGCGCGCTCTTCTCGATGCTTCGCCACTTCTTACCCGGAGCACGGTTGTAGACCGCTTCCGTCTCCTTGTCCTTATAGGAACGAATCATCGTCCTATCTCAAGCATACTACGCCACACGTAGTAGGGCGTCCAGCAGATTCGGACCCATTGATTGATCGCGCCGGCCACACTCCCGCTATACAATGACCGTAGAGCGCCAAAATGTCAGCCCTCCCCAGTTCGCTACTGGAACGCATCACTACCAACCCCGAGGTGCGCTTCGGCAAACCGTGCATCCGCGGACACCGCATCACGGTCCAGGAAATCCTCGAATGGCTCTCGAGCGGCGCATCCCAGCAGGAAATCCTAGCTGACTATCCCCAACTGGAGCCGGACGACTTTCGAGCCGTCTACGCCTACGCTGCCGAACTGCTTAGCACCTCCAGGCGCACTTGATCCTTCTCGGCCGATAGCCACGGTCACAGGTCTCGGCCAACCATCGCTCCTTCCCGACGAACGACTTCCACACACCCGCCCCGCGCTCCCGCCCACCCTCGTGCTATCCCAAGTCCGAGGTCACCCAATGCCATCCAAATCCAATCGCCCTGATCGCGCGGCCATCAACCGCGCCAACTCCCAGCATTCCTGCGGTCCTCGCACCGTCGCCGGCAAACAGCGCTCCTCCCAAAACGCCATCCGCCACGGACTCACCGCCGCCTCGCCCATCCTACCCACCGAAGACCCCGCCGCCTTTGAATCCTACCGCCGCAGCTTCTTCGACGAACACCAGCCCGCCACTCCCACCGAAACGCAACTGGTCCAGGAGCTCGCCGACACCTCCTGGCGCCTCAACCGCATCCCGCGCCTCGAAGCCGACCTGCTCCATCGCGCCGCCAACCCGCCGACTGAACAGGCCCGCATCGACTTCGACATCGTCGACGCCCACCGTCTCATCTCCAACCTCTCTCTCCAAAGCCAGCGTCTCTCCCGCCAGTTTCAGAAAGCTTTGGAAACCCTCCGCGAAATCCAAACTGAGCGCCAGACCCGCGAACGCCGCCAGCTCAAGGACGCCGCCGCCCTCCTCGAATTCCACAAACACAAAGGACTTCCCTGGCAACCCTCCGATGATGGCTTCGTTTTTTCAAAAGACCAAGTCGAAACCTTCTCCCGCCGCGCGATGCGTCATAATGACGCTCGCCAGGTCGGATATGTTTGCTTCGATATGCCTCCCAGCATGCGAAGAACCTACTGATCCCCTGCAATTCGTCAGAATAAGCCGCTATAATTGGACCACTTTTCTGCGAAAGGCTCCCCTATGGCGACTTCTCTCTATGCACCCGACTTCCTCACCATCTTCAACCAGGACCGCGACACCGGCGGCCCTCTCCAAACCTTTCCCTCGCCCGCCGACTGGCGCGACCAGTGGATCTACTTCCTCATGGTCGATCGTTTCAACAATTCTCAAGCTCCGCCCGTCCATCAGCCCTTCGACGATCCGAACTACTACGCCTTCCAAGGAGGCAATCTCGCCAGCGTTCAAGATCAGCTTCCTTATCTAAAGCAACTCGGCGCCGGCGCCATCTGGCTGAGCCCGGTTCTGAAGAACGTTCCCTTCCAGCCAGGCACTTACCACGGCTACGGCATTCACGATTTTCTGCACGTCGACCAGCGCTTCGCGCGCAACCCCGCCGCCGCCGACGATGAACTGCGTTCGCTCGTCGACGCCGCGCACGCACTTGGGCTCTACGTGATCCTCGACATCGTCTTGAATCACACGGGCGACGTCTTCGCCTATGTCTGCGATCCCGGCGAGACCGATTGCACCACCTCCCAAGGCTCCGAAGCCGACTTTCGCCCGCAGGCCCGCGCCGTGCAGTGGCGCGATGCGCAAGGCAATCCGCACCCCGAATGGCCGGACGTTGCGGCGATTCCCAACCCGTCGGCAGACGCTGTGGTGTGGCCGAGCGAGCTACAGAACAACAACTGGTTCCGCCGCCAGGGAATGCCCGGCCCTTCCGACGACACCGCGGGCGACTTCGCGTCGCTCAAACAATTCCGCACTGACTTCACGCAAGTCCAGCAGTATCTCGTGCGCTGTTATCAGTACGTGATTGCACGCTTCGATATCGACGGCTTTCGTATCGATACGCTGCGCTACCTCAAGAATGGTCTGCCGCTCTTGTTCGGCAACGCGATCCGCGAATACGCAATGAGCGTTGGGAAAAAGAACTTCTTCACCTTCGGCGAGGTCTTCGTCGGCGACGCCGAAGTAGAGATCGCCGAGTTCATCGGACGCAACACTACCGATCCCAACAACAACGACATGGTCGGCGTCGACGCCGCGCTCGACTATCCGCTCTACTTCGATCTCAAGCCGGTGGTCAAGGGCTTTGCGCCGCCTTCCACGCTGGTTGGCATGTACACATTACGTAAACAACTAGAGCAGTACGTCCTCAGTTCACACGGCGACGCCACGCGCTATTTCGTGACATTTCTTGATAATCACGACGTAAAGGAACGCATTCGCTATGAAAACCCCGCCGATCCGACACAATATGACGATCAGGTGACGCTCGGCTTAGCGTGCCTTTTCGCGTTGCCGGGAATCCCATGCGTCTATTACGGCACCGAGCAAGGACTGCACGGAGCTGGCAGCGATCCGGCGGTCCGCGAAGCTCTATGGGGCGGCCCGGGCTTTTCACAGGCCGGACTCTACTACGCCGACATCGCGCAAATCGGCACGGTCCGCCGCTCCTGCCCCGCGCTGCGATACGGCCGATTCTATTTCCGCCCCATCTCGGGCGATGGCCAGAACTTCGGCGTCTCCACGTTCCTGAACGGCGTCCTCGCCTTCTCGCGAATCCTGATGGACCAGGAAATCGTCATCGCCGCCAATACCAACACCACCGCCCCGAGCACGGTTTCGGTGATCATCGACAACACACTGAACAACCCCGGCGACCAACTGCGCGTCCTCTACAGCAATAAGCCACAACCGCAGCCGCCAAGCCCGGTCCAAACACAAGCCGCCGGAACAGTCAACGTCCAGGAGACCGACGGTAGCACCGGAACCGGCCCACTCAACTCCATCCGCGTCACGCTCGCGCCGCTGGAAGTTCAGATCCTCGGCCACTGATGGCGGATTCAGCGTTGCACGGTGATACAATCAACTCCGCGAGGACCCATGGAAGAAGCGCAACATCCGGCAGTCGACAACCACATGGTCACCACTGCCTTCACTCTCGACGGCTATCGGATCGAGAAAAATCTCGGGATTGTTCGCGGCATCATCGTGCGATCCCGATCCATTTTCGGAACCGTCGGGGCCAGCCTTCAGACTCTGGTGGGCGGCGACATTACGCTGTTCACAAAACTTTGCGAGGAAACTCGCATGCACGCCTACCAGCGCATGGCCGAGCATGCTGCCCAGATCGGCGCCAACGGCGTGATCGGCGTCCGCTATGACGCCACCGAAGTCATGCAGGGCGTCACCGAAGTTCTCTGTTATGGAACCGCAGTGGTTGCAACACCCGCGCGTTAACAGCGTCTATCAGGCGTGAGCAAACCTCGTTACCTCTGCATTCACGGCCATTTCTACCAGCCGCCGCGGGAGAACCCCTGGCTTGAAGCCATCGAGCTGCAGGACTCGGCGTTTCCCTATCATGATTGGAACGAGCGTGTAACCGCCGAATGCTATGCGCCCAACGGGGCCTCGCGCATTCTCGACGGCGAGAGCCGGATAGCCAAGATCGTCAATAACTACGCGGGAATCAGTTACAACTTCGGCCCCACGCTGCTGAGCTGGATGAAGGATCACGCGCCCGCCACCTATCGGGATGTCTTGGATGCGGATCGGCTCAGCGCGCAGCGCTTCTCCGGCCACGGTTCGGCGATGGCGCAGTGCTACAACCACATGATCATGCCGCTTGCCAACGCGCGCGACAAGCGAACCCAGATACTTTGGGGCATCCAGGATTTCCGCTACCGGTTCGGCCGGGATCCCGAAGGCATGTGGCTGCCGGAAACTGCGGTGGACACGGAAACACTCGATATTCTGGCCGAACAAGGCATCAAGTTCACCGTCCTGGCGCCTTCGCAGGCGCAGTCGGTGGATGGCGAAGACGTCACCGGCCAGCGCATCGACCCCACGCGCGCATATCGCCAGAAACTTCCGTCCGGCCGCGAAATCAGCCTGTTCTTTTACGACGGACCGATCGCGCGCGCGGTAGCGTTCGAGGGCCTGCTGGCCAACGGCGAGCGCTTTGCCAACCGGCTGTTGGATGCCTTCAACGATCAGCGCGACTGGCCGCAGCTGGCCCACATCGCCACCGACGGCGAGACCTACGGACATCACCACGCGCACGGCGATATGGCGCTGGCGTTCGCACTCGAGCACATCGAGTGTAAGGGCCTCGCCAAGCTCACCAACTACGCCGAGTATCTCGAGCATTGTCCGCCCGAGCACGACGTTCAGATTCTCGAAAACACCGCGTGGAGCTGCGTGCACGGAGTGGGCCGCTGGAGCACCAACTGCGGCTGCAATTCGGGAGGCCATGGCGATTGGAACCAGGAGTGGCGCGCTCCGCTGCGCGCGGCACTGGATTGGCTGCGGGATGAAATCGCGCCGCTTTACCAGCAGGCCGCCGGGCGCTATCTCAAGAACCCGTGGGCCGCGCGCGACGAATATATCCAGGTGATTCTCGATCGCTCCGAAGACAACCGCAACCGCTTCCTGTCGAAGCACCTGCGCCGCAAGTCCCTGCCGCGGCCGGACCGCGTGAAGGTCTGGAAGCTGCTCGAGATGCAGCGCCACGCCATGCTGATGTACACCAGTTGCGGCTGGTTCTTCGACGAGCTTTCCGGCATCGAGACCGTGCAGGTGATCCAGTATGCCGGGCGCGTAGTGCAGATCGCACAGGAATTTTTCGGCGAAGCTCTGGAAGCCCGCTTCATCGAGAAGCTGGCGGATGCCAAAAGCAACATCCCGGAACATCGCGACGGCGCGCTGATTTACGAGAAGTTCGTGCAGCCGGCCCGCGTGGATGCGGCCAAGCTCGGCGCACACTTTGCAATGAGCTCCCTGTTCTCGCAATATCCGGAAGACGCGCGCATCTATTGCTACACGGTGAAAACGCGCGATTATCACACGCAACGCTCGGGCAGAATGCGGCTGGCGTTCGGGGAAGCGCGATTCGTTTCCGAGATCACGCAGGAGTCCGAAATGCTGATGTTCGGTGTACTGCATTTCGGCGATCATAACCTGCACGGCGGCGTCAGCAGATACCAAACCGATCAGGCGTATCATGACCTCCAAAAGGCCATCGCGGATCCGTTCAACCGCTCCGATCTTCCCGAGACCATTCGCGCCATCGACGATGGCTTCGACCGCAAGTATTCGCTGCGCGATCTGTTCCGCGACGAACAGCGCCGCGTGTTGAACGAAGTGATCAAGACCACACTCGAAGACATGGAAGCCTTTTACCGCCAGACGTACGAAAACCAGGCGCCCCTCATTCGCTTTTTGAGCGATTGCCATATCCCCATTCCGAATGAAATGCGCGACAATGCGCGCGTCGCGCTGAACGATCTGCTCCGGCATGCTCTCGAGGCGCCGCAGCTCGATGGCGCGCTGATCCGGAATCTGCTGGCGCAGGTTCCAATGGCCGGAGCATCGCTCGACACCGCGGTGCTCGAGATCACGCTGCGCCGCAATCTAGAGCGGACTTGCGAAAACTTTTTCAACCAGCCGCGCGATTTGAACGCGCTGCGCAAGTGCCGCGAATCGGTGCAAGCGGCGCAAGGCGTCCCGTTGCCCTTGGTGTTGTGGGCCGTTCAGAACCGCACCTACGCCATTCTCCAGGGCGTGTATCCGGACATGAAGGAAGCCGATCAACAGGAGTGGCTGGCGGAGTTCGATCAATTCGCCCAGTTGCTCGGCTTGCGTGTGCCGGCGAGTTAAGCGCTGATCTCTTGCGCGAGCAGGCGCTCCACCTCGGGAGTCCGCAAAGACACACCGAAGAAACTCCCTTGCGCGCGGTCGCAGCCTACCAGGCGAATTAAGTCGAATTGGTCGCGTGTTTCCACACCTTCAGCGACTACGGTGAGGTTCATGCCGTGGGCCAGCCGCACGATGCCCTGGATCACCGGGAGCGAAGCGCCTTCGGCGATATCGCGAACGAAGGATTGATCCAGCTTCAGCGTGTCCACCGGGAGTTTGCTGAGATAGCTGAGCGAAGAATATCCGGTGCCGAAATCGTCGATGGCGATACTGAAGCCCAGCTCGCGCATGGCGGCCATGCGCTTGGCCGAGCGCGGAAGATCACGCACGATGCAGCTTTCAGTCAGCTCCAGCTCCAGGTTCTCGGGAAGGAAGCCGCTGCCGGCCAAGCTGGCCGCGAGCGACTGCTCGAACCCGTCCTGCTCGAACTCGCGGGCTGAAACGTTCACCGAAAGCCGGGTCCCCAAGCGCCAGGCTTCGCGCCAGCGCGCGCCGCGCCGGCAGGCTTCGCGCATCACCCACGACCCGAGCTCGATGATAAATCCGTTTTCTTCGGCGATGGGAATGAAGACCGACGGAGGCACGACGCCGAACACCGGATGGCGCCAGGTGACCAGCGTCTCAAAGCCTTCCAGCTTTTCTTGCATGTCGACGATGGGCTGGAACTGCAGGTCCAGTTCCTGATTCTGGATGGCGCGGTGCAGCGCGTTCTCCAGGCGCAGGCGCTCGACGGACCGGCTGTGACTTTCAGGGCGGAAAATTTCGAGCGTATTTCCCCCGGCGCGCTTGGCCATATGCATGGCGGCGTTGGCATCGCGCAGCAACTGTTCGGCGCCGCGTCCGGAGCCGTCCAGGGCAACACCGATGCTGGCAGTAACGAACAACTCCAAGCCATCGATGCGATAGGGCGCGCGCAGGGCATCAAGAAATTCCTCCGCTCTGCGGAGCGCGCCACGCTCGGCCGTCTCGCTAATCAGGGCGACAGCAAACTCTACGCCGTCCAGGCGGCCCGCGAAATCCAATTCGCTGAGCAGGCTTCTCAGGCGGCCGGACGCTTCTTGCAAAAGACGGTCGCCCATTTCGCGTCCGAAGCTGTCGTTGATGGGCTGAAACCGGTCAAGATCGATGGACAGCAGAGCGAAGGCGGAGCGGGCGGCGGCCTGGCTTGCAAAATAGCTACGTGTGTACAAACCCGTGAGCGCGTCGCGGCGAACCGGCATGCGCTGCTCGATCGCGCTGGAGGCCAGATGACTTGCCGAACGCAGCAACTCCTGATCGCCGGCGGCCTGGCTTTGGCCTTCGGGGTAGCGCAGCGTAATCCATCCGAGCGTGTCGCCCTGGGTGGAGACCAAGGGGCAGATCAGCTCGCCGCCGATGCCCTGGGGAGCTGGGTCGCCTCCCTCACTTAACAGGATCGAGCATGCCAAACCGCGTCCGCCCGACTCGATCATCTGGCGAATGTCATTCAGAATCGGATCGAGCCCCTCGGAGACGGAGCTCGCCGGCACTGCTTTGCTGGCCTCGGCGGGCTGCGGAAAATCTGATTCGCGGGTGGGCATCTAGTGCTGGTGAGACGCTGATTGTCAGAGCTAATGTAACAGACGTTTGTGAACTCTGAAAATGCTATCAAGCCGAGGAGTACCGTACTACGCAGTACTCAACTACAAGAATTGATTCCCTCGCGCACCTCTTAGTACGAAAGAAGTTTCGCGATGTGACTCCGTAGAGCGATCAGGATTCGCGCTACCGGATTCATTCGATTCGGGGAGAGTTGCCGCCTCTGCAGCGTTCGGCTTCGCGATTCTGCGAATGGGAACGTGAAAGATGATGGAGAGCAGCGTAAACAGAAGGGACGAACTTCGAATTACAACCTTCATGGGCCCTGCTACATTCATGATAGCCGGATATGAATCATGCAAATCCTGCGCCTGCCGAGGAGGCCGAGGCGACACGGGTAGAAGGCGAGCCGCGCTGGCCCGCGGTGCTCGCGATCCTGGCGGCGGCCGCTTTGGATTTTCTGTTGCCGGAACCGTTCACGTTCGGGCCAAACTGGCTGCTGCCCGCTTTGGTTTCACTGCTGATCATTCCCACAGTGGCAGCGTATCGGGCGCAACGGCTGCAACTGAATCGGCTGTTCGGCCACTTGGCGCTGGGAGTCTTGACGGCGTCGATGGTTTGGTCATTGTCGGAGCTGATCTGGCGGCTGCCCAGCCATCGCGACACGCCGCAAGAGTTGCTGCGCGCGGCCGCGACGCTTTGGATGGCGAACATCCTGGTGTTCGCGTCCTGGTATTGGCGGCTGGACGCAGGCGGTCCGAACGAGCGCGACCAACGGGCGGCGCATACGCAGGGCGCCTTCCTGTTTCCTCAAATGATGATTTCCGGTAAGCAAGCGCGGGCGTGGCGACCGGGATTCGTGGATTATCTGTTCCTGGCATTCAACACCAGCACGGCTTTTTCACCCACCGATGTTCCGGTGTTGTCGCGCTGGGCGAAGCTGATGATGATGGTGCAGGCGTTGATCTCGCTGGCGACGGTTGCACTTATCGCCGCGCGAGCGGTCAATATCCTGTAACGGCTGCAGGTTTGGATTGCATCCAGGCCAGCAATGCGCGCACGGCGCCGGCGGCCCACACCAGCACGAACGCGGCGGCGAGAGCCATGGCGATAGAGAATTCAGCTATCGGTTCGCCCGCCGCTGTTTGCCATGCGATGCCGAGACAGGCGGCGTTCCAGCAGATGCCCGTGAGATGAACCCAACGGCGCGCGTCACGATGGGAGAGCTGCGATCGGCTTAGAAACCAGGCCACGATGGGAACGGCTTGAAGTCCGTGGAACCCTATGGCATGCAGCGGCAGGATGTTGCCCTGCGCGCCGAACTTGCGCCCGGCCATGGCGGACATCCAGACACCGGCGGCGAAGGCAAGCATGGTCGCCGCAATTCCGTAGCGGATGGCTAGCAGAAGAATGCCGTCGGTACCGCTGGTATCCCGGCGCAGGAGCTTTACCGCCAGGATGCAAAACAGCGCGACCACCCCGAGCGCAACAACAAAGAAGACGCCGCCGGCAATGCGATCGAACGGTGAGCCGACTTTGGTGAAGCGTGGATCGAGACCGCGCAGGGTTTGCAGAGTTTCGGTGCCGTAGGCGTACGTAACCAGGCCGATGGTCCAGTTCAACCAGCGGCGCAAGCCGCGCTGGCTGAAATCGGCGAGCGGGACGAAGAAGCCGAGTGTGAGGAAGTACAGGCCGAGCGCGCCATCGAAGGTGATGGCTTTGGTGAGATCGCCTTCTTGTCCGATGGCGAATCCGCCGAGAATCGCGGCGACGATGGTGCAGACCGCGGATAGCCCAAGGCCGACAATGCCCACCCAAAACAGCACGCGCACGCGGACCAGGGCGGAGAAAAATCCCACATCAGGATTGCCGTCCATTGAACACAATCGTCTCTCTCATCGAGTTGGAAAGCAAGGCGTCTAGTACGCGGCGAGCCTCAGAGGTAGAAATAACAGGATCAGCGCCGCTGCTTCCCTTCGATGGTGACGGTTGCGCCGGCGGCTTCAGTTGGGTCGGCCGTGCTGACGGCGCTCACGCTAACTACGGCCGGCGACGGAACTGCGTCCGGTGCCGTGTACATTCCGCCAGAGCTGATCTTGCCGACGGTCGAGTTACCCCCGGCGATTCCGTTCACTTTCCACGTGACAGTGGTTGTCGATGCGTTGTGAACGGTCGCTTTGAACTGCTCGCTTCTGCCGGTCTTGATGGTAGCGGCGGTAGGGGAGATGCTCACGGTAATGCCCGGCGGAGGGGGTGGGCTGGTGATCGTAACCGAAGCGCTGCCGACTGCCGACGTTGAGGCTTTGCTGGTGGCATGGACGGTTAGTGTCGCGGGCAAAGGTACAACCGATGGCGCGGTGTACAAGCCGCTGCTCGCGTTGATGAAGCCAACCGTGCTGTTGCCGCCGATCACGCCGTTGACGTCCCAGGTTACGGATTGATTGGAATTGTTCGCAACGGTCGCAGCGAATTGTCTCTGCGCTCCCGCCTGGACGCTCGCGCTGGATGGAGTGACGGTCACAGTAACGGGCGGAGGAGGTGGTGGCGGGCTCGTGACGGTGACGGAAGCGCTGCCCACTGCCGAAGTCGCCGCCTGGCTGGTGGCATGGACGGTAACAGTCGCAGGCGCTGGGACAACGGATGGCGCGGTGTACAAACCGCTGCTCGAATTGATGAAGCCGATTGAACTGTTGCCACCGATCACGCCGTTGACGTCCCAGGTCACGGATTGATTGGAGTTGTTTGCAACCGTGGCAGCGAACTGTTTCTGCGCTCCTGCTTGTACGCTGGCGCTAGCTGGAGTGACGCTCACGGTAACGGGCGGTGGAGGTGGCGCTGGGCTAGTGATGCTGACGGAAGCGCTGCCCACCGCCGACGTCATGGCTTTGCTGGTGGCATGCACCGTAACGGTCGCGGGCGACGGGACGCTGGACGGCGCTGTGTACAAGCCGCCGATGGAATCGATGAAGCCCACCGCGCTGTTGCCGCCGACGGCGCCGTTGACGTCCCAGGTTACGGATTGATTGGAATTGCCGGAGACAGTAGCGCTGAATTGCTTCGTCGCAGTCTCCTGAACGCTCGCGCTGGAAGGCGTCACGCTGACTGAAACCGTGGTTTGCGAAGCCTGACCGGAATTTGGATTCACCATCAAAGGCGAGACGTCCACGGCTTCGAAGTTCGAGCCAGCGATGCCGGTGAGAGCGTGCAGATCGTCGTTGTTCCAGCGCGAATCCGGCGCGCCGGAGATGTACCAGGACGATCCGTTGTCGGCGAGTATCATGCCGTACCGCTGGAGCGCCAGGAGGATGATTTGGTTGGTGGGGGAGAACGTCGAGATATTAAAACTGGCTTTCAAGCGGAAGCGCGCGCCCATGGGCGGATATTGCGTGCCGGTGAGCGAGGAAGCTTCGTGGCGCGCCGGCCACACAAAGGTGTTCTGCGTTTGCGGAACCGTAAAGCGGATGGCGTGCAGAATGGCGCCCGCGGCGATTTCGTCGTAGCGCACCAGGCCGGGGAAGATGGGCAGGCCCGCCGCATCGGCGGATGTCCAGGTGGATGGACGCAGGGCGTCGGAGGTCAGGTTGAAGATCGCCCCGGAGCCGCCTTGCCAGCTCGCGGTCTGTGGAAAGGCGTCGAAGATCTCATAGAGAATGCAGTTGTCGGTGTCGATTGAAATCGCGTGCCGGTCGCCGGTGCTCGCACTGCCGCCTTCAATGGGCGCGTTGAGCGGGATCGCGTAGGGCCCCGGATCGCTTTCGCTTTGGTAGGTGAATGTGGCCGGATATTTCGTTTGCGTTCCCGGGACGGTGATGTAGGGAATGCCGATGGGTTCGCCGTTGTAGGTCCCCGAGCCGAAGTCAGGATGAAGAGGCGACGATGGGCCGATGGTAGTCACCCAGGTCGCGGAGTTGGGACTCACGGGGAGCTGGTCGATGCGGGTGTTCCAAATGTTGTCGGCGGGGAAGACCGTGCAATTTCCAACGCTGGGAGTTTGAGCGGCTGCGAGGCTCGCCAGTGCGATGAATGGCACGGTACGAATCAGCAAGTTTGCCATAACTTTCTCGTCGGCGGTACCAGAATAGTGCCGCGAGGCTGGACAAACAATCGGGTAAGCGCCTGAGGCGAGCCTGAGTTCGCCTTACGCCGTTAGGATCGAATACGAAACACTGACTGTGCTTCCGCCATCTAACCGCTAGCCGCGCTCGCTCTTTCGGTTGTCGATCCGGCGCGCTCATGCACTGAGATGAAGAATCCGCGGCGCGCTTCGAGGAAGGTAAAGGCGAGCTATCGCCGTCGATTCCCGGTCGGCGCGGAGGTGTGCCGTGGCGGGACCCATTTTCGGGTGTGGGCGCCAGATCGGCGCAAAGTGGAAGTGCTGCTGGAGCCGGACGCGGCTTTCACGTTGCGGCGCGAGGCGGATGGATATTTCTCCGGGCTGGTGAAAGCGGCCTCAGCGGGAACACGCTACCGGCTGCGGTTGGACGAAGATCCCTCGCTCACCTGGATGGCCCGCACGGCCCGTCGGAAGTGGTGGATCCGTGGTTTGCCTGGACCGATCGCGGGTGGAGAGGCGTGCCGGGGGGCGATCGAGTGATTTATGAAATGCACGTCGGGACTTTCACGAAAGAAGGTACGTGGAAGGCGGCCGAGGGCCAATTGACGGAGCTGGCCGCACTCGGGATCACGATTGTGGAAGTCATGCCGGTGGCGGATTTTCCCGGACGCTTCGGCTGGGGCTACGATGGCGTGGATCTTTTCGCGCCGAGCTGGCTGTACGGGAAGCCGGAGGATTTTCGATCGTTCGTGAACACCGCGCACGCGCACGGCGTGGGAGTGATCCTGGATGTCGTTTACAACCATCTGGGGCCGGACGGGAACTATCTAAAATGTTGCAGCTCGCGGTATTTCAGCGAGCAGCACACCACGGACTGGGGCGAGGCCATTAATTTCGATGGCGAAGAGGCGGGGCCGGTGCGGGAGTTCTACTGCGCGAACGCGGCCTACTGGATCGAGGAGTTTCATCTGGACGGATTGCGTCTGGATGCGACACAGAATATTTACGACGACAGTTCGCCGCATATTCTCGAGGAGATTGTGCGCGCGGCGCGGAAGCGGGCGCGTGGACGAGAGCTGTTCATTGTTGCTGAGAATGAGCCGCAGGATGTGCGCTTGCTGCGGCCGCCCGCGCGAGGCGGATTCGGGATGGATGCGGTGTGGAATGACGATTTCCATCACAGCGCCGTAGTTGCCCTCACGGGACACAACGAGGCGTATTACACCGATTATTTGGGCCGCGCGCAGGAGTTCGTCTCGGCGGCGAAGTACGGATTCCTGTATCAGGGACAGTGGTATTCGTGGCAGAAACAGGGTCGCGGGACGGCCGCGCTGCACATTCCGCGCGCTGCGTTCGTGACATTTATCGAGAATCACGATCAGGTTGCCAACTCGGCGCGCGGGAAGCGAATGCACCAGATCACGGGCGCGGGAAAGCTGCGTGCCATGACGACGCTGCTGCTGTTGGGGCCTGGCACTCCGATGCTGTTTCAAGGGCAGGAATTCGCATCGTCGGCGCGGTTCCGATTCTTTTCGGATCACAAGCCGGAGATCTCGAAGCTGGTGCTTCAGGGGCGCGCGGAGTTTCTGGCGCAGTTCCGGAGTTTGCGAGGCGCCGAAGCGCAGGAGCTGTTGGCCGATCCCGGAAATCCGTGGACGTTCGAAAGCTGCAAGCTGGATTTTTCCGAGCGCGAGCGGCATCGGGAATGGTACGCGCTGCATGGGGATTTGTTGCGGCTGAGACGCAAGAATCCGATGACCGGGAGTCCGGCGCAGGGCGGATTCGATGGCGCGGTCCTGTCGGACTCCGCGTTCCTGCTGCGCTATATCGATGGCAAAGGCGACTGGCTGCTCTTGGTGAACCTGGGCGCGGATCTCTGGCTGCAACAGGCGCCGGAGCCGCTGCTGGCACCGCCGATGGGGCGTCGCTGGAGGCTGCTGTTCTCAAGCGAGGATCCAAAGTACGGCGGCAACGGGGTGTATTCGCCCCAAGCTGAGGATGGCTGGAGGATTCCAGGTGAGGCCGCGGTGGTAATGGCGGCGGCGCGAGACGATTCCGGGCAGGACAATTCCAATGTGTAGCCCGGTCCGAATCCTTAGATCCAGCGAGCCCGGCTTCGATGGACAGCGCGAATGGATTCTCACCAACGGTCTGGGCGGGTACGCGATGGGAACGATTGAGGGCGTGCTGACGCGGCGTTTCCATGGACTGCTGATCGCCGCACAGCCGTCGGGCAGGATCATGATGCTGAATGCGCTGGCCGAGCGCGTGCGTCTGCAAAATGGCGCTGTGTTTTATTTGGGAGCGGCGGTGCTTTCGGGCGCGAGTGCGACCGATATCGTACCAGTGTCCGAGTTTCGTCTGGAGGCCGGTCTACCGGTTTGGGTGTACACGATCGGCAAATTTGTTCTGGAGAAGCGCGTGATGCTTCCGTACCGGCAGAACACGGTGCATGTGCTGTACCGGCTGCTCTCGGGCGATGGGCCGGTTCGATTGGGAGTGCGGCCGGCCGTGGAGATGCGGCATCACGACGATCCGGTGAGCACGACTCCGAGCTCGCCGTACGTTCTCACGTTGAAGGAGGATCGCTGCGAGCTTTCCGCGGGCAGTGAGTTTCCCGTGCTGCGATTGCACTTTACCGCGCCGCACGGGGCGCTGACGTACGACCGCAAGCAGGTGGCGAACATTTCGTATGCCTGCGAGCAGGAGCGCGGATACGATTACATCGGACAGTTGTGGAGTCCGGGATATTTCCGGACGAATCTGGCATCGGGTGAGAGCGCTGCGTTGGTCGCGTCGGTTGAGTCGTGGGATGCACTGCTGGCGATGAGCTCGAATCAGGCGCTGGAGGCGGAACAGCGGAGGCGCGACACACTACAGTCGGCCGCCGTGCCCGAGGCACAGGCGGGGTACGGCGCGGAGCTGGTGATGGCGGCGGATCAGTTTCTGATGACACCGGCCGGACGCGTGGAGGACACGGCGCGTGCGCGGGCGGAGGGCGAAGAAGCGTGGAGCGTGATCGCGGGATATCCGTGGTTCACCGATTGGGGCCGCGACACGATGATCAGCCTGGAGGGACTGACGCTCACCACCGGTCGCGGCAAGGAAGCGCGCTGGATTCTAAGAACCTTCGCGAATTATGTAAAGAACGGTCTGATTCCGAACCTGTTTCCGGAAGGCCAGCGCGAGGGTTTGTATCATACCGCCGATGCCTCGCTGTGGTTTTTTCATGCGGTGCAGCGGTATGTGGAGGCGACCGGCGATCGCGACACGCTGGCGGCGATTCTGCCGAAGCTGATCGAGATCGTGGAGTGCCACACGCGCGGGACGCTGTTCGGGATTCGCGCCGATCCTGAAGACGGTTTGCTGACGCAGGGGCAGGAAGGATATCAGCTCACTTGGATGGATGCGAAGGTGGGCGATTGGGTGGTGACGCCGCGGCGCGGCAAGGCAGTGGAGATCAATGCGCTTTGGCATAACGCGCTGTGCTTGCTTTCGGGCTGGGTGGAGATGAGCGATGTGGAACGCGCGCGGGAATTGGGGGCGCAGGCCGGACGGGTGCGGCGATCGTTCAATGCGCGGTTCTGGTGCCAAGAGAAGGGGCACTTGTACGATGTCGTGGATGGTCCCACGGGCGACGACGCGGCGTGCCGTCCGAATCAGGTGCTGGCGTTTTCGCTAGACCATCCGGTGCTCGATGAATCGCGCTGGCAGCCGGTCTTGGACGTGGTTGAGAAGAGACTGTTGACACCGTTCGGGCTGCGGTCGTTGAGTCCGCAGGATAAGGATTACAAGCCGCAATATTTCGGCGATTTGCGCTCGCGCGATGCCGCGTATCATCAGGGAACGGTGTGGGCCTGGTTGCTGGGGCCGTTCATCGATGCATGGCTGAGGCTGCATCCGGGGGATGGCGCGGGTGCGCGGCGGTTCCTGAAGCATCTCGCCGAGCACGAGAACGAAGCGTGCATCGGGACGATTAGTGAAATCTTCGATGGGAACGCACCGTTTTTGCCGCGCGGCTGTAATTCGCAGGCATGGAGCGTCGCGGAGGTGTTGCGGTGCTGGGCGAAGACAGCGCGACAGCGGCCGTAATCGAGAGCAACGTTCCGGCACGGTTGGATGCGCTTCCGTGGACGCGCTGGCATTGGATCGTCGTAACTGCGCTCGGCATCACCTGGCTGCTGGACGGCCTGGAGACCACCATGGGCGGCGCATTCGTCGGCGTGCTCAAGGAACCGGCCGCGCTGGGGCTGTCCGATGCGGAGATCGGGCTTACCGCCACCGGATACATGGCTGGCGCGGTTCTTGGCGCGTTGGTATTCGGATATCTTACCGATCGCCTGGGAAGGCGGAAGCTGTTTTTTCTGACGCTCAGTTTATACCTGGTGGCCACCGCGGCCACGGCGTTTTCTTGGAATTTTTGGAGCTTTACGTTGTTTCGCGCGTTCACTGGCGCAGGCATCGGAGGCGAGTATGCAGCCATCAATTCAGCGGTGGACGAGCTGATCCCGGCGCGGGTGCGCGGTCGAGTGGACCTGATCATCAACTCGACGTTTTGGATCGGCGCGGGGCTCGGGTCGTTGGGATCGATCGTGCTGCTGCACTGGCATGCGATCGCGCCCACCACGAGTTGGCGCTTCGGGTTCGGAATCGGGGCGGTGCTCGGCATCGGCGTGCTGATGATGCGCCGCTATGTTCCCGAGAGTCCGCGCTGGCTGTTGACGCACGGAAGGAAGGGCGAGGCGGAGCGAGTGGTGGACGAAATCGAGCAGCATGCAGTGCATCGTCATTGGCCGGAGCCGCGCGAGACCATTCGTCTGCACGTGCGGCACTCGACGCCTTGGCGGGAGATCTTCGACACGATATTTCGAAAGTATCGCGAGCGTTCGATCATAGGCTTCACGCTGATGATCGCGCAGGAGTTCTTTTATAACGCGGTGATGTTCACTTACGGGCTGGTGCTGCTCAGATATTACAAGGTGCCGGCGGCGTCCATCGGATATTACTTGCTGCCGCTGGCGTTGGGGAATTTCCTGGGACCGTTGTTGATTGGGCATCTGTTCGACACGGTCGGGCGGCGCAGGATGATTTTCCTGACGTACTCGATTTCAGGCGCGCTGCTAGCGATCACGAGCTGGCTGTTTTTGCGCGACTTGATCACGGTGCACGAGCAGGCGCTGGCGTGGAGCGTGATTTTCTTTGTGGCATCGGCGGCGGCCAGTTCGGCTTACCTTACAGTGAGCGAGGTTTTTCCGCTGGAGATTCGCGCGCTCGCGATTTCGATTTTCTATGCGTCTGGAACGCTCATTGGCGGGGTGGGAGCGCCCGCCTTGTTCGGTTATCTCATTGGAACCGGATCGCGCGAGCTTTC
>Ga0335078_10006295_pt1 | contig 17573 bp, 17 predicted proteins | sample Lox_Sample_32_FD_206711 | JGI IMG/M metagenome (GOLD analysis project Ga0335078, IMG submission 206711) | Soil microbial communities from Loxahatchee National Wildlife Refuge, Florida, United States - Lox_Sample_3.2 | ecosystem: Environmental > Terrestrial > Soil > Wetlands | place: USA... | reverse complement strand
TCACTCAGCCAAGGCCGCGCTCGGGCTCGTGCTCCTCACCTGCGGCCCGATCACCCTTCACCTCCCACACGAGCTACACGCCCTCGGGATCGGGTGACACTGACCACATCGATGCCGAGAGAGCCCATAATCGCCAGCCTCACGATCGCGGGCCCGGTTGTCTACTACTTGCTCGGTGGCGAGAGCGTGAAGGCGAAGCTCGACGAGATGAAGGACTGGCTCGTCCTCCATAACAACGCGGTCATGGCGGTGCTATTCGTCGTGTTCGGCGCCAAGCTCATCGCCGACGGCTTGCCACCACTCACCTAGAGCGAGGCGTCCCGACGGGAGCCGGTCATGCTCGTGAGTTCCATGCGCGCTCGCTCGCTAGTGCTATTGGGTCATGGACGGCTGATGGAAATCCATCTAGCTGCAGCCAGGGACGCGAAGTTTGTGATCGTCGCTCACCGTGAACCTTGGGAATGCGGGCGAGCGCAGATTCGCTCTTCACGACCCGGCTGAGGGTCGACTCAGATTGGGCGCGCGCCGCCGGTTGACGTGAGATGAAGGGCTTGCCGGTCCAGCCGATCGACCTTTCGTCGCACGTGCGCGGGTCGCTACGTCGGTCTGTTCGGCGCGCATTCTTGGGTGGAGGGCTTGTTAAGGGTTTCGTCATCAGACGGTGCTTGCGGCGGCTCGAAGGTGACTTTGATGTGTTGTCGACGGTCGCGTTGCGCGGCCTCTCCCGCGTCGCGCATGGTCTGCTCGTCGGCCGGCCGCAGATCTCCGGCCAGCGATCGCGGCCACAGCTTCCGGGCCAGCACGACGTTGACTTCGGCCGCCATCAGCGTGATCTCCGCAGCGATCAACAGCCAGGCAAGCATGCCCACGACCGCGGCAAACCCACCATACGTCTGGCTGCTCCCCTTCAGCACCTGTGTGACGTAGACACCGCCGATTGCCTGTAGCAGCAGCCAGCAGGCGGTGGCGAGTGCAGCTCCTGGGAGGACCTGGCGGATCGTCACCGGGGCCGCCGTGAGCAGCCGGAATGAAGCGAGGAACACGGCAAGGTCGATGCCGGCGGCCGCTGTGATGCCGAGCACCTTTGGGATCGCCGGTGCTATCGCGCCTGTGGTCGCGAGTCCGATGGTCGCGGTCGCGGCGACCGTGATGGTTCCGAGCGAGGCGAGGAAGAGCAGTCCCCGCAGCCTGGATTTGACGAACCCGTGTCGATCCGGTTGCGGGACGGCCCAGACGTGATCGAGCGCGTTGCCCATCGCCAGGGTGACGCCGAGTCCGCTCCACACCGCGCCGGCCAGCCCGACCACAAGCGCCACGCTGTTACCCGTGAGCGACCCGACGTGACCGCTGATTTGCGGGCCGATCACGGGCATCAGTCGTAAAGTCGAGTCGAGAACCTGCTTCTGGAAGGCGGGGTCGCTCTGGAATGCGAAGCCGAGAATCGACACGAAGGCGAGCAGTAGCGAGAAGACCGAGAAGAAGCCCCAGTAGGCCACCTGGACCCCGAGCCCTGCAGCGTCGTCCTCGATGAACTTCTTGACGATCGCGATCGGGACGGCGACCGCGGCGTGGCGCGCATGCCAGCCGTCTGATCGCTTGAGGACGCCCGCCCAACTCATGTGCTTGAGAGGCGCGCATCGCTGCCGCTGATCAGTTGACAGGTTCGCGACCGAGGGTTTCGGCTTGCTGAGATCACGTCAGGGCCCGGGTCCTAAGGCCCGGTGTAGCGAGGAAGAGCCGCGCGTGGCGACACGGACGAGGGCGCGGATCGCGCCCCACGGGCTTTCCGGTATGTTCGCGGATGGTGAGGCGCCCGGGTGTTGCGGCGCGATCCGCACACGTAGGGCCTGTGTGGGGTGGTGCGAAAACGCAGCGGGGGTTCGAGCTTGAAAGCCTCGCCGTCGATTCCCGCTGCGACCGGCCCGTCGGAGCTGACCTCGAACGATGGTGCGGACCATTGCTGCACGCGCTTGTCTCCGTTCCCGGCGGCGCCGGCTCCGAGGACGGTGATGCCGAGCACGCCGGCGTCCAGCCGGGGGCGTGTGCCGGAGGCGATTGCGCGGCCGAGTCGGTACGGGTCGTTGGAGATGAGCACGACCGCGCTGGTGTTGCGCTCCCGGCCGTCGGCGCCCCTAAAGCGCAGGTCGAGCGGGTCGCCATCGGGGCCGAGTACCGTCGGCATTGTTTCGGCGATCGTTCGGGGCTTGGCGTCGCGAAACCCCTCGCGCTGGACCGCTTCGGCGTAGACACCGAGCGATACGTTGTTCACGAACACGCGGCCGTTGACCTCGGCCAGGTCGACCACCCGCTCGCGCCCATTGGTGAACGCGTCGAGCGCCCCGACGACATCGTCGCGGTCGACCCCCGAGATCCAGGGCGAAATGGTTACGCGTCCCCGCCGGCACGCACACATACGGGAGTCCGCGTTCGGCGGCGATCGCCGCCACGATCGCCTGCGTACCGTCGCCGGCCACGCCGACCGCGTCCGCGCCGTTGGCGATCGCGTCGTGCACGAGCGTCGCCAGGTCATCGCCGCGGTGCAGCTCGATCGGCTCCACGCCGCGAGCGCGCGCCTCGCGTGCGACCTCGAACCGCTCCGCCTTCCCGCCGCCCGATTTCGGGTTGTAGAACAGCACCGCCCCCTGCGGCGCCGACGCGCCGGGCAGGCTCGCATGAACGGTGAACGCCCTGCGCGCAGCCGCGACCGAGAGGACGACCCCCGCCAGGATTAAAACGTCCTCGAGCACACGGCCCTCGACCGCGACCAGCACCACGGCACCGACGAGCAACACAACCGCGCCGGCGGCGGCGGCGAAGCGGGCAGCCCCTCGGTGAACCAACACCCACCACGCTGCCAACAACGCCGCCGCCAAACACGCGAGCACCGACAGCCCCCGCGGGAAGCTCTGCACGCCGAGGACCACCGCCAATACCACCGACGCCGCCAACAGGAGCAGCGACGTGATCGCGGCCAACCGCCGATTCACCACGTCACCGATCCAGGAACTCGCATCGCAGGCGTCAACGGCGTCGGGGTGGTCGGCTTAGAGGTCCGGGCACGGATGGAGCTATCGCCGCAGCAGCCCGGGTCCGCGACGGCGGTCGCGGCGGTCATCCCGGCGGTCACCGCGGTCATCGCGCCGGTCGCCGCGATCATCGCGGCGATCTTCGCGCCGGTCATGACGCCGCACGGGGCCAAGTAGGGCGGGTCGATCGCCTCTTTCTCTGAACAGGCCCATTTTTCATGCTCCTTTCATCTCGTCCTAACGATCCGCTTCGACCGCGGCGATCAGCGCTTGCGTCGGGATCCGGCCGTTCCCCAGCAGCTCTCCGCCCGATCTGCGCACTGCCGAGCCGAACGGTGCCGCCCAGGTGTTCTCCCAGACCAGCAACGCAGCTGCACTGCCCGGTTCCAATGTCTCCCCGATCTCCTCGATGTCCTCCTCGGCGAGCAGGATCGCGAGGTCGCGCTCCACTGCGCGCAACTCGCCGATCTCACTATCGTCGGCATCGCGCAGCTCAGAGGCCTCCACCGAGCCGTCCTCGTCCTTCATGATCATCACGAGATCGAGCACCCGGATCGTGTTGCTGTCGATCAGCTTCTTCAGCTCGGACGCCATCTCTCCGGAGAAGTTCGCCTTCTCCGCCGGGAAGCTGACCACGAGGTAGTCAACCGGCCCGAGTTCATCAATGTTGATGTCGGTCATGCCTTACTCCAATCTGTAGCCCCTGTGTCGTTGACCGGGTGCCCGCCAGGGCTACAAGGCGTCGTCGTCGACTCCCGGTATCTGTATAAGTCCGATCGAAACCTGCATCCAGGCCCGCACCACGCAACCGGTCAAAGCGGCTAACTGCTTCCGTAGTTACCCCCGAGTCGCGGCGCACCGGCATGGGTGGAGTCGTCTTCATTGAGATTCAGTACCTCGACGGTATGTAGCGGTCGGAGTGGTCGGGCTCGCTGTAGCCGTTTCGCTTCTCCCGAGCGGGGAGCACGACCGGCTCCCTCGGTGCGGATTCGTAGGGGATCAGCTCGAGCAGGTGGCTGATGATGTTCAGCCGGGCGCGCTTCTTGACGTTGGAGTCAGCGACGTACCACGGAGCAAACTCGGTGCTGGTCGCCGCGAACATCTCATCCCGGGCCCGGGAGTAGTCATACCAACGGCTGTAGGACTTGAGGTCCATCGGCGACAGCTTCCAGACCTTGCGCGGATCGTCGATGCGCGACTCGATCCTCCGCGTCTGCTCCTCCTGGCCGACCTCGAGCCAGTACTTGATCAGGATGATCCCCGAGTCGATCATCGCCCGCTCAACCAGCGGCGCCAGCCGCAGGAACCGAAACGCCTCGTCCTCGGAGCAGAAGCCCATCACCCGCTCGACGCCGGCGCGGTTGTACCAGCTGCGGTCGAAGATCACGACCTCGCCGGCCGCCGGGAAATGTGACAGGTAGCGCTGGACATACATCTGGGACTTCTCACGCTCGGTCGGCGCTGGGAGCGCGACCACCCGGAACACGCGTGGGCTCACCCGCTCGGTGATCCGCTTGATCACCCCGCCCTTCCCGGCCGTGTCACGGCCTTCGAACACGATGCAGACCTTGACCCCCTCGCGCACGACCCACTCCTGGAGCCGAACCAACTCGCCCTGGAGACGAGCCAGTTCCCTCTCGTACCGCTTGCGGCCCAGCTTCTCGACCGTCTCCCCATCCTTCTTCGCGTGTTTCGTGTGACTCATATCGCCGCCCTCCACTGAGACGCGCAGGTGATACGCCCCTCCTCAGGTCGATTACTTGAGCTCCTAGATGTCGGAGTGGTGCTCGTCGGTTGGTAGGCCGGCCTCCTTCCAGGCGCTGAACCCGCCGTCGAGGTTCGCGACGTGCTCGTATCCGAGTGTCTTGAGGGTGAGTGCTGCGAGCGCGGCGCGTGTGCCCGACCTGCAGTACACGATCACCCGGCGGGCGGGGTCCAGCTCGGCGTTGTGTCGGGGGCTGGCGGGATCGGCGACGAACTCGAGCACACCTCTCGGCACCTGCACCGAGCCGGCGATGTGCTGCTCCCACTCGACCGGCTCCCGGACATCGAGGAGCACCGCCTTTCCCGAGGCGACCTCATCGGAGGCTTCCTTCGCGGAGACGTGCTCGATCTGGGCGTTGGCCTCGCCCACCATTTCTGCGGCTGTTGTTGTCATGGCTTCTTTCCTTGAGGCGGGTATTGCCGATCACCGGACCGGCGGCAATCGGCGTGCTGTGCGGATCGGGCCCGGTCGCCTAGATCGACCAGCCCGGGCTACCCGAGCCGGATGCCTTCCGCTTCGAGCCCGCCGCCGCTGGGGAGCTTGGTCCAGCTCCTTCTCTCCCACTCTTCCTTGAGGACTTCGACGGCCGCCTGCTCGAGGAACTCCGGCGCCGCCCACTCGTCGACGTCGAAGTCGTTCTTGATGTAGCCGTGGCTGAGCATGAAGTCCTTGCCGATCTTGATGCACTGCATGTTCTGCGCGCTGAAGCTCGGGACCATGTCGACGTGCTTGATGCCCTGGTAGGTGTCCTCGGGGTCGAGGTAGAACGTCTGGCGGTTGAGGATGAACGCGGCGGCGCGCTTGTGCTCGTTCGCCCAGCGCCCGACCTTGATCATCGCCTTCATGTAGGCGATGACCAGTTCGGGGTGCTCCTCGGCCATCACGTCCGTGCAGGTGATGACCGCAGGGGTGTTGGCCACCTGGATCGTCCAGTCCGGATACCGTGACAGGTCCTCGATCGCCTTGATCTTCCCGGTCGCCTCCTGCAGATGCTCGGTGACCTTGCTCTGGGTGTAGATCGCATCGACCTTGCCTGCCAACAGCGCCGTCTCCAGCGGCCGGAAGGCGAGATCGTGCTTGTGGTCGCGCCGCAGCCATAGCTCGGACGGGTTGTTCATCGGCGGGACCAGCATCTCCGGCTTGTCGTACCAGTCATCCGCGTAGGGGAACTCCACGATCTCCACGTCGTCCATGGTCATGTCGTTGAGCCGAAGCATGTTCTCGATGCCCATGTGCTCCTGGATCCGCCACCAGTCGTTCTTGATCGTGTTCAGGCTCTTCGAGAGGCCGACCTTCTTACCCTTCAGGTCCTTCATCCGGAAGATCTCATCGCGGGCACGCACCAACATGCAGCCGCCCTCATAGACCCATGTCGCCCCCAGCAGCCGCGTCCGGCGGATGTCCGCGTGGACGTGGATCGGCGGGTAGAGGCCGCCGAAGCGGATCAGGTTGTCGAGGTTGTGGATGTAGTGCGGATACCAGTTGTTCTCCGCCGCGTGCCGGAAATACGCGTATTCCACGCCGATCTTCTTGTACTCCTCACGACACCACCCGAGCTCCTGGTCCACATTGTTAGCGGACACCATCGGGCAGTTGGTGTACCAGACCTCTTTCCAGTCGAGAGGCACGGTGGTTGAGACTCGTTTCACTTCGTCAGTTGCGCTAGCCATCGTCGGCTCCTTTCTCTTGAGACCGGGAAGCAGACCGTCTGATCCCAGTTGGATCCGCGTTCGCGGGTCCGTTTCCAGCACGCTCTTCGGGACCGTTGTCGATCGCTTTGGCCTCGAGCAGGGTGAGTCCGAGGTCCGACACGCGACGGAGAAGGCCCTGGAGCTCGGCTTGATCGCGAACGGTTCCCGTGAGCGCGGTGTTGCCCTCGGCGCGCGTGAGCGTCATGCCGTGGAAGACGGGCGCGAGCTTGTCGCTGAGCTCTCCCTCCACGATCAGTCGATAGTTCCGACCAGGCACATCTCCGAGGGTCGCACCTTTGACCGCGCGCTCGTGAGAAGCGCGGGTCTTTCACCCGGGTGATTGCGCTTGCCCCAGCAGGCCGAGCGCGGTGGCGCGGGCGACCGCGTCCGTCCGCGAGTGGACGCCGAGCTTGTGGTACAGCGCGCGCTTGTGCGAGCGGATCGTGTTCTGGGAGAGAAACAGGCGCTCCCCGATCTCACGTGTCGACAAGTCGCTGGCCAGCAGCCGCAGCACGTTGAGCTCGGCGTCGGTGGGCGGTTCGAGCAGCTCCCCGCGGGACGCGAGACCTCTCGCCGCGTCGAGCTCTCTCTCCACCTCGTCGGCGCGTGCGGGAACGGACCCGCCGTCGATCAGCTCGCCGAGCGCGCCCCGCGCGGAGCGCAGCGTCGCCTCGGCCTCGTCGAGCCGGCCTCGGTGCAGGCGGACGCCGGCAAGGAGGACGAGCAGCCACGTGTGGTGCAGAGTCGCGATCTCGTCCTGGAAGAAGCGTTCCGCCGCGGCGAGCTCATGCTCGGCCTCGACGAGGTTGCCCTCGGCGGCCAGCACCGAGCCCAGCGCGGCGGATGCGTTGGCCCCGAGCCAGCTTCGGCTCGTCCCGATCCGGCCCACCGACGCCTTCGCCTTCTCGGCGTGCCCTCGTGCGAAGTCGAGCTGCCCGCGCTCGAGGGCGACGAGCGCGACTGTCGAGCGGGCGACCACCAAGCTCGGGACGGTTCGCTCGATCGCTGGATGCTCGAGCGTCCGCGCCGCCACCGCCGACGCCTCGTCCAGCTCGCCGGCGAAGAACAGAGCACGGCCGTACGCCGCCAGAGCTGCCGTGAGGATCTCGTCCGCGTCAGCCTCCGCGAGCGCGACCGCACGCCGGCCGTCGAGCACCGCCTGCCCAACGCCGGCGTCGATCGTGAGCGCGCGAACCAGCCGCGCTCCCGTCTCGACGTATGTGTCGGTTCGCTGCGCTCGCCCAGCAACGCCCCGATCGGCGAGCTGGAGGAACCGGCGCTGCTCGAGCCTCCTCCCGCCGACGAGCATCGCGGCGGTTGCGGCCGCCGCCGCAAGCTCCGGATGCTCGACGATCACGTCGTCGGGCAGCGTCCGGACCCAGCGCAGAAGTGTTTGGCTGGCGCCGCTTCTGATCAGAGTCAGGTGGTACTCGACCATGAGTTGGGCGACGAGCTCGTGCTCGCCGGCTGCGGACGCGTGCTCGGCGGCCTGAACCGGTAACCCTCGCGATCTGAGCCACTCGGCGGCTCGTTTGTGAATCACTGGCGGCGCGCCCGGCTCCAGCGACGCGAGCTCAGCCCTGGCATATTCGGCGAACAGCGAGTGAATACGGAACCAGCCTCCTCGCTCCAGCCTCGACACGAAGAGGTTCGAGCGCTCGAGCTCGGCAAGCCGAGCTGCCGAATCGGTACGGTCGAGCACACCGTCGCAGAGCTCCGCGGTGAACTCGCCGAGGACCGCAGCGCCGTGCAGAAACGCGCGGTCGTCGTCCTCGAGCGCCGCGAGCACCTCGCCGCTCAAGTAGTCGGCCACGAACCGATTGTCCCCGCCGAACGCCCGCACGGCCCGCGCCGGATTCTCGACGGTCCGCAGCCACAGCCAGGCGAGCACAAGCGCAGCGGCCCAGCCCTCGGTGCGCTCGACGAGGACGTCGATCTCCTCGGCGCCGAGCTCGAGCTGACCGAGAACCACGAGCAGCCCATGCGCCTCGGTGGTCGTGAACGCGAGCTCGGCTGCACGAACCTCGACCAGCGCGCCGGCCGCACGCAGGCGCGCGAGCCTCAGCGCCGGATCCACGCGCGAGAGGAGAACCACGTGCGCGTTCGGGGGGAGCTGGGCGAGGGCATAGTCGATCGACGACAGGGATTCCTCGCTGGTCACCTCGTGCAGATCCTCGAGCACAACGACCAGCTTGCTCCCCAACGCCGACGCGCCGTTCATGAGCTCGTCGACGGCGCCCTCGATCGGGGCGCCCGCCACGGCGAGCCGCCGCAGCGCACCCAAGCCGAGCCCCGGCCGCGCCCGATCGACCGCCGTCGCGACGTACCTCCACAATCGGCTTGGATCGTTATCGCCGGCGTCGAGCGTGACCCACGCCACCGTGCCATCGAGGTCTGCGCACCACGCGCGCACTGCGGTCGTCTTGCCATACCCGGCAGGCGCCGCGACGAGCGTCAGCGACGCGTTATGACCCGCGTCGAGCGCCCGGCGAACCCGCGGCCGATCTACCACCCCGTGATGGACGCTCGGCACCGCGAGCTTGGCCTCCACCAGGGGCCCAAGCCCGTCCGCGCCTGCTGGGTCGTGCCCGACATTCGCCGTCATTGTCAAATGCACGGCATACATTCCCCGATCAAGGATCCGGGTTCCTCACCCACAAGGGATGAGGCCCGACTGCCAAACACCAGCAGTCCGGATGCCGAGGCTCGGTCGAGAACCGTTGCCCGGGATTCGGGGCCGCAGGCGCGCCGCCGGCTCCGCCGGCAGCAGGGTCGCACGGCGCCCGGTGATGGTCATTTGCACCTCAGTCCAGTCGCTTGCCTGACACGACCGTCCCGCTCGCCACGCCGCTGACAGCTCTCCTTCGCCAGCATCTGCGATGTATCGCCGGTTGCCGCGTCGCGCACCAATGGTCACGTGGGCGGACGCCGCTCCCACGCTGCTCGTCATGGCGCTGATGATCGCGCCGCTGGGGCGCTGCGGCTCCCGGGATCACCTACTCCAGACCTAAGCTCGAGAGATCGGCGTCGCTGGACCGCGGTGTGCCGGTCGCAGCGACTGCGCCCATTCTCCTTTAGGTCGCCGGCGGATCGCCGGTACCGCGCCGATCATCGACAGCTCGGCTCCGCAGGAGCGCTAAGGAAAGAAGCAGGCGGGACCACGGCGAGCGCCGGTCTGCCCGGCCGCCCCGATCGGTGATGCAACGTGCTCGACGTAGCGCGCGGCGGGAACCGGCCTCCACACCGACCGACGATCATCGTGAACCTCTACCGAGTCCGACGAAGATCAGCAAATACGGGGCCGCGGGCGGCCAAACGCTCGGGCGCTATCTATCTGTAGGCGTTCGCGATCACCCGGGTGAAGCGCTCGCGCGAACGTGATTAGCGCGCTGTCGGCCCGTAGGCTCGGCCAATACCCGTGAAGCCTTGAGACTTGGCGAGCGGGGTGCATGACCCAAATATCGGAGGGCACAATGAGCGCTTCTGCAATTTCTCAAACACCGCCGCAGGTGAGTCGCGAAGCGGTGCAGACGACTCGCGACTATGCCGGCGATCACGAGCGCGGCTACGGCTGGGTCGCGTTCGCCGGCGTACTGCTGTTCATGATCGGCACGATCAACTTCATCATGGGGATCGCCGCGATCGGCAACGCGCACTTCTTCGTCGCCAACGCACACTACGTTGCTGGCAGCCTCAACACCTGGGGCTGGGTCGTGCTGTGCATCGGCGTACTCGAGTGGGCGGTCGGCTGTGGCGTGTTCGTCAAGAACCAGTTCTCGCGGTGGACCGGCGTTGTCGTGCTCGCAGGCAACTCCATCGTGCAGCTGATGATGATGCCGGCATACCCGTTCTGGTCCCTGACGATCTTCACGCTCGACATCCTCGCGATCTACGGATTGATCGCGTACGGCAAGCGAATCACCGCAGGCTGACCGACAGGTGGTTGCCGATCGGCTCGAATGCGAGGCGCCATGCTCCTCGGCTCTAGAAAACGGCCGGAGTTTGTCGGGGGCGTCTCGCATCCGAGCGATCCAGCCGCGGCAACCGTGAATGGTCGGCACCACGCGGAGAGCGCGTTCGGCCGATGCCGACCGCTTCGGGAGGCGCTAGCGCCTGACGCGTCGCGGCCGTTGCCGATGGTTGGGGCCAGGACGATCAGAATTTCGACGAGCGCGCACGCGATCACATCCCTAATCCGGAACCGGACCTGGCCAGTGCCGGACTGGGGTTGGGCGTTGACGCGTGAAGGTGAGGAGCTCGGCGGGCCGCCGCCGCAGCGCGGCCCCTATGGGGTGGCCCCCCTTGCCGTCGCACCGTTCGTGCTTTCTGATCGAGCGGCGGTTCACTGGGGCGCGCCCCGGTCAGGTTCGCGGCAGCTTCGTCGGAGTACGTCGATTCGCGTCCTCCAACCGCTGCGACGACCATGAAATGGGAGCTCGCAATCGTTGCGGCGACCGTGCTCGCGGTGGCTGCAGTGTCGCGGCGACTGACGGGCACGCCAGTCACGCCAGCGATGGTGTTCGTATTGGTCGGGGTGCTCGTAGGACCGCTCGTGATCGACGAGGTGACCTCCGCTCCGACCGGCTCGGCCGTCAGAACACTCGCCGAGGCGACGCTTGCCGTCGTGCTGTTCGCTGACGCCTCTCGGATCAAGCCTCGCGTGCTCAGACGCGAGTATGCCGTTCCGCTGCGCCTGCTCGGGATCGGCCTGCCGCTGACGATCGCTCTGGGCGCGGTACTTGCGGCGCTCATCTTCGACCAGCTCAATGCCACCGAAGCGATCGTGCTGGCGATCCTCCTGGCGCCGACCGACGCCGCCCTCGGCGAAGCGGTAGTGACCGAGCCGCGACTCCCGTCACGCATCCGCCAGGGACTCAACGTCGAAAGCGGACTCAACGACGGCATCTGCGTCCCGCTGCTGCTGATCGCACTCGCCGCCGCCGACGTCGAAGACAACGCGAGCAGCAGCCACCACGCGATCACGATCGTCATCGAGGAGATCGGCTACGGAATCCTCGGAGGCGTGGTCGCGGGGTTGGCCGCCGCCGCCGTGATCGCAATCGCCTACCGGCGCAACCTGATCACCGACTCGTGGCTCCAGGATATCCCGGTCGCTGGCGCCGGCCTCGCCTACGGTATCGCGGCCGCGCTCGGCGGCTCGGGCTTCATCGCCGCGTTCGTCGCGGGAGCGATCTTCGGCGCGCTCGTCACCCGAGAGTCCGAGCAGGCCTCCCGCCTGAACGAGGAACTCGGAGAACTACTGGGAGGCGTCACGTTCCTCATCTTCGGCGCGGTCCTGCTGGGTCCCGCGCTCAAACACGTCAGCTGGCAGATCGCGCTCTACGCGGTACTGAGCCTGACGCTGGTGCGTATGCTGCCGGTCGCGATCGCGATGATCCGCACCGGCGCTCGGAGCCCAACCGTCGGCTTCCTCGGCTGGTTCGGCCCGCGAGGTCTCGCATCGATCGTGTTCGCCGTGATCGTCGTCGAGGAGGCGCACCTGCCCGGAGCCGAGACCATCCTGCTCACGACCTACGTGACCATCGGTCTGTCGGTGATCGCGCACGGGCTCACGGCAGCGCCACTGGCCAACCGCTACGCCCGCTGGTACGAATCACATCCGCGCGACCGCCTCCCGGCAATGGAAAGCGTCCCCGCACCAGACCACCGCACACGCGGCGCGCCTAACCCTCACACCGGAGCGTCGGCATGAGCACAGCGCCCGCTGATCGCGTGCCGCCACTCGCCTTTCACCCCGAGAGCCGACCCGGCGAGATCGTAAGCGTCCTTCGCCGCAAACGCCGCTTACGAGCGGGAACCGTCCAGCTGCTCGGCGCAGCAGCGGCCGTCGGGCTCGCCTTCCTCACACCGCACATACACGTTGGTTTCGACATTCCCACAACTCGTGCGATCGAGATGCTGATCGCTGTCGGCGCGGGCACCGTGACGTTCATCGGAATCGTCTTCTCGCTCCTGTTCCTGGTCGTCCAGTTCGCTACGACCACCTTCACACCTCGACTGAGCCTCTTCCGGGACGATCCGATCGTATGGCGCGCGTTCGCCTTCTACACAGCCGTCGTCGTGTACTCACTCACCGCGGCGCTCGTGATCGGACAGGACGAGGAGACCTCCGCGGTCGTGCCGATCGTCGCATTCGTCGCGATCCTCGCCTCGATCGTCGTGTATCGGCGCCTGCAGACGGGCGCGTTCAAATCGATCCAGCTCGCCTCCGCCCTGACCCAGGTCGCGCGCCGAGGCCGCGAAGTGATCGACGGACTGTACATACCGAAAGCGCCCGTGAGCGATTGGATCGACGGCCCGGGTCTCGCAAGCGACGCATTCGCTCACAACAAACCCCCGCTCGAGATCCGCTGGCCTGGCCCGCCCGCGGTCCTCCAGGTAATCGATGTCCCTCGCGTCCTGCGCGCGGCAGAACGCGGCCGAGCTGTCATCGACTTCAAGGTGGCATCCGGCCAGACGATCGCCGAAGGCGCCCCCATAGCCCTCGTCAGCGGACATACAGAACCAGAGCTCGAGCAGCAGATCTTGAAGGCGCTCACGATCGGCGAAGAGCGGACGTTCGAGCAGGATCCGGCGTACGCACTGCGGTTGCTCGCCGACATTGGGCTGAGAGCACTGTCACCCGCGGTGAACGACCCCACGACGGCCGTGGAGGCGCTAGACGCGACGGACGGCCTGCTCCGGGCGCTCGCGACTCGCGACCTCAGCGTCGAGCAGGTTGCCGGCAGCGACGGCACGATCCGAGTCCGGCTCGTGCTCCCGACCTGGGACGAATACCTCGCCGTTGCGCTCGATGAAATCATCGCGCTCCCGGCGGTCTCGCCGAACGTCTCGCGCAGGATCCTACGACTGCTCGACGAGCTCGCGGCGATCACAGCACCGAGCAGGCGATCCGCACTCGAAGCCCGCCGCCGCCAAATCCACGATCCTGGAAGGACGCCGGATCTGCCAGCCACTGAACACCGCGCGGGCACCTAGGCTCGCACCAAGGACGCTGCGGCACCCCGGACATCCGGCGCTCCAGATGCCGAGCTACCGCGTCACAAGCGCCGCCGCTTGGGATCAGAAGCCGCATTCTCCCTGATCATGGGTCAAATCGTTCTTCTTGCGATTGCTGCAGCGGTCTTTCCGACGCTGATCGCCTGCGTGGCCGTCATGATCTCGCGGCCCGAGCCACGCGGACTGTTGCTGGCGTTCTATCTGGGCGGGCTGATCTCAAGCCTGACTTCGGGCGCCGTGGTGCTGGCCTACTTCAATAACGGCAACGCGGTGCTCGGCAGCACCAGCTCCACCCCGAGCCCCGGCACCTCGATCGTCGCCGGTCTGGCTTCGCTGCTGCTGGCCTGGCTGATGACATCACCTCGCGGCCGTGCGCTGTTGGATCGGTGGCGCAGCCGCCACCCTCGCCGGCACGAAAAGAAGCAGGGGCCCTCGTGGGCCGAGCGTCACCTCAATCGCGCCAATGCGAGGGTCGCATTCGCGGTTGGCGCAGCGATCAACCTACCCGGACCGTTCTACCTACTCGCGCTCGGCGACATGGCGACCGGCGCCTACAGCACCGCCGAGCAGCTAGCGCTGATCGTCCTGTTCAATGCGATCATGTTCCTGCTGGTCGAGGTGCCGCTCGTCGGGTACCTCGTGCAACCCGAGCAGACCGCCAAGCGGGTCGCCAATTTCGCGACCTGGCTCAACGCCAACGGGCTACGGGTCATGGGCTGGCTCGTCGGCGCAGTCGGCATCGGCCTGATCGTGCAGGGCCTCGCCGCAGCAACAGGCTGACACGCGCACCGAAGCCGCCACTCACAACCCCGCACCGGCAGAGAAGCGCAGTCCGTACCTGGCCACGCCTCAGACCGCCCCTTCCGCGGTAATTCATCGTCACTCTGCCGTCGCCATCAGCACCGACTTCATCATCGCGTCCGACGACGCCGTCTTCGGTCAGGCCGAAGCGACGGTCGGTCTATCGGCCGGTGGCGGCTCGCCGTTCCTTCCCGCCTGTTTCCTCCGGGGAAGGCCCCCTCTCTATCAACGTGCCGTGAAGATGGGAGAGAGCGAGCCGATCGGGCGGGCAATCGAGATCATGATGCACGAGCATTGGCGATCCGTCGTCCATCCCAACGGGCGAAGGCATTCTCGCGTTCACCGAAGGACGGGAGCCCGTATTTCCCGATCCTGAGTTCTGATCAGCAGATCCGCGCTCCGGCGGGCCCACCTCGCCGTCTAAAGACTGCTCGTTCGGGCTTACTGGACACTCCGCCCTGAAGCGAGGCAAGTCAACGCGGGCCGATGGCCAGATCTGCTTTCAGTCCACAAGCCTGGCATCCTCCACGACGCCGACGAGTTCCATGCTTCGCGCGCGGACACCCAGCCGGGGCGGATCGGTGCGATTAGTTCGGCTACAAGCACGAGCGCTGGAAGCAGTAGTCGGACGCAGGTCGCCCAGTCCCCCTCCTCGGACTTGCGCAATCGCCCAGAAGCAGGCGCCAGCCGCCGGCGGGCCAACACTGATGCTTTGCCAGGGATTGCGGGCACGCGCCTCGACACCCACCTCGCTGCCGGTTCGGACGAATCTCAGGAGCGCGGTGCCGGCTGCCGATGCCACGCGTCTACCTATGCACAGCCGGTCAATCGGCGGCGCCGCCATGGACGATCATGGCGTCCGAGTCGCGCATTCGAGGCGCGAGCGGAGTGTCGCTTTCCATGCCGAGGGGCAGCGATTCGACCGCGACGCGTGACCGGTCCCGGAGAACACCGGCCACTGCGCGCCGCCAGGCGATGGCCTTACACAGACAAGGAAAGGAACGGCTTCGCTAACCGCGTCCGCCCCGCTCGTCGCCCTATTGTTGCTGGTCGGCGGATTCGTCGAGCCATGCCGGTGCGTGTCGAGCGGCCCATGCTCGGCTGACGCGTCCGCCGAGCATCGCGCGCAGCGCTTCGCGATCCGCGACTGCGAGTGTGATGTGGCCCACGATCACGATCACTAAGGTCACGGCGAGCCAGTTGTGCACGAATGTGGCGCCGGCACGCCAGGAGAGCGGGAAGGGCACGTACCAGTGCAGGAGCGCGCCGGTTCCGAGCATGACGAGACCGCCGCCGGCTACGAACGCCGCGTTTAGCTTCTGCCCCGCATTGAACTTGCCGAGTTGTGGCCGCAGCGCCGTCTGCCGGCGGCCGGAGGCGGTGTCGACGAGGCCGCGTAGCCATTGCAGGTCGGCCTCAGTCCAGCCGTTGATGCGATTGACGTCGCGACGCAGGCCCCGCCCCCAGCTGCCGGCGACTCCGACCAGCAGCGGCAGCGGCAGCGAAAGCCCCACGTACAGGTGCACCTGCTCGATGAGTCTGCGCCGCCCGACGAGCGCGATCAGCGGCGTGAAGTACAACGCCGCCCCCGTGACGATGAGGATCAGGAACAACGCAGCGTTGACCCAATGCACCGCGCGCTCGACGCGGTCGAAGCGGAGAACCACCCGTTGTTTGGACTTCTCAGCGGTGACGTGCGTCGCGCTCATGGTCTCGGCACTCAAGCAGCCTGCGCCGGTGCATGCCCGCTGATCCACGCGTTCACCGGATAGCCGTTCTGCTCCCAGTAGCCAGGCTCCGCGTGCGTCACGAGCTCGATCCGAGAGAGCCACTTGATCGACTTGTAGCCAAACATGTCGGGCACATAGAGGCGCACTGGGCCACCATGCTCACGCGTTACTGGTGCGCCCAGCATCGAGTACGCCGCGATCGCGCCGGTCTCGCGCGCCTGGTCGACCGCGAGGCTCTCGGTATAGACCCCGTCGAACGACGTGAATCGGAACGCTGATGCAGCACGATTCACGCCAGCGCGCTCGGCAAGGTCGAGGAGGCGGACACCGACCCAATGGACGTTCGTCACCTCCCATCCCGTGACGCATTGGAAGTCACGTGTGAGTCGTGTCGCCGGGAGTGACTGAAGGTCCGCAACGGTCATTGAGAGCGGGCGCTGGACGAGCCCGTCGACCCGCAGCCTGTAGTCCGCGGGTGCAGCCGGATACCCGTCGGTGACGGTGTAGATCGTGAACTGGCCGCCACCGGGAAGAAGACTCGCAATGCCGCCCGCGTCCACTGAGTTGAGCAGGCTGGAGATTCCAGCCTGCACATCTGACCCGAACAGTGTGCCGAGCGCGCCGAGCCCGAGCAGAGACAGCACGGTGCGTCGCCCGATCGGTTTGCTCCAGGGCTCCTGCGGGACCTTGCTGCCCGGCGCTTCGCTCAGCGGGCCAACGGAAACCCCGCTGGCGGACCCATCAGGAGAGAACGGCTGTTGCTCGGTCATAGGCGCAAGGGAACAGCTCGTTGAAATGCGGGACGCGAGCCGCCACAGAGGCATCAGCCAGAGCAGATACGACGACCACGGGCACTTTCAACATCGTGACGACCACATCTTGCCGGTTCCTTACGCGCCGTTTCATGGATGGCAAGCCGGCAGCCCTGTCCCGTTGCCGCTCGCCGGGCAATGCGGTCACGGCAACGACTCCGCCGGGCCAGCTCCGCGCTACCGGTGTCGGACACGATGGATCATGGGCTCCGACTTCGGCGAGGTGACCGCTCTGCTCGATCGAGGAGAACTGCTCCCAGACCGGCGGGCTCGGTGGTGCGCCGCGGCGAGCCCGCCGTCCGGTTCGATTACGGTCGCACACCGGCGCTCGCCGGGATCACCGGCGGGGCGGCGGTGGTGGACCGTGTCGACGATCTCACGGGTATCGATTCCCTGCAGGTAGATCGATGTGATCCCGAGGTGGGCATGCCCGAGTTGCCTCTGGATGATCGGCAACGGGATCCCCTCGTGGGCCATCTCGACGGCGTGCGCATGCCTCAGCTGGTGCTTGTGCCGACGTCGGCACAAACATCATTAAGCCGACCCGGTGGTTATGCCGAGGCGTGCGAGAAGGTTGCTGCGCACGAGGGTTTGGGGGTGGAGCTTGTCGGCATATTCATAGGTCCTCGGTGCGACGCGAGGTCGCACGTTTACGAGCGGATCCGCGGATTGGAGGTTCGGCTGATGTCGTGAGCGTGGTCCCGGGCTTGTGCTCAATGGCCCGTCCC
>Ga0335078_10006294_pt1 | contig 17575 bp, 15 predicted proteins | sample Lox_Sample_32_FD_206711 | JGI IMG/M metagenome (GOLD analysis project Ga0335078, IMG submission 206711) | Soil microbial communities from Loxahatchee National Wildlife Refuge, Florida, United States - Lox_Sample_3.2 | ecosystem: Environmental > Terrestrial > Soil > Wetlands | place: USA... | reverse complement strand
GTCCATGATCGCGAAACCGATCAGCAGAACGCCGAGCAGCGCCCACCAGATCACGCGCAAGGTCGCATAATCGAGAAGCATGACGTCCCTCCTCAGTGCGCGCCAGCCGGTGTAAAAGTGGATTGCCCCGGCTCGCTTGGCGTCGTGTCGGGGCCGATGCGGACATATTTGATGATCAGGACGAGATCGATGATGGCGAGGATCGAGTAGAAGAGCACGAAGCCCAAGAGGCTCGCCCAGACATTGCTCGCCGGTATGTTCGATGCGCCGAGGAAGGTCGGCATCACCCCGTCGATGATCCACGGCTGTCGGCCATATTCGGCGACGATCCAACCGAGCTCGGCCGCAATCCATGGCAGCGGCAGGCTATACATCGCCAGGCGCAAAAACCACGGCTTGCCGCAGCGCCTTTGACTTGACAGGTAGAAGGCGAAGCCGAACAGGGCGATGAAAAAGAAGCCAAGCGCCACCATGATCCGGAACGACCAGAAAAGCACCGGCACGTCGGGGATCGTGGATTCCGCCGCTTCGTGGATTTCTGCGTCGGAGGCGTTTTCTATATCGGGACGAATGCGCTTGAGCAGGAAAGCGTAGCCAAGGTCCTTCATCGAGCTTTCGAGCTCCGGCGGAACGGTCGCCTCGCCGCCGCCGTGCTCGTCTACCCAGCGATAAGCCGGCAGGCCGTTGCGGATGCGCTTCTCGGCCATCGCGACGAGCGGCTTAATGCCCTCCACCGGCTTATCCAACGAGCGTGTCGCGATGAGACCGAGAGCCCAAGGAATCTCGACCGCATATTTCGTCGTTTCCGTCTTGAGGTCTGGGACGCCGAAGAGTGTGAATGAGGCAGGCGCGGGTTCAGTCTCCCACATCGCTTCGATCGCCGCGATTTTCATCTTTTGGTTTTCGCCCGCCGTATAGCCGCTTTCGTCGCCGAGCACGACGACGGAAAGCGCCGAGGCCAGACCAAAGCTCGCCGCGACGACCAGCGAGCGCCGCGCAATATCCTTATGCCGCCCGCGCAGCATGTAATAGGCGCTGATCGACATGACGAAGACGGCGCCCGTCACATAGCCGGAGCTGACTGTATGCACGAATTTGGATTGCGCGACGGGATTGAAGAGGACCTCGGCGAAGGAGGAGAGCTCCATGCGCATGGTTTGCGGATTGAAGCGCGATCCGACCGGATTCTGCATCCAGGCGTTGGCGACGAGGATCCAAAGCGCGGAGAGGTTGCTGCCAAGCGCGACGAGCCATGTCACGGCGAGATGCTGAATCTTGCTCAGGCGATTCCAGCCAAAGAAGAATAGGCCGACGAAGGTCGCTTCCAGAAAGAAGGCCATGAGGCCTTCGATCGCCAGCGGCGCTCCGAAAATATCGCCGACGTAATGCGAATAATAGCTCCAGTTCGTGCCGAACTGGAACTCCAACGTGACGCCCGTGGCGACGCCCATCGCGAAGTTGATTCCAAAAAGCGTTCCCCAGAACTTCGTCGCGTCGCGCCAGACCGTGCGTCCCGTCATCACATAGACGCTCTCCATGATGGCGAGCATCCAGGCAAGGCCGAGGGTCAAAGGAACGAAGAGGAAGTGATAGAGCGCCGTCAGCGCGAATTGCAAACGCGAGAGCGTCACGACGTCCAAATCGGGCATTTCATTCTCCTTTGTAGCCTTGACGTCCCGAGACCGGGGGCTGTTCGGCGAGATAGGCCGCCATTCTCGCCGGCGTGACCACAATCTTGTGAGCGCGGTCGAAGAACAGGAAATAAAGCGCAGCGAGCGCGAGCGCTTTGAACACGAGCGCCACGCCGATATCTCGCGCAAGGGAGGTTCGTCTCATTCAGACTCCCGCTCGGATTGACCGCGATTGAACGCTGTTGGGGGGCAGCGATGGTCGTCGCTCTTCATACGTCCTCATGTCAGTCATAAATGTGATTTGGTCCCGTTCGGCTGCGTTGCTGAGCGCGACATAGGGTCTCACTAAGACTGAAGCGCGTCATGCTCGGACATCGCTCCGCTCCCGGCGCCGAAGGTCGAAGGCGGGCTCGCCAATGGCGCGAAGGAGGCTCTGGAACCGAATGCGAATCAGGGAAGGACTCTTGCCGATTGTTGACGCATGTTCGCGCGCCGCGAGCAGGTCGGCCGCCGGCCGCTCTCGACTCTTTAGACGATTTGCGCTCTTCTGACGATTTGCGCCCTTCACCTTATGCCTGCGTCGACACCGAAGCTCTTGAACTTTACTTCTTCGAAGTGAAGAGTCGGATCATGCGGGATGACGTCGAGATTCAAGTTCTCAGCCGACAACCTTCCAATCGCGGCCAGCGCCATGTAGGAGGCGATCACGCGATCGGATTGCGAGATGAGCAGATTGGTCCGCGCATTGAGCAGAGCCTGGTGAGCGTTCAGCACATCGAGCGTCGTGCGTTGTCCGACCTGCGCTTCCCGGCGCACGCCATCCAACGCCTTCTCCGCCGCTTTCACCGTCGCTTGATCGGACTTTATCTGCGCTTTGGCCGCCTGGAGACGACCGTATGTTGTAACGACATTAGCGCGCACCCTGCCCCTCTGGACGTCCAGCTCGAGCCTCGTCCGCCCCAATTTTTCCTTCTCCTGACGAATTGAAGCGTATTCCTCGCCGCGCTGATAGAGCGGCACTTTGAGGGAAGCGCGCACGTCGGCGGCAAACAGCCGCGCGTCGTGAAAACCAAACCAATCATCTTGCTGCTGCACTTGCGCGTCGAGAGACAGAGTAGGCGCCAAGGCGCTTTCGGCGGCGTGCACGGCGAATTCCGCGGCCTCTATCTGACTCATCGCCGCTCTGACGCTGGGGTGTTCCTGAATGGCGACGTCAATCGCCTCCTCGAGTGAGGCGGGCAGCAGCCTCTCGATTGAGGAGGCCGGCTCCAGGCGCCCGGGATCCACTCCGATGATCTGGTGGTAGTCGGCGATGCTGTTCCTCAGCTGCGCCTGAGCCGCGGAATATTCGGAGCGCCCCTGAGCGAGCGCCGCCTCGGCCTGCGAGACGTCGGTGCTGGTGACCTCGCCAACGCGGAATCGCTGCTGCGTGTGATCGAGCTGCAGCTCGAGATTCGAAATATTGTTCTTTCGCAGCAACAGAATCGCGGTGTCGCGCAGAACGTTCATGTAAGCGGCGGCGCCGCTTTGCAAAGTCATCTGCTCGGAGAGCTCCGCCATAGCGCGCGCGGCGAAGACGCCCGCTTCGGCCTGGCCCACGGCGTTCTTGGTTCGACCGCCGTCGAAGAGCGTTTGTGAGACGTTGAAGCTCCCGCCTCGCGGCAATCCAGTGATTGCCTGCTGTACAGCGAGGCGCTTGCCATTGATGGGACTGACCGGAGCGATGGGCGTGGTCCAGATAAACGGGACGCGCAGATCCGGAATCGGAAACTTCAAATCGGAAGTTTGCGGCCCGACGCTGCCTTGAAGGCCGGCGCTCGGCCGCATGCCGGACCAGGCCTTCGCCACATCCTCGTCCTGCACGCGCACACTGGCGCGGTCCCGATTGAGCTCCGGATTGGTGTCGTAAGCGCGAACGAGGGCGGAATTGATCGTCTCGGCCGCGGCGTTTTGGGATGAAAAGGACCCGCTCGCCGCTGCGGCCAAGATCATCAGGGCGCCCAATGACCTCGTCGAAGATCGCACATCGCTTCGCGGACTCGCGAAGATGCCGGGCCGGAGGCGGTTGATCCTCCGATCCGGCAACAAAGACGCGAGTTTTCGCAGGGCGATGTTCATCCAACCCCAATACCGGCCGTGGCCGTCACTTCGCTGCCGAATGTCCCGGCGGATCGTCTCTGCGACTGTATCAAGATTCGTGGGGCGCCGCCAAGCAACGCCTCGTTACGCATGCTTTCCCCTCAGTCGGACGATGCCGAGCCATTTCATGATGATGCGTTCGTAGAACGGCTCGCACTGTCCTTTGCGCACCTTGCGCAGGAAATAGAATTCATAGGCGACTTTCGCGAGATGCACCCAATAGCCCTTGGATGACCAGTTGACGTTGCGCGGCGGGATTTGCGGCTGCGCAACGAAAGCGATGCCACTGTCGCCGAAGTCCGCAAGGCACACCGCGTTCCAGGTGCCTTCTTGCGTGGGCTCCTTACCGTCAACGAGATCGCGGATGTTATGCGCCACCGCCGTGCACATCGATTCGATCATATAGCCCGTTTTGGGCATGCCGACCGGCACTGGAGTGGGCTCAAAGGGCGGCAACGCGACGCAAACGCCAACGGCGAAGATATTCGGATATTTGGCGTTGCGCTGCTTGCGATCGACGGTGATGAAGCCGCGCGGATTGGTGAGGCCGTCGATCCATTTGCCGTGCTCGTCTTTCAGGGCGTCGACGCCGCGGAACGCCGGCAGAAGCATCGTGAAGTTCGAGGCGAGCTTATGCGTCTTCTTCACCGAGCCGTCATCGTTCAGCTCGGTCGCCTCGACCGAATCGGCGTTGACGCGATCAATCTTGGCGTTGGTCACCCATTTGATGTCGCGGTCGCGCATGATCGATTCGAGCATGCCCTTGGTGTCGCCGACGCCACCAAGGCCGAGATGGCCGATATAGGGCTCCGAGGTCACGAAGGTGATCGGCACGCGGTCGCGGATTTTGCGCTTGCGCAGATCCGAGACGACGGTGAGCGCATATTCATAGGCGGGCCCGAAGCAGGAGGCGCCCTGCACGGCGCCGATGACCATCGGCCCGGGATTTTTGCAGAACTCGGTCCATTCCTCGCCGGTGGGGCCCGCGTGCTCTACTTGGCAGATAGATTTGGTGTTCGCCTTGGGACCAAGCCCTTCAATCTCGTCGAAGGCGAGGTGTGGCCCCGTCGCGACGACCAGATAGTCGTAAGGCAGGGATGTCCCGTCGTTGAGCTCCACGAGGTTTTCGGTCGGCTTCACGCGCTTGGCGCCGACGGAGGTGAAACCGATCTTGCGCCTCCTGAACACCTCCGGGAGACTGACCTTGATATCCGTCGGCTTTCGCCATTTGACGGCGACCCATGGATTTGAAGGAACAAATTGGAAATAGTCGGTTTGCGAGACCACGTTGATCTCGGCCTTTTTTCCCAGCTCGTCCTTGAGCTCGAAGGCGAGCGGCACACCGCCAATGCCCGCCCCCAGCACGACAATCTTAGTCATGACGTTTCTCTCTCCGTGCCGCGCTGGCTTCTTGCTTCGCGGGCGTTTGTTTGAGCCGCAGTGTCGACGTTAGGCGCATGGCCCTGGGATCGAAAGCGACAATGTCGCAATGTCGCTCCTCAAAATGCAGCGCCAGAGGCGACGCCAAATCTCTTCAAGAGAAGAGCGAGCGGACAAAATCGCGTGAAGGCGGCTTGAAATAGATTCACTCCGACGAAAGTCGCCAGCAGCAGCCACCAATCGCCAAAAAAATGGGAGAGTAGGAGGCTTAGCAGGATCATAACGCCGGCGAAGGCCATCACAATTCGGTCAATGCTCATGTTCGGTTTCCTCGGGAGGCAGGGGAAGTAAACGAACAGCGCGCCTTCGCAGCGCCGTTGCGTTTGGGTTTGGCGAGTTTTACCCGCTCGCCGTCGCCGGCGCAGAACAATTCTGCGAGCAGAGCGATGACGCGCGATACGTCGTCGGTGGCGAGCGAGTAATATATGGCCTGCGATTCGCGACGAGTCCTGACGAGCTTGTCCTCCCGCAGCCGCGCGAGGTGCTGGGACAGCGAGGACTGACTTAAGCCCAAGGCGCGTTGCAACTCCGAGACGCCTGCCTCGCCATTGTGAAGCTGACAGAGGATCATCAGCCGATGCCGATTCCCCAGCGCCTTCAGGAACCTCTCCGCCTCAGCGGCTTTAGGAGCGAGCTCAGATAAATTCATGCTTGCTAAATTATATATTACGAATATATGTGTCAAGCGCGCCGCGAAGCAGCCGACCGGAGTGATATCGACCATGCGAATGCGAGTTTTGGCCGGCCTTCTCGCGCTTTTGCCGATCATCTGGGGAAGCGGAGGCTTGGCCCACGAGCTCACGGTTCGCGCAGCGCCGGTCGACGACCTCAAATCGGTGATCGCCACCGTCGAACCCGTTCATGAACAGATTCTGCGCGCGCGCATTGGCGGCACGGTTTCGGCGCTGAAGGTCAAGGAAGGCGATCGCGTCACGGCAGGAGAAGAGGTCGCGCTCGTCACCGATCAGAAGCTATATCTGCAAATTCAGGGGATCGATCAGCGCATTCAGTCTCTGCAGGCGCAACGCGACAAGGCCAAGGCCGATTTCGACCGCGCGCAGGACCTCTTCCAGCACGGCGTGACGACCAAAGTTGTACGCGACCAGACCAGGACGGCCCTCGACGTCGCGGAGAAAAGTCTGGCGGCGATGCGCAGCGACCGCGGAGTCGTAGAACAGCAAACGACCGAAGGGAAGGTTTTGGCCTCGAGCGCGGGGCGCGTGTTGACGGTTCCCGTCTCGGTCGGGCGCGCCGTCATGCCCGGAGAGATCATCGCGACGGTCACCGAGGACAAATATATTCTCCGCCTGCAATTGCCCGAACGCCATGCGAGATTCCTGCGTGCGGGCGATACGGTCCAAATCGGCGGACGCGGCGTCGAGGAGAACGGCCGAGAAGTTAGAACTCCCGGTCGCGTGCTCCTTGTCTACCCCCAGATCCAGGGGGGACGCGTGATCGCCGACGTCGAAGTCAAGGGGCTCGGCGACTATTTCGTCGGCGAGCGCACGCGCGTCTACGTCCCGACAGGCCAGCGCAAGGCGATTTTCCTCCCGCGCGCCGCGGTCTATCGACGCGCCGGCGTGGACTTCGTGCGCCTCCGAGACGGAGCCGAGATCGTCGTGCAGACGGGCGAGGCGCGTGGCAAGGAAATCGAAATTCTCTCCGGACTCAGAGACGGCGACGTGGTGGCGGTCCCATGAAGCTCGGCATTTCCGGAGCCCTGACGCGGACCTTCATCGGCTCGCCGCTCACGCCTCTTCTGCTCATCGCCTCGCTTCTTGTCGGGCTTATCGCGTTGCAGGCGCTGCCGCGCGAGGAGGAGCCGCAGATCTCCGTGCCGCTCGTCGACATCATCGTCTCGACCAATGGATACCGGGCCGAGGACGCGATCGAGCTCGTGACGCGGCCGCTCGAGGATCTGATCAAGAGCATCAATGGCGTCGAGCACGTCTACTCGCAGACCCAGGACGACAATGTCGTCGTCACGGCGCGTTTCTTCGTGGGCACGCCGCAGGACAACGCCGTCCTGCGGGTTCACGACAAGATCAGAGCCAACATTCTTGGACTCCCGAAAGGCATAGGCGAGCCGCTGATCATCGGACGCGGCATCGACGATGTGGCGATCGTCGTCCTGACCCTTTCGGCAAAGCCAGAAAGGGCCGCCAATTGGAACGACAATGGGCTCTATCAAGTCGCCGACGAGCTGCGGCACGAACTGTCGAAGGTCGACAACGTCGGTTTGACCTATATCGTCGGCGGCAGCCCCAATCAGATTCGCGTCGAGCCCGACCCGGAACGATTGTCGGTCTTTGGGATCACGCTGAATCAGCTCGCGGACAAGCTCACCAACGCCAACCGCTCCATGGTGGTCGGCGCCTTTCGTGACAATGACCGCTCGATATCCGTCGTCGCGGGACAGACGCTCCAGGGCGTGCCCGACATCGGCCAATTGCTGCTCACCTCGCGTGACGGCCGCCCGGTCTATGTCAAGGACGTCGCGACGGTGCGCGTCGGGGAAGCGCAGCCGGAGCACTTCGGCTGGACGTTCACCCGCGACACAAAGGGGGCTCTGGACAAGCGTCCCGCCGTCAGCCTCGCGATCGCCAAGCGCAAGGGCGCGAACGCCGTCGTGCTCGCCGAAGAAATCCTCAAACGTCTGGAGCTGACCAAGGGCCGCATCGTGCCCAACGATCTCGACGTCGACGTCACGCGCAATTACGGCGAGACCGCGAGCGAGAAGGCTAATGAGCTGCTTTTCCACTTGGCCCTCGCAACGCTCTCCATCGTCGCGCTGATTGTTTTCCTGGTCGGATGGCGTGAGGGCGTCGTCGTCCTGGTGATCATCCCGACGACGATCCTGCTGACGCTTTTCGCCTCTTATATGATGGGCTACACGATCAACCGTGTCAGTCTTTTCGCGCTCATCTTCTCGATCGGCATTCTCGTCGACGACGCCATCGTCGTCGTCGAGAATATCGTGCGGCACTGGGAGATGCGTGGAGATCGCGGCTTGGTCGAAACGGCGGTCGAAGCCGTAGCGGAGGTCGGCAATCCAACGATCGTTGCGACGCTCACGATCGTCGCGGCGCTCTTGCCGATGCTCTTCGTCTCCGGGCTGATGGGGCCCTATATGAGCCCCATACCGGCGAATGCCTCACTCGCGATGGTCTTCTCCTTCTTCGTCGCCATGACCATCACGCCATGGCTTTTGATGCTGATCGCCCGAAGCCGCTTCGAGAAATTGGAGGCTCATGAGCACCTCGAGCCCGATCCCGGCGTGATGGGGCGTTTCTATAAAGGAATCGCCGCCCGTCTGTTGAAGGGACGAGAAAACTCGAAGCGTTTCCTTCTTATTGTCGGGCTCGCGACCCTCGCAGCGCTCGGGCTTTTCGCCACCAAGAGCGTTCGTGTGAAGCTTCTGCCTTTCGACAACAAGTCGGAAATCGCGGTCGTCGTCGATTTGCCGCGCGGCGCTTCGCTCGAAGCGACGGACCGCTTGCTCACGGCAGCAGCCGAAAGGCTCAAGGACTTGCCGGAGCTCACTTCGATCCAGTCTTATGCCGGCACGGCGGCGCCCTTCAATTTCAATGGGCTCGTGCGCCACTATTATCTCCGCGCCGCTCCGAACATGGGCGATCTAGCGGTGAACCTGCTGCCCAAGGATGAGAGAAAACGCGCGAGCCACGCGATCGCGCTCGATATCCGCAAGCGCCTCGAGGGGTTGGAAAGGCCGGCGCACACCTCGATCAAGGTGGTCGAGGTCCCGCCCGGACCGCCGGTGCTCTCAACTCTGCTCGCCGAGATCTACGGACCCACGGCGGAGGCGCGCCGCGAGATCGCGACCAAAGTGCGCAACGCTTTCGAGGCGGTCGATTTCGTCGTCGACGTGGACGACAGTTTTGGCGTGCGTCAGGAGCGGCTTCGCTATTCGATTGATCAACAGTCTTTGGAATTTCATGGGGTCGAGCAGCAGGCGGTCTACGATACGATCGCCGCGCTCATCGGGGGCGTGAAGATCGGCTTTTCCCAGCGCGGCGGTGGGGCGAAGCCCATCGATATCACGCTGGCGCTGCCGCGCTCCGCGATGGCCGAAAACGAGCGCATCCTCTCGACGCCTTTACCGGCCGGCGGCACCGTTCGTCAGGGCGCGAATGTGGAGCTGGGCGACGTCGTCAAGGTGACGCGGGAGCTCAGCTCCTATCCTATCTTTCGTCGCGACGGACGGTTTGCGGAGATGATCACGGGCGAGCTCGCCGGACGGTTCGAGGCGCCGATCTACGGCATGTTCGCCGTCGAGGACCAGATCAAGGCGATGGACTGGGGCAAGGATGGCCCGCCGACGATCAAATATCACGGCCAGCCGCAAGACGACTCGAAGCCCACGCTGCTCTGGGACGGAGAGTGGGAGGTGACCTATGTGACCTTCCGCGACATGGGCGCGGCCTTCATGGTGGCGCTGCTCGGCATTTATCTGCTGGTCGTCGCGCAATTCGGCTCCTTCAAGCTTCCGCTGGTCATTCTGGCGCCGGTGCCGCTGACACTGGTCGGCATCATGCTGGGTCATTGGTTCTTCAGCGCCGCCTTCACCGCCACCTCGATGATCGGTTTCATCGCACTTGCGGGCATCGTCGTGCGCAATTCCATTCTACTCGTCGACTTCATCCGGCATTTGCGAGAGAGGGGAATGCCCCTGCGTGCGGCGTTAATCGAAGCCGGCGCAGTGCGCTTCAAGCCGATCTTCCTCACGGCGGCCGCCGCGATCATCGGCGCCGCCTTCATCCTCACCGATCCCATTTTCCAGGGATTGGCGATTTCTCTCGTCTTCGGTCTCGCATCGTCCACGGCGCTGACGCTGCTGGTGATCCCAGCGATCTATGTCGTGCTGCGCGACGATGAACTACCCCCGCCCAAAAAGGAGGACAAGCCATGGATCGGGTTCAAGATTGGCCAGAGCTGACGAAAGCGCTCAGCGCCGATTTGCGGGAGCTGCGCATGGGCGCGCCCGAGGTGATGAAAGCCTTCGGCTCGCTCGCCGTGACCGCGAGCGCGACGAAGGCGCTCGATGCGAAGACAAAGGAGCTGATCGCGATCGCGGTCGCTGTCGCGGCGCGCTGCGACGATTGCATCGCGTTCCATGTCAAAGCGGCCGTGGATCGAGGCGCGACCCGCGATGAAATCTTAGAGACGCTCGGAATGGCGATCTATATGGGCGCAGGCCCTTCCGCGATGTACGCGAGCCACGCGCTCGCAGCCTATTCGCAGTTTTCCGCAGCCAAAGCGGCGGCCTGACGCCTCAAGAAGGAGGAGATAATGTTTGGAGGACTACTCTCGAAGCTGCAGGGGGGCGGCGATCTGCCGACGATCGAGCACGGGGCCTTTACGCAAGCGGTCGCGCAAAAGTCAGCGGCGATCGTCGACGTGCGTGAGCCGCATGAATACGCCGCAGGTCACGTGCCGGGCGCTGTTAACATGCCGCTGTCCAGGTTTTCGCCCGCCACTTTGCCGAAGAGCAAGCCGGTCGTTCTGATCTGTCAGGCGGGAGGACGCTCGGCGAAGGCGCTGCGGCAGGCGCTGGACGCCGGCCGCCGCGACATCTGCCACTATGCGCTCGGCACCGGCGGCTGGAAGAACGGCGGCGGAGCGATCGAGCAGTGAGCGGGCGGTGTGGAGGCGGTTGGACTTCTGCGTCCGCCGTCTCTCCAGGCGCTTGCCGTTCGCGCGAGCAAATAGAGGGCGACGCCGAAGACGATTATTGAAAAGAGAACCGCGCGGCGGCCCGTCTCATTGGCGCGCCGCCGTGCGGCGCGGGTGCGCGGAGGGGCGATTTTGCGCGGAATTCCCCGTTTTCCCTGATACGAGGGATTTTGACGACGGAGACGAATTCCCAGCAGACTGCGCGCGCAGCCAGCGTTATTTATTGATTTTGAGATAGGTTTGCGTCGCCCTTGGGCGCCGCATCGTTGAGTTAGGCGTTGACAGAAGCTGGCGGTGCGAGCATCGCCTTCCCAAAAGTCCCGAGCGTCAAGTCCCTTTTAGCAAAGCATCAAGGTCGAGCGTCGAGCGCTCTCCAATGTCGTTCTCATGCCGATCGAGGAAATCCCCGGCTGCGCGGCGTCCCTCGTCACGCAACAGGCGCAGGAACCCCCATTCGGCGAGGAGCTTCGAGGAAGCGCTGAGGGCGGTCATCATCTCGCTCGAGATGCGATGGATTCGCATCGCCGCCCATTGCGCGCCTTCCCGGTCGACTGGATTCGCGGCCTGACGCAGCAGCGCGATCATGCGAAGCTCCTTGAGCAGGACTGCATTGAACGACACCTCATTGAGGCGGTTGGCGATCTCTGTCGCCGAGCGCGGTTGCTCCGTGCGCTCGATCGGGTTGATCTGAACGAGAACCGTGTCCCGCGAGACACATTCGCGCACGAGCGGGGTGATCGTCGGATTGCCGGAATAACCACCGTCCCAATAGAGTTCTCCGTCGATCTCGATCGCTCGGAACATCGTCGGCAGGCACGCCGAGGCCAGAAGCGTGTCGGGCGTAACTTCGGCGTTGCGAAAGATGCGCGCGCGGCCGGTGGAAACGCTCGTCGCGGTGACGAAAATCTTGATCGGCGCGCGAGCCAGTCGCTCGAAGTCGATGACTTCCGCAAGAATGCCCCGCAGCGGATTGACGTCGATCGGATGGAGATCGTAGGGCGAGAGAAGTCGCGATACCAGGTCCGTCGCGATGAAAAGAGGGGAGTTGTCAAGCGTCCATCGGCCGAGCAAGACGTCCATGGGACCGCGCTGCAAGGGGCTATAACGCGCGGATTCGGAAACGCGGCGCCAAAAAAGCTCGAGAGCTTGACGCGCGCCTTGCGGGCCTGCGGAGACGTAACCGCTGATGAAGGCCGCCGCGTTCATCGCTCCCGCGGACGTGCCGGAGACGCCCTCAATCTTCAGCCATTCCTCTTCGAGAAGACGGTCCAGGACGCCCCAGGTGAAGGCCCCATGCGCCCCACCGCCCTGCAAGGCGAGATCTATCAGGGTCGTTTCGCGCGCCATCTCGTTTATTTCCGCCTTCGCCATTGGATGGACGTTGCAAGCTTAGCGCCGCCAGTCCCTTGGCAATCCGACAAATCATATAATCTCGTCTGACGTCTTGGATAGCGATATCAATTAGCAGACCTCTTTGCACCAGGAGGCGGAGTATGACCAAGGTCGAATTCTGGTATGGGTTCGCGAGCACCTATTCCTACTCGGCCGCCATGCGAGTCGAGGCTCTGGCCGCGGCTCGTGGTGTCAAGGTGAGATGGCGCCCGTTCCTGCTGGGACCGCTCTTCGCCGCCCAAGGCTGGCGAGATTCGCCGTTCAATCTCTTTCCCGCAAAAGGGCTCTATATGTGGCGCGACATGGAGCGCATTTGCGATTCGCTCGGTCTGCCCTTCCTTCGCCCCGATCCATTCCCACAGCCTAGCCTGCTGGCCGCGCGCGTTGCGCTAGTGCTCGGCGAGTGCGAGCGACCCGCGTTTTCACGCAGCGTCTACAACGCCGAATTCGGCGAGGGCCGGTCGATCGGCGAAGTCTCAACGCTCGCGCCGCTTACCGAAGCGCTGGGACGCGACGCAGCCGATGTGTTTGAGCGCGCGCAGAGCGCGGACAATAAGGAGCGCCTCAAGCTCGAATGCGCGCGCCGCCGAGATCGGCCTGCCCGGCGCCCCCTGCCTCGTCACCTCCGACGGAGAGGTTTTTTGGGGAAATGACAGATTGGAGCAGGGGCTGGCGTTTGCGACTCGTGAGCGGCGCTGAGCCCCTTCAAGCTTGCGACGCAGGGTCGCCTCGCTCCGCCCGGGGAAGAGCAGGGGAGACGGCGAAAGCGGATTCGTCTTTCAGCTCGACGCCCGACGTCTTTCTTCGTTGCGCCTCTGAAGCGAGATAGGTCAGCCTTGCGGCGGCTTCGGCGTAGGACATGCCTTCTCGGCGAATGTTCGACAAACAGTTTCGTTCGGCGTCGGTGCGCCCGACGTGCGGCGCGAAGGTGAGGTAGAGGCCGAGACTGTCCGGAGCGGAGAGGCCCGGACGTTCTCCGATCAGGACGGCGACGAGCCTCGCGCCCAAGAGTTCTCCGACTTCGTCGCCGATGGCGACGCGGCCCTGCGACACGATGACGACGGGGCCGATCCGCCACTTTTCGGCGTCAAGGGCTGGGAGCGCGGCGTCGAGCAACGGGCCGGCGTGCGCGGCGACCGCACGCGCGGATAGGCCGTCCGCGATCACGAAGACGAGATCACAATCGCCGGCAAAAGGCAGGAGACGCGTGCGCGCCGACTCGGTGAGCCGGCGCCCGAGATCCGGTCGCATGAGATAGACGCGTCGATTCTGCGCGCAACTGTCGAGCTGCAGGACGCGCAAGCCGCGTGCGGCGAGCCCCTCGGCGAGCGCCTCGGCGTCGAGACGATCCTCAACGGCGTCGCGCGCCTCTGCGTGGGCGAGCTGGAAGGCGAGATTGGCCTTGGTCGCCACCGCCGCGCCGGCGCTCGGCAGGAAGACGCGCGCCGGCGTTGACGCTCTCAACACCGTCAGGCGAGCGCTCACAGTCGGGAGCTTCTCGGTCATGGGTCACGCCCTCGTCAGCAGGCGTTGGAAGCTCATCGGCAGGTTGTCCGCCTCAGCCTCTCGACCGGAAAAATTCATTCGCGTCAGCCATTCCGCAAATTCCGGCGCCGGGGCCAGCTTCAGCATGCGGCGCACCGCCGCGACGTCGTGATACGACGTGCTCTGATAATTGAGCATAACGTCGTCAGCGCCCGGAACGCCCATGACATAATTGACCCCAGCCACGGCTAGGAGAGTCAAAAGGTCGTCGATGTCGTTCTGGTCGGCTTCTGCGTGATTGGTGTAGCAGGCGTCGCAACCCATCGGAAGGCCGAGCAGCTTCCCACAGAAATGATCTTCCAGCCCGGCGCGGATGATCTGCTTTCCGTCGAAAAGATATTCCGGCCCGATGAATCCGACGACCGTGTTGACGAGCAGGGGCTCGAAGGCGCGCGCGACGGCATAGGCGCGCGCCTCGAGAGTCTGCTGATCGCAGCCGTGATGGGCGTCCGCCGAGAGCGCGCTTCCCTGCCCAGTCTCGAAATACATCACATTATTTCCGACGGTTCCGCGCTTGAGGGCGCGCGCCGCTTCATTGGCCTCGCGCAAGAGATTAAGGTCGACGCCAAAACTGCGATTGGCCGCCTGCGTTCCCGCAATGGACTGAAATACGAGATCCACCGGAGCGCCGCCGTTGACGAGGTCCAGCGTCGTCGTGACGTGAGCGAGCACGCAAGACTGCGTCGGAACGTCCAATGTTTCGCGCAACTCGTCGATGAGCGACAGCAACTCCTGGCAGCGATGCGGACTGTCGGAAGCGGGATTGACGCCGATGACCGCGTCACCATTGCCGAGCAGCAGGCCATCGATGATGCTGGCGAGCACGCCCTTGGGGTCGTCGGTCGGGTGATTGGGCTGGATGCGTGAAGAGAGTCTTCCCGCCAATCCGAGCGTGTCTCGAAAGCGCGTGACGACGCGGATCTTCGCAGCTATTGCGATCAGGTCTTGGTTGCGCGCGACCTTCGTCACCGCAGCCGCCATCTCCGGCGTTACGCCCTTCGCTAGATTCGCCAGAGCGTCGCTCGTCGCCGAGTCGGAAAGCAACCAGTCGCGAAACTCTCCCACCGTGAAGCTGGAGATAAGCGCAAATACATTCGGATCATGCGTATCGAGGATGAGCCGTGTCACCTCATCGTCTTCGTAAGAGATCAGCGGCTCTTCGAGGAAGCGCGTCAGGGGCAGGTCGGCGAGCGCCATTTGCGCGGCGATTCGCTCGACCGCGGACTCCGCGGCGACGCCAGCAAGGCAGTCGCCCGAGCGCAGCGGGCTCGCTTTCGCCATGAGCGATTTCAGGTCGTCGAAGCGGTAGCGGGTTCCCCGAACGTCGATCGAATACATCGCGAGGCGCCGTCACAAAGGTGTGCTTCAAGCTAGCGCCTGTCCGCGAGCTTGTCACCTGCATCAGACCCAATTAAATCTTCTCACGCTACCGATCGAGGCAATCCGGGATGGCCGCCGACGCAACCGATCCTAAATCAGCGATCCGCGCCCTGCCGATCTGGAGCGGCCCGGTCGAGATCGAGCCTTTGCAAGGCGGCATAACCAACAAGAATTTTCTCGTATCGGACCGGAGCCGCCGCGTCGTCGTGCGCTACGGCGGCGACATTCCCGCGCACGGCGTTATGCGCTTCAACGAAGCGGCGGCGGCCAAGGCGGCGGCCGCGGCGGGGATTTCGCCCAAGTTGCTTTACGCTGCGCCGCCTTTCCTCGCCATGGACTTCATCGAAGGGCAGACCTATGGCGCCGAGGACGTGCGGGCGAATCTCCAGCGTTGCGTCGCCCTGACGAAGCGCGCGCATCGGGATATCCCCGTGCATTTGCGCGGCCCGACGCTCTGCTTCAACGTCTTTTACGTCATCCGCGATTATGCGCACACTTTGCTCGATGGGAAGAGCCGCGCGGTTCCCTTGCTGCCGCAATTTTTGGAGCGCGCGCAGAGACTCGAGCGCGCCGTCGGGTCCATCGATCTCATCTTCGGTCACAACGACCTGCTCGCAGCGAACTTCATCGATGACGGCGCGCGTCTATGGCTCATCGATTGGGATTACGCCGGCTGGGGAACTCCGCTTTTCGACCTTGGCGGCTTGTCGTCCAACAATAGCTTCACGGCTCGCGAAAACGAGCTGATGCTCTCGGAGTATTTCGGGGTGCCGGCAAACGACGCGTTGAGACGTAAGTTACAGGCGATGCTCGCCGCCTCGCTTCTTCGCGAGTCGATGTGGAGCATGGTTTCCGAGCTCACATCGGCGATCGATTTCGACTACGTCTCCTATACAGAGGAGAATTTGCGACGCTTCGAAGCCGCCTTCGTCGCATTCGAGGAGATGGAAAAGACATGATCGAGCTGCCGAAAAGCGCCCAAGTCATCGTCGTCGGCGGCGGGATCGTCGGTTGCTCTGTCGCTTATCATTTGGCCAAGCTCGGCGTGGAAACGCTGCTGATCGAGCGGCATCAGCTTACGTCCGGCTCGACATGGCATGCCGCCGGGCTCGTCGGCCAACTGCGGACCAACGCCAATATCACGCGTCTGCTCGGCTATTCGGTCGAGCTTTACGAGAAGCTCGAGACTGAGACAGGCTACGCCACAGGCTGGAAGCGCAACGGCGGCCTTCGTCTCGCCTGTAACGCCGACCGCTGGATCGAGGTGAAGCGCCAGGCCACGACCGCGCGTAGCTTCGGGCTGGAGATGCATTTGCTCTCTGCAAAGGAGGCGAAGGCGCTTTGGCCGTTGATGAATGTGGATGACGTCGTCGGCGCCGCATTCTTACCCACGGACGGGCAAGCCAATCCTTCCGACATCACCCAGGCCCTCGCCAAGGGCGCGCGCCTTGCGGGGGCGAAGCTTGTCGAGGGCGTTGCGACGACGGAAATCCTCATCGAGAACGGGCGGGTGCGGGGGCTGCTGACCAATCACGGACGCATCGATTGCGAAAAGGCGGTTCTGTGCTGCGGGCAATGGACGGCGCGCCTGGCCGCGCGAGCCGGCGTTTGCGTCCCGCTCGCGCCCGTGCGTCATCAATATATCGTCACGGAGCGCGTGGATGGCGTCACCGCCGATCTGCCGACGTTGCGGGATCCCGATCGCCTGACCTACTACAAGGAGGAAGTCGGCGGCCTCGTCATGGGCGGATATGAGCCCAACCCTATTCCCTGGAGCGACGCGCATGTTCCGGAAGACTTTGCGTTTCGCCTGCTGGAGGATGACTGGGATCACTTCGAGCCGATCATGGCCCTCGCGCTCGGCCGCGTCCCGGCGCTCGCGTCGGCCGGCGTGAAGCAAATGATCAACGGGCTGGAGAGCTTCACGCCCGACGGCGCCTGGATGATTGGCGAGACGCCGGAGCTGCGCAATCTCTTCGTCGGCGCGGGCTTCAACGCCTTTGGCATCGCTTCGGCCGGCGGCGCGGGCATGGCGCTTGCCGAATGGGTTGCGGCCGGGGAGCCGCCCTTCGATCTCTGGGCGGTGGACATCCGTCGTTTCGGCCCCAACCATCAGGACCCGGCTTGGGTGCGCGCGCGCACGCTGGAGGCTTACGCAAGGCATTACTCCATCGCTTGGCCCGCGGAAGAATTCCGCTCGGGGCGCCCCCTGCGCCGCTCGCCGCTTTATGACCGGCTAAAGGAGCGCGGCGCCTGTTTTGGCGAGAAGCTGGGCTTCGAGCGGCCGAACTGGTTCGCCGATCGCTCTCTCGGCGAGGAGCCAGAGGACCGCTATTCCTTCACGAAGTCCGGCT
>Ga0335078_10006293_pt1 | contig 17575 bp, 12 predicted proteins | sample Lox_Sample_32_FD_206711 | JGI IMG/M metagenome (GOLD analysis project Ga0335078, IMG submission 206711) | Soil microbial communities from Loxahatchee National Wildlife Refuge, Florida, United States - Lox_Sample_3.2 | ecosystem: Environmental > Terrestrial > Soil > Wetlands | place: USA... | reverse complement strand
CAGGCCGTTGTCGAGCATGTCACGCGTGGGCCCGCCGCCGTGATCGCCGACGCCATAGAGGTGCATCATCTCGGGCTGGATGCCGGTGTTTTGGGCGTACATGGAGGGCGCCCAGAACGAGAGGTTTTGGGCCATGTGCTCGCCTTCGATACCACCCGCGTAATCCTGCGGAAAGTACGCGAGCACGCGGCTGCCGTCGGGCGATTCCCACCAAAACAGGCGATACGGGAACTTTGTCGTATCGGAAGCCCACAGCAGTTTCTGCGTGACGAAATAATCGATGCCCGAGCGCTTGTAGATTTGCGGGAGCTGCCAGCTATAGCCAAACGAATCGGGGTTCCAGCCGATTTTCACATCCACGCCGAACTTCTGCTGGAAGTAACGCTTGCCTTGCAGGAGCTGGCGCACCAGCGATTCGCCGGCGGGCATGTTGAGGTCGGGTTCCACCCACATGCCGCCCACCAGCTCCCAGCGGCCCTCCTTCACGCGCTGCTGAATTTCGCGGAACAGGTCGGGGTATTTTTCTTCCATCCACTGGAAGGTCTGCGCGGAGCCCATGGAGAAGGTGAAATCGGGATATTCGCGCATCAGGTCGAGCGCGCTGCGGAATGTGTTGCGCACCACTTCGACGGTTTCGGTCCACGGCCAGAGCCATGCCATGTCGATGTGCGAGTTGCCGGTGGCGACGATGGTGAACTGTTGCAGCCACGGCCGCAGCGGCTCCAGCTTCTTCCGCGCCGCGCGGAGCGAATCGTCGAACGCCGTTTGGTCGCCATGATCGAGCGCGGCCACATCGACGGCTTTCACGGCGCCATCCAGCGTTGCTTGCCGCTCGGCACGCCCGTCTTCATAGGCGTTCGCCACTGGCCACGCGGAGAGAATTTCCATGCGCAGCAAGCCCGGATCGGGGCGGGCAGGAGGCGGCTCGATAATGAGGCGGGCCCGCCGTAACGTCACTTCGGCATCATCGTCATCGACGCGGATTGCGATCAGGAACTTCTGTCCCGGGGCCGCGGATTCGGAGATTGGAATTGGCCGCAGCATGTCCGCATCCACTCGCCCGACAACGTTGGAATTCGAGAAGACCGTCAGCATTAGCTGGCTCCAGCTATCGAACCCGAGGTCGAGCTTCAGACACGAGCCTGTCACGTCATAACCATTGACCGCCGCAGGCAACTCTATGAGGCGCCGCAGCACGATGGGGCCTTTCCAGCGATCGCCGACCCGGACGACTGGCCAGCTGGAATCGTCCAGCGCGACCGATTCCGGATGAGGAACATCGGCGTGGGAGCGCCACTGGTCAAGGGGAATCGATTCGGTAGCCTCCAGCCTGTCAAGCACGGGTTTCCACGACGCGGGCACGGCGTCGGCTGCCCTTGCGTACTCCGCAACAAAGGCTGGCGCGGCGAGCAGAATTGTAGCAATGACGAATGGCGAACGCATGGGATGACGCTCTCCAGCATACTCCCGGAGCGCCCGCGCCGCCCGGGCGTCCGGTCTGGTGCTCTTTAATCCCGTCTTAGTCTTCTCTTTATGCCTTCTTTATGGAAGTTGCCTTACCTTTGTAACCAGTGGCCAGCATCCAGGAGGACGCGCCAGTTCGGTTGCGCTGCGGCGCGCAACTCGATCACTACCGGCTGGATAGCGTGGCGGCGCGCAGCGGAATGGCATCCATCTTCCGCGGCACCGACCTGCGTACCGGTACGGCGGTCGCTATCAAGGTGCCTCACCCCGATGTCGAGGATGACCCGCTCCTGGTGCATCGTTTCCGTCAGGAGGAGGAGATCGGGCGCGATCTTGATCACCCGTCCGTGATGAAGGTTTTCGGCGGCGAACGGCGCAGCCGCACTTACATGGTGATGGAATGGGTGGAAGGCCGGCTCTTGCGCGATATTCTTCGCGGACCGGACCGAATACCGGTTGAGCGCGCTCTGCGCATCGCCCTCGGCATCTGCGAGGCCCTCGAATATATCCATAGCCGGGGCGTCATTCATCGCGACCTCAAACCCGAGAACGTAATGGTCGATGCCCAGGACCGAATCAAGCTGATCGACTTCGGGATCGCCGGCCGCACGGCGTCGAAGTACACACTGAGGCGAATGTCGGACATCATCGGCACGCCGGACTATATTTCCCCCGAACAGGTGGAGGGCAAACGCGGCGACACGCGGAGCGATCTGTATGCGCTCGGCGTGATTCTTTATGAAATGCTCACGGGGGCGACGCCCTTCCAGGGGCCTAACGCTTTTGCAGTGATGAACGACCGGCTGCGGAATAATCCGATTCCGCCGCGGGAGCTGGAGCCGTCAATCGCGCCTCAGTTGCAGGAAATCGTTTACAGAGCCATGGAACGCGACCCGCGTCATCGCTATGCGAGTGCACACGACTTCGCACATGACCTGAGCGACCCGCGAGGAGTGGAGCCGGCGAATCGCAGCGAACTCCGCGAATGGCGCTGGCGGCGGCAGCCGCTTTCGAGACGCATACTGACGTACGCCGTGCTTGCGCTCATTCCCGTTGTAGTTTTTTCGCTCCTCATCTACGTCGCGCGCCACGCGTAGCGCCCAGGCGACGCCGGCGTCAACCGAGTTTGCTTAACGCAAACGCGCAGGCGCCCACGGCAACCGCTTCGCTTGTCCCCAGACGGGACATCCCAACGGCGGTGCGCGGCAGAGGGTCCTGCATGATGACCCGCGGTGTGCCGGGCACCGGAATCTCGCGCACGGCGCCGCGCAAAAACGCCGCACGGTCGGTCGCGTCCTCGATATTGAAGGCCCGGACGCCCAGCCGTGGACAACCGTCGCCAAAGGTGTCGTTCAGGGCATTCACCAGCGCCGGCAGGAAGAGCGGGTGCGCGCCCGAGACCCCGCCGCCGATCACCGCCAGCCCGTCGACTAGTGTCAGCGCCTGGGCCATCGCATCGCCAGCCACTTCGCCAAGACAGCGGAAGGCCTCTACAGCCGCCTGCCGGTCCCCCTCCAAGCGGGCCATTCCAATCTCAAAGATCACGCGCGGCTCAGGCGCGTCGTCGAACGCAATCCCTGCCTCGCGCGCGTACACGCGCCGGACTGCGCGGATGGACGCGCCCTCTTCCGCATTGACCGACGCATCCAGCTTGTTCCGGAGGAGCCACGCTTCGCCGCCGCCGGAGTTGTCGCCAATGAACAACTCCCCGTTGCGCACAATCCCGCCACCCAACCCGGTGCCGATCGTGATGCCGAACAGATTGTGGTAGCGCTTGGGACTCCCTGCCGCTTCCAGAAGGCCGTTCACGTATGGCAGAAAACCCGCGATCGCCTCGCCATACACGAACAGGTCGCCGTCGTTGTTGATGAACACCGGGACTCCGAATTTGTCTTCCAGCATCGGCCCCAGGGGAACGCCGCCGCGAAATCCAGGCATATTCAGGAGATCCCCAATAATGCCCAGCGGATAATCGGTGGGCCCGGGAAACGCGAAACTGATGGCCACCGGCGGCTCCGGCAGCTCGCGCTTAAGCGACTCGAAGCCACCGAAAATGTTGCCAAGGCACCGTTCCAGATTGTCGGCTTCCGAAGGAGTGCTGATTGGGCCAACCAGCAGTTCTCCACCACGAATGGCCGAGAACTTGAGGTTCGTGCCTCCGGCGTCGAGCGTCATGACGATGCGCCGGTCGCTTTGGAATGACGTGTTCATGAAGGGATATCAAACCGAGTTTACAGCAGGCCGAGTAAAAGGACGACCGGAGGACGGCTGCTAAGATTGACTCGCGTGATCGTGAGTCTGCAGGAAGCGGGCAAAGAGTGCATCGCTGACGGCGCGCGTGTCCACGCGCTTCGCGATGTCTCCTTCGAGGCCGGCGCGGGTGAGTTGATCGCTATTGTCGGCCGCAGCGGCTGTGGAAAATCGACTCTGCTCCATCTGGCGGGCGCCATGGATTTCCCAACGTCGGGTACGGTGGCCATCGAAGGTCAGGTCACCTCCGAGCTGAGCGACAACGCGCTCACGCGGCTTCGGCGGGAAAAGGTCGGTTTCATTTTCCAATCGTTTCAGCTCCTGAACACGCTTTCCGTAGTCGAAAATGTCGAGCTGCCATTGATGCTGGCGGGAATGATGGCGGTTCGCGGACATGCGCTTGAACGCCTTCGCTGGGTCGAAATGGAATCGTACGCGGCGCGGATGCCGTGGCAGCTCTCCGGCGGGGAGCAGCAGCGTGTGGCAATAGCCCGGGCCCTCATTGCTTCTCCCCGCCTGATCCTCGCGGATGAACCCACGGGCAATCTGGACACCGCCACGGGCGACGTGATCCTTTCCTTGCTGCGCCGAATCGCTGACGAGCGTGGCGCAACAGTTCTGATGGCCACCCATAATCAGGATGCGGCGGCGATCGCCGACCGAATGGTCTGTCTGCGCGACGGCGCGATTGTGGAGATACGCGATGGTCGCCGCTAGCCACCTCCTCTATCGGCTGATCCTGCGCCCTCTCAGGGTTGAGCCGTTGCGCACCGGAGTTGTCACTTTGTCCATCGCACTGGGCGTGTCCGCGGTTCTCGCTATCGAACTGGCCGGCGACGCGGCGGCGGGATCCTTCCACTCTTCGGTGGAGACATTGGCGGGCAACGCAGATTTTGAAGTGACAGAGGCCGGGGGGATTTCGCCGGAGGTACTGACAAAGCTCGCTATGTTGTCTTACCCACTCCGCCTGCACCCCCGAATTGAAGACTACGCGGTGATCGTAGCCACCAACCGCGTCGTGCCTTTCATCGGCATTGACATGCTGTCCGAAGCGCAGAGCGATGGAATCCGCGCAGGCGATGAAACCGGCTTCAAGGCAGGCGACCGCATTCGCCTGCAACTCGGCGATCGCGCCTACGATCTGCCGGTTCGCGGTGTCATCCCGCATGCCGGCGACGCCATCGTGACCGACCTGGCGCCGGCCACCCGGCTGCTAAACCGCGACGGCAAGCTGGACCGCATTCTCATCCAGACACCGTCGGGCCGCTCCCTCGATAACTGGGAGCGTCTGCTGCGCGAGGCCTTGCCTCCGGGCATCTCTGTTGCCCGGGCCGGAGCGCAGAGTTCGCAAAACCGTGAAATGCTGGCGGCTTTTCGCTGGAACCTGCGCATTCTCAGCTATATTGCTCTGGTTGTCGGCGCGTTTCTCATCTACAACACCGTTTCGGTCTCGGTGGTGCGCCGCCGAACCGAGATCGCGGTAGTGCGCGCGGTCGGCGCAACGCGTACGCAGGTCTTGCTGGCCTTTTTGGCGGAAGCTGCGCTGCTCGGCGTTTTCGGCGCCGCGATGGGACTCGTGGGGGGCAGGCTTCTGGCCGAAGCCGCGGTCAGGCTGGTGGGCGCCACGGTGCAATCGCTCTATGTCACCAGCCAGCCGGCGCCGGTTCACGCCACGCCGCCGATTTACGGCTTGGCTCTGTTGCTCGGCGCTCTGGCGGCCGTTTTGTCAGCGCTCGCCCCGGCCCGGGAAGCTTCGCGGGTTTCTACTGTGGAAGGTCTGGCCACCGGGCAGCGCGAGCACCAGTTCAGCGCGCGGCGATCTCACCAGCTTATCCTCGCCATCGGGTGCGGCATTCTCGCTTACGCCGCCTCTCTCGGCGGACCCATCGATGGTAAGCCTCTGTGGGGTTACGTTTCGGCGGCATCGCTGCTGGCAGCTTCTGCTTTGGCCATGCCCGCGATGGTCAGCGTGGCAGCCAGAGGGGCCGCCCTGCTGGCCCTTCATTTTGGTGTGACCGAAGCGCTTCTTGCGGCTCGAAGTGTCGCCGCCTCACTGCGCCGGACTTCCGTGCTGACGGCCGCGCTGAGCACGGCTGTCGCCATGATGGTTGCAGTCGGCATCATGGTAGGGAGTTTTCGCGAAACCGTATCTCTCTGGCTGCAGGATCGTCTCCGCGCGGATCTCTATCTGCGCGATGCCGTGCCGGCCGGAGCAGACCGTCACCCCACCATGCCTGAGGAACTAGCGGATCGCGTTGCACGTTTGCCGGAGGTTGCCGCCATCGATCGCTATCGGGCGTACCAGATCACCTACCATGGCATGCCCGCGACGCTGGGTGCGGGCGACATGAGGATCGATGCCCGTTACGGCCAGCATCCATTCCTCTCGGGGGCCCCGCCAGCACGAGTCTTTGCTCAGCTCCGTGAGGGCGACAACGTCATCATTAGCGAGCCTTTTGCCAACAAACACGATCTGCGGGCAGGCGACGTGATCCAGATTCCCCTGGGCGAGCGCGATGTTCCACTCCATGTCGTCGATGTCTATTACGACTATTCAAGCGAGCGCGGCCTGATCATCATGGACCGCGCCCGCCTTCTTCGCTACCTGCCGGACCCCGCACCATCGAATGTTGCCGTTTATCTGAAGCCCACCGTCTCGCTCGACGATGGACGCCGCGCGGTTGAATCGGCATTGGCGGGACATCGGATCCTTGTGCTCCCCAACCGCAGCCTGCGTACCGAGGCCATGCGGATTTTCGACCGCACCTTCGCTATTACGTGGGGACTTGAGGCTGTGGCCGTGTTCGTCGCGGTTATGGGGGTAGCAGGCGCTCTGATTGCGCTGGTTATCGACCGCCGCCGGGAGCTTGGCCTGCTCCGTTTTCTCGGAGGGGCCAAGTTGCAAGTGCGGCGGCTTATTCTCTTCGAGGCGGGCCTGCTCGGACTTTTCTCCATCGCGGCGGGAATTGGCGTCGGCGTCCTGCTCTCGCGGCTGTTGATCTTCGTCGTGGACAAACAGTCCTTCGGATGGACCATCCAGTTTCACTGGCCCGTGGCAGTTCTTCTTACGGGACTGGCTATCGTGTATACCGCGACGGTGCTCGCCGGCCTTTATCCTGCGCGCATGGCCACGCGCCTGAACCCGATCGAAGTGATTCATGAAGAGTAGCCACGTTGCACTTGTAACGCTCATCGCAGCGCTGGCCCGCGCCAGCACGGTGCAATATGAAATGGCCTTGCCAGGCTACCGTTATCAATTTCCGCGCGACCACTTCAATCATCCGGCTTACCGCACGGAATGGTGGTATTACACGGGAAACCTGCGCACGGCGGATGGCCGCCGATTCGGTTTTGAGCTGACTTTCTTCCGCCAGGGCACGGGCGTCCGCCCCGCGAACGTGTGGGACGTGGGCGACGTCTGGCTGGCACATCTCGCGCTCAGCGACATTGATGGCAAGCGCTTCCTTCATACCGAGCGGTTAAGCCGCGCGGGAGCGGGCCTCGCCGGGGCCGACCTGGCCCAGGCGCGCGTCTGGAACGGCAACTGGCAGGTGCGCTGGAACGGCGACTCGCAGCACCTGACAGCCATTGCAAGCGATTTCTCGCTGGACCTCGATGCCCGTACGCTTAAGCCGCCGGTCATCAATGGCCGCGATGGAATAAGCCGCAAAGCGGCAGGGGAAGGGCAGGCATCGCACTACATATCGCTCACGCGACTCAAGGCGCGCGGTACCATCCGTCTGGCTGATCGTACTTTTCCCGTCTCCGGCCTCGCCTGGATGGATCACGAGTTTTTCACGAACCAGCTCGATCCAGGCCAAACCGGCTGGGACTGGTTCAGTATGCAATTCGACGATGGCACGGAGCTCATGGTCTACCGGCTTCGCCGCGCCGATGGCAAGGCCGATCTGTTCTCCGCAGGCACCTGGGTGACGGCGAACGGCGAGTCGCGCGATCTCACGGCGTCGGATTTCACGCTGGCGCCCACCGGAGCCGCCTGGCAGTGCTATCCCATCGAGTGGCGGGTCACCGTTCCATCGATCAGGTTCGAAGTTACCGTGACGCCTCTCCTCGCGAATCAGGAGGTGACCAGCCCCACGCACGTGGTTTCTCCTTATTGGGAGGGGGCAGTTGAGATTCACGGCGCGCGCGCTGGTAAGCCAATTCAAGGCGCCGGCTATCTGGAAATGACCGGTTACCGAGAACCCTTTCGGTTCTCCGGTACCCAGGAAAAAACCCTGGCCCGACATTTTCGTTCCGCCAACCGCAACCTCTGAACCGCGATCGTGTTGGTTGACACATGAAGCTGCGGCATGGTCGCTTAGTCGTTCTACTCGCCTTCGCCTCTGCCTTACTCGCCCAGTCGCCCTCCGCTCGAATCCATCCCATGTCTCCCGGCGCCGCAGCCCGGTTCCTTGATCAGGCCACGTGGGGCGCGACCCCCGCTGAGGTCGAAAATCTTCAGGCCATCGGAGTGGGCGCCTGGCTGAACGAACAATTCGCCGCCCCACCTTCGCCTGTCCCCGACCTTGCCGACGACGCCACTTCGCTCGATCCGGTTCGCGAGGCATTTTTCGCCAACGCAGTTGCAGGACAAGACCAACTTCGACAGCGCGTTGCCTTTGCTCTCAGCGAGATCTGGGTGGTATCGAACGTAAAACTAAAACCGCCGGCCATTCCCCCTTATCTGCGCTTGCTCGCCGCCGACGCGTTCGGGAATTACCTCGCGCTGATGAACGATGTTACCCTGTCCCCGGCGATGGGACACTATCTCGATATGGTGGACAATGACAAACCCGTCGCCGGCGAGGAAGCAAACGAGAACTACGCGCGCGAGCTGAACCAGTTGTTCACCATCGGTACGGTGATGCTCAACCCCGATGGGACGGTGATGCTGGACAGCTCCGGCCAGCCGATTCCGACCTATGGCGCCAGCATAGTCCAGGACTTCGGACGCGCATTCACCGGCTGGACCTATGCCCCCCTGGCTGGCGCCGAGCCGCGGAAGCATAACCCGGCTAACTGGAACGCCGCCATGGTGGCTGTTGAATCGAATCACGACGAGGGCACCAAGACGCTGCTCAACAACGTGACCTTGCCGGCCAACCAGACCGCCGAACAGGATCTCCAGGGAGCACTGGAGAATATCTTCAATCACCCGAACGTCGGGCCGTTCGTGTGCCAGCAGCTCATTGAGCACCTGGTCACCAGCAACCCGAGCCCGGATTACATCGCACGCATCGCGGCGGTGTTCGACAACAACGGGGTGGGCGTGCGAGGCGATCTGCAGGCGGTGGTCCGGGCCATTCTGCTCGATCCGGAGGCCCGTGCCGGAGATCCGCCGGCCGCCCCCACGGCGAATGAGGGCCATCTCCGCGAGCCCGCGCTTTATGTCGCCGGTCTTTTGCGCGGTGTCGGCGCCACTGTGTCGGCTAAGAACAACCTGCCGCAATACACCGCGATCGAAAGCCAACCTCTTTACGCCGCGCCCAGCGTGTTCAATTACTTTTCCCCGGGCTATCGCATTGATCGGGGTAAGTTGCTCGGCCCCGAATTTCAGATCCAGTCGCCTTCCGTCGCCATGGAGCGCGCCGACTTTGTTAACGCGCTGGTCTACGGAAGCATCGGCGGAGTTCAGTTCGATGAGTCTTCGTTCATCGCCTTGGCGGTGAATCCGGATTCATTGCTCGCCAGCCTCTCGACGCTGCTGTTCCACGGCCAGATGCCGGGCGACATGCGGTCGACTATCGCCGCGGCCATGGCCGCTGCGCCAGCCGCAGCTTCGAAAGCTCGCGCCGCCCTCTATCTGGCGGCTTCGTCATCGCAATATCAGGTGGAGCGCTGACATGATTACCCGACGACAGATTCTGCAACTGGCCTGCTGCGGTGGCGGGCTGGCATTTAGCCCGCTCGGCCGCCTCGGATTTCGCACGCTTGGCGCAATGAGCGCGTACGCCCAATCCAGCGACAGCTACCGTGCGTTGGTTTGCATCTTCCTGTTCGGCGGCAACGACGGTAACAACATGATTGTCCCGCTGGACACGGCTTCTTACGACGCCTACGCGCAGATTCGCGGCAGCCTCGCGCTCTCGTCATCCTCCCTGCTGCCGGTCACCGCAAAGACGGGGAATCTCGCCTTTGGTTTTCATTCGAAACTGGCGAATCTGCAGAAGCTGTTCAGCGGCGGCCAGGCAGCCGTGGTGGCCAACGTCGGCACGTTGTTGCAGCCGCTCAGCCGCGCGCAATATCTGGCCGGGAATGCCGCCACGCCGGAGAACCTCTTCTCGCACTCGGACCAGCAGTTGCAGTGGCAAACCTCCTATGACGCCGCCGGGGGCACCGGCTGGGGCGGGCGGGCTGCGGATAAGATCTCGTACATGAACGCGCCGTCCACGTTTCCGACGTTTCTTTCCGTCGCCGGAAATGCGGCAATCGGACAAGGAAGCGGCACGACTCCCGCCACGGTGATTCCCGGAGCGCCCCTGCAGCTTGCCGGCTTTGGCTCCGGTCCCGCGGAAAACGCACGCATGCTCGCGTTGCAGCAACTGCTAACGCTCGACACCGGCGCGGCGCTGGTGCAGCAAGCGAGCACCACGATGCAGAACGGGCTCACCGATTCGTCGCTCCTTCAGAAAGCGCTCAGCAGCGCCAGCCCCCTGACCACCACGTTTCCGAGCACCAGTCTCGGCGCGCAGCTTGAGCAGATCGCCCAGATTATTCAGGTTCGCAACGAGCTGGGCATGAAACGACAGATCTTCTTCTGCTCGCTCGGCGGCTTCGACACTCACAGCGCCCAGCTCAATACCCAGGACAATTTGTTCAGCGAGCTCGATGCGGCCATAGGGGCGTTCGTCTCGGCCACTCAGGAGCTGGGCGTCGAGAACAGCGTGACCACCTTTACCGAATCGGATTTCGCCCGCACCATGCAGCCCAACACGAACGGTGGTACCGATCACGCGTGGGGCAGCCATCACATGGTTGTCGGAGCCGCAGTGGCCGGCGGCGATGTCTATGGCACGTTCCCGGAGTTCGCGCTCGGCGGACCCAACGATGCAGGCACGGCAGGCCGGTGGATACCCACCATCGCGCTCGATCAATACGGCGCGACGCTCGCGGCATGGTTCGGCGTCGGGTCATCCGATCTGAGCTACGTCTTCCCGAATCTGACGACCTTTCCGGCAGCCAACATTGGCTTTCTGGGGTAGTGCGCCCGCCGACGGCAACGGAGATCAAGGGCGGCCGGCACCTGCATTGGCGAATGCAATCGAACGTAATCTTCTTTACAGTCAGCGATGCGAACGATTGCGGAACAAGAGTGCAGTTTCCCCCGCAAACGGTCGATATGTAACTGCGAGGGGTGAAGGAATATCACCCAGGTGGTTCACCTCAGTACCACTCGGTCCGGGCGAGCACGCGTACCAGGCCATACGGACGGAGCAAAACGGTACCAAGGTCTAATTGCGGGAAAGTCCTGGCCTCTTTAGGCTAGACAGAAGGAGAGTTGGCTGGAAATGCTACGGGGCCTCATCATCTGTCCTGATGCGGACGTAACAGCTCGGCTTGAATCGGCCCTCGAGGATCTCGGTCTGGTGAGTGTCACCCGGGTTCTCGAGCACTATCCCAATTCACTTGAGCTTATGCGTTTCGTACGTGCGCACGCGCCGCACGTGATTTTCCTGAGCACGGAATCGATGCAGCGCGCCACCGAGCTGGTGCGCGAAATCGACCAGCGTGTTCCGGGCATCCAGACCGTGGCCGTGAGTCGCGTATGCGATCCGCAGCTTCTCCTTGAGTGCATGCGTGTGGGCATCCGCGAATTCGCTTCGCTGCCGATCGATGTGCGTTCGCTCGGCGAGGCCCTCAACCGCATTCGCGTGGCTGTGGAATCCAAACCGCCGGCGATTGAAACCACCGAGCAGGTATTCTCATTCCTGCCATCCAAGGCCGGAGTCGGGACTTCCACCATCGCCCTGAACACCGCGGTTGCGCTTTCCAGCATGCCGGACACGAATGTCCTGCTCTCCGATTTCGACATGAACTCCGGGATGGTCCGGTTCATGCTGAAGCTCGATAACGGCTTCAGCGTAACCGACGCCTGCGAGCACGCCCTCAACATGGACGAAAACCTGTGGCCACAATTGGTCACGAAGGTCGATAAGCTGGATGTCCTGCACGCCGGCAAACTGAATCCCGATTTGCGCATCGAGGCCACCCAGATTCGCCACCTCACCGAGTTCATGCGGCGCAATTACCGCGTGGTCTGCTTCGATCTTTCAGGCAATCTTGAGCGCTATTCCCTCGAGATCATGCACGAATCCAAGCGCATCATGCTGGTCTGCACTCCGGAAATTCCTTCCCTGCACCTGGCGCGCGAGAAGTTCCTCTACCTGAAGCAGCTCGATCTCGGCGATCGTGTATGCGTCCTTGTGAACCGCTGCCAGAAGCGACCCATGATCACCCCTCAGCAGATCGAACAGCTTCTCGGCCTGCCGGTGTACATGACCCTGCCCAACGACTATCATGGGGTGCAGCGCGCCCTCACGCTCGGCCGCTGGGTGGACCCCACCTGCGACCTTGGCAAGCAGTTCCACCTGCTCGCGCAAAGCCTTGTAGAGAGCGCTCGTCCGCAGTCGTTGCCCGATCAGAAGAAGCGCTTCATCGAGTACTTCTCTCTCGTACCCAACCGCGCCAATGCGCTGACCAACAAGACAGCAAGCTGATCGTTCCGCTATCCTCTGGAGTTGGACCACATCCTGCAGTGGGTATCGAACTATGGGTATGCCGGGGTCTTTCTCTGCCTGGTGCTGGGTATCGTCGGACTGCCCCTGCCCGATGAGTGGCTGCTGGTGTTCACCGGCTACCTCATCTGGCGCGGCCGGTTTCACCCCATCCTGGGTGTTCTGACGGCCTTCTGTGGCAGCGCCTGCGGCATCAGCATGAGCTATACCATCGGCCGCACCCTCGGGCTGGGATTCATCCACCGATACGGCCGCTGGATTCACGTCACCGAGGAGCACACCCAACGCGTCCACGACTGGTTCGGGCGTATCGGTCACTGGGCTCTTTTCTTCGGTTACTTCGTGCCCGGGGTGCGCCATTTCACCGCCATTGTCGCCGGCGCCTCGAAACTCGAATTTCGTTCCTTCGCCGCCTACGCCTGGCCGGGAGGGCTGCTCTGGGTGTCCACGTTCATCGCCGTTGGGTACGCACTTGGCGAGCAATGGCAAAAAGTATTCGAGGTCGTCGAACACAACATTCGGCTGGCGACGCTGATCGGAGCGGCATGCCTGGCCGTTTACCTTGCCTGGAGATACTGGACCTCGCGGCGACCGTCCCGTTAGCAGCCTTAGCAGTAGCCAAAGACTTACTGAAATCCGGGGATTGCGACGCGCTTCGCGACATGATCGCGAATCCAATGCGCGTCGAACCATTCCTTCGGATCGATCTGCACGCCATCGAGCTGCATTGTGAAATGGATATGATCGCCGCCCGCCATGCCGGTGTCGCCGCTCCGCCCCATGACCTGTCCGCGCTTCACCATATCGCCCTCGTGCACCTCGATCCGGCTCAGGTGTCCGTAGATCGATTGCAGCCCGTATCCGTGGTCCACGACAATGCAATTCCCGTAGATCCCGAGCGGAGCCGCGTATACGACGCGGCCATCGTTCGACGCCTCGACTCCCACGTTCTTCGTACTCGCCAGATCGTACCCGAGGTGCACTTGCTGGTCGATCTTCTTCCCGTTGTAGACGTATGTCCGAACGTCGGCGAAATGCGATTCCACCTGTGAGTTTTTCTGCTGCACAAACGGCTGTGACCACAGGAAACGTGCTTCCGTTTTGTTGCGAAGATCGGCCAGAGTCTGGTTGTTCGCGCGCCGCATTTCGCTGTTGATCTTCACAAAGCGTGCCACCGGGTCCCCCGTTCCGCCAGGATCCAGTTCGTTGATGACCTTCTGCAGAAAGGCCTCGGAGACTGTGATATCGCGCGCGGTATAGTGCGGTTGTTCTTTTGCGGGAAAAACCACTGTCAGCGGGGAGGAGACCTCCGTGCCGGCCGGATTCGCCGCATAGACCGTGGGAACTTCCGAACGCGGCATGTTCCAGGCGAAGGCGTACAGCGAAAACCTGCCGGGCCTTCCTTCCGGCATGGGCCAGCTTCGAAAGGTCTCGTTGCCCACGCGAACGCCGGCGTCGGTCCAATAGCCGCTAACGTCGAACGTGACTACGTCGGCCATCCCCTGGTACAAGTAGTGCTGTTCAGGATCGACGCGAAGTGCGGGCGGCCGGCTGATCACCGTGATATCTCGCTCCAGGGCGCCGGTTGACCCACGGAAATCGTTGGAGACCGCCTCGGCAATCAATCTCGCCTTGCCGTCCTTCAACTGGGGAGTTGTCCGCGTACCCGCAATGAAGCGGAACGTGACGGGAGGCTGATGGCGCTCCCACTGGAGACGCCGCGCGGGGCTTGAGGCCTGATAAATCTCATAACGCGAGCCGCCTTCTTCTACCCAGACGTGCACTTCGCGGACGCCATGCGGATCATCGACCCCCACGGTAAGGGGAGTAGCCGGCCCCAAAGCGACAATCGAGGACGGTATCGACACTACCGGAGTATCCGAAAACAAAAGGAGGCCGGCAAACAGGAGCGGGACCAGCGCAGCAATTACAAGGAACAGGACCTTCCGCACAACACTTCAGAATAGCAATCAGTGCCGGATGTCGCGGTGTCTGCTCCACCCTCACGGTGGCAGCGCCCGAGGCTGGCTCTCAATTGAGCCGCGCGTGCTCAGCGGTCGCCCGCGGTGACCGATTCCACCCGGCCATCGCTGCAACGGACACTCCCCACCCGATTGCCGTTCGCACCGTATTCGAGGATCTGCACAAGGTGCCCGTCGTCATCCATGGTGATCTGGGCATATGGCAAGCCGACCTTGCCGATCACGTCGTCGCGTTTCGTTCCAGGCGAGACGCCGCGCAGCTCGGCCGGCGTCACCGAGGCTATGGAAGGCTCCGCGGACACGGCGCGATAGTACACAGGCTGGCCGGGCGCAGGACCCGACCCTCCGCGCGACGGATGTCCGGCCGATGCCTGGGGGGCCGGACCGGAATCGCCAGGCGTGAAGACGGGAGCGGCTGATGCCCCGGCGGGTACCCCCGCCCATGGGCCAGCCAGAACCGGGGTGTTGTCCTTGCTTCCTCGCCCCGTCTTACCGTTCGTGGGCTCTGCCGCCGCGGTTCCGGTCGCATCGCTGGCACTTTGCAGCACCCGGCTGAGGGCATCGCTGACCACCCGGCCGCCGGCGACGCCCGCGCTGGCTCCGGCAATGGCAGCCGCATGGTCAGTGAGCGACTGGCCAAGGGCCGCGAGCCCTCCGGACAGCGCGATCAGCAGAAACGGCAAGCCCCGAGTTTTCATAAAGATCTCCTGTGTACATCCTACCGGCGACCGCCGCTCTGCGACGTCCACGGTTTACCCTGGTCGGGCCGGTTTTTTGGCGGAATTGTGGTTCAGTTCAATACCCGCAAAAGAGCAAGCCCTGCCACCCCCCGGTACTGTAGCAAACCACCACGTGAATCCTAATAATCAGAGTTACGCGTGACAAGCAATCGGGTTCTCGCGCCGGACTTCTACAAATGGACTACTTACTGGATGAGAATCGCCCCGAGACATGTCTCGCTCTCGGACTTGAATGCAGCACGTGCATAAGGAAATCTGCCTCGAGCGTCGCGCACGTGTGCCAGGGGCTGGAGACGGCAGGGATCCACAGGATATTCGTCCAGCTTTACACGTCCGCGGGCTGTGCTCCCATGTCCGATGCCTTCGAGCTGGCATACAGGGAAGCGTCTACTCCCATGCGCAAGCCAGTTGTGCTGGCTATTCACACGACCAGGGAAGCTGTCGCCGCGTAGTCACTTCACGGCCAGCGTCACGCCGCCAGGGCTGGTGGCGCCACCACTCCCGATCTGTACCGGAACATTCGTATCCGTGGCGACGCCCGCAGGCACCTGCGCAGTGATTTCCAGCACCCCGAAAACATCCGACGGAACACGCCCGGCGTAGCGGACAACCGCGGGGAGGCCGCCAATCGTGACTGTCACCGGCACATTTGCCGCTGCCGGGCCCTCGGCAATCCGGCCATCCAGCGCATCCGGGTCAGCTTTCCCTTCTCCGGTCGCGAAAATCGTGATCCAGTCGCCTGCTGAAACCGGATTGTCCGGTGTGACCAGGGCCGAGCTCTGGTCAAGAATCGCGCCGTTGCCCGTCCCGCCCGGCGGTTCGGTGAAGATCGCCGGCGCCGTCACCGCCACCGGCATGCTCACCACGGGGCTGAAAGCTCCCAGGTATTCCAACTGCACATTCGTGCTCGTCTGGCCTGCCACGGCATATGGCACGATCGCCGCAACGTAATCCTGATAACTGTAGACCATGGCTGCGGGAATCCCGTCGAACCATACACGCGTGCCCGCCAGCGTATTGTCCAGGAATCCAGGAGACGCCGTGCTTTGCATGGTCTGCAACGTGGACGGTCCCATCCCGTGGCCAAAGATGGTCACGATTTCGCCCGGCGCCAGCGGAGCTGACTGGAAGCTTGCCCCGTTGACGATCCCGCCCGGCAGAATGCTCACGGGCGCAACGTTGAGCCGGAGGAAGGTCACGCCGTATCCGGGCAATGTGACCGACAGATTCGGCATGAACGGAACCGTCTGCACCGCCGGTCCGGACGTGGCGCTGGTCTGCACATCGATGGCGATGCTGGTCACCGAATCGAACGAGCCCAGGGCGGACACATCCACATTGAACGTCCTCGCATCGCCTGGGCCGTTGTTGTCGGTCGCCCGAAACAACGCGTGATCGATAAGCATGATCACGACCGACCCATCGTCATTGCGGGCCGCGAACGCGTCCACGCTGCCCGTGGTGTCGCCGCTCTGGACCTGAAGAATGTTTGCTCCAGGGGGCGAAGGAAAGAGATGCGACAGCCAGTAATCCACCCAGTAACTCAGCTGAGTGTTGCCGGAGTTGAAGTCCACCTCCCCGTATTGGAGGTCCGCGTCGTGATCCCAGTGGTGGAGGCTGCTCGCGCCGACCATGGCCAGGCGCTCGAAGACCATGGGCCGCCACGCCGCGAAGAAGGCGCTCGATCCACGCTGGTCGGTGACGAATCTCTGGCCGGGATTGCAGACGCTCATGCCGTTGCTGTCGCCATAATCTGCGTTGACGTTGTTCTCCGTGATCCAGATGGGCAGATTGGCCAAAGCCGGATTGACCTGCATGTCGGCGCGAATGCGCTGCACCTCGGCGGCAAAGGAATCGACGGCTCCGAATACCTGGACGTCGGGCGTGCTCTGGTTGCAGGTGCCGTAGAAATGCGTTGCGACCACATCCACCTGCGCGTTTACGTTCTGGACGAACGTTGGGAGGAACAGATCGGCCTGACCGGTCCAGTCGGCAAGCTCGACGGCCACGAAGCGCAGATTCGGATCTACCGCCTGCATGGCGGGCACGGTCGTGTTATAGAGCTGGGTGTAAGCGGCCGGTGTCATGCCATTCACGTTCGGCTCGTTGTAGATCCCCCACCATGTGATGTGATACGGGCTCGGCTCCTGATAATGCACACTGCCTGCCGTGTTCGAGACGTTGAAGCCTCCGGTGTTGAAGTAGCTCACCAGGCTCGACGTATAACGGGCAAAGGTCGAGAAATTCGCTGTGTCTACGCCGCCGTTGCTCTGAGTGAGGTACGGCGGCGGGACGATCTCGTACAACGGGCTGTGATCGGCCAGCGCCAGCACTGGCTGGTTGACAGCATCGTTCTCGGTGAAATCCCACGAATTAGCGCCCGTCGCCGGATTCCCCCCAT
>Ga0335078_10006292_pt1 | contig 17575 bp, 13 predicted proteins | sample Lox_Sample_32_FD_206711 | JGI IMG/M metagenome (GOLD analysis project Ga0335078, IMG submission 206711) | Soil microbial communities from Loxahatchee National Wildlife Refuge, Florida, United States - Lox_Sample_3.2 | ecosystem: Environmental > Terrestrial > Soil > Wetlands | place: USA... | reverse complement strand
CCCCCGCCCTCCTCGCCGGGCTGGAACATGAAGATCACGTTGCCCGGCAGCTCCGCCTGCCGGGCCGACAGCAGCTTCGCGGCCCCGGCCAGCATCGCGGTGTGCAGGTCGTGGCCGCAGGCGTGCATCGCGCCGGGCAGCTGCGAGGCGTAAGGAAGCCCGGTCCGCTCGGTCACCGGCAGCGCATCCATGTCGCCGCGCAGCAGCACGGTCTTGCCGGGTCGGCCGCCGCGCAGCACGGCGGTCACCGAGCTCAGCGCGATCCCGCGGCTGACCTCGAGCGGCAGGCCGTCGAGCGCCGCGAGCACCTTGGCCTGAGTCCGCGGCAGCGAAAGCCCGATCTCGGGCTCGGCGTGCAGAGCATGGCGCAGCTCGGCGATCTCAGCGCTGAGCGCCTTGGCGTCGTCCAGGATCTCAGCCGCCATGCGTGCCTCCAGCCGCTCGAACGAGTTATCTGCCGAATGTCCGGTAGCAGCATCGCACAGGGCGGCGCCGCCGACCCAAAGCGCCCCGAACTGGCTGGTCACGACCGTCGGGAAGATTCGCCCGGCCGGGGCGCACTGTCTAGACTGAGCGGACATCGTGCGACCGCGCGATGCCTGCCAGCATGGCAGCTATCAGCCCGGCAGTCGCCGATCGTGGCTGACCGCCGAGATCAAGGATCGCGACGTGAATGGCGTCGGCTGGGACGTTCTTGTCGTCCTCGCCTTCATCCTCGTCGGCGGGTTCTTCGCCGCCGCCGAGATGGCTCTGGTGTCGCTGCGCGAGGGCCAGCTCAGGGCACTGGCCAAGCGCGGCAAGCGCGGCCAGCGTGCGGCGCGGCTGGCCCACGATCCCAACAGGTTCCTATCCGCCGTGCAGATCGGCGTGACGGTCGCGACGCTGATGTCCGGCGCCTTCGGCGCGGCGACGCTCGCGCGCGCGCTCAAGAGCGCGCTTACCCCGGCCTTGCCGTCGCACGTGGCTTCGGTGGTCGCGTTCGTCTGCGTGACGCTCGTGATCGCGTTCTTCTCCCTCGTGCTCGGCGAGCTGGCCCCCAAGCGGATCGCGCTGCAGCGGTCGGAGCGGATCTCGCTGATCGCCGCGCCAATACTCGACCGGATCGCCATGCTCGCCCGGCCCGTCGTCTGGCTGATCAGCGTCTGCGTCAACCTGGTGGTCAGGATGCTCGGCGGCGACCCGAAGGTCGGCAAGGGCGCGATCAGCAGCGAGGAGCTGCGCGACCTGGTGGCCGGTCACCAGAACCTGTCGGTGGACGAGCGGCACATCGTCAGTGAGGTCTTCGACGCAGGCACGCGGCAGATCCGCGAGGTGCTCGTGCCGCGGACCGAGGTGGACTTCCTGCCTGCGTCGATGCCGCTGGCGCAGGCCGTGGTGGTGGCGGCGCGGGCCACCCACTCGCGGTTCCCGGTCTTCGAGGACTCCTACGATGACGTGACCGGTTTCGTGCACGCACGCGACCTGCTCAACCCGGGCCGCAACGGATCGGTTCGGGTCGGCGACATCACCAGGCCGGTCAAGATGCTGCCGACCAGCAAGACCGTGATGTCCGCGCTGTCGGAGATGCGCAAGGACCGCGCCCACCTGGCGATCGTGATCGACGAGTACGGCGGCACCGCGGGCATCGTCACGCTCGAGGACTTGGTCGAGGAGCTGATCGGCGACATCCAGGACGAGTATGACGCCGAGGGGCACCCGTCCAGGCGGCTGCGCACCGGCGAGATCGAGGTCGACGGCCTGATGAACCTCGACGACTTCGCTGAGCTCACCGGGATCGAGCTGCCCGACGGGCCGTACGAGACCGTCGCCGGGTTCCTGCTCTCGGCGCTCGGCCATCTGCCGCAGACCGGCGAGCTTACGGAATTCGACGGAAGCCGGCTCACCGTGACCGAGCTCGACGGCCGCCGGATCGCCAGGGTAAAGATCAGCGAGCTGAGCGGCCCCGCCGAGTCGGCTGTTCCCGGCGGCCCGGCCGAGTCGGCTGTTCCCGGTGCCTCGGCCGGCGCAGACGCTGCCTCAGGTGCCGCCGGGCCTGCTTTCGCCAACGGCGACCAGCCGCCGGCCGACGGCGACCGGCCGGCCGAGGGCGGCGGGCCGGCCGAGGGCGACGGGCCGGCCGACGGCGACCGGTCGGCCGGGAACGGGAAGCCCTCCGTTCCCACCGGCCAAGCAGGCTAGCCGCCCATGCATCCGAACGCGGGTGACGCGGCGACTCCCGGCCCGGTCGGCGACGCAAGCCTCGTCCTGGTCGTCGACTTCGGCGCCCAGTACGCGCAGCTGATCGCCCGGCGGGTGCGCGAGTGCCAGGTCTACTCCGAGATCGTCCCGTCCACGATGCCCACGGCCGAGATCCTGCGGCGCCATCCGGCCGCGATCATCCTGTCCGGCGGCCCGGCGTCGGTCTATGCGCCGGGCGCGCCGCCCGCCCCCGCCGGTCTGCTCGATGCCGGGGTGCCTGTGCTCGGCATCTGCTACGGCTTCCAGCTGATGGTCCGCGACCTCGGCGGAGTCGTGGCGAAGACCGGCTCGGGCGAGTACGGCGCGACCACTCTGCGGCGGGCGACCCGGCCAGACCGGCCAGACCAGCCAGACCGGCCAGACCAGCCGGGGACTGCGGCGGGCGATCGCGACCGGCGAGGCGGAGGTATCCTGCTCGGCGACCTGCCCGACGCCCAGCGGGTCTGGATGTCCCACGGCGACACCTGCGTGCAGGCACCCGACGGCTTCGTGGTCACCGCCAGCACCGAGGGCACCCCGGTCGCCGCGGCCGAGTACCCAGCCAGAGGCCTGTACGGGATGCAGTTCCACCCCGAGGTCGCGCACACCGAGCACGGCATGCAGATCATGCGCCGGTTCCTCGCCGCAGCGGGCTGCGTGGCCGACTGGACCACGCAGAACATCATTGATGAGCAGGTCAAGCTGATCAGGGCTCAGGTCGGAACCGGCCACGCGATCTGCGGCCTGTCCGGCGGCGTGGACTCCGCCGTTGCCGCCGCCCTCGTGCACCGGGCCATCGGCTCCGCACTGACCTGCGTCTTTGTCGACCACGGCCTGCTACGCAAGTACGAGGCCGAACAGGTCGAGCAGGACTTCGTCGCCGCCACCGGCGTGGACCTCGTGGTCGTGGACGTCCGCGCCGACTTCGCCGCGGCCCTGTCCGGCGTCACCGACCCCGAGGGCAAGCGCAAGATCATCGGGCGGGAGTTCATCAGGGCGTTCGAGCAGGCGGCGAGGCAGATCGCCGAGCGGGACGCCAGCGCCGTGGGCGCCCAGGCGGAGTTCCTCGTCCAGGGCACGCTCTACCCGGACGTGGTGGAGTCCGGCGGCGGGACGGGCACCGCGAACATCAAGTCGCACCACAACGTCGGCGGCCTGCCCGAGGACCTCGGCTTCACGCTCATCGAGCCGCTTCGCACGCTGTTCAAGGACGAGGTGCGGACGCTCGGCGCCGAGCTTGGGCTGCCGCCGCAGATCGTCTGGCGCCAGCCGTTCCCCGGGCCGGGCCTCGCGATCAGGATCGTCGGCGAGGTCACCCCCGAGCGGTTGCGCATCGTGCGGGACGCCGACGCCATCGCTCGTGAGGAACTCACCGCCGCCGGGCTCGACCGGCAGATCTGGCAGTGCCCGGTGGTGCTGCTCGCCGACGTCCGCTCGGTCGGGGTTCAGGGCGACGAGCGCAGCTACGGCTACCCGGTCGTGCTCCGCCCCGTGACCAGCGAGGACGCCATGACGGCTGACTGGGCCCGGGTCCCCGACGCGGTGCTGGCCAGGATCTCGGGGCGGATCACCAACGAGGTCCCCGAGGTGAACCGCGTGGTGCTCGACATCACCAGCAAGCCCCCCGCCACCATCGAGTGGGAGTAGCGCGCTGCGCCGATCTTCCGCGACATCGTGGCCCGCCGATGCTGCGAATCACGACATCAACGGGGCACGATGTCGCGCCGCCCCGGCGCATGGGCGTGCGGGACCTGGGCGGGGCAAGCGGCCCCGGTCAGGTGACGCGGGAGAACTCCGCCGGGAGGTCCTGGTGGGAGCCGTCCTCGGCGATCTGCCTGAGCCGGTCGAGCGCGTCCCAGACGTCGGTGAACCTGGTCGTGATCGGCACCGGGCCAAGCCTGAGCCGGTCGGGCGTCCGGTAGTCGCCGATCACCCCGGCCTTGATCAGCGCCTGGCTGAACCGCCACGCGTCGCGATGATGCAGCGTGACGTGGCCGCCGCGCCTGGCGTCAGCGCGCGGCGAGGCGAGCCGGAAGCCGTGCGGCTCGAGCCACTCGTCGGCCAGGTGGATCAGATAGCTGGTGAGCGCGATGCCCTTGGCGCGGAGCCGTTCGATCCCTGCCTCGGCAAGCACCCGCACACCCTCGGCCACGGCGACGGTCCCGATGATCGCCGGCGTCCCCGTGGCGAACCGCTCGATACCGGGCAGGGGTTCGTAGGCCGGCCCCATCGCGAACTGGTCCGTCTGGCCGAACCATCCCCACACCGGCTGACGCAGCCGGCCGATCAGGTCGGCGCGCACGTACAGGAAGGCCGGGGCGCCCGGCCCGGCGTTGAGGTACTTGTAGGTGCAGCCGACCGCCAGGTCGGCCCCGGCCGCGTCGAGCTCGACCGGCACCGACCCGGCCGAGTGGCACAGGTCCCACAGCACCAGCGCGCCCGCGTCGTGCACGAGCGCGGTGATCGCGGCCATGTCGGCGAGCGCGCCGCTGCGGTAGGCGACGTGCGACAGGCAGACGAGCGCGACGTCGGGCCCCAGCGCGGCGCGCAGCGCGTCCTCGCTCAGGCCGTGGTCCAGGTCGGTATGGATCATCCGGAGCTCGCATCCGCGCTGCGCGGCGACTCCGGCCAGCACGTAGCGGTCGGTTGGGAAGTTGTCGTCGTCGGTCACCAGCACGGTGCGGCCAGGCTGGGCGTCAAGAGCCGCGTTCACCAGCTTGAACAGATTGACCGTGGTCGAATCGCAGACCAGCAGCTGGCCCGCTGCGGCGCCGGCCAGGTGGGCGCCGATGAGGTCGCCGGTCTCGCGCGGCAGGTCCACCCAGCGATTCCAGGACCGCACCAGACCCCGTCCCCACTCGCCGTCCACCACCTCGGCGATCCTGGCGGCCGTGGCCAGCGGCAGCGGGCCAAGCGAGTTCCCGTCCAGGTAGATCAGCGGCTGGCCGACCGCCTGCACGTCGGTCGCCCTGGCCTGCGCCGGCAGCACGAACCGGTCCCTGAACCTGGCGAGGGGATCACCGGCGTCGAGGCGCTCGGCATATGCCCGGTTCGCTGGCAAGGACGTCACGCGCTCAACACTAGCCACGCGCCCGTCGCCTGCCCAGGTCCGCGCGGGCGCCCGGGCCGGCGCCCGCCCGTGCCGCTCACCGGCGCCGCCGATGTCGTCGGATCGAACTCTTGGCGGCTATCGCCGTTAATTGCTGCGCCCGGAGTACTTAGTGAGTACTGTCCGAATCTCCGGTTTGTACCCCCTGGCGAGAGCCGACCGTCCGGCCGGGATGCCGTCGGTTCGCGTCGAGTCCAGGGGCTCACGGCGAACCCTGCATGGAGTACCTAGGTGCGTCATTTCGGATACCTGACCCCGGGTCAGGACGGGTCCCTGTTCGCCCGCACGCCCGGGCCGTTCGGCCGGGACAGCGACCGGTCGACCCTCGCGACCGCGCTCGGGGCCACGCTGTACTCCCCGGCCACGACCGCGGACTACGCGAGGCGGCTCGGTGCCTTGATGGGCCAGGGCGTGACGTCGGCCGTGTTGTGCCTGGAGGACGCGATCAGGGACTCGGACGTGCCGGCCGCCGAGCGCAACGTGGCGATGCAGCTTGCCGCGCTGCACCGGTCGGGCAAGGAGATACCGCTGCTGTTCATCAGGGTCCGTCATCCCGACCAGGTTCGCTCGGTGGTGAAGGAGGCCGGAGAGGCCGTCGCGGTGCTGGCCGGCTTCGTGTTCCCGAAGTTCACCGCGGCGACCGGCGCCGAGTTCCTCGACGTGCTCGCGGAGGTGCGATCCGACACCGGCCTGCCGCTGTACGCGATGCCGGTGCTCGAGTCGCCGGAGACGATCTACGCCGAGACCAGGATCGCCGAGCTGCTCGCCGTCCGCACGTTGCTGACCAGGCACCTAGACGCCATCCTGGCGGTGCGGATCGGCGCGACCGACCTGTGCGGGCTGTTCGGGCTGCGCCGCAGCAACGACCAGACCATCTACGACCTGGCCGTGGTGCGCGAGGTGATCGCCGACATCGTCAACATCGTCGGCCGGGACGGTCAGTTCACGGTCTCCGGTCCGGTCTGGGAGTACTTCGCGCGCGGCGAGAGGATCTTCAAGCCGCAGCTGCGCGAGTCTCCGTTCCGCGCCCGCGACGACCTGCCCAACGCGGTCACCGTCCGCACGGAGCTGGTCAGCCACGACCTGGACGGCCTGCTCAGGGAGGTCGTGCTGGACAAGGCGACGGGGATACTCGGCAAGACAGTGATCCACCCCACCCACGTGCGCCCCGTGCACGCCATGCTGGTCGTGACCGCGGAGGAGTACAGCGACGCCCTGGCCACGCTCCGCCTCGCTGACGGCGGCGTGCGGTCGAGCGAGTACGCGAACAAGATGATCGAGAGCAGGCCGCATGCCCGATGGGCGGCCGGCATCGTGCGCCGGGCCGCGGTGTTCGGCGTCCTCCAGCCGGACCGGACGTTCGTCGACCTGCTCGACGTCGAGGACGTCGGCGCGAGGACACCGCATGACGGCTGACGGGTTCGTGGCGAGCCGGCTCGGCATCGGGCTGGACGTCAGGCCGGCCTTCCCCGGGGCCGCGCGGTTCGCTGACGCGGTGGAGATCGGCCTGCGGCGCAATCCCAGACGGGCCCAGCTGCTGGTCTCCCGGCTGCTCGGCAAGCACATCCCGGTGCCGGTCGGTCGGGTGCTGGCCGCCGCCAACGAACTCGGCGGCCAGGTACGCGAGGCCTGCGCCGGGCGCACCCCGGTGGTGATCGGCTTCGCCGAGACCGCGACCGGGCTCGGCCACGCGGTCGCGGCGGTCAGTGCGGCCGACGGCGGTCCGGCGCCGTACCTGCACACCACTAGGCGGCCTGCCCCTCCTGGTGCCCTGGCCGTCAGGTTCTCCGAGGACCACAGTCACGCCACCGACCAGGCGCTGATCCTGCTCGACGACGCCGACCTGCGCGGCGGCCGACCGCTCGTGCTGGTCGACGACGAGCTCACGACCGGCGCGACCGCGGTGAACGCGATCCGCGCCCTGCACCGGGCCTGGCCGCGCGAGAGGTACCTGCTTGCCTCGCTGATCGACTGCCGGAGCGAGCGGCGCAGGGCCGAGGTCGCGCAGGCGGTCAGTGACCTCGGCGCGAGCGTGGCCAGCGTATCCCTGCTCGACGGCGCCGTGCGACTGCCCACTGACGTGCTGGCCGCGGCGCGCGACCTGATCGACGCGCTGCCCGCGCCGCCGGGGCGCCCGCAGGTGCCGGCGGTGCCGCAGGTGCCGGTCAGCTGGCTCGACGCGCCGCTCCCGCCGTGCCTGCCAGCGACGGCCAGGCACGGCTGGGGGCCGGCGCAGGAGCGGGCGGCGGCCGGGGCGATGGCGCTGCTGGCCCGGACGCTGCCGGTCAACCGCGACCGGCGGACGTTGGTGCTCGGCGACGAGGAGCTGATGTACCTGCCGCAGCTGCTGGCTCGCGCGCTCGGTCCCGGCGTGCGCACCTCGACCACCACGCGCACCCCGGCGGTCTGCCACGACGTGCCCGGCTACCCGCTGCGGACCGCGCTGGCCTTCGCTGCCACCGAGGACGGCGCACGTCCCGCCTACGCCTACAACGTGGCGCCGAGCGGGCATCCCGAGCCGGGGAACGCGCCAGGCTTCCTCGACATCGTGCTGGTGACCGACGCCGTGGCCCGGCCGAACGTCGCCGAGGTGGCGGCCGGCCTGCGGCGCAGCGCGACCGGCAGCGTGCACGTGGTCACGCTCGGCTCCGGGAGCGGGCCGTGCTGACCGGCAGCTACCGGCCCGAGGAGGTGAGCTTCCTGCTCACCGACCTGTCCGGGCACGCGCTGGAGCGCGGCCTGCGCGAGCGCGAGCAGGCGATCGCGAACGGGCGCAACTACGCCGAGATGCTGCCGGTCGAGTTCGCGCCGAGCCCGGCCTACCTGGCGCTGTTCGATGCGCTGCTCGACCAGTCGGCCGCCGAGGTCGCCGAGCACGTCGGGGTGGTTACCGAAATGGCGTTCGCTGCCCGAGGCGGTCGCCCGGTGCTGGTCTCGCTGGCCAGGGCCGGCACTCCGGTCGGCATCCTGATGCGCCGCTGGGCCGCGTTCTCCGGCAAGGGCGAGGTGCCGCACTACTCGGTCTCGATCGTCCGGGGGCGCGGCATCGACGTGGCCGCGCTCGACCACATCGTGGGCAGGCACGATCCGGCCGAGCTGCTGTTCGTGGACGGCTGGACAGGCAAGGGCGCGATCGTGACCGAGCTGGCCGCCGCGCTCGCCGGGTACGCGGCCGACGGCGGCCCCAGGCTCAGCGCCGACCTCGCCGTGATCGCCGACCCCGGGTTCTGCGCCAGCCTGTTCGGCACGCGCCAGGACGTGCTCGTGCCGTCGGCCTGCCTGAACTCAACGGTGTCCGGCCTGGTGAGCCGCACGGTGCTGAACGACGAGCTGATCGGGCCAGGGATGTTCCACGGGGCGAAGGTCTACCGCGAGCTCGCCGACCAGGACAGGTCGGCGCGGTTCCTCGACGTGATCAGCGGCCAGTTCCCCGCGGTGGCCGCCACGGTGCGGGAGCGCTGGCCGGCCGCGTACGCGGCCGACCGGTCGGCGACGTTCGTCGGCGCCCGGGTGGTCAGCCGCGTCCAGGCCGAGTTCGGCCTGCCGAGCCAGCACCTGGTCAAGCCGGGGGCCGGCGAGGCCACCAGGGTGCTGCTTCGCCGGCTGCCCTGGCGGGTGCTCGTCCGCCCCGACCAGTGGTCCAGGCTGAGGCACCTGCTCCTGCTCGCCGCCGAACGCGGTGTCGAGGTGATCGACTACCCGGACATGCCCTACAGCTGCATCGGGCTGATCAGCCCGCGCGCGGGAAGCGAGCCGTGAGATGCCAGATCCCGTCCTGATCACGACCGACGTGGACAGAACGCTCATCTTCAGCCCGCGTGCCACCCGCCAGCTCGGCGGCGGGCTGCCCGCCGAGGCGGTCGAGATCCCGGGCGGCCAGACCGCCGGCGAGCTGTGCCGTGCCGCCAGGGACGCGATCGCCGCGCTGCCCGGCCACGTGCTGATGTGCCTGGCGACCAGCCGCAGCCTGGCCAGGCTCGCGCGGCTGGCGCTGCCGTTCGGCGTGCACTATGCGGTCGCGGCCAACGGCGGCGTGATCCTGGTCGGCGGGAAGCCCGACCTCGAGTGGGCCGGGATCATCCGCCGTGACCTGCGCGGCGTGGCCCCGGCCCGCTCGGTCAGGGCCCTGTTGGCGAGATTCGCCGGGCTGCCGTGGCTGGAGCGGCTCGACGAGCCCGACGAGCTGTGCTGCCTGGCGCTGGTCGACCGGGCCGCGCTGCCTGACGGCCAGTTCGACGAGATAGCCGAGTCCTGTGGCGAGCTCGGCTGGCGTGCCTCGCTGATCGGCCGCAAGCTCTACGCGTTCCCGGTCGGCATCGGCAAGGAGCGGGCGGCGGCGTTCGTGGCCGGCCGGATGGAGCAGGAGACCGGAGTGCCGCCCCTGCGCCTGGCGGCCGGCGACACCGAGCACGACCTCGCCATGCTCGAGGCGGCAGACCTGGCCTGGGTGCCGGCCGGCTCCGACCTCGCCGCGAGCCCCGCCGGGCGGTTCAAGGTGACGACCCTGCCCGGCCACTGCGCCGCGGCGCAGATCACCAGGGAGTGGCTTGAGGCCTCGCTGCGCTGACCCTCAGCGGTCGCGGCGCGGCTCAGCCGCCGCCCGCACCCTGGCGCCCGCGGTCCTGACCAGCGAGCCCTGGCTGTCGCGGTACTCGGCGTAGACGTGGTAGCTGAAGTTCACGCCAGGCTGCGGGCTCGGGTCGGTCCACGACGGCCCGTCGGCGATGGCCCGGCGCGGCGCGATGGTCAGCCCGGCCCTCGGGTCGGCCGAGCGCTCGATCACGACCCGGCCGAACCTGACCGGCAGCGACCAGCGCAGCGTGATGCCCGACGCGTCGGCCTGGGCGCGCAGGCCGGTCACCTCCCTGGCCATCAGGGCGGGCGCGGTCTGCGCGACGGCCGATGTCCGCCGGCCGGAGATGGCCGTGACCTCGTGGGCGACCAGCACCCCGCCGGGCACGCCGGCGTCCTCGAACTCGGCCGCCGACGTCGTGCCGAGCACGCGGAAGTCGGGCTGGCTGCCGTCCGGCGCGGTGGTGAGCCGCACCACCTTGTAGCTGACCACGCCGGCCGCTTCGGGATGCGCCCAGCGCAGCACAACCGCGTCCGGCTTGATCTCGGAGCGCAGCCCGCCGGGCGGCGCCAGCGGGCTGGCTGCCTGCCGGTCGATGACCGTGGCGGCCGGCGCCCGCTGGCCGCCGGCAGCGATCGGGTCGGCGCCGGGGGTCCCGCTTGAGCCGCCCTCGGGCCCGTCGGCGGTGCCGGCGGTGCCTGGCTGGCCGGCACGCGCGGCGTCACCGGGCCGGTCGGCGGTGCCGGTGTCGGCGGGCATCGCCGCAGTGGGAACCTCGGTCGACCGCAGCACGGCCGAGGGAACCCTGTGCCGCCCACGGTGAGACTGGACGTCGGCATCGGGCTGGTGGTCGTCGTCGGCCGAGGGCTCGCCGGGCGGGACGGGCAGGTACGGCGCAAGACCGAGTGCGCTGCGCAGTTCGTCGGCGAAGTCCAGGCAGCTCGCGTACCTGTCCTGTGGCGCCTTGGCCATCGCCTTCGCCAGCACCCGGTCGGCGGCGCGCGGCAGGCCCGCCCGGCGGGTGCTGAGCATGGGCGGCGGCTCGAGCAGGTGCGCGTAAAGAATCGCCTGGCTGTCCTCGCGCGGGAACGGCGGGGAGCCGGTGAGCATCTCCAGCGTCGAGCAGGCCAGCGCGTACTGGTCGGTCTGGCCGGTCAGCGCACGGCTGCCGTTGATCTGCTCGGGCGCGCAGTAGTCAGGGGTGCCCATCACGAAGCCGGCCATCGTCAGCCGCTGCGAGGAGACCGAGCGCAGGCTCAGCCCGAAGTCGGCCAGGTAGACGTGGTCAGGCCGGCGCGGACGCGCGTCGATCAGCATGTTGGCCGGCTTCACGTCGCGGTGGACCAGACCCTCCTCGTGCGCCGCGTCGAGCGCGGAAGCGATCGGCGACACGATCGCGGCGACGCGCGCGGTGGGCAGCGCGCCCTCCTTGCGGCACAAAGTGCCGACGTCGCCGCCGCGGGCGTACCGCATCGCGATGTACAGCACGCCGTCGGCCTCGCCGGCCTGGTAGACGGGGATGATGTGCGGGTCATCGATCGCCGAGGCGGCACGCGACTCCGTGATGAACCGCCTGCGGTACAGCTCGTCGGCGGTCAGCGCGAGCGCGAGGACCTTCAGCGCCACCTGCCGGTCCAGCTGGGTGTCGCGTGCCAGCCACACCACGGCCATCCCGCCCTGGCCGAGCGGACTCTCCAGCTCGTAGCCCGCGATCACCGAGCCGGGTTCCAGGCGCGCGTGCACGCCGTCCTGCCCCTGGCGGGCGCTTCCGCCTGGCCCCTCGGTCATACCGCCTCCAGCGGCCGCCCCGCAGCCGCGGACGGGCCGTCGCTGCGCAGATTCTCGGGTAGCCGCCTGGCTAATCTACTGCGCCTGGCGCGATGCCGGCAGCGCTGTTCGCGCACGGTTACCGCTGGCGCCGGGTGCGCTCATTTGCGGCCGGGCGTCCACTTCATGCCCCAGCCGTACGCCGCGTCGAGCGCCGACTGCGTGCCGCGCACGTAGCGGACTTCCCTGCGGATCGACAGATCCGACCCGGTGTTCTCCAGCATCGCGATCGCGCAGGTGCGGGCGCTCGGATCGGACTCGTCAAGCCGTACCTCGATCGGCGCGGCGCCGTGCGGGTAGATCGTCACGACACCGTTCGCGCCCGCCCAGTTGGGCGAGCCCTCGTAGATGTAGGTGAACACGAGAATGCGGCGGATCTCGCTCAGCCTGGACAGGTCGATCCGCAGGTTCTCGCCCTCGGTGCTCTCGCCGGTCCGGTCGTCGCCGTCCAGCGAGATGATCGGGTCGCCGTCGTTCTTGGACTGGAACGAGTTGCCCAGCGCCTGCACCACGCCCTTCTTGCCGCTGGTGAGCTCATACAGGCAGGCAAGGTCGAGGTCGATGTCCTCGCCGGGGCCTGATCGCCGCAGGAACCCGCTCGATGGCCGTGCCGTCCAGTTGAGGTTCACCCGCAGCTCGCCGCCGATGCTGCCGCCGTGCTTGGTCAGCGAGACGGTAGGAGCGCTCTTGGTCAGGGTCACCTTGCCGAGGCTCACGCCGGACCCCTGCGAGCCGCTCCTCTTGGTGTAATCGATCGGCATGGTGTGCGCTCCTGTTCAGCTCGTCCGTTCCGGCATGTATGCGGCTTTGCGCGGCGCTGTTGGTTGCTAGGCGACCCTGGCCACGGCGGCTGCCTCGACCTCGCGTCCGGTCCGGCGGTTGCGCACGATCGACGAGATCAGCGCCGCGCCGATGAAACCCACCCCGATCAGCCCGGTCACCAGGTCGGGGATGTTGTGCGTGATGGTGACGAACAGCAAGACGGCGAGCGACCCGATGGCCCAGTGCGCGCCGTGATCGAGGTAGATGTACTGCGCCAGCGTTCCCTTGCGGACGAGGTAGACGGTAAGCGCCCTGATGTAGCACGCGCCGATGCCGAGGCCGAGCGCGATCACGAAGATCATGTCGGAGATGGCGAACGCGCCGACCACGCCATCGAAGCTGAACGAGGCGTCAAGCACTTCCAGGTAAAGGAACGTGAACAGGCCGAGCCTGGCCAGGTTCTTCGGCACCCGCACCGTCGGCTCGCCGTCGCCGTCGGCCTGCCCGGCTCCGGCCACCTCGTCGGCGTCGGACTCGAAGAGCGCACTCAGGCTGGAGACGGCCAGGTAGGTGGCCAGCCCGGCGGCCCCGGCCAGCAGCACCTCGAGCGCGTGCGCCTGCGCGTACGTGGTTGCCGCGATGATCAGGAAGACCAGCGCGATGATCGCGGAGGCCTGGTCCAGCTTGCCGATCTTAGCCAGCTGCGCCTCGATCGGCCTGAGCCACTTGACCTCGTTGTCCTCGAACAGGAAATCAAGGAAGATCATCAGCAGGAAGATGCCGCCGAAGGCGCCGATCGCCGGGTGTGCCTGCGTGAGCTTGACGGCGTACTGGTGCGGGTCGTGCAGCGCCAGGTCGATCGCATGCACCGGCGAGATGTGGCCGGCGATGGTGACGACGATGAGCGGAAAGAGCAGCCGCATGCCGAACACCGCGATCAGGACACCGACAGTCAGGAAGATCCGCTGCCAGTAGGCATCCATCCGCGCCAGAACGGTGGCGTTGACGACCGCGTTGTCGAACGAGAGCGAGATCTCGAGTATGGCCAGGATGACCACGATCCCCGCCACCGAGGCCCCGCCGAGCACCGCGGCAGCGGCGATGCCCAGCACGGACACCGCGATCGGGAACCTGAACAAGGCAAGCATGAGCCCTCCTGCGCAGCGCAATGTGCCTAGCTGAGTCGGCTACCCGGGATTACCCGGATAGCCGACTGCTGTCGCGAGAGGTCCGTCTTAGCCGACGTTGACGCCGAAGTCCTGGGCGATGCCGCGCAGGCCCGACGCGTAGCCCTGGCCGACCGCGCGGAACTTCCACTCGCCGAAGCTGCGGTAAAGCTCACCGAAGACCATCGCGGTCTCGGAGGAGGCATCCTCGGTCAGGTCGTAGCGGGCGATCTCGTTGCCGTCGGCCTGGTTGACGATCCTGATGAACGCGTTGCGCACCTGGCCGAACGTCTCCTGCCGCGACTCGGCCTCGTAGATGCTGACCGGGAAGACGATCTTGCCGCACTCGGACGGCACCGCGTCGAGGCTGACCTTGATCTGCTCGTCGTCGCCGTCGCCGCCGCCGGTCAGGTTGTCGCCCATGTGCTCGACCGAGCCATCCGGGCTCTTCAGGTTGTTGAAGAACACGAAGTGGCCGTCGGACAGCACCTTGCCGCCCATGTCCAGCATGAGGGCCGAGGCATCGAGGTCGAAGTCGGCCCCGGTGGTGGTCCGCGCGTCCCAGCCGAGCCCGACAATGACAGCCGTCAGGCCGGGGGCGGCCTTCGTAAGGGAGACGTTGCCGCCCTTGCTCAGACTGACGCTCACTGTTACTCCTCTGTGATTACTAAGACTGTACGAGTATGCGCAGTCACTGCCAGTTGTCGGCGACCTCACGCATCCACGACATTATACGGGCCTGACATCTCTAGGCAGGGAAGATGAGGCCTAGGTATGCATGCACGTTACATGCCAATTTCTGCAGGTCGCGGGCCCGTCAGCGGCTGTGCTTGCCGCTCGCGATTATGGCCCGCCGACGCCGCTCTCCGCAGCATCTACGGGCCATAATGACGAGGTCAGGCCCGCTGCGACGCGGCGGGCGCGGTGCGCTAGCCGTGTCGGCGGCGCACCCGCCCGCGCAGGGGCGGCCGTGGCTGCCTGGCCGAGCACGGCCGCCCGGATCCCCGCATACCAGCCGAAACCGCACGTGATCACCTGGGAGTCCGTGGAATGGATGCCACATCCACTTCGTATTCTGGGACATCCGCCACATCCATCAAGATCATCTCCGGGCGGCACGGGGCGCCGCGGCCGCACGGGGCGCGGCGGCCGCACGGGGCGCGGCGGCCGGCGGCGGCCTTGGGGACGGGCCGGGCCGGACCGCAAGCCGAGGTATCAGGATCTGGCTCCGCGACCCAGTTCCATGATCTACGGGACAGGCTCTAGCCGTGCCGGCGGCGCACCCGCCTGCGCAGGGCGAGCAGCAGCACCGCGGTGAGCCCGGCGAGCACCGGGAGCGCCCGCTTCAGCACCGGCATCCCGGCCACCTTGAGCAGGTTGATCGCGTCGTCCTCGAGCTGGTGCGCCGCCTCGCGCGCGGTGGCGGGATGCGCATGGCCGGCCGCGGCAGGTGCGCTAGCCGTGGCCGCGGTGCCGAGCGACAGGCCGCGATCGGCGAGCTTGGCCTTGATATCGGCCACCGACGCCGGGCCGATCCCGTCGATCGCCAGCAGGTTGTCCTCGGTCCGCGCGGCCAGGGCGCCGACCGTCGCGATGCCCTCGCGGTGCAGGCTGCTCACCGCCCGCGGCGGCAGCTTCAGGTCGTCGACCGACGCGCTCAGGGCTGCATCGGCCTGGCCCTGCGCCGTGTCGGCCTGGCTTCGCCCGGTGTCGGCCTGGCTTCGGCCGGTGTCGGCTACCGCGCCGTTCGCTTGTGCGGCCGACCCGGCGTGCGCGGCGGCCGGCGGCGTGCCTGCCGCGCCGTTCCCGCGGCCCGCGGCGCCGGCCTCGTCCTGAGCCAGCGCGGCGGCGAGGTTGGCCGCGAAGATCGTGAGCAGCTTGCCGCCGACCTCGTTCATCACGCCGCGGCCGAACTGCGCGGGCTTGCCGGTCACGCTCAGCGTGGTGAGTACGGTCACGTGCGTCTCGTGGCCGCGGTCCTCCAGGGTGGAGCGGACCGACGCCGCCGCGGTGCCCGCGCCCTTGGTCTCCTTGCCTGAGGCCTCGAGCGTGACCACGCCAGCCTCGGCGTCCTTCTCGATGAACCGGGCGGTGCCCGCGTACATCATGTTGATCGGGCCGACCTTGACCTTGATCCTGCCGTGAATCTCGTCGCCGTCGACCGAGTCGAGGGTGGCGCCCGGCATGCAGGGCGCCACCCGCTCGACGTCGAGCAGCACATCCCACGCCCGGTTTTTCGGTACCGGGACAGTGAATGAGTGCTCTAGCTCCATGTTGTTAAGCTCCTGCCGCCGCTGCCAGTGCCCGGCCGGTCAGGACCCTGGCAAGGTGGCGCCGGTAATCGGGCGCTCCGTGCAGGTCCGCCGGTGGTTCTGTCCCGTCGGCCGCGCTCGCCGCGGCGGCGCCGAGGGCGGCGCGGGTCGCCTGCACGCCCGCGGCCGCGGCCTCCGCTGCCCTGGCCCTGACCGGCACCGACCCCATGTTGGTCAGACCGATCCTGGCCTCGGCGACGTGCCCGTTCGAGCGCCTGGCCAGAGCGGCCACGCCGACGATCGCCCACGCTTGCGCGGTCCGGTGGAACTTCTCGTAACGATATCCCCAGTCCCCGCCGAGCTTGGGAACCCGTACCCCGGTAAGGACCTCATCGGGTGCGAGCGCGGTCGTCAGGTAGTCAACGAAGAACTCGGCCGCGGGGATCTCCCTGGCACCGGACGGACCCCTGGCGATCATGATCGCGTCCAGCGCAAGCACCACGGCGGGCAGGTCGCCGGCCGGATCGCCGTGCGCCAGCGACCCGCCGATGGTGCCGCGATGCCTGACCGCCGGGTCCGCGACCGTGCCGGCCGCCTGCGCGAGCAGGCCGCAGTGCTCGGCGATGAGCGGGTCGTGCACGACCTGGTAATGCGTGGTCCGCGCGCCGACGAGCAGCGAGTCACCGTGGTCGGTGACGCCGTGCAGTTCCTCGATGCCCCCGACATCGACCAGCAGGTCGGGGTTCGCCAGCCGCAGGCGCAGTAGCGGCAGCAGGCTCTGCCCGCCGGCGATGACCTTAGCGTCATCGCCGCCGTCGGCGAGCGCCCTGACCGCGTCGTCGACCGACGCCGGCCTGACGTAGTCGAACTTGGACGGGATCATGCCGCACCTCCACCGTTGGCCGAGCCGCCGCGCGCCGCCTCGATCGCGCGCCAGACGCGCTCGGGTGTGCACGGCATCGTGATGTCACTGATTCCGAGCGGGCGCAAGGCGTCCACGATCGCGTTCACGACGGCCGGGGTGGACGCGATCGTCCCGGCCTCGCCGACGCCCTTGACGCCGAGCCGGTTGGCCGCCGGGCTCTCGGTCCGGTCGGTGACGTAGGACGGCAGGTCGGCCGCCGACGGCACCAGGTAGTCCGCCAGGGTCGTCGTGAGCAGGTTGCCCGCTTCGTCGTAGACCGCCTCCTCGTACAGCGCCTGGGCGATGCCCTGGGCGATGCCGCCGTGGACCTGGCCCTCCACGATCAGCGGGTTCACGACCTTGCCGACGTCGTCGACAGCTACGTAGGACCTGATCGTCACCATCCCGGTCTCTGTGTCGACCTCGGTCGCGCACAGGTGGGTGCCGTGCGGGAACGAGAAGTTGTCCGGGTCGTAGGTGGAATCGGAGTCCAGCGACGGCTCGACGCCTTCCGGCAGGTCGTGCGCCGCGAACGTCGCGAGCGCCACCTCCTGGATCGAGCGGCCCTGCTCCGGGTCACCGCGCACCTGGAACCGGCCGCCGGTGAACTCGATGTCGTTCGCGCTGGCCTCCATCATGTGTGCGGCTATGGCCTTGCCCTTCATGATCACCTTGTCGCAGGCGCCCACCAGCGCTAGCCCGCCCACGGCCAGCGAGCGCGAGCCATAGGTGTCCATGCCCTTCGGGGATATCTGCGTGTCGCCG
>Ga0335078_10006291_pt1 | contig 17577 bp, 12 predicted proteins | sample Lox_Sample_32_FD_206711 | JGI IMG/M metagenome (GOLD analysis project Ga0335078, IMG submission 206711) | Soil microbial communities from Loxahatchee National Wildlife Refuge, Florida, United States - Lox_Sample_3.2 | ecosystem: Environmental > Terrestrial > Soil > Wetlands | place: USA... | reverse complement strand
TGTGCGCCTCGCGCTGCCCCACGCACGCCATCACCATGAAGGAATTCATCCACTACACGGAGTGCGTCTCGGTGCCTTCGCCGAATCCGAAGATACACTACCAGGCTGCACCCCGATGAGCCTCGCGGAATTTTGGCTGATGTTCGTTTTGGGCCTGGTGAGCAGCATTCACTGCGTGCAGATGTGCGGGCCCATCGTGCTGTCGTATAGTTTGCCGTTAGCGGGCGGTGGCGCATCGCATCGCGAACTGGCCCTGGCGCATCTCTGGTACAACCTGGGCCGCGTGACCACCTACTCTGCCCTAGGGGCGCTGGCGGGCGCGGCGGGCGGCGCCATCGGGCTGGCCGGACGCCTGGCTGGAATCGCGCACGGCGGCCGCATCCTCGCGGGTGCGGCCATGATCGCCGCCGGCGTCTATCTTTCGGGCATCGTGCGACGCAGCGGACTGATCCGCATCGACAGTCCCGGAATCGGCGCGCGGCTGGCCCGGTTGGGCAAGCGGTTCATGCTCTCGGTGCGTCCCACCAGCAAGTTCCGCCTGGGCCTGGTGCTCGGGTTTTTGCCGTGCGGCCTGGTCTACGCGGCCCTGCTGAAGGCCGTGGATGCGGGCAGCGCGCCAGGCGGCGCATTCACCATGCTGGCGTTCGGCTTGGGCACCAGCCTGGCGCTGGGCGCTACCGGCGTGGTATCCACCGCCTTTGGCTGGCGCCTGGGACGCTGGAGCAACGCGCTGGCCGGGGCGAGTATCATGTTTGCAGGCGCGCTGCTGATCTGGATGGGAGTGGCCCCCGGCGCGCATATGCACCATCATGCCCATTTCTGAAGCCGCCAAGAAACGCGCGCCCGCGTTGCCGCCGCCCCGGGTGACTTACCACCGGCTGCGGAAGTCCATCCACTTCGCCTGCTTCCTGGGCTTCCTGGCGCTGCCCTTCTTCGACCTGATGCGCTTCGACATCCCGCGCCAGCGTTTCTACTTCGCGGGCTACGAGCTGTGGATCAACGAATTCGCCATCATCTTCTTCGCGATGATGTTCCTGATGTTCCTGATCATCGGCTCGTCGATCGCTTACGGACGCATCTACTGTGGCTACATGTGCCCGCAGATGATCTTCTCCGAAGCGTCCATCACCTTCGAAAACCGGCTGCGGCGCTGGATGAACAAGCGCTTCTTCGACTGGCCCGCCGGGCGGCGCAACCTGGCGGTCCGCGCATTGTTCCTGGCCGCGCTGGCGCCGGTCTCGATCTTTCTGGCATTCGCCTTCATCTCTTACTTTGTCGCGCCGCGCGACCTGCTGGCCCGCCTGCTGGCGCTCGACGTGCACACTGCGGGCGGCATCGCGGGCGCGGCCGTCACCATCATCACCTTCCTCGATTTCACCCTGGTGCGCCAGCGCTTCTGCACCACCGTCTGCCCTTACGGCTATCTGCAAGGCATCCTGGGCGACAACCACACGCTGCTGGTCGACTATCGCGACGAAGGCCACCAGTGCGTCGAGTGCAAGAAGTGCGTGCGGGTCTGCCACATGGGCATCGACATCCGCAAGTCGCCCTTCCAGATCGAATGCGTGCATTGCGGCGAATGCATCGACGCCTGCGTGGATGTGCTGGGCCGCATGGGCAAGCCCGGGCTGATCCATTACACCTGGGGCGAGCACGGCGGCGAGGCCGGCCAGCGCGAACCCTGGCTGCGCCGCATCGGCCTGCGCGATGCCAAGCGCGCGATCGTGCTGCTGCTCCTGACGGCTTACGGCTGCGGCCTATTCGTGGCCCTGGGGATGCGCCGCGCGGTGCTGGTTCAGATCAGCCCGGAGCGCGCCAGCCTCTATCGCATCGATGGCGCGCGGGTCTACAACAAGTTCCGCTTCGATATTGCCAATCGCGGCCGCGCGCGTTCGGCCGTGATCTTTTCGATTGACCAACTCCCGGCCGCCACGCTCGCGATACCGCAAAACCCGGTGGCGGTGGAAGCCGGCCAAACCGCGCAGGGCGAGTTCGAGATCTGGCGGCCCCTGGCCGCGGCCACCGAGGAAGTCGTACACTTCCGGATCGCCGCCAGTCCGGTGGGCGGCGGGCCGGCCGACTCGTTCCCCATGACATTCTTAAGTCCCGAACAAAGGAGACCGCAATGACCAGGCGCAGTCCGTTTCTGGTATTTTTCCTGGCCTTCGTCAGCGCCATTTTCATCGGCATTCTGATCTTCGTTTATATCGTGACGAAACAGACCAACCCGGTGATGCTGGACGATAAGGGCCGCCCCCAGCCCACTGCAAGTTTGCATGAATCGTGGGGCGGCCAATCTCGGCCGCAGCCGCCTTTTAGGCGGCCAGAGCCGGCTGAGGGCCGGCTGCGGGCAGAGTTGCCCGCCCCACAGTTTGTGCCCGCATGACCGCCGCGGTCCAACTGAAGTGCGATCTTTGCAGCCTGGATTGCGGGCGCCATCCGCTTACCCGCCGCTTCAACGCCGCTGACCGCTCCTTCTGTTGTGCCGGATGCCTGAACGTCTACGCCATTCTCCTCGAAAGCGGGGTGATCGCCGCGGGCCAGGATTTTCGCGAGACGGAGGTCTATCGCCAGAGCCTCAAACTCGGCCTCATTTCGAATCGCCAGGAGGAAGCGGCTCCACCCGGCACCGAAGCCCCGCCCGACTCCGAAATCCGCGAAGCCCTCTTCCAGGTCTCCGGCATGTGGTGTTCCTCCTGCGCCTGGCTGATCGAACACGCCCTCCACAAACAGCGCGGCGTGGTATCGGCGGATGTCTTCTTCGCCTCCGACCTGGTGAAGGTGCGCTACTGCCCGCGCTGGCTCCCCCGCGAGCGCATCCCCGCCGCCATCGCCGGCCTGGGCTACCGCGCCGCGGAATATACCGGCCGCGATGCGCGCGATGGCGCGGAAACCCGCGACCTGCTCCTCCGCATCGGCGTGGCCGCCTTCCTGTGGATGAACGTGATGTCGCTCAGCCTGGTGCTCTACGCGGGCTACTTCGAGCGCATCTCCGACAGCGTTTCGCGCCTGCTGCCTTTCGTGCTGATGGTGCTTGCCACCGGCTCGGTGTTCTACGCCGCGCAGCCCATTCTGCGCGTCGCCTGGTTCGCCGTGCGCAACCGCACCGTGCGCATGGAAAGCCTGCTCGCGTTGGGCATCCTGGCCGCTTACGGTTACAGCGCCGTGGCGGCGTTCGCGCACGGCAAGCACTTCTACTTCGATACCGCCTGCGCCATCGTGGCGCTGGTGCTGGCGGGCAAACTGGCCGAACGCAGCGCCAAGGACAAGACCGCCCGGGCCATCACCGTACTCTACCGCATGATGCCCAACAAAGCCCGCCTGCTGGTGGACGGGCGCGAGCGCTTCGTGGCCATCGAGGCCTTGGAATCCGGCGCCGCCTTCGTGGTCAAGGCCGGCGAGCGCATCCCCGCCGATGGCCTGGTGGAGGAAGGCGCGTCCCACGTGGACGAGTCCGTGCTCACCGGCGAATCCGCCCCGCGCCGCAAAGCGCCCGGCGACGCGGTAGTCTGCGGCAGCCTGAATACCGACAGCGTGCTGCAGATCCGCGCCACGCGCACCGGCCCTGACAGCACGCTGGCGCGCATTATCCGCATGGTTGAAACGGCCATGGCCAACCGCTCGCCCCTGGAGCAAGCGGTGGATCGCGCCGCCCGCATCTTCGTGCCCTGCGTGATCGTGCTGGCTCTCGTGACCTTTGCCGGGTGGCTGGCCGCCACCGGCAACGCGGCCATTGCGCTGATGCGCGCTATCACCGTGCTGGTGATCGCCTGCCCCTGCGCGCTGGGCATGGCCACGCCGCTGGCAATAACAACCGCTATCGGGGCCGCCTCGCGCCGTGGGATTCTGATCGGCAGCAGCCGCGTGCTTGAAATCCTGCCCAAAGTCAACGTGGTGGTGATGGATAAGACCGGCACCGTTACCGAAGGCGACTTCCGCCTGTTGGAAGTCAGCGGCGATCACGCGCGGCTGGCGCAGGCCGCGGCGCTCGAGACGCGCTCCGAGCATCCGCTGGCGCGCGCATTGGTCCGCTGGGCGGCCGACGAAGGGTGGCAGTTGGATACGCCTCGCTGCGTGGAAGTCCTCAAGGGCACGGGCATACGCGGTGAGGTGGACGGCCACGCGGTGTGGGTGGGAAACCGGCAGTTGATGGCCGCCGTTCCCGAGCCCCTGGAGCAACAGGCGCGCGCCTGGGAGCAGCAGGGTCACACGGTGGCGTTCTACGGCTGCGACGGCGGAGCGCTCGGCGCGATGGCGTTCGGCGACCGGATCAAAGCGGGCGCGGCCGGTCTGATTGCCGGATTGCAGCAGCGCGGCATCCGCACGCTGCTGCTATCGGGCGATGCGCCGGCCACCACCGCCTGGGTCGCCGCGCGCATCGGCGCGGACGGTTTCATCGCCGGCGCGCTGCCCGAACAGAAGATCTCGACCATTCGCGGCTTGCAGCAGAAAGGCTCCGTGGTGGCCATGCTCGGCGACGGCGTGAACGATGCGCCCAGCCTGGCGCAAGCCGACGCGGGCATCGCGCTGGGCACCGGCGCGGACATCGCCATGCAGGCGGCGCCCATCATCCTGATGGGCTCGGATCTGGACGCGGTGCTGGCCACGCTGGACCTCGCGCGCCAGACCATCCGCGCCATCCGCCAGAATCTGTTTTGGGCTTTCGTTTATAACACTGCGGGCATCAGCCTGGCGGTGGCGGGCGTGCTGAACCCGATCATGGCTGCGGGGGCGATGGTGCTATCCAGTTTGTCGGTGATCGGCAATTCGTTGCGGCTGGGCCGGCGGCTGGTGCGGTAGGATTGCCGTGGTTTGCGTGGCCGTGGCGTGAATCAGCGCCGGCGACTTTGGAAGGCGGCCTCGTCCTCGACCACAACCAGGGCCGAGGTGCGCGATAGCCGAAGCCGCCGCGATCCCCGTCCGGCCCGCCACCGTTCATGCTATCGTTGTTCCGGGTGGCCCCAACGGCCACGCCCAAAATTCAGGTGCCCTGCACTCGCCACCGGTGTTCTGCAAGCGGCGCCTCCCGGTTCTTTGAAAATTTCACCCGCGCCGGTCGACCCTCGCGGGTGGAACCATATTAACCTATTTATCTGCAGTGCATTAACCTGTTCAAATCTCAATTTGGTTTCGTCCGGCAGATTTTCCGTCGAACCAACGCCGACGCACAAAAAAGCCCAAAAGTGCACAAAAGGCACGAAATCCGCGGTCCGGATCGCCGCGTACCCGCGTTGCGCCCCCCGCCCCTATCGCACCAACTCCGCCGCCGCGGATCGAACAGTCGCGCATCCTACCGCTTCTGCCGGGCCCAGGGGCACCCCCGTGGACGCCCGCCCCACTACCCGGCCGCCTTTCGCAACACTTCCTCGGCGTGCAGGGCCCCGTCCGGCGTCTCTTCGTGCTTGAACATCAGGAAGAGGTCCTTGCCCTGCCTCACCAGTTCCTGGGCGCGCCGGGCGATGGACTCGATATCCTCCGCCGTGTATTCCGGCTTCCGCAGCCGGTAATAGACGAAGTCCGCGGTAATCACCTCGGGCACCTCGAGCTTCTCCGACTCGGCCACGCACAGCGAGATGTTCCGCGCTTCCAGCAGGCGGTAGACATCGTCCACCAGCCACGAGGTGTGCCGGAATTCGAAGGCGTACCGCAAATCTTCCGGCAGGATATCGAGGAACGCCCGCAGCACCTCCGTGTCGCAGCGCATTTGTGGTGGAAGCTGGAACAGCACCGGCCCCAGGCGCCGTGCCGCGCGCAAGGGATCGATGGCGCGCAGGAAAACGCCGGTGGCTTCCGCCGCGTTCTTCAGCCGCATGATGTGCGTGATGCGCATGTGCCCTTTCAGGGCGAACACGAATCCCAGCGGCGTGGCGGCTGCCCAGTTTTCGAGCGTGGCGGCGGAAGGCATGCGGCGGAAGGTGTAGTTGATCTCCACCGAGTTCAGCCGCCCGGCGTAGTGCTCCAGGAATTTGTTGGCGGGAAGCTTCGCGGGATAGAATCGCGGCTTCCATTGGGCGTAGGCAAATCCGGACGTTCCAGCAAAGAGTCGGGCCATTGGCTTATTATGGAACTCCAGAGGACCATTTGTGCACCTGCTCATAAACTGGATGCTCAGCGCACTGGCATTATGGCTGTTGCCGCGCATCATTGCCGGTATCGAGGTGCGAAGCTATGGCACCGCGCTGATTGGCACAGTGGTGATCGCCATCGTGAACACGCTGGTCGGATGGCCGCTGAAAATCCTCACCTTTCCCCTGACGCTCGTCACGCTGGGCCTTTTTTGGCTGGTGCTGAACGCGTTTCTCCTGAAGCTGGCATCCGCCTTTGTGCCGGGATTCTCCATCCGGGGTTTTCTGCCGGCGTTTTTCGGGTCCATTGTGTTCACCGTCTTCCAATACATTTTGCACCACCTGGCCTTCTATCCCCATGCCGGATTATTTTACTGACGTCGTCGAGCCGCAGAGCCCGGAAGACCTGGCCGAGGCGATGGGCTGGGCGTCCACCCGGCAGCAGACGATTGAGTTGGGCGGGAATTTCTCCAAGCGGCGGATGGCAGGGCCGGCGGCGCCGGCGAATATGACGATCTCCACGCGCGGCATGCGCCGCGTCCGCCAATACGAGCCGCGCGATTTGACCATCAGCGTGGAAGCCGGCATTTCGTACTGTGAGCTGAGCAGCCTGCTGGCCGCGGAGCGCCAGATGATTCCGCTGGATCCGCCTTTTGCGGATAGCGCGACGATTGGCGGCATCGTAGCGTGCAACTGCAGTGGGCCGCGCCGCCGGCTTTACGGCACCGCGCGCGATTTGGTGATCGGGATGCAGTTCGCCACGCTGGAAGGCAAGCTGGTGGAATCGGGCGGCATGGTGGTGAAGAATGTCGCCGGGCTGGACATGAGCAAGTTGATGATCGGCTCGTTCGGCACGCTGGCGGCCATCGCGGTGATCAACTTCAAGTTGATTCCACAGCCGCCGCGCGAGCGCACGTTCCGGTTTTCGTTCGGCGGTCTGGAAGAAGCCATGGCGGCGCGGGACGCCATTCTGAAGAGCCCGCTGGATCCCGCCGCCATCGATCTGCTGAATCCCGCGGCCGTGGCGGCAACCGCGCCGACGGAAAAGCCGGCCTGGGTGCTGGCGGTGCGGGTGGGCGGCAATGCGGCCGCCATCGCGCGGTACGAGCGGGAACTTGCCGCCAGGGGAGCGCAGACGATTCCGGCCGGCGCGGAGGACGCTTTCTGGCGCGCGATTCAGGATTTCACGCCGCGATACCTGGGTGCACACCAGGATGGCGCGGTGGTGCGAATAGGCTGTACCCTGAAGGAATTGAGGGCCGTGATGCAGCCGGTACCGGGGCCCGCTATCGCGCGGGCGGGTTCGGGTGTATGCTACGCGTACTTTGAGGGCTCCGCCGATGCCGCCGTGTTCGCCGCCGAAACCGCGCGCGAGTATTCCGAGACGGTGGTCGAATTTGCGCCGGAGAATCGCAAAGAGGAAATGACCCTCTGGCCCGCGCCCGGGCAGGATCTGGAAATCATGCGGCGGATCAAACATCTGTTCGATCCGCAACTGTTACTCAACCGTGGCCGACTCTACCGTCGCATTTGAAATCGCGGCCGACAAGCCCCGCCAGGCGGATCTGGACCGCTGCGTGCATTGCGGGCTATGCCTCAACGCCTGCCCCACCTATCGCGCGCTGGGCATAGAGATGGACTCGCCGCGCGGCCGCATCTACCAGATGGCGCAAGTGGCCGCGGGCGCGCCGATCGGCCCTTCGTACATCGCGCACATCGAGTTGTGCCTGGCCTGCCGCGGCTGCGAAAGCGCCTGCCCATCCGGGGTGCAATACGGCAGGCTGGTGGAAGCCGCCCGGGCGGAAATCGAAACCGCCGCCGCCCGCTCGCGTCCGGCGCAGTGGATGCGCGGCTTCGTCTTCGGGCGCCTGCTGCAATCGCCGGCGCTGATGACCGTGTTCGGCGCGATGCTGTATCTGTACCAGGGCAGCGGCTTGCAGAAACTGGTGCGAGCGCTCGGCTTCTTGAAATTGCTGGGTAAGCTGGGCGACGTGGAACAGCTTACGCCGCCCGCCGAGCCGCCGTTCTTCTTCGGCAAAATCGGCAAGGTATTCCCGGCGGAAGGCGAGCGGCGGCACCGGGTGGCGCTGATGGCGGGATGCATCGCCAACGTGTGCTTCGCCCGCTTGAATGATGCCACCGTCCGTGTCTTGCAGAAGAACGGCTGCGAAGTGACCGTGCCCGAGGGGCAAGGCTGCTGCGGCGCGCTGCACGTGCATGCGGGCCTGCGGGACGACGCGCGCGCGCTGGCGCGGCGCAATATCGACGCGCTGGCCGAAGGCGGCTATGACGCCATCCTGACCAATGCGGCGGGTTGCGGCTCGACCCTGAAAGAGTACGGCGAATTACTGGAGGGCGACCCGGAGTATGCCGCGCGGGCGCGCGAGTTTGCGCGGCGCATGCAGGATGTCACCGAGTTCCTGGCTTCCATCGAGCTGAACCGGGGAATGAAGGCCCTGCCGGTCACGGTCACCTACCAGGATTCCTGCCACCTGGCGCATGGCCAGCGCATCCGTACGGCGCCGCGCAAGTTGCTGGCAGCGGTTCCCGGCCTGCTGTTCCGCGAGATGCCGCTTTCCGATGTGTGCTGCGGCAGCGCCGGCATCTACAACGTGGTCCGGAACCAGATGGCGATGGAGATTCTGGAAAAGAAGATGGAGAGCGTGAATCGCACCGGCGCGACAGTGATCGCCACGGCGAATCCGGGCTGCATCCTGCAACTGCGGGCCGGTGTGAATTTACACGGGCAGGGCCAGCGCGTGGTGCACGTGGTGGAGTTGTTGGACGAGGCGTACCAGGCGGCGAAGTCGCACCCGGTGGCCGTGTAACCTTCTTTCGCGGCGGCGCGCCTCCCGGCTTGTGAGCCTTCCCGCGAGCCTGGTCCTCCCGGCAGCCTGCGTCTGGCTGGCGGCCGGCGCCGGCGCCCGCGCGCAATCGTCCGATGGTCTCAACCACGACCGCATCCTGGGGGTGATCCCCAACTATCAAACGGTTACCGATGCCACCCCGGCTACGCCGGCTCTCACGCGGAAACAGAAATGGCTTTTCTTCCTGGACGAGACCAAAGATCCGTTCAACATCGTCGCCGAGGCGCTCAGCGCGGGGCTCTCGCAAGCGGACAACCAGACGCCCAAGTATGGCGAGGGCGGCGCGGCTTATGCCAGGCGATTCGGCGCGGCGGTGGGCGATTTCACTTCGCAGAATCTGTTCAGCGACGCCGTGCTCGCCTGCCTGCTACATCAGGACCCCCGGTATTTCCGCAAAGGTCCCCAGTCGCGGTTTGTGCCGCGCATCGCATATTCGCTGAGCCGTATCGCCGTGGCCCGGCAGGACTCCGGCCGGCAAACGTTCGACGCCTCGGGCATCTTCGGCATGATGCTGGGCATCGGCGCATCGAATCTCTACTATCCCTCCGTCAGCCGGCGCGGCACGGTCATGGCGTACCGCCTGGGCACCAGCCTGGCCGGCTGGGCGATCGGCAACGTGGCGGCGGAGTTTTGGCCCGACATTCACCAGAAGTTCTTCCCGAACGGACTGCTGCACCGCAAGCAGCCGAAGCCGCCGGCACTGCACCGGTAGCCCAGGCGACTTACTCGATCACCAGCAACAAATCCTTGGCTTCCACGTGCCGTCCCGGCTGCACCAGCACCTGCGTCACCTTTCCGCCCACCGGCGCGTAGACGGTGCTCTGCATTTTCATGGCTTCCATCACCAGCAGCCGGTCGCCTTTCTTCACCGGCTGATTCAACTCCACCGCCACCGTCGCGACCACCCCGGGAATGGGGGCGCCGATCTCGCCCGGCTTGGCGGGGTCCGCCTTCGGCTGTGCCGCGACCTTCACCTCCAGGCTCTTATCGCGGATGTTCACTTCGCGCGGCTGCCCGTTCAACTCGAAAAACACCGTGCGGGACCCATCGGGATGCGGCTCGCCCACCGTCAGAAACTTGATCACCAGGGCTTTGCCCGGTTCCAGTTCCACGGCGATTTCATCGCCTTTCCGCATGCCGTAGTAGAACTGCGGCGTAGGCAGCACTTCCACGTTGCCGTAGGCCTGCCGCGCCTTGGCGAACTTCAGAAAAACGTCCGGGTACATCAGGAAGCTGAGCACTTCGTCGGGCGTCGGCTCACGGCCGATTTTGTGGCCGAGCGTGGTCGCGGTCTCCGCGAAATCGACCGGTGCGAGGCGCGCGCCAGGACGCCCGCGCTGCGGCTTGGCGCCCTTCAGAATGGCTTTCTGCAGGCTCTTGGGCCATCCGCCTTCGGGTTCGCCCAGCGCTCCGCTCAGCATCGCGATCACGGAGCCCGGCAGCGTCAGGTGGTGGTCCGGACCGAGCCGCTCCAGCTCGCGCGCGGTCATGTTGTGGTTCACCAGGAAAATCGCCAGGTCGCCGACCGCCTTGCTGGAAGGGGTGACCTTCACGATATCGCCCAACGCGACGTTGGCTTCGGCATAGGTGCGCGCGATCTCATGCCAGCGCGCGCCCAGCCCCATGGATTCGGCCTGCTCGCGCAGATTGGTGTACTGGCCGCCGGGCATTTCGTGCACGTAGACTTCGGCCGTGCCGGACTTGGGACCGGTATCGAACGGCGCATAGTAAGTCCGCACCGTCTCCCAGTAATCCGCGCACTGGTTGAGCGCACCCAGATCCACGCCGCTATCGCGCGGCGTATGGCCGAGCGCCGCCACGATGGAGTTTAGATTGGGCTGGCTGGTGGTACCGCTCATGGAGGCGATGGCTGCGTCGGCCACGTGCACGCCCGCTTCGGCGGCTTTCAACACCGACGCCGCATTGATGCCGCTGGTATCGTGCGTGTGAAAGTGAATGGGAATCCCGACCTCCCGCCGTAGCGTCGTCACCAGTTTTTCCGCCGCGTAAGGTTTGCACAACCCAGCCATGTCCTTGATGGCCAGCATGTGCGCGCCCATGCGCTCCAGCTCGCGCGCCATCTTCACGTAATACTGGAGCGAGTATTTGTCGCGGCGCGGATCCAGAATGTCGCCGGTATAGCAGACCGCGGCCTCGCAGATCTTGCCGGTCCGGAGCACGGCTTCCATCGGCAGCTTCATGTTGGGGAGCCAGTTCAACGAATCGAAGATGCGGAAGATATCGATGCCCTGCCCGGCCGCCTCGTAGATGAACAACTCCACGACCTCGTCGGGGTACGCGGTGTAGCCAACGGCGTTCGAGGCGCGCAGCAGCATCTGGAAACAGATGTTCGGAATGGCTTCGCGCAACTGGCGCAGGCGCAGCCACGGATCTTCGTGCAGGAAGCGCATGGCCACGTCGAAGGTGGCCCCGCCCCACATTTCCAGGCTGTAGAGATTGTGCAGCCGGTGCGCCACGAAGTTGGCGATGCGCAGCATGTCGTGCGCGCGCACCCGCGTGGCCAGCAGGGACTGGTGCGCGTCGCGGAAGGTGGTGTCGGTGAGCAGCAACCGCTTCTGTGAGCGCGTCCACTTGGCGAACTTCGCGGGCCCCATGGCGGCCAGCCGTTGACGGGTGCCATCCGGCGGCGCGGAAGTGTCGTGCGGCGGCACCGGCGGCGGGTCGATGCGCGCCGGGGCCGATTTGCCGGCCACCGTTGGATTGTGATTGACAATCACCTCGCCCAGATAGGTGAGCAGCCGGGTGGCGCGGTCCTTGCGCTGAACGAAGCGGAACAATTCCGGCGTTTGCTCCAACCATCCGGTGGTCACGCGGCCGGCCTGGAAATCCGGGTGGTTCACCACGTTTGCGAGGAAGGGGATATTGGTCTTCACGCCGCGCACGCGGAACTCGCGCAGGCAGCGGTCCATGCGCTGGCAGGCCTGGCGGAAGTCGCTGCCCCAGGCGGTGGTCTTCACCAGCAGCGAGTCGTAGTAGGGCGTGATGACCGCGCCGGAGTAAGCCGATCCGCCATCCAGGCGGATGCCGAAACCCGCGGGCGAGCGGTAGGTGTGGATCTTGCCGTAGTCCGGCACGAAGTGGTTCGAGGGGTCCTCGGTGGTGATGCGGCATTGCATGGCAAAGCCGTACAGGGGGATCTGGTCCTGCGCCGGCAGATGCATCTCGGGACCGAACAGGTCGAGGCCCTGCGCCACCTGGATCTGGCAGCGCACCAGGTCGATGCCGGTGACCATCTCGGTGACGGTGTGCTCCACCTGGATGCGCGGATTCACTTCGATGAAGTACCAGGCGCCCGAATCGGCATCCACCAGGAACTCCACGGTTCCGGCGTTGTAATAGCCGGCGGCCTGGGCCAGGGTGACGGCGGCTTCGGCCAGCGCGCGGCGGATGGAATCGTCGAGGCCCACGGCGGGGGCCACTTCCACCACCTTCTGATGCCGCCGCTGCACGGAGCAATCGCGCTCATAAAGGTGCAGGACGTGGCCGGCGCGATCGCCCAGGACCTGGACCTCGATGTGGCGCGCGTGCTCGACGTAGCGTTCCAGAAACACCGCATCGTTGCCGAAAGCCGCGCCCGCCTCGCGCCGCGCCTCGGCCAGCCGCTCGCTGAATTCGTCGGCGCCGCGCACCACGCGCATGCCGCGCCCGCCGCCGCCGAAGGCCGCCTTGACGATCAGCGGAAAGCCGATGCGGCGCGCGATACGCTCGGCCTGGCGCGCGCCGGTGATGGGATCCTCGGTGCCGGGCACCGTGGGGATGCCGGCGCGTTGCGCCAATTGCCGGGCCGCGCGTTTGTCGCCGAGCAGTTCGAGGAGTTCCGCGCTGGGACCGATGAAGGCGATGCCGGCCCGCTTGCAGGCGCGCGGCAGCGCCGGATTCTCCGACAGAAACCCGTAGCCCGGATGGATGGCGTCCACGCCCTTCTCGCGCGCCAGAGCGACGATACCATCCACGTCGAGGTAGGCTTCCACCGGCCCTTTGCCCTCGCCGATGAGGTAAGCTTCATCGGCCTTGAAGCGGTGCAGGGCGAGCCGGTCTTCCTGCGAGTAGATGGCGACGGTACGCAGATCCAGTTCATTGGCGGCGCGCAGGATGCGGATGGCAATTTCGCCGCGGTTTAACGCTAACAGCTTGTTCATTGGTGGGAATGATTCGAGGATACCAGTGTTGCGATGCGGGGCACAATTCGTCAACAATACGGCTGGAATCTGAGCGTGGCGGCGGTAGCCAACCGCCGCGCAGGCTGGCAGCCTGCTCCACGTAACGCCAGCTTATTCCACTTGAAACTCCACTCCGATCGGTCCATAATCGAATTGGTTTTATGCGCTTCCTTTTGGTGCCATCCTTAACATTACTGACCGCATTTGCGGCGCTGTCCCAGACGACCACCACCGGCTGGAAGCTGGTGTGGAGCGATGAGTTCAACGGCGCGGCCGGCGCGCCTCCGGACCCCACGAAGTGGAACTACGATCTCGGCAACGGGGGCTGGGGCAACGGCGAAGCCGAAAACTACACCAGTTCCCCGAACAATGTTTTTCAAGATGGCAAGGGCAACCTGGTCATCCGCGCCATCCGCGATTCGAACGGCAATTACACCTCCGCGCGCCTGCAGACGGGCGCGCCGGGGGCCTCCACGCAAACCGCGGATCTGAGCTGGCAATACGGCCTGGTCGAAGCGCGCATCAAGCTTCCGTTCGGCCATGGCGTTTGGCCCGCGTTCTGGATGCTGGGCGAGAATTTCGGAAGCGTCGGTTGGCCGGCCTGCGGCGAAATCGACATCATGGAGAACTTCGGGACCTATGGCACTGTGAACGACGCGGCCATCAACAACGGCACCGCGCACGGACCGGTGGCCACGGGCAGCGGCACCGACTACAACGCTGGAGGCCAGTACACGCTGCCGCTGGGCGAACTGGTTTCGGACGACTACCACGTTTACGCCATTCAGTGGTCCGAGAACTCGGTGGTGTTCTCGGTGGATGGATCTCCCTATTACACGGCGACGCCTTCCGCCGTTGCGCCCGGGCTATGGGAATTCAATGCGCCGTTTTTCATTCTTCTGAACCTGGCGATCGGCGGGCCGAACACGTTTCTGGGCGCGCCCGACCCCAACGCGCCATTTCCCAACCAGGACATGCTGGTGGACTACGTGCGCGTTTACCAGACGACCACCGTCAGCACCACCACGCCGGTCATCACGCCCTCGGCGATCCTGAACGGAGCGTCTTACCTGGGAGAAGTCGCGCCGGGCAGCCTGGCTACGCTGTTCGGATACAATCTTGCCGATAACACATACCAGGGCACGCAGGTGCTCGACAGCCACAACCACTTCTCGACCTCGGTCGACGGCGTCAGCGTCAGCGTCAACGGGGTGAACGCGCCGCTGATCTACGTCAGCCCGGGGCAAATCAATTTCCAGGTTCCCTGGGAAACCGCGCCCAGCACCGCGGTAACCGTGCAGGTGACGCACGGCAGCGCGCAGAGCAATGTGGAGAAGATTACAATGGCGTCCACCGCTTCGCCCTCCATGTTCCTCAACGACTACTCGACCGGTGTGGCGTGGGTGACCGGGACGGTGGGGGAAGGTTGCCCCGTCACGGAGTGCGCGGTGCAGGTGGGCGGCGAGTATCAACTCTGGGGCAACGGATTGGGACCCAAGAACCTGGCCGAGCAGGATGGCGTGGGCGATGCCGCGGCCAGCATCAGCGACTTATCGGTGGTGGGCGGCACGGCCAGTTGCCAGTTGACGATTGCCGGCATCGCTGCCACCGTGGACTACTGCGGAGCCGCGCCCGGCTTCATCATCGACCAGTTGAACTTCACGTATCCGGCGGGCATCGTGTCCAGCGCGCCGGTGGAGGCGGTGTTGACCATCAACGGCGCCACGGGCCGATTCTGGCTGCCGGCGGTCCTCCCACCGTCCGCCTCCGCGGTTTCCGTGGCCCTGAGCACGCATAACCAAAGCGATCTTCTGGCCGCGCAACCCAGCGTCAAGTTCACCACCAGTTCGGCGGACGCGGATACCAACACGATCGTCGTCGATCCGGCGCAGCAGTATCAGTCGATCGATGGTTTCGGCGCGGCATTTACGGATTCGGCCGCCTATCTGCTCATGAACGTGGAGCCTTCGACAGCGCTTTCCGGAACTCTCAACGATCTGTTCACGCGCGATGGTGATGGCATCGGCCTCAGCTTCATGCGCATACCGATGGGCGCATCGGACATCGCGCTATCGGTCTATTCGTTCGACGATATGCCGGCAGGCGAAACAGATCCGAACCTGGCGAGTTTCTCGATCGCCCACGATCAGGCTTACATCCTGCCGTTGATCCAACAAGCCAAGAAGCTGAATCCCCAAATGAAGCTCATGGCGAATCCCTGGAGCCCGCCGGGGTGGATGAAGGACCCCGCCTCCATGAACCCGGTTTCCATGCTGGGTGGCAGCCTGCTGATGACCGGCGCCAATGAGGCGGCCTTCGCGAACTACTTCGTCAAGTACATTCAGGCGTACCTGGCGGCCGGTGTGCCCATCGATTACATCTCGCTGCAAAACGAACCCCTGAATGTCACCACGAGCTATCCGAGTATGGGGATGAGCTCCAGCACGCAGCTAGCCTTGCTGCAGAGCTATGTTCTGCCCGCGCTGGCGGCCAGTAACATCTCCACCAAGGTGTTTGTGTATGACCATAACTGGGATACGCCGTCCTATCCGGAGTATGTCCTGGGGGGCCTGACGGCGCAGCAATTGACGCAGGTGGCGGGCACGGCCTGGCATGGCTACGCAGGCGCGCCCGGCGCGCAGCAACTGGTCGAGAACATGTTCCCGAGCCTGGGCACATGGGAGACCGAACACTCCGGCGGCACCTGGATCGCCGATCAATTCACTTCCGACTTTCTGGAAATTACCCAGGTGCTGCGCAACTCCGCGAAGTCCTATGTGAAGTGGAGCCTGGCACTGAACGAGGCCCTGGGTCCGAACCTCACGCAGAACGCCGGCCTGGGGGGATGCGATACGTGCACGCCGATTGTGACGGTCAACAGCCAGACGGGCGCCGTCACCAAGGACGTCGAGTTCTACACGCTGGGCCAGTACAGCAAATACGTATTACCCGGCGCGGTGCGCGTCTATTCCAGCAACACGCCCGCGATCTCCAGTGTGGCGTTCCAGAATCCGGACGCCTCCATGGCGTTGATTGTCTTCAACAACTCCAGCAGCAGCCAGACCTTCAAAGTGCAGTGGGGCATGCAGTCGTTTCCCTACACCCTGTCGGGCGCGGCCGCCGCCACGTATACGTGGACGGGCACCGCGAGCGGCAGCACACCGCCTACGGCGGCCACGGCCCAGATTCAGGGCTCCAGCTTCTCCAGCGAATCAGGGCTGGAGACCGAGACGACGGGCGATGTGACCGGCGAATACGATCTGGGTTACATCTCGCCTGGAGCCTATGCCGTTTACAAGAACATCGACTTCGGCACTGGGGTCAGCCAGATCAGTGTGCGCACGGCGAGCGCCGGCAACGGCGGAACGGCCACTTTCTACCTCGACAGCATGAACGGTTCGCCAATTTCGACGGTCAATCTGCCAGTCACAGGAGGCTGGCAAACCTGGACGACCGCGACCGCGGCCGTGTCCGGCGCTGCGGGTGTGCATGACTTGTATATCGTCTTCGGCGGAGGCGGATCGACGGGCAGCATCGCGAACGTCAACTGGTTCCAGTTTCAGTAAGCCGGGCGGCGATCACGCGCGGGATGCCAGCCAAATCCGGCACGGTTTCGAGGTTCGGACAGCGGTTGGAAAACATCGCGGCGACGCGGGCGCTGGTCCCGAATCCCAGTTCCATAATGAGCCAGCCACCGGGACACAGAACTCGTTCCGCATCGCGCACCAGCCGTTCGTAGATTTCCAGGCCGGTGGGTCCGGCGTAGAGCGCCTGGGGCGGCTCCCAGTCGCGCACTTCGCGCTGCAGGCCGGCCTGGTCGGCCAGCGGGACATAGGGCGGGTTGGAAACGATCAGGTCCATGGAGGCATCGGCGCAGGCGGACATCAGGTCGCACGCGACGAACGAGACTGGCGCGCCGAGGCGCTGCGCGTTCTCCACGGCTACGCGGATGGCCGCCGGCGAGATATCGCTGGCCCACACGGCTGCGCCCGTTTCCAGCCGCAGCGTAACAGCCAGGCAGCCGGAGCCGCAGCCCACATCCAGAATGCGCCCGGCACGCGGCGCCAGACGCAAGGCGGTCTCCACCACGTGCTCGGTTTCGGGGCGCGGGATCAGCACGTCCGGCGTCACGCGGAATTCGCGGCCGTAGAATTCCTGGCGGCCGGTGATGTACTGGGTGGGCTTGCCCTGCATGCGCTCGTGCAGGTAGCGGCCGAAGTGCAGCCACTCCAACTCCGTGAGTTCTTGCTCGGGATGGCCGAACAGGTGGGCGCGGTCGCGATGCAACGCGTGTGCCAGCAGCACTTCGGCGGTGAGCCGCGGCACGGAAACCGTAGTGTCTTCCAGGAGCTTGGTGCCCTGGAGCAACGCGGTCCCGACGGTCATGCCGGTTACGCCGCGACCCCGCCCGCGTCGCCTTCTTCTTTAAGCTTTTCGGCCTGGTAGTAAGTGGTCAGCGCGTCG
>Ga0335078_10006290_pt1 | contig 17577 bp, 11 predicted proteins | sample Lox_Sample_32_FD_206711 | JGI IMG/M metagenome (GOLD analysis project Ga0335078, IMG submission 206711) | Soil microbial communities from Loxahatchee National Wildlife Refuge, Florida, United States - Lox_Sample_3.2 | ecosystem: Environmental > Terrestrial > Soil > Wetlands | place: USA... | reverse complement strand
TGCGATCTCATGGCTCGCATGAACTTGCCGATTTTCATGTCTCACTGATTGCCTGTTCGCGTGCTCGCCTTTGTTTCGCGAAGCAGACGTCGCGAGGCATCTGCTCCGTCGGTTTTCGATGAGTTGCAATAGCGGACATAGCGTTGCTTGCGCGCTCGTCCCGTCGAAGGCCGCGCGCCGCCCCTGGCGCGCAGGCCCCTCAGCGCACCTTTGTTGTCCTGATGGTTGAGCACTGGCGCGCTCCGGTAGCGAAGCGGGCGCGACCTGCAGCGACATCACCTGCACAGAAAGTTCCGCTCCTGCACATTTTTTAGTCAGTATTGCAGCCGAACGCGCGCAGAGACTGCGCTTCGCAGGGGCTTTTGCGAGAATCCTCAAGCCTTTTCAATGCGCTCGGTGCCGGCAGGTCCACGTGCGGCGCTGGCATAGGCTTTGCGAAGCGGCTCAACGCCCGATCAAAGAACGCCCATCGTCCTGATGGTCAGCCAGCAGCAGCGCCGCGCGCGTTCGCCTGCGTACAGGGAGAATGCAATGACCTTTGACAACATCTCGCGTCGCCGTCTTCTGCAAGGAACGGCGGCGTTGACCGTCGGTACGGCGCTTCCGCTCAGCCGGGCTTTCGCCAAGGAAACGACGGTCGGCTTCATCTATGTCGGGTCGCGCGACGACTACGGCTACAACCAGGCCCATGCCCAGGGCGCAGCCGCGCTCAAGAGCATGCCGGGCATCAAGATCGCAGAGGAGGAGAAGGTTCCCGAGACCGAGGCGGTCGAAAAGACCATGGAGTCGATGATCAATCTCGACGGCGCCACGCTGCTGTTTCCGACCTCCTTCGGCTACTACAACCCGCACATGATCAAGATGGCCAAGAAGTATCCGAAGCTGCGCTTCGAGCACTGCGGCGGCCTCTGGACCGATAAGGATCCCAAGAATGCCGGAAGCTATTTCGGATACATCGACGAAGCCCAGCACGTCAGCGGCATCGTCGCCGGCTACATGACCAAAACCGGCAAGCTCGGCTTTGTCGCCGCCAAGCCCATCCCGCAGGTCCTGCGCAACATCAACGCCTTCACCATGGGCGCGCGGATGGCCAATCCGAAGGCGACGTTGCAGGTCATCTTCACCGGCGACTGGTCGATGCCGGTCAAGGAGGCCGAGGCCACCAACAGCCTCATCGACCAGGGCGTCGACGTCATCACCTGCCACGTCGATGGCCCGAAAACGGTGGTCGAGAATGCCGCGCGCCGCGGCGCCATGGTGTGCGGCTATCACGTCAATCAGGCGACGCTCGCGCCGCAGGCCTATCTCACCGGCGCCGAGTGGAACTGGGAGGTTCTCTATCCGCGCTTCGTGAAGATGTTCACGTCCGGCGAGACCATCCCCAACTTCTACCGCGGCGGCCTGAAGGAAGAGCTGGTCAAGGTGTCGCCGTACGGCGCCATGGTCTCGGCCGACGCGCGCAAGCACGCCGATGACGTCAAGTCGAAGCTCGTCGCCGGATCCTATGTGATCTTCAAGGGCCCGCTCAGCGACAACAAGGGCAAGGTCGTCATTGCCGCGGGCGTCTCGCGCGGTCAGACCGATCCCGAGCTCGAGAAGATGGACTATCTGGTCGAGGGAGTGATCGGAGCGACTTCGTGAAGGCCGATGTCGGCGCGCCTCTTGCCCCCGCGGGCGGAGGCCAGCTCCCTGGCTTGTCGGCCGTCGGCCGGAAGATCGGCGGCGCGGCGGAGTTCATCGTCATCCCGGCGATGGCGCTGGCGGCATCGATGGTGCTGTTCGGAATCTTCGTCGCGCTGTTCGGCAAGAATCCGCTCGACCTCTACTTCTATATGTATCAGGGCGCGTTCGGCACTTGGTTCTCGTGGCAGAACACGCTGACGCGCGCCGCACCGCTGATCCTCACAGCATTGTGCACCGCGCTGCCCGCGCAGCTCGGCATGGTGATCATCGGCGGGGAGGGCGCGCTGCTCATCGGCGCGTTGTGCGCCACCAGCGCGGCGCTGGCGTTGCAGGCAGCGCCGCCGCTCGTCGTCGATCTCGCCATGGCCGCCGCCGGCATGGCGGGCGGCGGGCTGTGGATCATGCTCTCGGGGGCGCTGCGCCACTACCGCGGCGTCAACGAGACGATCTCGAGCCTGCTGCTGGTCTATATCGCGCTCGCGATCCTCAATCACCTGGTCGAGGGTCCGATGCGCGATCCGACCAGCCTCAACAAGCCTTCGACCCCGGAAATCGGCGCCGCCAACATGATCGGCACCATTCCCGGCACCGACGTGCATTGGGGCTTCGCCTACGGCATCATCGCCGCCGTTCTCAGCTACATCCTCATCTATCATACTGTGTTCGGCTTCGCCGCGCGCGTTGCCGGCGGCAACATCCGCGCCGCCAAGGTCGTGGGCCTCGGCGTCGGCAAGCTCATTCTCATCACCTGCTTCCTTGCCGGCGCTGCCGCCGGCCTCGCCGGCATGATGGAAGTCGCAGCCGTGCAGGGCCGCGCCAACGCGAACCTCGCGGCGGGCTACGGCTTCGCCGGGATCCTGGTGGCGTTCCTGGCGCGGCAAAATCCGCTGGCGGTCATTCCCGTCGCCATCCTGCTCGGCGGCATCGGCGCGAGCGGCGGCCTGCTCCAGCGCCGGCTCGGGCTGCCCGACGCCTCCGTGCTGGTGCTGCAAGGGACGATCTTCGTCATCGTGCTGGCGAGCGACGCGCTCTACGGCCGCCTCGGATTCCTCAAGCGCAAGGCGTCCTGACCATGGCCGATCCGGGCTCGATCGGATACTGGACGGTCCCGCTTGCGGTGCTTGGCGGCGCGGTTCGCGTCTCGACGCCGTTCCTGTTCGTGAGCCTCGGCGAGTGCATCACCGAGCGCAGCGGCCGCATCAATCTCGGCCTCGAAGGCACGCTGGTGATGGGCGCGATGAGCGGCTACGGCATCTCGTATCTGACCGGCTCGCCCTGGCTCGGCGTGCTCGCCGCGGGCGTGACCGGCGCGGCGATGGGCGCGCTGCACGCGGGCATCTGCGGACTGCCGCGCGTCAACGACATCGCCGTCGGCATCGCCCTGATGCTGTTCGGCACCGGACTGGCCTTCTATCTCGGCAAGCCCCTGATCGAGCCGACGGCGCCGCGGCTGCCGTCGATCGATTTCGGCTGGTGGAGCGACATCCCGCAGGTGCGCGCGGTGTTGCGCATCAACGTCCTGTTCCTCATCGGTGTCGCGCTGGCGCCGATCCTGGTCTGGGCGCTGCGCACGACCCGCTGGGGCCTGATCATCCGGACGGCCGGCGAGAGCGCGGACGCGGCGCGCGCCATGGGCTATTCGGTCAACGTGATTCGCCTGCGCGCGACCATGTTCGGCGGCTTCCTCGCCGGCATCGGCGGCTCGTTCCTCTCGCTGTTCTATCCCGGAAGCTGGAACGAAGGGCTCTCGAGCGGGCAAGGCATCACCGCGGTCGCGCTCGTCATCTTCGCGCGCTGGAATCCGATGCTGTGCCTGTGGGCGTCGCTCCTGTTCGGCGGCGCCGCCGCGCTCGGGCCGGCGCTGCAGTCCGTCGGCGTCAGTCACGGCTATCATCTGTTCAACGCCGCGCCCTACATTCTGACGCTGTTGATCATGATCGCGACCTGTTCGCCCAAGCGCACGCTGATCGGTGCGCCGGCGGAGCTGTCGATTACGAGGTGAACCCCATGCCCGGACTGGCGCGCAAAGAGAGCGAGGCGGCAAGCCAATCGGCGGGGCGATGCGTCGCCGCCGATCCCTACCCCTGGCCGTACAACGGCGACCTTCGCCCGGAGAACACGGCCCTCGTCATCATCGATATGCAGACCGATTTCTGCGGCGTCGGCGGCTATGTCGACAAGATGGGCTACGACCTTTCGCTGACGCGCGCGCCGATCGAGCCGATCAAGCGCACGCTCGCCGCGGCCCGCGCCAAAGGCTTCCACGTCATTCATACCCGCGAAGGGCATCGCCCCGACCTCGCCGACTTGCCGGCGAACAAGCGCTGGCGCTCGCGGCGGATCGGCGCCGGCATCGGCGATCCCGGGCCGTGCGGGCGCATCCTGGTGCGCGGCGAGCCCGGCTGGGAGATCATCCCGGAGCTTGCGCCGCGCGAGGGCGAGCCGATCATCGACAAGCCGGGCAAGGGTTCTTTCTGCGCCACCGACCTCGAGCTGATGCTGCGGCTGCGCGGCATCGACAACATCGTGCTCACCGGCATCACCACCGATGTCTGCGTGCACACCACCATGCGCGAAGCCAATGACCGCGGCTTCGAATGCCTGTTGCTCGAGGACTGCTGCGGCGCCACCGATAAGGGCAACCACGACCACGCCATCAAGATGATCAAGATGCAGGGCGGCGTGTTCGGCGCGGTCTCGGATTCAGCGAAATTCATCGAGGCGATCGCGTGAGCGAGCTTGGCGCGAGACTCATCCCGCCCGGCGGGCTGCCGTCGCCGACGGCGTCGAAGCCGACCTTCGGCGTCGAAGCCATTTCCATGACCAAGCGTTTCGGCGAGTTCACCGCGCTCGATGCGGTGTCGTTGAAAGTGCGCCCCGCGACCTTCCACGCGCTCCTCGGCGAGAACGGCGCCGGAAAGTCGACGCTGGTCAAATGCATCATGGGCTACTACCAGGCCGACGGCGGCGAACTGATGATCGACGAGCGCCAGGAGATCATCGGCAATCCGCGCGCCGCGCACGCGCTCGGCCTCGGCATGGTCTATCAGCATTTCACGCTGGTGCCGGCGATGACGGTCGCGGAGAATTTCGTGCTCGCGCGGGACGAACTGCCGGCCGTGGTGGACTGGGCGCGCGAGCGCAAGGCGCTGGAAGAGTTCCTGGCGCGCATGCCGTTTCGCGTTCCGCTCGGCGCCAAGGTGTCCGCGATCTCCGCGGGCGAGCGGCAGAAATGCGAGATCCTCAAGCAGCTCTATCTCAAGCGCCGCTTTCTCATCCTCGACGAGCCGACCTCGGTGCTCACGCCCGGAGAGGCCGACGAGGTGCTCGGCATGCTGCGCGACATGGTTGGCGAGGGTCTCCTCACCATTCTGATGATCACCCACAAGTTCCGCGAAGTCATGGCGTTCGCCGACGAGGTCACGATCCTGCGGCGGGGCAAGCTCGCGGGTCACGGGCACGTCAAGGATCTGACCCCGGACGCTATGGCGCGCACCATGATCGGCGCCGAAGAGCTGACGGTGCAGCCGCCGCGCACCGGCGAGTTCGGCGCGACGCGGCTCAATATCGAGAAACTCAACGCGCTCGATGACGGCGGCCAGCCGGCGGTGCGCGACATCTCGCTCTCGATCCGCGGCGGCGAGATCGTGGGCGTCGCAGGGGTCTCCGGCAACGGGCAGCGCCAGCTCATCGAGGTGCTGGCCGGCCAGCGCGAGGCGGAAAGCGGCAAAATCTATCTCGAGGGCGCGCTTTATCACGCGACGCGCGAGGAGATGCGCCGCAACCATCTCTCGGTTCTGCCCGAGGAGCCGCTGAAGAACGCCTGCGTCGCGCGCATGAGCGTTGCCGACAATCTCGCTTTTCGCGACTTCGACCACGCGCCCTACGCCGCGGGCGGCTGGTGGCTCAACAGCGCGACCTTCCACAAGGAGGCGATGCGCAAGATCGCGCTCTACAAGATCAAGACGCGTTCCGACGACACCGCCATCGGCGAGCTTTCGGGCGGTAACGTGCAGCGCACCGTGCTCGCACGCGAACTCGGCGGCGACGTCGCCATCCTGATTGCGGCCAATCCGTGCTTCGGTCTCGACTTTGCCGCAGTGGCGCAAATCCATGCCGAGATCATGGAGGCGCGCAATCGCGGCGCCGCCGTGCTGCTGGTGAGCGAGGACCTCGACGAGCTTCTGGAACTCGCCGACCGCCTGGTCGTGATGTTCCACGGCGCGATCATCTATGAGACGCGCGCCAGCGAAGCCGATCTCACCGAGATCGGCCGCCACATGGCGGGGCATTAAGCTCGGCGGTCGAAATCCGATCAGCTCGAGGACGGCAGCGGACACGGCGCGGGCTCGGCGTCTTGCGTCGCCGGCGGTGCGATTTCAGCGCGGCCCAGGTGTCGCCGCGGGCGCGTCCGTGATGCTGCTCCTCAAGGATCGCCGACGTCGCCGCCCGATCACGCCGGCTTCGACGGACCGCCGCCGGAGGCGGCGGCGCGCTCGCGCGCGCGGCGTACTTCGTAGGTCTGCAAATGCGCGTAGGCGATGCGCAGCAGCGTCGTCTTGCCGAGCTGCGCCCCGCCGCGCCGCAGCAGATCACCGACGATGTGGTCAGCTTCGACCGGAGCGCCGCGTTCGATGTCGCGGAGCATTGACGCCATGATGGTTGAACCCGCAGCGGTGAACATCGCGCGGCTGAGCTTCTTCGCCGGTTCGCCAGGCGCAAATCCCTGCGCGGCGGCGATCGCGCAGCACTCGTCGTAGAGCGCCGTCGTCAGGTCGTCGGCGCCCGCGGCGACGATGTCGCCGAAAGCGGCGCGCATCAGGCAGCTGATGCCGGCGCCGGTGGCGATGAACACCCATTTCTCCCACATGTCCTGAAGGATCGTGCTGCTCAGGCGCGCGTCGAAGCCGGCGCCGCTCAACGCCGCCGCAATCGCTTCGGCGCGCGCGGAACGAGCGCCGTCCCGTTCGCCGAACGAGAGGAGGTGCGTGTTGTTGAGATGGAGCACGCGGCCGTCGGCGTCGAGCGTCGAGGAGATCAGGCAAAGGCCGCCGAGCACGCTGCCGCCGCCGAACCGCGCGGCAAGGAAATCCAGATGGGCCATGCCATTGAGCAAAGGCAGGATCGCGGTTTGCGGCCCCACGGCCGCGCTGAAAGAATCCGCTGCCGCAGCGAGGTCGTAGGCCTTGCAGCTCAGCAGCACCACATCGACCGGTCCTTGCAAACGGTCGGCGGTGAGCGTAGGCGGCGACGGCAAGTTCAGGTCGCCGAAGGCGCTGCGGATCGACAAACCATGCTGCGCAAGCTGTGCGGCGCGCTTTTCCCGCACCAGGAACACGACATCGCGGCCGGCGGCGATGAGCCTGCCGCCGAAATAGCCGCCGATCGCGCCCGCTCCGACGATCAGAATCCGCATGGCATACTCCGTCCGTTAGGTCTGTCCGGCGGCCGGCCGGCGCGGAACCATCGCGTTGGCCACGAGTTCCTGCACGACTTCGCCGCGCTGATTGAACGTGCGCGTGCGCATCTTCATCAGCCCGCGATCGGGCCGCGACTTCGACGGCCGTACATCGAGAACCTCGGTCTCGATGTGAAGCTCATCGCCCGGGCGGACCGGTACCGGCCATCGCATCTCGTCGAAGCCGAGGCCGATCGTGCCTCCCGCCGGACGATACTCGCTGCGGGCGAGAAGGCTCATGGTCACTGCGGCGGTGTGCCAACCGCTTGCCACCAGGCCCTTGAAGATCGAGCCGCGCGCGGCCTCCTCGTCGAGATGGAAGGACTGCGGATCGAAGTTCTTGGCGAACGCGACGATCTCGTCCTTTTCGACCCGCCGCCGCCCGCTGGGCTTGAAGACCTGCCCGATGCTGAAATCCTCGAGGAAACGCTCGGTCATGTCCGTGGGCTCCTGTTGCGGACGAGACGGGCAAGGCGCCCGAGCATGGGAGGGGCATTGCCGCGGTCGAGACGGTGTGTCGCGGCGCAATATACAAGACGAGGCGAGCGTCTTTCGACACGCTTGCGATCGTCGCGCCGCCCGCCGCGCTGGCGCGGCGGGCGAGTTTTTCCACGAGGGTCCAAACCGCGGGCTTTCCTTCGCCTCGGCCTCGCGGCTATCATCGCTGGACTGACCGAGCGTAGCCATGACGCCGAAGCATACCGCTTTGCTCTTTGCCGCCTTGCTCCTTGCCGGCGCCGGGACTCCGGCGGTCGCAGGACAGTGCACGCTGCGAGCCGACCCGGCATGCTGGCGCGCGACACACCATGCGATCTACGAGCTGGAGAACTTGATCGCCTACCTCGAAGCCGATCCGGAGACGGATGACGGCTACCGGGCGCCGATCATCGCCAAGGCGCGCGCCGACATCCTGCGGCTGCGCGCCGGCCTCGGCCGCCCGCAATGGCGCTGGACGACGCCGTGCTGCTATGGCCGCCCTGCGATCCGCATTCGCGCGGACCGCGTGTCGCGCGTGACGAAGCCGCCGGCTGAGGGGAAGGGCGCGCCGAAGGCTCAACCTCCGCAGGCGGGCGGCGCCCCGAAGCCCTAGTGGAGCGGATTTGACATTCGCTACCAGCTAACCGTGGGTCCGCGAAGCGAATGTCAGATCCAAAACTCCATTAGAAGATCGTAATTTGCTGGTGGTCCCTTGATTCCAACATTCGCACGGCGACTTGCCGCAACGGGATGCGAAGTTGGAATCGGACCACTTAGCCCGCCGAGGGAGAGGGCGCGCCGGGCGCGCCGAAAAACCGCGGCATGAAGCGCTGGCGCACCTCCATCGACCAGCGGCTGAAGCGGTCCAGATACAGATAGACGACGGGTGTGGTGTAGAGCGTCAGCAACTGGCTGATCAGGAGGCCGCCGACGATCGAGATGCCGAGCGGACGGCGGATTTCGCCGCCATTGCCGAAACTGAGCGCCAGCGGCACGGCGCCGAGGATCGCCGCTGACGTGGTCATCATGATCGGGCGGAAGCGCAGCAGGCAGGCCTCGTAGATCGCATCATAGGAACTCAAGTTCCGCGACCGCTTCGCCTCGATGGCGAAGTCGATCATCATGATCGCATTCTTCTTGACGATGCCGATGAGCAGGATGATGCCGATGAGGCCGATGATGTCGAATTCGGTGCGGAACGCGATCAACGCCAGCAACGCTCCAACGCCCGCGGACGGCAGCGTCGACAGGATCGTGATCGGGTGGATGTAGCTCTCGTAGAGCACGCCAAGCAGGATGTAGACGGCGGCGATCGCGGTGACGATCAGGATCGGCTCCTTGGCGAGCGACTGTTGAAACAGCTGCGCCGTGCCGGCGAGATTGCCGTGGATCGAAGCCGGCATGTTGATGGCGGTGACGGCGTGGGCGATCTCCTCGGCAGCCTGGCTGAGCGACACGCCCGGCTGGAGATTGAACGATATGGTGGAGGCGACGAACAGCCCCTGATGACTGACGGACAGCGGCGTGTGGCCCGGCCGGTAACGGGTGACGGCGGCGAGCGGGATCATCGTCTCCTTGTTGGTGCTCACGGCAGCGCCGGCGGACGTGGCGCCCTTGCCGGTGTTGGCGAGCGCGTTGATGGCGGCATTGCGCGCGGCGCTGGCGTTTGCGCTCGCAACGGCCGTTGCCGCCGGGTTCGCCGCCGTGCGCACGCCCGACTTCGCCGACGGCGTCGTCACCGTGCCGGGCGGCGAGTTCGACACGACGGTGCCGGGGGGCGTTCCGCCCGAAGCGGCCACATAGACGTCGCGCAGCGAGGCGGGATACTGCGTGTAGCGCGGATCGATCTCCATGATGACGTGATATTGATTGATCGCGCTGTAGATGACCGACACCTGGCGCTGGCCGAAGGCGTCGTAAAGCGTGTTGTCGATCTGCAGCGGCGTAATGCCGAGGCGCGAGGTGGTGTCGCGGTCGATCACCAGATCGGCTTCGAGCCCGCGCTGCTGCTGATCGGAGCTCACGTCCGCCAACAGCGGACTGCGCTCAAGCGCGGCGACCAGCTTCGGTGTCCATTCGTAAAGCTCGGCAACGTTGTCGGATTGCAGCGTGTACTGGTACTGCGCGCTGCTCTGCCGGCCGCCGGCGCGCACGTCCTGGCTGGCGACGAGATAAAGGCGTCCGCCCGGGACCTGAGCCAGCTTCGGGCGCAGCCGCGCGATCACCTGGTCGATCGTTGCATCCCGCTTCGACAGCGCCTTGAGCGAGACGAACACCGAACCGCTGTTGAGCTGGGCGTAGCCGCCTCCGCTGCCGACGCCGGTATAGCCGACGACGTTTTCGACCGCCGGGTCCTGGCGCACGATGCTCATCATCTGCCGCAGCTTCTGCGTCATGAGCTGGAACGAGACGCTTTGGTCGGCTTCCAGTCGGCCGATCAGCCGGCCGGTGTCCTGCTGCGGGAAGAAGCCCTTGGGCACGACGACAAAGAGCGCGATGTTGAGGGCGATCGCAGCCACGAAGATCACCAGCACGAGCCGCCTGTGCCGCAGCGCCCAGGTCAGCGAGTGCGCGTAGCCGCGTTGCACCCGTTCGAACAGGCCGGGTCGCCGCGCCTCCTGGCGGACCTGGTGCGCGCGCAGGAACAGCGCACACATCATCGGCGTCGTGGTGAGCGAGATCGCGAGCGAGACCAGTATGGCGACCGACAGCGTAACCGTGAACTCGCGGAACAGCCGGCCGAGAATGCCGCCCATCAGCAGGATCGGGATAAACACCGCGATCAGCGACAGCGTGATCGACAGCACGGTGAAGCCGACCTCGCGCGCCCCGCGAAAGGCCGCCTCGACGCGCGATACTCCCGCTTCGAGGTGACGCGAAATGTTCTCGAGGACGACGATGGCATCGTCGACGACGAAACCGGTGGCGATGGTCAGCGCCATCAGCGACAAAATGTCGAGGCTGTAGCCGAAGACGTACATGACGCCGAAAGTGCCGAAGATCGAAATCGGCACGGCGACGGCGGGAATGAGCGTGGCGCTGAAATTGCGAAGGAAAAGATACACGACGATCGTGACCAGCCCGGTCGCCAAAACCAGCGTCAGCTCGGTGTCGTGCAGCGAAGCGCGGATGGTTGTGCTGCGGTCGATGGCGACCGTCACGGTTATGTCCGCCGGCATCGCCGCCTCGAGATGCGGCAGCTCGGACTTCACCGTGTCGATGGTCTCGATGATGTTGGCGCCCGGCTGGCGATAGAGAATGACCAGCACCGAGGGCTCGCCGTTGGCCATGCCGAGATTGCGCACGTCCTCGACCGAGTCCAGCACTCGGGCGACGTCCGAGAGGCGGACCGCGGCGCCATTGCGGTAGGCGACAACGAGCGGAATGTAGTCGGCCGCCACGCTGGCCTGATCGTTGGTGTAGATCTGGTAGCGGCGGTCGCCGTCGTTGATGGTTCCCTTCGGACTGTTGGCGTTGGCGGAAGCGAGCGCCGCGCGCACGTCTTCGAGACCGATGCCGTATTTGTAGAGCGCCTGCGGATTGAGTTCGACGCGCACCGCGGGCAGCGCCGACCCGCCGATGATGACCTGGCCGATGCCGCCGAGCTGCGAAAGCCGCTGCGCGAGCACATTGCTGGCGGCGTCGTACATCTGGCCCTGCGTCATCGTCTTCGAGGTCAGAGCCAGGATCAGGATCGGCGCGTCGGCCGGATTGACCTTGCGGTAGGTCGGGTTGCTTCGGAGCGAGGAGGGCAGGTCGGCGCGCGCCGCGTTGATGGCTGCCTGGACGTCCCGCGCCGCGCCGTCGATGTCGCGGTTGAGGTCGAACTGCAGCGTGATGCGCGCTTGGCCGATGCCGCTCTGCGAGGTCATCTCGCTGACGTCGGCAATCTGCCCGAGGTGGCGTTCAAGCGGCTCGGCGACGCTGGTTGCGACCGTGTTGGGGCTGGCGCCGGGCAACAGCGCGGTCACCGCGATCGTGGGGAAGTCGACCTGCGGGAGCGGCGACACCGGCAGCTTGGAGAAGCCGAGGATGCCGGCGAGCGCAATGCCCAGAGTCAGCAGCGTGGTCGCCACCGGCCGCGCGATGAACGGGGCGGAAATGTTCATTCGCCGGGCTCGGGAGCAAGCGGTGCCGCCGGACGGCGTCCGCTGACGCGCTGCGCGAGGCGGTCGAAGTAGAGGTAGATGACCGGCGTCGTGTAGAGCGTCAGCACCTGGCTGAAGATGAGGCCGCCGACGATGGCGATGCCGAGCGGCTGCCGCAGCTCCGAGCCGGTGCCGGTGCCGAGCATCAGCGGCAGCGCGCCCAGGATCGCCGCCATCGTCGTCATCAGGATCGGCCGGAAGCGCAGCAGGCACGCCTGATAAATCGCCTCGCGCGGCGGATGCCCTTCCTCGCGCTCGGCGTCCAGCGCGAAGTCGATCATCATGATCGCGTTCTTTTTGACGATGCCGATCAGCAGCACGATGCCGATGATGGCGATGACGTCGAGATCATAATGCAGCAGCATCAGCGACAGCAGCGCGCCGACGCCCGCCGACGGCAGCGTGGATAGAATCGTGATCGGATGGATGAAGCTCTCGTAGAGGACGCCGAGCACGATGTACATCGCCACCACCGCAGCGATGATCAGGAACACTTCGTTGGCGAGCGAGGATTGAAACGCCGCGGCCGTTCCCTGAAAGGCGGTGATGAAGCTTTCGGGAAGGCCGACCTCCTTCTCCGCCTTTTCGATCGCATCGACCGCGGCGCCGAGCGAGACTCCGGGCGCGGTGTTGAACGAGACGGTGGTGGCAGGGAACTGGCCGTAATGGGTGATCAGCAGCGGGCCGGTGCGCTGTTCGACATGCGCGATGGCGGAAAGCGGCACCTGGCCGTTCGTCGTCGAGGACGACGACGGCAGATAAATCATCGACAGCCCTTTGAGCGAGCTTTGCAGGTCGGGCTCGACCTCGAGAATCACCCGGTACTGGTTGGACTGGGTGTAGATCGTCGACACGATGCGCTGCCCGAAGGCGTCGTAGAGCGCGTTATCGACGGTCGCCGGCGTGATCCCGAACCGCGCGGCGGTCGAGCGATCGATAATGATGTCGAGCGCCAGCCCCTCCTGCTGGAGATCGCTGGCGACGTCGGTGATTTCCCGCACCTGGCTCAGGCGCTCTACCAGACGCGGCACCCAGGTCTTGAATTCCTTGGGATTGGCGTCCTCGAGCACGAAGTGATAGGGCGCGCGGCTCACCGTCGCGTCGATGGTCAGGTCTTGCACCGGCTGGAGGTAGAGCGCGATGCCGATGACGCTGGAAACCTCGCGCTGGATGCGCCGGACGATGGTGCTGGCATTGAGGCTGCGCTCATCGTGCGGCTTGAGGTTGATGAGAAACCGGCCCGTGTTCTGGGTCTGGTTGGTGCCGTCGACGCCGATGAAGGAGCTCAGGCTGTCGACGTCCGGGTCTCTCAGGATCGCTTCGGCGAGCTCGTTCTGCAGTTTCGCCATCGCCTGATAGGAGATGCTCTGCGAAGCCTCCGAGATCCCCTGGATCATCCCGGTGTCCTGCACCGGGAAGAACCCCTTCGGAACGAAGACGTAGAGGATGAGCGTCAGCGCCAGCGTCAGGACGGCGACGAATAGCGTCAGCGGCTGCCGGTCGAGAACCCAATTGAGCGTCCGCCCGTAGAACGCGATGATCGCGTTGAGCGCCTGTTCGGCGCGAAGGTCGAACCCGCTGCGTTCGGCGTCCGGATGGTGGCGGATGAGCTTGGCGCACATCATCGGCACCAGCGTCAGCGAGACCACGGCGGATATGACGATGGTGACCGCGAGCGTGATGGCGAATTCGTGGAACAGGCGGCCGACGACCTCGCCCATGAACAGCAGCGGAATGAGCACGGCCAAAAGCGAGATCGTGAGCGAAATGATGGTGAATCCGATCTGCTGCGAGCCGCGCAGCGCCGCCTCGAGCGGGTTCATGCCGCCCTCGACATAGCGGGCGATGTTCTCGATCATCACGATGGCGTCGTCGACGACGAAGCCGGTGGCGATGGTCAAGGCCATCAGCGACAGGTTGTCGAGGCTGAAGTCGAGGAGATACATCGCCCCCAGCGTGCCGACCAGGGAGAGCGGCACCGACAGGCTCGGAATGACCGTGCCCGGCAGCGTGCGCAGGAACACGAAGATGACCACCACGACGAGCACGATCGCCAGGCAGAGTTCGAACTCGACATCGGCGACGGACGCGCGGATGGTGACGGTGCGATCGCTGAGCATGCCGACGTCGACGGCGGCGGGTAGCGTGGACAGAATCTGCGGCAGCAGCGCCTTGATGCGGTCGACCACCTGGATGATGTTCGCGCCCGGCTGGCGCTGGACATTGAGGATGATCGCCGGCGTGGTGTTCGACCAGGCGCCGAGCTTGTTGTTTTCCGGGCCGCTCACCGTCTTGGCGACGTCCGACAGCCTCACCGGGTTGCCGTTGCGGTAGGCGATGATGACGTTGGCGTATTGCGAGGCGCTCTGAATCTGGTCGTTGGCGTTGATGGTCAGCGCCTGGGTCGGTCCGTCGAAATTGCCCTTCGGGGTGTTGACGTTGACGCTGGTGATCGTGGTGCGCACGTCGTCGATGTTGAGGCCGTAGGCAGCGAGCGCCTGCGGGTTGAGCTGGATGCGCACCGCCGGCCGCTGCCCGCCGCTGATGCTGACGAGCCCGACCCCGGTGAGCTGCGAGATCTTCTGCGCGAGCCGCGTCTCGCTCAGATCCTCGAGGTCGGTCAGCGATAGTGTCTTCGACGTCACCGCGAGCGTGACGATCGGCGCGTCGGCCGGATTGACCTTGGCGTAGACCGGCGGCGTCGGCAGATCGCTCGGCAGCAGATTGCCCGCCGCGTTGATCGCCGCCTGGACCTCCTGCTCGGCGACGTCGAGGCTGAGGTTGAGGCTGAACTGCAGCGTGATTACCGAAGCGCCGGCTGAACTCGCCGACGTCATCTGGTTTAATCCCGGCATCTGTCCGAATTGCCGCTCGAGCGGCGCCGTGACCGACGAGGTCATCACCTCCGGGCTGGCGCCCGGATAGAAGGTCTGTACCTGGATCGTCGGATAGTCGACCTGGGGCAGGGTCGAGAGCGGTAGGAACGTGTAAGCGACCATTCCCGAGAGCATGATCGCCGCCATGAGCAGCGAGGTCCCGACCGGTCGCAGGATGAAGGGCTCGGAGACGTTCATGCCATCGTTACATCGTCGCGCCCAAGCGCTCGCCGCCCGGAGCCGCTCCTATTGTCCGCCGCGTCCCCGCCGTTTCCCGGTCCCATTGTGCGTGCCCGGGCCGGGCGGCGCGCTGCCATCGGCGGACGGCACGGTCACGTGCGCGCCGTCGCGCAGCCGGTCGGTGCCGTCGACCACCACGCGCTCGCCCACTGAAAGTCCGGAGTTGACCGCCGCCATGTTGCCGTCGGTCGGCCCGACGCTGATCGTGCGCACCGAGACCGTGTTGTCGGCATTGATCACGTAGACATAGGTGCCGGGCGCGCCGCGCTGGATCGCCGCCGTCGGCACGGTGACGATGTTGTGCAGCGTCTTCACCAGAAGCTGCGCGTTCACGAACTGGTTCGGGAACAGGGCGTTGTCGGTGTTGTCGAATTGTGCGCGCACCTTCACCGTGCCGGTCGTGGTATCGACCTGGTTGTCGAGGGCGGACACGCGCCCGGTGGCGAGCGGCCTGATGTTGGCGCGATCGAACGCCGTCACCTCCAGCGTGGTGCCGGCAATGAGTTGCGGCACGATGTCCGGCAGGTCGTCCTCGGGGATCGGGAAGATCACCGTGATCGGTTGAAGCTGGGTGACAACGGCAATGCCGGAGTTGTTGGCGATCTGCACGTAGTTGCCGGGATCGATCAGGCGCAGGCCGACGCGTCCGGTGACCGGAGAATTGATGCGGCAATAGGCGATGTTGAGCGCCTGCTGATCGATCTGCGCCTGATCGAGCTTCACCGTGCCCTGGTACTGCTGCACGATATAGATTTGGTCTTCGTATTGCTGGCGCGCGATCGAGTTCTGCTCCATGAGCTTCTGGTACCGCGCGAGGTCGACTTGCGCCTGGGCGAGCAGGCCTTGATCGTGCGCGAGTTGGCCTTCGAACTGGGCTTTCAGAAGCTCGTAGGGCCGCGGATCGATCTGGGCGAGAAAGTCGCCCTTCTTCACCATCTGCCCTTCAGTGAAGCCGACCTCCATGAGCTGGCCGCTGATCTGTGTTTGCACGGTCACGGTGGCAAGCGGCGTGACGGTGCCGAGCGCGTTCACCACGACGCGGATGTCGCCTTGTCCGACGGTGGCCGCGCCGACCGCGAGAGCCTGAGGCACGCGGCCGCCCGTGTGCTGGCTGGTGTGAGTCCAGCGCGCAAGCTGGTTCACTCCGAGGGCGATGCCGATCAGAACAAGCACCCCGAGCGTCGCGCGGGCTGCCCGGCGGGTCTGGCTTTTGACCGGCGTCTTCGCGGGCGCTGTTCGGCGAAGCTCGGGCGTCGCCTCGTCGTCCGCTGTGCGCGTGCGCTCATCCATATGGCGTTACGTTCGTCGAAACCGTGTCAGATATAGGTGGGTCCAAGACGCCTCGCCTAATGAAAATTTGCTAATGGCCGAGTCGCAGTTGCCGCGGCCGCACATGTGTCGTGCGCGTCTAGCCGGCGTGCCGCCTTTCTTACCGAACCGTTCCGCCTGCGCAGTTTCCCAAGAAAATGGCAGTTAATCAATGGTTTGGGTCGATCCGATGACTGCGCGCGTTAGGCGCGCCGCTTTGCGCTCCCATTAGAGGATCGGCGTGAAGCGCACGCCCTTTACCATTTCCTTCTGCGTCGGCAGCAAGGTCGAATCCCAGCCGCCGCCGAGCGCCAAGATCAGGTTGATGCTGGCGAGAAACAGGTTCTGCCGCGTGGTGAGCTCGGCCTCTTCGTCGGTGAGCGCCGTCACCTCCGCCGTCACCACAGTGGTGAGATCGATCGTGCCGGCGCGGAATTGGTTCATGTAAACCTGCACCGCCTGACGCGCGTCGTTGACCGCGCGCTGCTGCACGGCGAGCTGCTGCGTGAGAATGCGCAGCGCGGCGAGTTGGTCCTCGACTTGCTGGAACGCGGTGAGCACGGTCTGGCGGTAGTTGGCGACGCTCTGCCAATAGACCGCGCGCGCGGCATCGACCTGCGCCGCGCGCAGCCCGCCCTCGAACAGCGTTTCCGATGCGGCTGCGCCGAGTGACCATATTTCGTTCGCGACGTTGAAGGGCAGCGGATGCGTGCCGGCCCAGCCCAGCGCGCCCGACAGGCTGATGTCGGGATAATAGGCGGCGACCGCCACGCCGATCAGCGCGTTCTGCTGCTGCATGGCGCGTTCGGCGCCAGCGATGTCGGGGCGCCGCTCAAGCAACGTCGAGGGCACGACGACGGGAATCTTGGGAATGCGGCCGATCAGCATCAGCCGCTCGATTGTGAGCTCGGCCGGCGGCCGGCCGATCAGCATGGCGATGGCGTGCTCGAACTGCGCGCGCTGCACGCCGACATTGATCGCCTGCGCTTCGGTGGTCAGCACCAGCGCCTCGGCCAGCGCGACGTCGGCGGTGGTGCAGCAGGTCGAGCCGGAAGGACCGTAGCCCGCGTTGAACTTGTCACGCGTGATGCGCAGCGTCTCCTTGTATTGGACGACCGTGCGGTTGAGCAGGTCGCGCAGCGAATCCGCGGTGCGCAGATTGAAATAGGCGGCGGCGAGCTGGCCTTGTGCAGCCAGCTTGGCGTTGTCGAGATCGGCGGCACTCGCCTGTGCGGCAGCCGTGTTGCTCTCGATCTGCCGCCGCACCTTGCCCCAGACGTCAAGGTCCCAACTGCCGGAGAGTTGCGCGACGAAGCTGCTTCCCGAACCGCCGCCGACACCGCCGCTGAAGCCGGAAATTGCCGAGCTGCCGCCGCCGCCGGCCCTG
>Ga0335078_10006289_pt1 | contig 17581 bp, 17 predicted proteins | sample Lox_Sample_32_FD_206711 | JGI IMG/M metagenome (GOLD analysis project Ga0335078, IMG submission 206711) | Soil microbial communities from Loxahatchee National Wildlife Refuge, Florida, United States - Lox_Sample_3.2 | ecosystem: Environmental > Terrestrial > Soil > Wetlands | place: USA... | reverse complement strand
GCATCTCGCGGCGGCTCTCCCGGAAGGCCCCTGGCTCTATCCCGAGGACCAGCTTTCGGACCTGCCGGAACGCCTCCTCGCGGCGGAGGTGACGCGCGAGCAGATCTTCCTGCAGCTCCACGAGGAACTTCCCTACGCCATTACCGTCGAGACGGAAAAATGGGAGGATCGCAAGGACGGCAGCGTCCGCGTGGAGCAGACGATCTTCGTCCAACGTCCGGGGCAAAAGGCGATCGTGCTCGGCGAGGGCGGCCAGCAGATCAAGCGTATCGGCGCCCGCGCCCGCGTCGAGCTCGAGGCGATGCTTGGTCGCCGCGTTCATCTCTTCCTCTTCGTCCGCGTCGAGAAAGGCTGGCCCGAGGACCGCGAGCGATACGAGGCCATGGGCCTCGATTTCGAGGAGTGAAGGGCGGGCGATGCAGTGGAGCGAGACGGGAATCGTGCTGGCGGCGCGACGTCATGGCGAGAGCGCGCTCGTCGTGCATCTCCTGACGCGCGAGCGCGGGCGGCATGCGGGCCTCGTCCACGGCGGCCAGGGCCGCCGGGGCCGCACGATCTACCAGCTCGGCAATAGCGTCGCGGTGACGTGGCGCGCGCGGCTCGAGGAGCAGCTCGGCACTTTCTCGGGAGAGCTCGCGACGGGATACGCCGCCCGCGTCATCGACGATCCCCTACGGCTGGCCTGCCTATCGGCTGCGGCGGCGATGGCGGAGGCGGCGCTCCCGGAGCGCGAGCCGCACCCGCGCGCCTATGACGGCCTGGCGGCGCTGCTCGAGGCGCTCGACCGCGCCCACGGCTGGACCGAGCTCTATGCGCGCTGGGAGCTGGAGCTGCTGGCCGAGCTCGGCTTCGGTCTCGATCTCGCGCGCTGTGCCGCGACAGGCGCGAGCGAGGATCTCGTCTACGTCTCGCCCAAATCCGGACAAGCAGTCTCGCGCGCGGCCGGAGAGCCCTATCGCGGGCAGCTCTTGCCCTTGCCGGGCTTCCTCAGGAATGGGGGCGAGGCCGAGCCCACAGGCTCGGAGTTGACCGACGCCCTCACGCTTACGGGTTTCTTCTGGGAACGCCGGGTGTTCCTGCCGCATGGGCGGAAGCTCCCGGCCGCGCGCACGCGCTTCGTTGACCGACTCGGGCGCCAGACGACACACTCCGGGAAAGCGGCCGTAGATACGATTGGATCGACATGACACCACCTTCGAACCCCGCGGGCGCTATCCGCGACGTGGATTTTGCGGAGGCGCTGGGCGAGCGCTATCTCTCCTACGCGCTCTCGACCATCACCGCGCGCTCGCTGCCGGATGTTCGCGATGGGCTCAAGCCGGTGCACCGGCGCATTCTCTACGCCATGCGCGAGCTCAGGCTCGAACCCGGCTCGGGCTACAAGAAGAGCGCGCGCGTCGTCGGCGACGTCATCGGCAAATACCATCCACACGGCAACGACCCCGTCTATGAGGCGATGGTGCGGATGGCGCAGGATTTCGCTCAGCGCTACCCGCTCGTCGACGGCCAGGGGAATTTCGGCAACGTCGACGGCGATAACGCCGCGGCCATGCGCTACACCGAGAGCCGTCTCACCGCGGTTGCGCAAGCGCTCCTGCAGGGGATCGACGAGAACACCGTCGATTTCCGCCCGACCTACGACGGCGAGGCGCAGGAGCCGCTGGTGCTGCCCGCGCGCTTCCCGAACCTGCTTGCGAATGGGGCCAGCGGCATCGCCGTCGGCATGGCCACGAGCATCCCGCCGCACAACGTGGCAGAGCTCTGCGACGCGCTGATCCAGCTTGCAAAGCACCCGCGGACCTCCCTCGACGAACTCCTGAAGCATGTGAAGGGCCCCGATTTCCCGACCGGCGGGATGCTGGTCGAGGCGCCCGAGGTCGTGCGCGAGGCTTACAACACCGGCCGCGGCAGCTTCCGTCTGCGCGCGCGTTGGCGTGAGGAGACGCTTTCGCGCGGCGTCTACCAGATCGTGGTGACGGAAATTCCCTATCAGGTGCAGAAATCGCGCCTGGTCGAGCGCATCGCAACGCTGCTCGAGGAGAAGAAGCTGCCGCTCCTCGCGGACGTGCGCGACGAATCCACGGACATCGTGCGCCTGGTGTTGGAGCCCAAGAGCCGGAACGTCGAGGCGGCGGTGCTGATGGAATCGCTCTTCCGCGCGACCGAGCTCGAAACGCGCGTGCCGCTCAACCTCAACGTACTCGACGCCCAGGGCGTGCCGCGGGTGATGACGCTCAAGGAAGCGCTGCAGGCCTTCCTCGACCATCGCCGCGTCGTCCTGCAGCGTCGCACGCGCTTCCGCCTCGACGAGATCGCCCGCCGCGACGAAATCCTTCGCGGGCAGATGGTCGTCTATCTCAATCTCGACAAGGTCATCAAGATCATCCGCGAGAGCGACGATCCCAAGGCCGAGCTGATGCGGCGCTTCAAGCTCAACGATGTCCAGAGCGAGGCGATCCTCAATCTTCGCCTGCGCGCGCTGCGCAAACTCGAGGAGATCGCTATCCGCAAGGAGATCGAGGCGCTTGCGGCCGAGGCGAAGGACTTGAAGGGCTTGCTCGGCGATGACAAACGGCAATGGAAGACAGTCTCCGCGGATATTGCGGAGATTCGGAAGCAGTTCGGGCCGGATACGCAGCTCGGGTGCCGGCGCACCGAGATCGGCTCGCCGCCCGCGGAGGTGCGCGTCCCAGTGGAAGCGCTGGTGGAGCGCGAGCCCTGCACCGTAATCTGCTCGGAGAAGGGCTGGATCCGCGTCGTCAAAGGACATGGCGCGGCGCTCGGCGAGCTCAAATACAAGGAGGGCGACGCCGCCCGCTTTGCGGTCGAAGCGGAGACAACGGACAAACTCCTGCTCTTCGCGACCAACGGTCGCTTCTACACGCTCGGGATCGACAAGCTCCCGGGCGGGCGCGGTCACGGCGAGCCGGTGCGGCTAATGATCGAGCTCGGGAACGAGCATGACGTAGTGGCCATCCTGCCGCATCGTCCGGGGCTCAAGCTCCTCGTGGGCTCGAGCGACGGGCGCGGCTTCGTCGTGGCGGCGGAGGAGGCGGTCGCCCAGACCCGCGGCGGGAAGCAGATCCTCAATCTCGGTGACGGCGCCGTCGCGCGTGCGGCGGTGCCCGTCGCAGGCGACACCGTGGCGGCGGTCGGCGAGAACCGGAAGCTGCTGCTCTTCCCGCTCTCGGAAGTGCCGGAGATGACCCGCGGGCGCGGCGTCATCTTGCAGCGCTACAAGGAGGGCGGTCTCTCCGATCTCAAGGTCTTCACCCTCGCCGAGGGCCTCACCTGGCGCCGGGGCGACCAGACGCGGACCGAGACCGACCTCCGGGCCTGGCAGGGCGCGCGTGCGCAGTCAGGCCGCATCGTTCCCACCGGTTTCCCGAAATCCAATCGCTTCGCCTGAGCCTATGGCCGAGACCGTCCTCCTCGACACCAAGGGGCTGCGCTGCCCGCTGCCCGTGCTGAAGGCGCGGAGGGCGCTCAGGGACCTCGCGCCCGGCGCGGTGCTGCGTGTCCTCGCAACCGACCCCGGCGCCGTCAAGGATTTCGAGGCTTTCTGTAAGACCACGGGTCATCGCCTCCTCGCTCAGGCCGAGGAAGCGGGCGTCCTGAGCTTCGATATCGAGAAAGCGGAATGAGGCGGCGCCTTAGTTGAGTCCGCCGGGTGCCTCTGGGACCTTGAGGCCGAGGTCACGGTAGGCGTGCTCCGCGCCGGGATGGAGCGGCAGCACCAGCCCGTCGAACGCGCTCGCAAGCGCGATCCGTTTCGCCATGGGATGGCCTTGGTCGAGGATTCTGCGATTGGCATCGGCCCAGAGTGCCTTGGTGATGTCGTAGACGAGCATATCCGGCACCTCCGCGCCCACGACCCAGAGTGCGCGCGTGCCGATGCTCGGGGTCGGCTCGGCGATCGAGGCATAGGTGCCGCCGGGAATGGTGTCGCGGGAGAAGAAGGCGTTGCGTTGGGTGATCTTGTCCGCGATCTCGCCGGAGATCGGGATGAGGCGGACCGGCGTCGCGCTCGCAAGCTCCGATATCGCCGGCACGGGATACCCACCGAAGAGGAAAAAGGCGTCGAGCTCGCCATGTGCGAGCGCCTCTGCGGTCTGGCCGAGATTGCGATAGTCCGCTTTGACCTGGGACACCGATAGTCCCGCAGCCTCCAAGATGAGGCGCGCATCCGCGAGGGTCCCGGATTCCTTCTCGCCGAGGCCGACACGCTTGCCCTGGAGATCCCCGAGGGTGGCGATAGGTCCCTCGGCGCGCACCACCACATGCACCGTTTCCGGGAAGAGCGAGGCTATCGCGCGCAGTTTCGTGAGCGGGGGCTTCCCCTTGAAGAGCCCACTCCCGGAATAGGCCCAATAGGCCACATCCGATTGCGCAAGCGCGGATTCGAGCCGGCCCGCATCGACCGCGAGGACGTTCTCGACCGAGCCCTGGGTCGCCTGCGCCACCGCGACCAGGCCCGGAACGCCGCAGCTACCGCCGCGATCACAATCTCGCGAGCCCGGCGGCTTCGAGATCGCGTTGGCGAGGACGCCGCCGATCTGGAAATAGGTCCCGGTCGTAGCGGCGGTACCGATGCGGAAGTAGCGAATCTCGTCCTGAGCGGCACTCGGACGCGCGGGGAGCAGCAGCAGGCCCGAAACTGCGAGGAGGAATTCTCGGCGCGCAAAGCTCCGCCGCAGCGATGCATGATCGCTGCCTGCCGAGAGCCTCGTGGCGCGCTTCGGCGGCATTCCCGACGACGCCTCCTTCATCTCGAGAACGGGGCGATCCTAGACCTAATTCCCAGCCCGTGACACACAAAGATCGAGATTTTTCGGCCTCGAGCGGCGGTCGGTTGTGTTGCGTGGAGGTGGCCCCCACCTTTAGCGAGGCTCGGCACGACATAGGGAGTGAGCGATGGATTTTCCGCAGGCGGGAGGATGCCAATGTGGCGCGGTCCGGTACGAGATCACCGGTCCGCCGCTCGCGGTCTATGCGTGTCATTGCACCGAGTGCCAGAAGCAGTCGGGCTCCGCCTTCGCCATGGCGGCGGTGATCCCGCAGGACCATTTCCGGATCACGCGCGGCGAGCCCAAGATGTTCTCGCGGCGAACCGCGGCGACGCGTGTGATGGAATGCTGGTTTTGCCCCGACTGCGGCACGCGGCTTTTCCACATGCCCGGCGGGGCCGGCTATGCAAATCGCAACCTCAAGCCCGGCACGCTCGACGATACCTCCTGGCTGAAGCCGACCATACATTTCTGGACGCGCAGCGCGCAGAGCTGGGTCGACATTCCCGATGGCGATACCCGCTATGAAACCCAGCCGGAATTGCTGCCATGGATGGCCCCGAAGCGTTGAACGCCGGCAAAAAAATCGAGCGGCGGCTCGGACATAGGCGTTGACAAGCGGGAATTGCGCACTATGTTCTCGCGCTCCATCGCCTTGGTTCGGAATTGGCGGCACGACATGACTGTAGGGTTCCTCATCTCGCGACGACGAATTCGCTAGCAGCCCCGTGGGGCTGCAATGCGCGGTCGCGCCATGCGCGCCCGCGTCGTTCGAGGGAACCCGAGCAACACCCTGAGCATGGGGGCGGTCATGGCTGATCAGCCTTATCACATCGAGAAATTCGCGGGCGGTGCTCGCATCGAGATCGACACCGACCGGGCGCGGCTCGACTACCGCGTCATTCACGGTTTTCTGGTCCAATCGCACTGGGCGCATGGGATCCCCATGGCGACGCTGAAGCGCGCCATCTCGGGATCACTGCCCTTTGGTCTCTACCGCGACGGGCGGCAGGTCGGCTTCGCGCGCGTGGTGACCGACCGCGCGACCTTCGCTTATCTCGCCGATGTCTTCGTGCTGCCGGAGGCGAGGGGCCAGGGGCTTGGGCGCTGGCTGGTCGAGCGCATCCTCGCCCATCCTGGGCTCCAGGGCCTGCGCCGGTGGCTCCTTGGCACGAGGGACGCGCAAGGCCTCTACCGGAAGGTGGGGTTCGGCGAGCCGCCGACGCCCTTCACCTTCCTCGAGCGCCTCGATCCCGACATCTATGCCGTGGCGGCCGAGGCGCCGCGACGGAGGTTGCGGCGCGTCGTCTAGATCGAAGGCCGGGGCGGGGACTCGCCCCGGCGCCCGCCCCATATTAGAAAAGAACCCCGAGAGGTGACGCTGGGGAGGGATATCCATGGTCGCGACCATCACCATGCCGCGGCTGCTCTACATCGGTGGGGGAGCCATCGGGGAGATCGCGACCGCGCTGAGCCGGCTGGGCGCGAGCCGCCCGTTCATCGTGACCGACCGCTTCATGGAAAGCTCGGGCGTTCTGGCGAAACTCACGGACCGGCTCGACCGGGCGAAGCTCCGCTGGCAGGTGTTCGCGGACACGGTCCCCGACCCCACTGACACCGTCGTCGAGGCAGGGGTCGGGGCAATGGCAGGCGGTGACTTCGACTGCCTCGTGGCCTTGGGGGGCGGTAGCCCCATCGACACCGCCAAGGCGATCTCCGTCCTGGCTGCCAACGGCGGCAAGATGCGCGACTACAAGGTTCCGAACGAGATTCCGAAGCCGGGCCTGCCCATCGTCGCGGTTCCCACCACTGCCGGCACGGGTTCCGAGGTCACGCGCTTCACGGTCATCACGGATACCGAGCGCGACGAGAAGATGCTGATCATGGGGCTCGCCTGCTGTCCTGCTGCCGCGATCGTCGATTTTGAGCTCACCTTCAGCATGCCCTGGCGCCTTACGGCGGACACGGGAATCGACAGCCTTACGCACGCGATCGAGGCTTATGTCAGCAAGCGCGCGAGCCCCTTCACCGATGGCGTCGCTCGAAGCGCGATGGCGCTCATCGCGAAGAATATCCGCACAGCGTGCCGCACGCCCGACGATCCCAGGGCGCGGGAGGCGATGATGTTGGGGGCGACTCAAGCCGGGATGGCTTTCTCCAATTCGAGCGTCTGCCTCGTTCATGGGATGAGCCGTCCTATCGGCGCCTTCTTCCACGTGCCGCACGGGCTTTCGAATGCGATGCTCCTGCCGGAGATCACGGCCTTCTCGGCGCCGGCGGCGCTCGAGCGGTACGCCGACTGCGCGCGAGCGATGGGGATCGCGGCGGAGGGCGAGGGGAACCAGTCCGCCGTTGCGCGCCTCCTCGACGAGCTCCGCGCGCTCAACGGCGACCTCAAGGTGCCATCGCCACGCGACTACGGCATCGACGAGCGGCGCTACCGGGAGCTGATGCCGACGATGGCGGCGCAGGCGCTCGCCTCGGGCTCACCCGGGAACAATCCGCGCGTTCCCAGCAAAGACGAGATCGTCGAGCTCTACACGCGCGTCTACGCCTGAGGAGATTGCGGCCATGTCGAAGGCTTTCGCCTCGCAAGCGGACCTCTCGGAGAAGAAAGTCACCTTCGCCGAGCTCGGCGATGGGCTCTATTGCCTCACCGCCGAGGGTGACCCCAACTCCGGCGTGATCGTCGGCGACGACGGCGTCATGGTCGTCGACGCCCGCGCAACCCCGGTCCTTGCCCGCGAGCTCCTGGAGCGGATCCGCGAGGTCACGGACAAGCCCGTGAAATATGTGCTGCTCACGCATTATCACGCCGTGCGCGTGCTCGGCGCCTCGGCCTATGGCGCCCAGCACATCATCGCGAGCAGCGGCACCTACGACCTCATCCGCGAGCGTGGCCAGCAGGATTTTGACAGCGAGGCGCAGCGCTTCCCACGGCTCTTCCGCGCGGTCGAGACCGTGCCCGGCCTCACCTGGCCGACCCTGGTCTTCGAGCGCTCGCTCACCGTCTTCATGGGGAAGCGCGAGGTCCGGATCCTGCATCTCGGCAAGGGCCACACCAAGGGCGACACGGTCGCATGGCTCCCCAAGGAGAAGGTGTTGTTCTCAGGCGACCTCGTCGAATACGGTGCCGCTCCCTACTGCGGCGATGCCTATTTCAGGGAATGGCCGGAGACACTGGAAAAGCTCCGCACGCTCAATGCGGAGAGGATGGTTCCGGGCCGCGGCGACGCCTTGATGACGCCCGCCGATGTCGCGAAGGCGATCGAGGGCACGCAGGGTTTTCTCCGCGCCATGACGCGCGAGGTCGAGGCCGGCGTAGGCGCTGGAAAGCCGCTCAAGGCGGTTTACGATGCCGCCTACGCCGCGATGGCGCCGCGCTACGGCAAATGGGTGATCTTCGAGCATTGCCAGCCTTTCAACGTCAGCCGCTGCTACGATGAAATGAGCGGCATCGCGGATCCCCGAATTTGGACCGCGGAGCGCGATATCGAGATGTGGAAGGCGCTGCAGGCGTGACCGTCGTTTCGAAATAGGGGGTAGACATGCGTTGGATCATGCTGATGGCACTCTCGATCGCGCTCGCGGCCTGCACGCAGCAACCGCCGCCAGAGCCGCAGCCCACGCGCGTCTTCACCGTCTATTTCGACGCGGGGAGTTCCGATCTCACCCCGACCGCCCTGGTGATCATCGACAACGTCGCGGATGCGCTGCGCAGGGCCCAGCCCTCGAAGATCGTCGTCGAGGGGCAGGCGCTTGCTGGTTTTTCCGGCGACGCCGAGCTCGCGGTGAAACGCGCGGATACGGTCGTGGCCGCGCTCGTCAAGGCGGGTGTGGATTCGAGCACGATCGTGCGGCGCACTGCACTCGTTGGGCCGGCCTCTACCGACCCAGTCACGCGAATCTCCGCGCAGAAAGTGCTGGTGGAGTTCTTGCCTTGACGGGCGGCGCCTTCTAGCCGGGCGCGAGCCTCGCAGCCTCGATCGCGCGCCAGATGCGCTCGGAGGTGGCGGGCATGTCGAGGTGGCGCACGCCGAGCGGGACCAGCGCATTCATGATGGCATTCATGAGTGCGGGCGGCGCGCCCGCGGCGCCCGCCTCGCCGCAGCCCTTGATCCCCAGCGGATTGACCGGCGACGGAGTCGAGCGCTCTTCGAATACGAAATTCGGGAGATCGTCCGCCCGCGGCACGCAGTAGTCCATGAAGGAGCCACTGAGGAGCTGACCGGATTCGGGATCGTGCACCACACGCTCGAGCCAAGCCTGGCCCAGCCCCTGCGCTACGCCGCCATGAAGCTGTCCTTCCACCAGCAGCGGATTGAGCACGCGGCCGAAGTCGTGAACCATGCTATAGCCGATGAGCGCGAGGGTGCCGGTCTCAGGATCGATCTCGACCTCCGCGACGTGGCAGCCGTTGGGGAAGGTCGGGTTCTTGGGACGATAATCCGCGCTCTCGCCGAGGCCCGGCGCGGCGCCGGGCGCGACGAAGCGGGTATCGAAGGCGGTGCGCGCGACCTCCTGGAGGCTCACGGAGCGATCGGTGCCCGCGATCACGAAGCGCCCGTCCGTGAATTCGATGTCGGCGGTAGCGGTCTCCAGGAGATCGGAGGCGATCTGCTTCGCGCGCTCGATCACCTTGAGTACCGCGCCATCGAGTGCGGCGCCCGCGATGCCCAGCGACGCAGAGCCGCCGGTGCCGTGTCCGGTCGCTACACGGTCGGTATCGCCCTCGACCACTTCGACCTCGTCGATGCCGATCCCGAGGCGCGCGGCCACAAGCTGCGCAAAGGCGGTCTCGTGACCTTGCCCGTTCGACATGGCTCCGACATAGGCGATGGCGCGGCCCTCGCGGGTAATCTCTAGGCGCGACGTCTCCGGCCAACCTCCGGCGACGCGCTCGACGTAATGCGCGAAGCCGATGCCGCGGAGTTTTCCGCGCGCCTCCGACTGGCGGCGCCGCTCGGGAAAGCCAGCCCAATCCGCGCGCATGAGGGCCGCATCGAGTACTCGCTCGAACTCACCGCTGTCGTAGAGGAGGCCCAGGGAGGTCTTGAAGGGCAGCTCTGCCGGCGAGATCAGGTTCCGGCGCCTCAGCTCCAGCGCATCCATGCCGAGCGCGCGCGCGGCAGCCTCGATGAGGCGTTCCAGCAGGTACGTCGCCTCGGGCCGTCCTGCGCCGCGATAAACGTCCGTCGGAATTGTGTGCGTGAAGACGCCGGTCACAGTCACATGGATCGCCGGCGTGCGATAGACGCCCGAGAGCGCCGTCGTGTTCGTCGTGGGCGAGAGCGGTCCCTCCGGCGCGAGATAGGCGCCGAGATTGGCGGTGGTGGCGACGCGCAGCGCGAGGATGCGGCCCTCCTTGTCGAGCGCGAGCTCGCCGCGAGTCAGGTTGTCGCGGCCCATGTAGTCGCCGAGGAAGGCCTCGCTCCGTTCCGCGATCCAGCGCACGGGACGATTGAGCCGACGTGACGCCCAGAGCACCAGCACCTGCTCTGGATAGAGCGAGTTCTTGGCGCCGAACCCGCCGCCGACATCGCCCACGACGACGCGGATCCGCTCCGGGGGAAGCCGGAACACGTGCTCCGAGAGGTCGTGCTTGAGGCCATGCGGCATCTGCGTGCCGGTATAGAGCGTGAGCCGCTCCGTCGCCCCGTCATAGGCACCGAGAGCACCTCGCGTCTCCATCGCTGCGATCGCGACCCGGTTGTTGACGACCTCGATCGCAGCGACGCGATGCGCGCGGGCGAAGCCCGCCTCCACGCCCGCGAGGTCGCCTGCGAGCCAACGGAAGGAGATGTTGCCGGGCGCTTCATCATGAACTTGTGGCGCGTCGGGCTTTGCGGCGTCTCCGGGGGCGATGGTCGCCGGCAACATCTCATAGTCAACGAAGATGAGCTCCGCGGCGTCGCGCGCGGCCTCGACGGTCTCTGCGACGACGAGCACGACCGGCTCGCCCACGAAGCGCACACGATCCCCGGCGAGCGCAGGAAAATGCGGCCGAACCACGGGGCAATTCTCGATCCCGGCGAGGCCGAATTTCGGCGGAGTGAATTCGCAGGGAATGCCGCCGACACCGTCCGCGGCGAGATCCTCGCCCGTGAGGATCGCGAGCACGCCCGGTTGCGCAGCCGCCTCGCCCATATCGATTCCGAGAAGGCGCGCATGCGCGTGCGGCGAGCGCAGGACATAGGCGACGGCCTCGCCGGGAAAGCGGCGGTCCTCGATGAATGTGCCGCGCCCAGTCAGAAGACGTGGGTCTTCCTTGCGCCGGACGGGTTGGCCGAAGGCGAACTCCCCCATTCAAATTTCCTCTTTTGCAATTTTCATCGCCTCGCGCAGCGCTTGGAGATCGCCGACATGGTTGGCGAGCAGGAGAATGAGCCGGGCGTCGAGGAGCCTCGACTGCTCCTCGCCGAGACCGCGATGGAGCTCGATCAGCTCCGCGTAGAAGGCATCGGCGTCGGCGATATTGGGCTCGGTTCTGAGTGCGGCCATGCCAGTCAATCCTCGAGGGCCAGCGCGCGACCAAGCGCCGCGCGGAAGGAGTGGGGATCGGGGGTGCGCCAGCGTGCAGCGACGTGCTGGTCGGGACGGATGAGGTAGAGCGTCCCGGGCTGCGCGTCGTAGCGCTCGCGGGCAAAACCGGTGGGATCGCCGAGCGCGCCGCGCCCGATCCTCCGCATCGCGACGGGAACCGGCAGTCCCGTCTCTTCTGCAATCTCCGAGAGCGCGGCCTCGTCGTCGCCGAAATAGAGCGCGGAGAAACCGTTCTGCAGCTCGCGCAGCAGCCAATTCTGCTCTCCGTGGGTGTGGGTGATCGGCGCATCCGAGGAAGGGCTGCCGGGTCGCATCGTCGACGCGAAGGTGCCGCTGTCGGGAGTGCCGAGCGGTGAATTATCGAGTATAGCGGGCCGCGACAGGCGCCCGCTGTTGATGAAGCTCCGGGCGAATGGAAAGCGCTCCGCGAGCCCCAGCGCGGCGTCGCGGAAGGCGACGCTCGCGGGCGATCTCGGCGTCATGAAATCGGTGGCGCGGGTCGAATGCAGGATGTTCTCGTCAGCCGCAGGGATGCGTTCGGCATCGTAGCTGTCGAGGAGCCGCTCCGGCGAAATGCCCTGCAGCACCGCCGCGAGCTTCCAAGCGAGGTTGTCGGCATCTTGTACGCCGCCATTGCCGCCGCGCGCGCCGAAGGGAGAGACCTGATGCGCGGAATCGCCCGCGAAGAACACGCGCCCATGCCGAAACCGGCGGAGCCGCCGGCACTGGAAGGTGTAGAGGCTCACCCATTCGATCTCGAAGCGCCGGTCCGGTCCTAGCATCCGCCTCAGCCGCGCCGTCACGCGCTCAGGCTCACGCTCGATCTCGGGATCGGCGTCGGGACCGAGCTGCAAGTCCACGCGCCAGACGTTGTCTGCCTGGCGGTGCAGCAGCGCCGAGCGTCCCGCGTGGAAGGTCGGGTCGAACCAGAAGCGCCGCTCGGTCGCGTCGTCGGCCTCCATGCGGACGTCCGTGATAAGAAAACGATCCTCGAAGACATGCCCCTTGAAGTCGAGGCCGAGCGCGCGACGCACGGTGCTGCGCACGCCATCGGCCGCGACGAGATAGTCGCACTCGAGCGCGTAGGGTCCGTCGGGCGTCTCGATCTCCAGGCGGACACTCTCCGGATTCACGGCAACGCCGGTCACGCGGTTCTTCCAGCGGAGATCGAGACCGCGGTTCGCGAGGCTCGCGGCATGCGTCGCAAAGATTTCCTCCGCGAGATTCTGCTGGAGATTGATGAAGGCCGGGAAGCGATGCCCGCCCTCCGGCAGCAGATTGAACTCGTAGAGGAGCCGCTCGCCGCGGAAGACTTTGCCGAGGTTCCAGGTGACCCCGCGCGCGAGCATCGGTTCCGCGCAGCCGAGCCGGTCGTAGATCTCCAGTGTGCGCTTGGCCCAGCAGATCGAGCGGCTCCCACTGCTGACGGTGTCGTCCTCGTCGAGCAAGACCGCGGGAACGCCGCGCCCCACGAGGTCTATCGCCACCGCGAGTCCAACCGGCCCGCCGCCGGCGATCACCACGGGATGGCGCACCGGCTTTGCCGTGCGCTGATCGGGACTCGCGCGATAAGGGAAATGCGGCGCGGGCTCGCTCATGCCCTTATCTTAGCGGCACGACTGTTCCGGCGCATCTCAGGCCGCGAGCTGGACCTGGATGTCGTCGCCGACGATGCGGACGGGGTAAGTTTTGATGTCGCAGGGGATCGGCGGGCCAAGGCCCTTGCCGGTCTTGACCTCAAAGCGTCCCGCATGGAGCGGGCATTCGATCACGTCGCCGTCGAGCCAGCCGTCAGAGAGCAGCGCGAACGCGTGGGTGCAGACGTTCGAGGTGGCGTAGACCTCGCCGCCGAGATTGTAGAGCGCGATGTGCTCCTCGCCGACACTGACGCCGGCGATGTCGCCCTCGCGCAGACCTGCGCGGGAGGCGACGGTGACCCAGTTTCCATCCGCGGCCATGTAGGATTGGCTCCGTGATTACGATGCGGTCGGATATTTGCCGCCGTGCGCGGGTTTTGCAAGGTTCCTCAGCGCGCGAGGTCCTGCAGCTTGACGGCGGGATCGCCGAGCGCGGCGGAATCGACGCTCTTGCCGCTATGGATGAGCATCCGCGCAAAGCGCATATCGCGGGCATTATTGACGGTATTGGCGGCGACGACGCGGCTCCCCGCGAGATAGAAGAGCGTAAAGGCGCGCTCTCCGGGATCCCCACGCCAGACGAGGCGCTCCCAGCGCTCGGGTACGCCGGCTATCTGGAGATTGACGTCGTACTGATCGGTCCAGAACCACGGCACTTCCGCGAAAGGCTCGCTGCCGCCAGCCATGATTTTGGCAACCGCGATCGCCTGGTTCTGCGCATTTTGCCAGGCCTCGAGGCGAATGTGGCGCCCGAGGATAGGATTGAAGTGCCGCGTCACGTCACCGGCGGCGAAGACTTCGGGATCGGCGGTGCGCCCAAAGGCATCGACGACGATACCGTCCTCGACAGCAAGGCCCGCCGCGGCTGCGAGCTCTGTATTCGGGATCGCGCCGACGCCTGCGACCGCGAGATCCGCCTCGACCGTCTCGCCGTCTCCGAGCTTGAGGCGTAATGCGGTGCCTGCATCCTCAATCGCCTGGACCGAGGTGCCCGTGCGCAGCTCGACGCCGCGGCTCTCGTGGAGGCGCGCGTACCAATTGCCGATCTCCGGTGCCACGACGCGCGCGAGCGGCTGTGCCGCGAGCTCGATCACGGCGACGGCGCAGCCCGCCATGCGTGCGACGGAGGCGACTTCGAGCCCGATGAAGCCCGCGCCGATGATGGCGACGCGCGTCTCCGGCCGAAGACGCTCGCGCAGCGCCAAGCAATCCGCGATTTCCCGGATGTAGTAGATGCGCTTGTTCTCGCCACCGGGTGTGCGAAGCCGACGCGCCCGCGCGCCGGTCGCGAGCAGCAGCCGATCGAAGGCTTCGTCGCCACCGCCCTCGATCCGCACCCGCCGCGCGCCGAGATCGAGCCCGCTCACGGTGCAGCCGAGCCGCAGGGTGACACCGTTCTCGCGGTACCAGGAGAGCGGCCGTACATAGGTCTTCTCGATCCCGATACTCCCCGCGAGCAGCTCCTTCGAGAGCGGCGGACGCTCGTAAGGCGGGTAGGGCTCGGCGCCGAGCATCAGGATCGGGCCCACGAAACCCGCGCCGCGCAATGCCTCGGCCGCGCGTCCGCCGCTGTGACCGGCGCCGACGATGACGATCCGCGGCTCGGCCTTGCTCGACGTCACGTTTGCCTCGGGGGGAGCGCCGCGCGCGCGAATTGCCCCGGCGTGATCCCGAAGCTGCCCTTGAAGCGCTTCGTGAGGTGGCTCTGGTCGGCGAAGCCGACGGCAGCGGCGACCTCCGCCGCGGGCTCACCGGCGGCGAGGCGGCGTCGCGCTTCGTTGAGGCGCACTTGGACGAGATAGGCGTGCGGCGGAAGCCCGAAGTAGCGCTGGAATTGGCGACTCAGGTGGAACCGGCTCATGCCCGCGACGCCTGCGATGTCATCGGCCGAGATGTCCGCGGCGAAGTTCGCGCTCAGGAATTCCCGCACACGCCCGAGCGCGCGCGGGCTCGCAGCCTGTTCTCGGACGACAGCGGGCGCATCGGAGTGTCTCGTCGCGAGACGCACCAGGAGCTTTGAGAGCAGCGTGTCGCACGTCAATCGCGGCGCGGCCTCGGTGAAGGCCGAATGGGTCCGGCGCACGAGTTCGCCGAGGACGGGATCGCGGATCAGGGGAATGCCTGTGACCGGAAGCGGGCTAGCGCGCTCGGTCGCGTCCTCGACCATGTCGCGTACTAGGCTGGGCTCGATGTAGAGCATCCTGTAGGTGAAGCCTTCGGGCGTGCCGGCGCGCCCGTCATGCATTTCCGACGGTAGCAGCAGCAACGTCGTCCCCGTCGTGCTCGCATAAAAGGAGCGGCGATAGCTGAAGCTCTGGACCCCAGCCTCGGTAACGCCGAGGGCGTAGACGTCGTGCGCGTGTCGCTCGTAGCTGTGGTGGACGTAGTGCGCGTGCAGAAGCTCGACGCCGCGGTTAGGTGCCACGCCGTACCGCGTCCATTCCGGGTTGTCCGGCCGCTTTGACATAGCGCACGAGGATACAATCGCCATCCGAGCCTGCAATCTATTCTCGGCTCCGCTCTCATTTGGCTTCATGGCCGGACAAGCCCGGCCATGACGATCCTTCACAAATTGAAAGGCCGAGGCATGAGGTTCGATACGAAGATCGCGGTCGTGATCCGCGACGACCTGCCGGTCTGGCAAAAGCTGAACATGACGGCATTCCTGGTGAGCGGGGTCGCCGCGCGCCAGCCCGACACAATAGGCGAGACCTACGTCGACGGCTCCGAGAATATCTATCTCCCGATGTTCCGCCAGCCCGTCATGGTCTTCGCGGGTTCGGCCGAGGCGATCCGCGGCGCTTACGATCGGGCGATGGATCTCGGGGTCAAGCTCTCGATTTTCACCGAGGATCTCTTTCGAACCGGCAACGACCTCGACAATCGTGCGGCCGTGCGCGCGGTGCGGCGCGACGGTCTGCGGCTCGCGGGCATGGCGTTCCACGCCGACCGCAAGCTCGCGGACAAGGTTCTGAAGGGATTGTCGCTCCATTCTTGATCCCTCCGTCGCACAATCCCCGGCGGGCCCCCCGGTCCGAAGGGGGTGTGGCGTGGCTCGGCCTCGCGGCGTACGCTCGCTCGGATCTACGGGACTCGCGGGGAAATCGACATATGTACGAAGGGTCCGACGGCGCGCTCCGTTGCAGGAAAGCGCGCCTCCTTTCGCTCCTGCTGCTGCTCGGCCTCATCGGCTGCATGGAACAGCCGATCAGTCAGCCTCAGCCGGCGAGCACCGCCGCAGCTGCCTGTACGGAGGAGGCGCGGCGGCTCGGCTTCAACGTGATCGATGTGGGAACGCCGACACAGGGCCTGGACGGCACGGAGGACGTGCAGATATTGGTGCAGTGGAGCGACGGCGGAGCGGTCCACATCCGCTGCCGCTACGATCACACCTACGGCATCACCTTGGGTTAGCGCTCATCCCGTGCGGGGCGGTTTGCGCCGCTCGCGCTCCTGCGCACGGAGCTTGAAGCGCTGAATCTTGCCGGTCTCCGTGCGCGGAAGGGCTGACACGAATTCGATCGATCGCGGATATTTGTAGGGCGCGATCTCTGCCTTCGCGAACTCCTGCAGCTCGCCGATGAGTGCGTCTCCCGGCGCAATCCCCGGGCGCAGGACCACGAACGCCTTCACGATCTCGCCCCGGCTCTCGTCGGGCGAGCCCACCACCGCGCATTCCAACACCTTCGGATGGTCGAGGAGCGCCGCCTCGACCTCGGGCCCGGAGATGTTGTAGCCGGCGCTCACGATCATGTCGTCGGTGCGCGCCTGATACCAATAGTAGCCATCGGCATCGCACCGATAGGCGTCGCCGGTGAAGTTCCAGCCGTCACGCACGTATTTCCGCTGCTGCTCGATGTCGTCGAGGTAGCGGCAGCCCGTGGGGCCGCGCACCGCGAGATGGCCGATAGTGCCCGGCGGTACCGGCGCGCCATTCTCGTCGACGACGCGCGCGCGATAGCCGGGAATGGGCTTGCCCGTGGCGCCGGGCCTTATCTCGTCGCGCGCGGAGGAGATGAACATGTGCAGGAGCTCCGTCGAGCCGATCCCGTCGATGATGCTGATCCCCGTTGCGCGCCGCCAGGCCTCGAAGACAAGAAGCGGCAAAGTCTCGCCGGCGGAAACGCACTCCCGGAGACTCCGGAGATCGTGCTTTCCCGCGAGCTCGGCCATGGCGCGATAGGCCGTGGGAGCCGTGAAGAGGACGCTCGCGCGGTGGCGCGCGATCCCCTCAAGCAGGGCCTCCGGGCTTGGCTTCTCCAGCAGCAAGGTCGCCGCGCCCACGCGCATCGGGAAGAGCACGAGCCCGCCCAGCCCGAAAGTGAAGGCGAGGGGCGGGCTCCCGCAGAAGATGTCTGTGGACTTCGGCTTCAGCACATAGGGCGGAAAACAATCGCTGGCAGCGAGGATGTCGCGGTGAAAATGCAGAGTGCCCTTCGCGGCTCCCGTGGTGCCGGACGTGAAGGCGATAAGGGCGACGTCATCGTGCGAGGGGATCACGTTCTCGAAGTCCGGGGACTGTCTAGCCATCCGCCGTTCGAGCCCATGGGCGCTGTCGTCGCGGAAATAGACTGTAGATATTTGGTGCCGCGATTGCTCTGCAGCAGACTCAAG
>Ga0335078_10006286_pt1 | contig 17585 bp, 18 predicted proteins | sample Lox_Sample_32_FD_206711 | JGI IMG/M metagenome (GOLD analysis project Ga0335078, IMG submission 206711) | Soil microbial communities from Loxahatchee National Wildlife Refuge, Florida, United States - Lox_Sample_3.2 | ecosystem: Environmental > Terrestrial > Soil > Wetlands | place: USA... | reverse complement strand
ATTCAGCGCCGGATCAGCAAGCGAAAGAAACGGGCACTGGTTGGAAAAGAGTTCGACCTTTTGCTGGAAGGAGTCTCCGAGGAGAGCGAACTCCTGTTCGAAGGCCGGACTGCGATGCATGCCCCAGAAATCGACGGTAAAGTTTTCGTGAATGACGTGCCCGAGGGTCTGGACCCGAAAGCGGGAGAGTTTTACCCGTGTCAGATTACCGAGGCTCACGATTACGATCTGATCGCAAAGATCATCTGAGGATCATGGCTCGCAAGCGCGTTAGCAAGCTATCGTGCCCCACCTGCAAGAAGCGGGTGCGCAGCAAAGATTCCGACTTCCCTTTCTGCAGCGAGCGCTGCCGCCTGATCGACTTGGGCAAGTGGGCCAGTGGTGCGTACGTCATCTCCTCGCCCGTTACTGATATCAGCGAGTCGATTGAATACGCTCCGCCAACGAAACCGGACAAATCCTAGTCCGTGCACGCTGGATGTTAGTCTATTTTGGATGTCCACGGACATTACTCCTTCAATAAGTAAGGCGAATGGCCTGATGACCAACTGGGCTACACTGGTGGCCACCTTCTTCGGAATCGGGAGACTTCGTCCCGGCCCTGGCACCTGGGCTTCTCTGGCAACTACGCTGATCTGGTGGGCATTGAGTCTTGTTGTCGCTCCTGGTTGGCAGCCTCTTGCGGTGATTCTGTTAGCCCTAGGGGTTACTGCAATCGGAATTCCTGCGGCCACCAAGGTCGCGCAGTCCACTGGAATTAAGGACCCTCAATTCGTCGTAATCGACGAAGTTGCTGGGCAACTAATCGCATTTGTCGCAATTCCGGTCTCGTGGAAATCTCTGCTGCTCGGCTTTATACTTTTTCGAGGGTTCGACATTGTGAAGCCGCCCCCGGTGCGCCAACTGGAGCAACTTCCGGGCGGCTGGGGCATCGTACTGGATGATGTCGCCGCGGGCCTTTTTGCACTCGGAGTGATGCAAGTTTTACTGCACATCGGTTTTCTTCCAAAATAAGTGCGAGCGCTGATCGACTTATGGGAATCTCGGATCGTTTCCTGGGAAAGAAGAATGTAAACGGGAAACCGCACATTCTGGCGGTGCAGCCCTCGGCCGCACTACCCGGTGGCGAAGTGCGCATTACCGGCACCGACCTGCGCCCAACTGAACTCCGGCGCCCTCACGTTCGCTTCGGCGAAATCGAAGGTTCGGTCGTCATCAGTTCGGATCAGTTCCTAATCGCGCGCGTACCCAATGGTGCGTCGTCGGGCCCGATCGTCGTCTCAACGAATGGCCATTCCAGCAATCCTCACCAGATTAAAGTGTCCGTTCCAATCGCGGAGAATCTGCATCCAGTAACAAATCCCGCGATTGATCCCGAAGGAAGCATTTTTGTCACGTTTTCCGGCAGCCGCGGCCAAAAAGTTCCGGTATCGATTTTCAAGATCGACACCAACTACAACGTAAAGCCCTTCCTTTCGGACCTGATGAATGCGACGTCCATCGCTTTCGACCGCGAGGGCCAGATGTACGTTTCTTCGCGCATGGACGGGACCGTGCAACGTGTGGCTCCGAATGGAACTATGTCCTTGTACGCGGAAGGAATGGGAGTCGCGACGGGCATCGCGTTCGATCGAAACGGCAATTTGTATGTAGGCGACCGGAGCGGAACCATCTTCAAAATTGCGCCGGACCGCCAGATCTTTGTTTTCGCGACGCTGGAGCCAAGCGTCTCTGCGTATCACCTGGCGTTCGGCCCCCGAGGAGATCTTTTCGTGACCGGTCCGACGACGTCGAGCTTCGACTGTGTTTACAAGATCGATCCGCAGGGAAGCGTCTCGACCTTTTATCGCGGACTCGGCCGCCCGCAAGGCCTTGCTTTTGATATCGAAGGAAACATGTATGTGGCCGCGTCGCTCGCAGGAAAGCGTGGGATTGTAAAGCTCGCCCCCAATGCCCAGCCGAGTCTAGAAGTCTCTGGAGCAGGGCTGGTGGGATTGGCGTTCGCTCCTGGCCGTTCTGCGATACTCGCAACTACGAGCGCAGTCCATCATCTCGCGTGGAACGTGCAAGGGGCACCCTTAGTCGAGTTGGCCGGTTAGTTCTGACGCCGCGGATTGTTGCTCTCGATCATTTAGACTTCTAGGCGATGAATGCCGAGATTATCGCCATTGGTTCGGAACTCCTCACCCCGTTCCGCCAGGACACCAATTCTCTGTATCTCACGCAGAAACTGAATGAACTCGGCGTCGAAGTCATTTTCAAAACCATAGTCGGCGATACACGGGAGCATCTTGTGCAGTCCGCGTCTCTGGCATTGTCGCGTACCGACGTGGTCGTCATCATGGGCGGCTTGGGGCCGACTGAAGACGATCTGACTCGCGAAGCGGTCGCGGAAGCGCTCGGTCTGGAATTGCACAGCGATCCTGAAATCAGGGCGGCCATTGAACAGCGATTCGCCTCCCACGGCTGGAAGATGGCGCCGAACAATGCCAAGCAGGCGGATGTGCTCTCTGGAGCCACAGTTTTAAAAAATGCGAACGGCACAGCGCCGGGGCAATGGATCAGTGGCAAATATGACGGCAAAGAAAAGATCATCATGCTGCTGCCGGGTCCGCCGCATGAATTGAAAGCGCTCTTCGAAGAACAGTGCATCCCACGCCTGCGAGCGAAACTGCCGGCGGCGTTTATTGTCACCAAAGAGCTCAAGGTCACCGGCTTGGGCGAGTCACAGTGCGATGCGCGTGTGTCGCCGATCTACAAAACGTTCGCGGATATACAGACGACGATTTTGGCGGGTGCGGGAGAAATTCAACTTCATCTGAAATCCCGGTTAAATTCGCGCGAAGCGGCTCAACAAAGGATTGATGAACTCGTATCCCTAATCGAAGAAGAGTTGGGCGACTTCGTTTTCTCCGACAACGGCGAATCAATGGAGCAGATCGTCGGCTATTACCTGCAAATGCGAAACGCTAGCCTGGCAGTTGCGGAATCCTGCACCGGAGGGTTGCTGGCGCAGCGCATCACGTCTGTCAGCGGCAGTTCTCGGTATTTTCTCGGCGGAGCCATTGTTTACTCGAACAGCATGAAAACAAAATTTGCCGACGTACCGGCGGAATTAATCGAGAAGCATGGTGCCGTGAGCCGCGAAGTTGCGGCCGCATTGGCGGAAGGCATTCGCAAACGATGTGGCTCGACTTTCGGGCTCGGAGTAACTGGCGTCGCTGGCCCGACTGGGGGGACCGAACAGAAGCCGGTGGGACTTGTGTATCACGCTCTGGCGCGCGAAAGCGGCACCGAAGTCATTGAACGGAGATTCCCCGGGGATCGCTCCCGAATTCGCACGTTCGCCAGCCAGCAAGCTTTGGATATGGTAAGGAGAAAGCTGATGTGAGTAGCAATTAGCACGTAGCAATTAGCATTCAGCCATGAACGTTCGACTGACTTGCTCAATGCCAGATTCCGGTTTCAGCCATGCGCATCTTTATCGCACTCGACATCGATCCCGATATTCGCGAACAGATTTCGCTATTTATGGACGGCTTGCGCGGATTCGCACCCGATGCGCGGTGGGTTCGTCCGGAATCGCTGCACATTACGCTCAAGTTCATTGGAGAAAAGTCCGACTCAGAGGTCGAGAATATCAAGCAAGCTCTCTCGGAAGTTCACTCGACATCATTCGATCTCACTGTCAAAGGACACGGGTTCTTCCCCACACCGAAATCTGCACGCGTCTTCTGGGTTGGAATCGAAGCAGGCGACGAACTAACAACGCTTGCCGAGTCCGTGGATAAGGCAACTTCCAGGCTGGGAATTCCAAAAGAAGAACGGGCCTTCAGTCCGCACCTGACTCTCGCTCGTGGTGGCGGCCGCTCCGGTGCACCTGGGTGGCGTAAGGGCGATGCTCCAAATAAGAACTTCCAGTTGCTGCAGCAAAAGTTGACCGCCTTACCTGCGCCCGACTTTGGTACGATGACGGCCCGTGAGTTTTTTCTTTTTAAGAGCGAACTCTTGCGAGGAGGACCGCGGTATACCAAGCTGGAGCGGTTCGCGCTAACTGGAACCGCTTAGCTCGCCGCCATTCTATGCAACCGCCGACGTGGGACATCCTGAAAATCGCCGCCTACAGTTACCTGCTGGGCTCGATCCCTTTCGGATACATCCTGGTGCGCATCTTTCGCGGCCAGGATGTTCGAACCACGGGCAGCGGAAATATTGGCGCTACTAACGTTTCGCGAACGTCTCCAGTTCTTGGCGTGGTCACTTTGATCTTGGACGCTCTGAAGGGTGCCACGGCAGTGCTCATCACCCGCATGCTCTTTCCGAGCCGGTCGGTTCTGCTGGCTATCGCGGCATTCATGGCGATTGCCGGGCATGTGTTTCCGGTCTGGTTGAAATTTCGCGGCGGTAAAGGCGTCGCCACGGGGCTCGGCTCTTTTGCAGTGCTGGTGCCCAACACGGTTCTGGCGATGGTCGCAGTATTTGTCGTAATCGTTCTCGCGTTTCGTTATGTTTCTTTGGCGTCGATCCTCACCGTTGCCTTGTTTCCGCTAATCGCGTGGGCATTGCATCCCGACACCGCAAACTCACGTTTGCTGATTGTCCTGACTGCCGCGTCTTTGCTGATCATCTCCAAACACCATGAGAACATCCGCCGCCTGCTGGAAGGGACGGAACCACGGTTCCGCTGGAGAAAAGGATGAGCCGGATCGCCGTGATCGGTGCGGGCGCATGGGGTACGGGCCTCGCGATTGTGCTAGGCCGCAAGGGCACGCACCAGGTCTGGCTTTGGGCTCTGGAGAAGGAGGTCCAGAACTCGATCCGCTCCACTCGGGTGAACGAGAGTTTTCTTCCGGGCTATGCGATTCCCGAAACCGTGTCGGTCACCGGAGCCCTCGGCGAGGCATTGCAGGGCGCGGAAATCGTTGTCAGCGTCATGCCGTCGCAGCACTGCCGGAAACTCGTCGCGCAGATGATTCCTTATCTCACCCGCGACATGCTCTTCGTGAGTGCAACCAAGGGTCTGGAAGAGGAGACGTTGTTGCGAATGTCGGAGGTGGTTTTCTCTGTCGTTCAGTCGGGTTCCGGCTTCGCGCCGCGCGTCGGAGCGCTGAGCGGGCCAAGTTTTGCGAAAGAAGTCGCCCGCGGTGATCCGACCGCGATCACTGCCGCCTCGAAAGACTCCGAGTTGGCAGAAATTGTTCAGCGCGAATTCAGCGACCCGCGATTCCGTGTCTACACAAACTCGGACGTCATCGGCGTCGAACTCGGGGGCGCGCTCAAGAACACAATCGCGATTGCCGCCGGCATCTGCGACGGCCTCGGGCTCGGCTACAATTCCGCGGCTGGACTGATCACGCGCGGACTCGCTGAAATTACGCGCTTGGCCGTCGCATGCGGCGGCAACTCCGAAACCATGGCTGGGCTCGCGGGACTGGGCGATCTCGTTCTTACTTGCACCGGGGGACTCTCCCGTAATCGCTCTGTGGGAGTCGAACTGGGGCGCGGCCGCAAGCTCCCCGAAATCATCGCGAGCATGCACGGCATGGTCGCCGAAGGCGTATTCACAACCCACGCCGCCGTCGAACTGGCGAGAGTTCACAATGTAGAAATGCCGATCGCCGCCCAGATGGACGCGATCTTGCACCAGGGCAAGTCGCCGAAGGACGCTATTCACGAACTCATGACTCGGAGCGGGAAGAGCGAAACCGGCCTGTATCAAACCATGCTGTGATATCCCGCAAGTCACTGTCCAAACGAACCTAAACGGCCATTTGCAAAAACTTTACAAAGTATTGGGACGTATATCGTCGCCTAACTTCCTCCCCCGGGCTATACTTACGAGAGAGTTGTTGAGAAGCTTTACAAACTGGCTTCAACACTCATACCGAGCTGCGCCACCTCCCTTGCGGATCCCCTTTCGGCAGCCAGAAGCTGCGGAGCAGTGCGTGGTGCTTTTATAAGGAGCGAATCGTGACCGGCGCGCCTCACCACATCCGGCGAGTCCAGTACCTCGTCAGGTTGTTTTCGGCACTAATCCTGTCTGGACTCTGGGTTCCCGCGTCTTTTGGACAAGGGATTCCCGTCGGTGGAGCGGGTTCGATGGGCAACGCCGGCAATCGTTTGAACGAAATCCAAGTAAACACAGGAGACCGCCGCATTATCTTGTTGACCGTCGTCAACGCGTCCAAGAAAGTTCTCGATCGGCAAGCAGTGGTCAAACTGCATGATCAGAAGCGCGACAGCAGCGTTTGGCAAACAACCGATGGAGAGTCCCAAAGCTCTTTTCAAGATCTGGACTTTGGCGATTACGACGTCGAAGTCAGCGCCGTCGGTTATCTCACTACGCACAAAACTCTACACGTCACTGCTACGCTTGAGACGATCAAGATAGAGGTTGTGCTCGAGAAAGATCCGGAGGCTGTCGAGTTAAAAGCCGACGACGACGCGATCCCGCCGAAGGAACGCAAAGATGCCAAGCGCGCCGTTTATGAGCTCAATTCCGGAAATCTGAAAGATGCAGAGAAGCGGCTGGATCGGCTTTATAAAGTCGTTCCCTCGAGCCCGCAGGTGACTTTTCTTTACGGATACCTCTACATGCAGCAGGGGAAGTTCGAGAAAGCAGAAGACTTTCTTGCCAAATCTGCATCGCTCGATCCGCGACGCTTCCAGACCCTCCTGATTCTCGGACGCGTTCAGCTGCAGCGGCAGGAATACGCTGCAGCCCGCAAGAATTTGGAACAGGCGGTCGCCGATAACTCCGAATCGTGGATGGCGCACAATCTGCTCGCAGACGCTTACCTTCACGAAAAGGAGTACGAGAAAGCGCGCGCGCAAGCCCAACTTGCCGTCGATCAAGGCAAAGATGCGGCCAGCGTTGCGCAACTCGTCCTAGGCCAGGCGCTTGCCGACCTTGGCCGCGATAAGGAAAGCCTTCAGGCCCTGAACGCTTTCATCAAGATGAGCCCGGAGAATCCGGCGGTGCCCAAGGTTCGAACCTTGATCACCCAGATCCAGGACCGCGATTCCACGACCCCGCAAGCCGCTCATGAGGCAACGTCAAGCGATCTCGTTCTCTCTGCGTGGCGTCCTTCGCTTCCGCCCAGCGCGTGGGGTCCGCCAAATGTAGATTTCGTGAAGCCAAGTGTTGCCAGCGATGTCGCCTGCCCGACCGATCGCGTCATGGATATGACCGGAAGGCGGGTCAAGGAACTGGTGGACAATGTCTCGCAATTCGCGGCCACGGAAGATTTACTTCACGAACGGCTGGACGAATTCGGTAATCCGATCTCGAAAGACACGCGCAAGTTTGACTACGTTGCGTCGGTCTCCGAGCCGCGCCCCGGATTTCTCGCGGTTGACGAGTATCGCGACGAACACTACGGCTTATACGACCTGCCAGATCATGTGGTCACTCGCGGCTTCATCGCCCTTGCACTCATCTTCCATCCGGATATGCGCGACAACTTCCAGATGGTTTGCGAAGGCCTTGGGCAATGGAAGAACCAGGCCACCTGGATTGTTCACTTCCGGCAGCGCGACGATAAGCCCAGCCGCATTCAGAACTACATGGTGGGCAACGAAGTTTATCCGGTGAAGCTGAAAGGGCGCGCGTGGATCGCGGCCGATACTTTCCAGATCGTGCGCATGGAGTCGGATCTCGTGAATCCAGTGCCGCAGCTTTCTGTACAACATCAGATTGCGGAATACGGCCCGGTACATTTCAAGAAGCAGAATGTCGATCTCTGGTTGCCGAATAGCGTGGATCTTTACCTTGAGTTCAATCACCACCGCTATTTCCGGCGACACAGTTTTGACCATTACATGCTGTTCGCCGTGAACGCGCAGGACAAACCAAAGATCACCCAGAACACATCTGGGAACAGCACCCAGAGCCAGTAAAACTGGCCCGGGGTGTCGGCTCGACACTTCAATAAGTCTTGTGCTCCCTTGCCCAATTGATGCCAGTCTGCAGATCCTGCAGCGCCTGATCGATCAGGGCAACTCCTTTTTCTTTGCGACCGCCCCAGTTATTGCCAGCTTTCGCGAAATCAGCCCGCGCGGCTTGTAACGCAGATATGCCGCCGTTCAGCATTGCGGGCTCGTCGACATTCCCCGATTGCATCTCTTGCGGAGTGGACTCGGTGCTGACACCTAACGCGGTTAGCGCATGATCAATCGACGCGATGCCCTTTACCCGGTATCCACCCCACTTATCTCCAGCTTTTTCCAGGTATCCCTTCGCAGTTCGAAGTTGAGCAATTCCTGCCTGATATTCCGCCGGAACGCTCTGCTGGGCAGTTGTGGAGGTCTTCGTTCCAAGTTGTCGAGTAGCTGCAGATTGAGCCAAGGACACCGCGGTGAAAACTCCCAAGATGATCGCGACTGCAAAGATGGAGATATTCGGGTTATTGCGTGCCATGAGGATGCTCCTTATTGGACATTCTGACGAAGGGCACGCTGACTCGACTAGTTTACGGGAATGCCGTGGCATTCGCGAGGCCAGTTGACTCGTGAATTGCCGGCTGGAAGAAGATGAGAAACTCAATTTGCTTTCTTCAGTTCGACCACCATCACTTCGATCGGGCTGGATCCGGTGTTTAGATCGGCATGTCGCTTCATGCCTTCTGAAGCGGGAAGCCAATAAGCTTTGCCGGTGTCCCAACTGTGTGACTCAGAAGTGCCGTCTTCATAGACAACTTTCATGGTTCCTCCGGTAAGCGCGACAATCACTCGGGGGTGCTGATGCGTATGCATCGTCAATGGCGCGTTCGGTGGAACGACTGTTCTCCATACAGACACGTCCTCATTTTCAAACTGTGGCGTGCGTTGCGGTCCAGCGGATGGTGCGTTCGATTGCGGCACAACTGGCGAACAGAAGGCTAAGAGTAAAAGCAGGAAACACGCTGTGCGAGATAGCGTCATGGCGCCAGATCATACCACCGAGTGACGAGTGGCTCGGGTTTAGCCACCCATTAGCCGTAGAGCCCAGTCTGTGCCGGTCAGCTAAGACGCTGCGCTCGCTTGTGGCAAATGTTTATCGCGTGCCAGGCAGCAACGAGAACCCAAGCGCAGTTCGTGAGAACGATCAACCGGTCTGCCCAGCCATCCAAAGCCAGTACTCCGGCAGGCAGCGATTTCGGCGCATGCTGAGGCAGGTGTCCACCATTGAGCCGCAGCATTTGCATGGTCATGATGGCCAGCGTGGCGATGAGCAGGACGACACTGATCCAGTTCAGGTTTCCGAGCCCTAGAAGCGCAGACCGGGCCACATGCCAGTTGTCGTTTCGACTGAGGGCAACACTGAGGAGCAAAGCTGCTATCGGGAAGCCAATCACGCCCAGCAGTCCAGCGATTCCATGCCCGACTTCGTGCCGGGCATCAAATACGGAAGCCATGGCTTCGCCGATACCCGCAATGACGAGGAGCCACAAACCGACCTTCCCTGACATCGTGTGAACCTCGGACCAAATGGCCACCACGAGTGCCCATGAGCCAATGCCCCAGGACAAGAACATCAGCGATAGCACCCGGGCGTAGTGGCCGAAGGCATATTCGCTGATCATGCGCCACGAGGGCGAAAACTCGGGGCTTAATACATGCAAACTGGCGAGCAGCAACAGTGCCATCAGAGTGGCTACGATGGCCACCCATCCGGCCGACGCGCCGATCTGCGGCGAATCAGGTGTACGAGGACCCGGCTCTGTCGTGGCGCGATTCATTGCTTCCTCCGAAACAGGTGTCATTTAATCATTCCTTCGAGACGAGCGTAGCTTGCCTCCATTCCATGTTCCATTCCAGTTTTGAGCATTTCAGCGCGAGTGTGAGCGTTGGGCAAAGTCATGCGGATCGTCATCAATGTGCCGATGCCGTCGGGTTCGAATTTCGTCTCGACGTGATTGTCCGGCGTTCGATCGGGCAAGAACATGCGCTCGACGTGGACGATTCGCTTGGACGGCTCAAGTTCCAAAAACTCGCCAGTGATGTGAAATCCATGGCCTTTGCCGTTCACCCACTCGTAATGGAACTTGCCGCCGGGTCTTGCGTCGTTGATGCATACCGGCATGGTCCAGCCTTCGGGGCCGAGCAGCCATTTCTGAATTAACTTTGGATCAGTGTGAGCGCGGTATACAGCTTCGGGAGATGCCGCAAATTTTCTGGTCACGATTATGTGGGTGTCGCCTTCGGTTTTCAGCGTCAACTTGTTCATCGTTTTCCTCCGGGTTTGATCTTGGGTGATTCGAGGCCGGCGAGAAGGTCATCCAGCCGGTCGTAGTTTTTCTCCAGCGCTTTTCGCAACATGCCGAGCCATTGGTCCATAGCTTCAATGCCCGGCTTAGCGAGTCGGCGAGGGCGCTTCGCACCCTCAACGCGCCGAACGATGAGGCCTGCATCCTCGAGGACTTTGAGGTGCTGCGAAATCGCGGGTTGCGTCATGTCGAAGGGCTCGGCTAGTTCGTTGACGGTCGCCTCGCCATCCGCCAGGCGCGCCAGAATCGCTCGGCGCGTCGGATCGGCCATCGCCGAAAAAGCAGCATTAAGGTCCAACCTGCTTTCCATAACTATATACTTATATAAGTAATTACTTACTTGTCAAGCAGAAATCCATGTACCCGGGCAGACCGAAAGAGAAGTATTCCGAGAGGCACTCCGAGGTACTCAGTCGAGAGCTTTTCGCGGGGTACTTTCGTAACGGGCATTGTCCTCGCAGATCAGCAGGTTAGGCGGCATCCTCCAAGTAAAATTTTAAGAAGTAATTCCCGTGCGTGGCACGGGAAGGGGCCACTTTGCAACTTAGACTGCCGAAGCCATCCCGCCTGCCCATTCTGTACGTAATTCTGGGCGTGCTGATCCTGGTCAGCGTGGTCCCCATGTACTTCTATTCAGCCCAAGTGGAGTCAATCAACCGCGACCGGCTGATCACCAATGAGCGACTACTACAGAACACCGTGACGCGGTCGCTGGCGGACGACATTTCGCAACATCAAGACTCGCTGCGACTCATGCAGGACAACTTGTCGTCGGCGCTACAGGTGGCCAGCGGCGGTGACTTCACTTCCGAACATGTGCAGGCTCCCGAGTTGCGGGCGCTGCTGGAAAACTTTGTTTCCTCTTCGGAAGATCTCGCTTACGCGACTCTGCTGAACTCGGAAGCCAAAGGAATTTCTGCAGGGCGCATTGCGGCTGACGCGTTCATGCAACGCGAACTGGAGCGAGCCTACTCAGCGGCACGCGAAGGGCGCGTCTTTAACGGGCAAGCACTTGTCGTTGGGACCGGTAAATCGGCGCGAACCGTGATGCTGGTCAGCACACCGGTAATGGCGGGCGGACGATTTGTGGGAATGATCGGATCTGTGGTCGATCTTCAGTTCCTGATTCGGCGATTGCAGGAAGTGAGCCGGGGCGGCCTGATTCCTTACGTGGTCGATAATGAGGGGCGGTTGGTGGCCGGCGCAACTTCGGATTATGCGACCGGGCAGGATATGCGGAACCTCGAGATCGTTCACAGCTTCGTCGAGCAAGGCAGCAAGGCCCAGATGGTGGCTGCGACGCGCGAGTTCCAGGTCAGCGATGGGAAGCGAAATGTGATGATGCTGGGCACGTACAGCCCGGTGACGAATCTGGATTGGGCCGTAGTTGTGCAGAAGCCGCGGGCGGAGGCTTATCGCGGCGTATACGAAATGCAGCGGACAGGGCGGATTCTGGCGATCATGGCGATTGCCCTGAGCGTAATGATCAGCGTGTTTGCTGCGCGGAGAATCACGAATCCTCTGGAAATCCTGACGCGTTCGAGCCGGGCGATTGCACGCGGAGATTTCTCGCAGCGCGTGCATCTGGACAGCCGGACGGAGATTGGAGAGTTAGCGTCGACATTCAATACGATGTCGGCCGAACTCGAGCAGTTCGTTCTCGACCTGAAGCGTGCTGCAAACGAAAACCGCGAGTTGTTCATGGGGTCGATCCAAATGCTCGCGGGCGCGGTCGACGAAAAGGATCCATACACGCGAGGCCACTCCGACCGCGTGACGAAGTATTCGGTCATGATCGCGCGAGAGATGGGCATCTACGAAGACTTTGTTGAAGTGGTGCGCATTTCGGCGCAATTGCACGACGTGGGCAAGATTGGTATCGAAGACCGGATTCTCAAGAAGCCGGGTGCGCTGACGCCGGAAGAATTCGAGATCATGAAGACGCACACCACGAAGGGCGCGAACATTCTGCGTCCGGTGGCACAGTTGAAAGACATGATCCCCGGCATCGAGTTGCACCACGAGTCGCTTGACGGGCGCGGCTATCCGCACGGGCTGAAAGACGACGAAATTCCGCTGCTACCGAGGATCATTGCGGTGGCGGATACGTTCGACGCGCTAACCACGACGCGTCCATATCAGCATGCGCATGAGCCAAAGGACGCACTGCGAATCATTCATTCGCTGTCTGGGAAGAGATTGGATCCGACCGCGGTGGCCGCCCTGACCGCGATCTATGAGCGTGGAGAGATTCAGGTCGCACCCCCAGTTCCTCCGGCCCTGCCGCCCGCACAACCGGTTGCAGCCGCAGCGGCGGCGGCAAGTGCTGGGCCTTCCGCTACGCCTACGGTTCAGGCGGCAAGCGAACCTAGTGCTCCGCATGAGGCGGTCGCATTGATCCAGGCTGCGACCCGGTTCTAGAAGAAAGCCTTGCCAAATTCCCTGCCCTGTCACTCCCGCTATAATTGAGTTTTGCCCTCTTGAAAGTCCTATGATTCAGACGCTTTTTGGCAGCCTGGACGAACAGCAGAAGCCTAGCTTCCTTGACCGCATGAAAGAGGCGGTCACGCGCACGCGAGAAAATCTCGCCGAGCGAATTGAAGATGTCGTTTCCTTCGGAAAAGAAATTGACCGCAATACGCTCGATGATTTAGAAGGCACGCTTTTAGGAGCGGACCTTGGCAGCACGACCACCCGCGAAGTGCTGGACAAGCTGCGCGAGAAAGCGGATCGAAAACAGATTCGCGACGTGGACGAACTTAAACGCCTGCTGAAGGAAGAACTGCTCGCAATCCTGAATACGGCGAATACCAAGCCAGTACAGAAGGTGGACGGCACGCCGGAAGTCATTCTGGTGGTCGGAGTGAATGGAACCGGGAAGACCACAACCATCGGGAAGCTGTCGCAGGTATTCCGGTCCCAGGGAAAGAGCGTGCTGCTCTGCGCCGCCGATACTTTCCGCGCGGCAGCGATCGATCAGCTGGAAGTCTGGGGACAGCGCACGGGAACGGAAGTGATCCGGACGAAACCGGGCGGAGATCCCTCGGCGGTGCTGTTCGACGCTCTTCAGGCGGCATCGGCCCGGCACACCGATTACGTAGTAGTGGACACGGCGGGTCGCCTGCATACGAAATCGAATTTGATGGCGGAACTGGAGAAGATGCGGCGCACGGCGCAGCGGATTATTCCAGGCGCGCCGCACGAAACGCTGCTGGTAATGGATGCGACAACCGGGCAGAACGGATTGCAGCAGGCGCGGCAGTTTACGGATTCAGCCGGCGTGACGGGGATTGTACTGACCAAGCTGGATGGAACAGCGAAAGGCGGCGTTGTAGTCGCGATCTGTCGCGAACTGGGACTGCCGGTGCGGTACGTGGGCGTTGGAGAAAAGACGGGGGATCTGCTGCCGTTTGATCCGAAGGAGTTTGTGGACTCGCTCTTCGCCTAGGTTCGACCGTAGAGGGCGCCGAGAGCGCTAATACGACAATTTTAAGATTCCGTCACCATGCAGTGAAAGATCCGATTGACGAGTTCCCCAGACAATGACGAACACTTTGTGCGGCGAGCGCTGGAGCTTGCCCGACAGGGTGTTGGGCTTGCGTCGCCGAACCCGCATGTGGGTGCGGTCATCGTCGACAGAAGCGGCGCGATCGTCGGGTCGGGCTTTCACACCTATGATGGCCTCGACCATGCCGAAGTCGTGGCGATCAAGCAGGCCGGGGAGAAGGCTCTAGGCGCGACGTTGTACATCAACCTGGAGCCGTGCAGCCACAAAGGACGAACCGGGCCATGCGCGGACGCGGTGATTAGCGCGGGCATTGCACGTGTGGTCGCGTCGATGGACGATCCGAATCCGCTCGTGAGCGGAAAAGGATTTGAAAAATTGAGAGCGGCCGGGATCGAGGTTACGCCCCGCGTTCTGGCGGACGAAGCAAAGGCGCTGAACGAGGCGTTCGCAAAATACATCCGGCTGAAGACGCCGCTGATTACGCTGAAGGCGGCGATGACGTTGGACGGCAAGATCGCCCCCCCAGCGAATCCGGCAAAAACCGCTTTGGGCGCGAGCCGCAGCGGTTGGATCACCGGCGAAGCGGCGCGGGCGCACGTGCAACAGTTGCGGCATCAGAACGATGCCTTGATGGTTGGCGTGGGCACGGTAATCGCCGATGACCCACTGCTCACGGATCGCAGCAGCAGGGCGCGGCGCAGGCCGCTGCTGAGGGTTATCCTCGATTCGAAGCTTCGCCTGCCGCTCGAATCACGGGTGGTGCAGTCGGCACGCGAAGACGTTTTGGTGCTGTGCTCGTTTGCGGAAGAGAAGAAGAAGCGGCAACTGGTGAAGCGAGGCGTGCAGGTGGAGCAGATTGCACAGTCGACGCCGGAAGGCAATCCGAATCTCGCCGCGGTGGCGCGGTATCTGGGCGAGCGGGAGATCACCAGCGTGATGATCGAGGGCGGCGCCATGGTGAACTGGGCGGCACTGGTTTCGGGAATCGTCGACAAGGTTTTTCTTTATTACGCGCCGAAGATCCTTGGCGGAGTCGTATCCATTCCGCTGGCTGCCGGCCCGGGATTTCCGAGTGTCGGAGATGCACCGTGCGTGCGGTCGACCCGACTGCATCGCTTCGGTGAGGATTTTGCGGTCGAAGGGTATTTGAGAGATCCGTACGAGAGTGGCAGTTAGTAGTCAGCAATCGGTAGTCAGTAGCCAGGAAGATCTCCTGAATGCTGAGTGCTGAATGCTAATTGCTGGGAGTTCATCATGTTTACAGGAATCATTGAAGAAGTGGGAAAGGTACTGGACATTCGTCATGCCGCTGAGAATCGGCGATTGACAGTGTCTTCAACGAATCTGGTGAAAGAGCTAAAGACCGGCGACAGCATCGCGGTGAGTGGATGTTGTCTGACCGCTGTGGACATCAAGGCGGAGTCGGTGGGATTTGATCTGGCCGAGGAGACGTGGAACCGTACATCGTTCTCACGGATCAACCGAGGCGCACAGGTGAATCTCGAACTGCCGATGCGCGCTGATGGAAGGTTTGGCGGGCACATTGTCCAAGGTCACGTGGACGGGACGGGAAAGTTTCTGGCCCTCGATCCGATCGAGGGAACCGATAATTACTGGCTGCGGATCGAGATTCCGCCCGAGTTGGCGCGGTACGTGATCTTTAAGGGATCGCTCTCGATTGAAGGGATCAGTCTGACGGTCGCCGACATTCAAGGGACGAGGGTGACGGTGGCGATCATCCCGCACACGGTGGAGATGACGAATCTGAACTCGCTGAAGGCCGGCGACCCGGTGAACCTGGAAGTCGACATGATCGCCAAGTATGTCGAGAAGATGATGAAAGGCGACGACAGCACCTCTCTGACCATCGAGCGGCTGGTAGCCGCGGGATTCTGACTGAGTACCTAGTGGCGGATGAGTTCGAAGACGGTTCCGATGCCATAGCCGCCACCGTCGTAGGTAGTGCCATACAGGTTGCCTGCGGCGTCTTCGATCAAAGCACCGCGGGGATGCCCTCCATCGCCACCGCTGAAACTGTGCAGAACCGTTTCCCTGCCAGCGGTGTCCACCACAAACACCGTGCCATGGCCGAAAGCACCGCCGTTTTCTGTCGTACCGTAGAGGTTGCCGGATGCGTCTCGTAGTAAACCGGCGGTGGGATTTGATCCCTCTCCATCCGTGCCGGAGAAGTTGTGTAACACCGTTTCTTGCCCGCTTTGGGTCACCATGAACACTGTTCCGGCGCCGTACGCGCCGCCAGAGACGGTTGTGCCGAACAGGTTGCCGACCGCATCACGAACCAGAGTCGATTGGGGATCGGATCCGTCCAGGCCGCCGAAGTTATACAACACTCTTTCCTTGCGTTCCCGAGTGAGAACGAACACTGTCCCTTCGCCGGAGGCACCGCCAGCCTCGGTTGTGCCATAAAAGTTTCCGTCGTCGTCTGCGACGAGTCCACCATGCGGGTACGCTCCGTCATTCTTCCTGTGGAAACTGTAAAGAACCTTTTCTCGATTAAAAACGTCGATCTGAAATATCGTCCCCAAGCGAGAAGAACCACCCCGGAAAGTAGTACCGTAGAGTTTGCCGGCTGGACCTCGAATCAGCTCCGCCTGGGGATATGCGCCATCTCCTCTGCCATAAGCAAAGCTGTGGTACTGTCTGAGGAGACCACGAATGTCTACCACGTACGCAGTGCCGACACCCGGAACACCACCGAACGTGGTTGTGCCAGAGAAGTTGCCTGCAGCATCGCTTACCAGACTTGACGCTGGGTAGGAATTAGCGAAGCTTCCGAGCACTTTCTCATTATTTCTTCTGTCCACCGCGAACACCGTGCCAGCGCCGTAAATACCCCCAAAGACTGTCGTGCCGTATAAATTTCCGGCTGCGTCTAGGACCACACCAGCGGCGGGATTTCCTCCGTCGGTTCCTCCGCTGAAGTTGTGCAGCGTAACGAGAGTGAAAGTCTGCGCTTGTGCGGCAGGAGCAACAACACAGACGGTGCCTACTGATAAGGCGATTCCGACGTTGGCAACAAGTTGTTGCAGGCCGGAGAGGAGTCTCCCGGCTCGCATTTGCTCAGGCATATCGGCCCTCCAATGAGCGCTAAACATCGTAGTCAATCCGGAGGAAGTGTCAAGCGGAGCTGTAGAAGAGCCCCCAGAGTGGGAAGAGCTAGCTTGCGGCCTCTACGCCCAAGTCGAGTTCATCCAGCTTGAGAAATTCCTGGACGATGGGCTCGTCGGATTTTTCCATTTCGGCGTAGGTGCCGAAAAAGATGGCCTTAGCTTCGTGAAGGAAAACGACGCGATCGGCGAGTTTCTTGGCGAGGCGCATGTCGTGGGTCACGACCACGCTGGTGAGATGGAGTTGCGCTTTGAGCCGCTTGATCAGATCGCCGAGGAGCTGCGCCATCAGCGGATCGACCATGGTCGTAGGCTCGTCGTAGAGCACGCATTCGGGACGCGCAGCTAGCGCGCGGGCAATCGCAACCGAGCGCTTCATTCCAGTAGAGAGATCAGAAGGAAGCAGATCGCGCATGTGCTTCACTCCAACCATGTCGAGGAGGCCGTCGACGACCTGGAGAATCTGTTCTTCGTCGAGGTCTTTGTGCTCTCGCAGAGGAAAAGCCACATTTTCGCCGACGGTCAAGGAATCGAAGAGCGCGCCGTTCTGGAAAACCATGGTTACCTTTTTGCGAATGTGTTCCATCTGCTCTTCGTTGTAATTAGTGATGTCTTCGTGAGCGACGATCACGCGGCCCGAGTCGGGCTTTAAAAACCCCATAATCGTCTGCAGGCTGACAGACTTCCCGACGCCGCTGCGCC
>Ga0335078_10006285_pt1 | contig 17587 bp, 16 predicted proteins | sample Lox_Sample_32_FD_206711 | JGI IMG/M metagenome (GOLD analysis project Ga0335078, IMG submission 206711) | Soil microbial communities from Loxahatchee National Wildlife Refuge, Florida, United States - Lox_Sample_3.2 | ecosystem: Environmental > Terrestrial > Soil > Wetlands | place: USA... | reverse complement strand
CGAACCCAGCGTGAGCGACGTCACGTTCGAGCCGGGGTGCGGCGTGATCGAGCAAGGTCAGACGAACGACTGTACGTACGGCTTCGTGATGACCTACGACAAGGACTACATCGATCTCACGACCACGGTGACGCACGAGACGAACAACACGAAAAAGACGATCGCGATCACGATCGACACGTGGTCGTACTCGCAGGTCCACTCGATGGTCGCGGAAGGTCCGCAGAAAGACGATCTCGGTTTGCTCGACGCGAACGTTGGTGAGAAGTACGCAGTGACCGTCTCGGATCGCAAAGGGCACACGCTTTGGAGCGGCAACGTCGAGACGCTTTATCACCTGTGAAAGACTAGAGAGCCTTCGGCGTGGCATGCGGCCTGCTTGGTCGAGCGGCATGAACACGTTGCGAAGTCTCTTCGTCATGGTCGCGCTCGCGGCGTCACCCGTCGTGAGCGCTTGTTACGTCGAGCCCGCGTACCCGATCGAAGCCGAAGGTTGGGACCCTCAGTATTACGACGGATATCTCGTCTACTACGACGACGTCGGACGCCCGTTTTATTACCTCAACGGCGCGGTCGTCTGGATTCCGATGACGTCGCCGTTCTACGCGCGGTTTCACGATTACTGGGTTGGGCACCCCGGCGCATACCGTGCGTGGCACGCGCGGTACGGTGCGCGTTATCGCACGTACCGCGTCGGGCCTGGAATTCACGGCAGCTACCACAGGCGTTGATTGCCGTGGCGTTGACGACCGTTGACACGGATCGTGAACGCGGCGACCGCGACCACACGAAGCCCGCAAGATCCCGCCAAAACGTCACGGGGCGACGTGGCATGTCCAATGCTATTCTCTCGCGCATGGGCATGGTCACAATTCGAAACGTCATGGTCGCAATCGCGCTCGCGTCGACGCCGCTTCTCGCGGGTTGTTATGCGGACGCCGCGTATCCGGTCGAGGCCGAAGGATGGACGCCTCAATATTACGACGGGTACATGGTTTATTACGACGGCGGTGGGCGACCCTTCTACTACTTGAACGGTGCCGCCGTGTGGATCCCCGAGTCGTCGCCGTATTACGCGCGTTACTACTCGTACTGGCGCGCGAATCCGTACGCGTACTCGCGTTGGTACGGTCACTACGGATACGGGTACCGCACGTACCGCGTGGCGCCAGGCGTGCACGGCGCGTATCGCCGTCGTTAGGCGATTCGTTTGCGGATGGCGAAGTAGATCACGCAGCTCAACGCGATCGAGCCAGCGGCGACGCTCCACTCTCCGCGCTCGGCGCCGCTGACGAGAACGAGCGCGACGGCGATCGTCGGGAACGCGGACCACGCGTCGATCGGTCGCAAGTCGCGCTCGCGTTTCAACGCGAACTTCACGAGCGCGAGCGCGACGAGCAGGTACTGCATCACCACCGAGAGGCTCGAGAGCGCGAGGAGCTGCCCGAGGCTCCCGAGCGAAATCAGAATCGCGACGAGGAGCCACGTGGCGCCGAGCGCGGCGAGGGGGACGCCCCTCGCGTTCGCGACGCCGAAGCGCGTCTTCGGGACGAGCGCGGAGAGGAAGCGCGGCGTCGTCGCGACCATGCCGAAGCAAATCCCCATCGCGGAGACGCTCGTGCCGATCGAGACGAGGCGACCGAAGCCTTTGCCGCCGAAGGCGTCGCCCATCGCGACCAGCGGCGCAGGCGAGCCCGCGAGATCCGCGATGCCCGTGACGGCGCCGCGCTGCAGAAAAAGATAGAGCACCGTGGAAAGCGCGAGCGATCCGACGACGGCGATCGGGATCGTGCGCGCCGTGTCGCGCGCTTGACCGGCGAGCACGGGAACGATCTCGAAGCCCTGGAAGACGAACACCGCGGTGAGCGCGGCGCGCCCCCAATGGACAGCGTGCCAATCCGTTGTCACGGGTGACGATGTTTTGGAATGGACGAAGCTCGCCGCGATCGCGAGCGCGGCGAGCGGGAGGAGCTTGAGGACGGTGAGCGTGTTCCACACGGCCGCGGAGACGTGGATTCCGGTCGCGGCGACGAGCGAGAGGATCGTGAGGAGCACGACGGCCGACACGTGCGCGCCGAGCTCGCCGAACGGCAGCACGGCGGACATGAATCCAGTCATCACGCTGCCCATCGAGAAGAGCGCGGCGACGTACGCGAGCCAACCGACGACGAATCCCGCGAGCTCGCCGAACGCGGCGCGCGCGTAGAGCACGGGCCCGCCGTCTTCGCGAAAGCGCGACCCGATCGTCGAGACCGCCAGCGCGACCGGGAGCAGCGCGATGCCGGTGACGCCGATGACGGCGACGCTGGACCATCCGGGCGCGAGCGCGGCGATCTTGTTCGGCGTGAAGAAGATGCCGACGCCGACGATGCCGTTCACACCGAGCGCGAGGAGCGAAAGCACGCCGAGCGGACGATGCGATTCGGACACGGCGCGACGATAACGTCCGCCGAGCAGGGGTGCATCCGCTATCTTCTCGTCGTGGACCTCTTGATCCTCGCGGGGGACGCGGCGGCGATTTTGGATCGCCTCGGGATCAACGCGTACGGGAAGCGCGCGGACGGGCGCGTGACGATCGACGGGTGGGCACAAGCGAACGGCAAGCGCATCGCGTTCAGTTACGAAGTCGACGAAGAGACGTCGCCCAACGAGCTCGCCGAGCGATGCGTCGCGAAGGTGCGCGCCGCGATCGCCGGAGGCGAATAGTGCTCGGCGGGATTTTCGTCGGCGGATCGGGATCACGGATGCGCGGCGCGGCGAAGGGCATGCTGCGCACGGAGCGCGGCGTGACGATCGTCGAGCACATCGCGCGCGCGATGCGCGACGCGGGCGTGGATCCCGTGCTCGTCGGGACGCGCGCGGAGTACGACGCGATCGGTCTTCGCGCGATCGCCGACGCGGCGGACGCTGGGCCGCTCGGCGGGCTCGTCGCGCTGCTCGAAGCCGCGCGCGGCGAGGACGCGATCGCGATCGCGTGCGACATGCCGTACGTCAGCGCGGCGCTCGTGAAGAAGCTCGCGGACGCGCCGCGCGCATCCGCCGTCGCGCCCAAACGCGACGGACGGTGGGAGCCCCTCTTCGCGCGCTACGATGCGCGCCGCGTGCTCGACCGCGCGCGCGCGCGGTGTGCGCGGGGCGAGCTCGCGTTGCAAGGGTTGCTCGACGAGGTCGGCGCGACCGAGCTCGCGGTGAGCGAGCGCGAGGCGCGTGAGCTCGTCGATTGGGACACGCCGATGGACGTCCGCACGCAAACGTCGCTTCGCGAGATCGACGCGTGGGACGGCGAGCACACCGACGTTCGCGCGGACCGCGTCGCGATCGAAGCGCCACTCGAGATCCGCTGCGGCCGCGAGACGATCGCGATCACGATGCGCACGCCGGGCGCGGACGTGGATCTCGCGGCGGGATTTCTAGCGGGTGAAGGCGTCGTGCGGGCGCGCGAGGAGATCGTCGCCATCGCGCCGAGCGGGCCGGACGGGGTCGTCGTGGAGCTCGCGCCGGCGGCGCGCGAGCGCGTTCGCGCGCGGCGGTTCTTCGTCACGTCGAGCTGCGGCGTGTGCGGAACGGACTCGATCGATCGCGTGACGTCGCTCGCGACGCGCGTGAGCGGGGACCTGCGGATCGATCCGCGCGCGCTCGCCGCGATGCCCGGCGCGCTCCGCAAAGCACAGGCTGCGTTCGACCGCACTGGCGCGATCCACGCGACGGGGCTCTTCGACGTCGCGTCGCGCAGCGCTCCCGAGCTCGTGCGCTTCGCAGAGGACGTCGGTCGGCACAACGCGCTCGACAAGGTGCTCGGCGCGGAGCTCCTCGCGGGTCGCTTTCCGCTCGCGCGCCACGCGATCGTGCTGAGCGGGCGCGTCGCGTTCGAGCTCGTGCAGAAGTGCGCGTTCGCCGGCGTGCCGCTGATCGTCGCGATCGGCGCGCCGACTTCGCTCGCGATCGATCTCGCCGAACGCGCGGGCATCACGCTCGTCGGGTTCGCGCGCGGCGACCGCTTCAACGTCTACACCGAACCGAGTAGGGTCGCGTCGTGAAGCTCCGCATCCGTGGGAACTCGATTCGTCTTCGCCTCGTGCAGAGCGAGGTCGCGGCGCTGCGCGAAGGGCGCGCGGTGGAGGAGCGCGTCGCGCTCGAGCCCGCTGCGCTCGTCTATTCGATCGAGCGCGCGCGCGGCCCGCGCGTCACCGCGCGCTTCGAGGTCGAAGGCGCAGTCGCGCGGCTCGTGATCGAAGTTCCCGACGCGATCCTCTCCGATTTTTGCGACACGGACCGCGTCGGGTTCGACACGCAAGACGGCGCGCTGAAGATCCTCGTCGAAAAAGATTGGCAGTGCCTCGCGCCTCGCGACGAAGACGATCCGAACGACGCCTACCCTCACCCGCGCCAGAAAACGCAGAGCGCATGAGCGACCTCCGCACGAAGAAGCCGCCGGACGAAGCCGCCGGGGTCGGCGCGGCGATCTCGAGCCTCGCGGTGGCGCGGCCGATGGGCCTCGTGCGCGGCGCGCGCACGCTGCTTCAGGTCAATCAGCTCGGCGGCTTCGACTGTCCGGGTTGCGCGTGGCCGGAGCCGGAACGCGAGCGCAACACGTTCGAGTTCTGCGAAAACGGCGTGAAGCACGTCGCGGACGAAGCGACGCGCGCGCGATGCGATCGCGAGTTCTTCGCGCGCCACGCGATCGCGGATCTCGCCGAGCGCGGCGACGAGTGGCTCAACGCGCAAGGAAGGCTCACCGAGCCGATGGTGCTCGACGAAGGCGCGACGCACTACGCGCCGATCTCGTGGGACGACGCGTTCGAGCTCGTCGCCGACGAGCTCGCGCGCGGCGAGCCCGACGACGCCGTCTTCTACACGTCCGGCCGCACGAGCAACGAAGCCGCGTTCCTCTATCAGCTCTTCGCGCGTCAGCTCGGGACGAACAACCTGCCCGACTGCTCGAACATGTGTCACGAGTCGAGCGGCACCGCGCTGCGCGAGGTCGTCGGCGTCGGCAAAGGCACCGTGCACCTCGACGACTTCGAGGTCGCCGACGCGATCTTCGTCGTAGGACAAAATCCTGGATCGAATCACCCGCGCATGCTGAGCGCGCTCGAAGGCGCGGCGCGACGCGGTTGCAAGATCGTCGCGATCAACCCGCTCGTCGAGCCCGGCCTCGTCCGCTTCTCGCATCCGCAGCGCTACGAATCGCTCCTTTCGCGCGGCACCGAGATCGCGTCGCTCTATCTTCAAGTGCGCGTCGGCGGCGACGCGGCCCTCTTCAAGGGGCTCTCCAAGATCCTCATCGACGAAGGCGCGATCGATCGCGCGTTCATCGATCGCTACACGAGCGGCTTCGACGCGTACGCGCGCGCGCTCCGCGACGTGTCGTGGGAACGCATCGAGCGCGACTCGGGCATCGCGCGCGATCGCATCCACGAAGCGGCGCGGATCGCGATGCGCTCCGAAAAGACGATCGCGTGCTGGGCGATGGGCCTCACGCAGCACAAGGACGGCGTCGCGACGATCCAAGAGGTCGCGAGCTTCATGCTCCTTCGCGGCAACGTCGGGCGACCCGGCGCCGGTCTCTGCCCGGTGCGCGGACACTCCAACGTGCAGGGCGATCGCACGATGGGCATCTGGGAGCAGATGCCCGACGCGTGGCTCGATCGACTCGGCAAGGCGTGCGACTTCGACCCGCCTCGCAAGCACGGCCACGACACCGTCGCGGCGATCGAAGCGATGCGCGCGGGGAAGGTCTCCGTCTTCTTCGCGATGGGAGGCAACTTCGTCTCCGCGTCGCCCGACACCGCGAAGACCTCCGAAGGCATTGGTAAGTGCAGACTTACCGTTCAAGTCTCGACCAAGCTCAATCGATCGCACGTCGTCACCGGCAAGCGCGCGCTGATCCTCCCGTGTCTCGGGCGCACCGAGCGCGACGTGCAGCGCTCGGGCGAGCAGTTCGTCACGGTCGAAGACTCGATGAGCCACGTCCACCCGTCGCGCGGGCGAAACGATCCGGCGAGCGCGCACTTGAAGAGCGAGCCGGCGATCGTCGCGGGGCTCGCGAAGGTCGCGCTGCGCGGAAAGACGCGGCTCGATTGGGACGCGCTCGTCGCCGATTACGATCGCGTTCGCGATCTCATCGCGCGCGTCGTCGACGGCTTTCAGGACTTCAACGCGCGCGTCCGCGACGGCGCGGGATTCCACCTGCCGAACGGCGCGCGCGCGCTCGACTTCTCCGCAGTGCCCGGCGGCCGCGCGCGCTTCCTCGTGCACCCGCTCCCCGCGCTGCGCGACGGGCTCGCCGAAGACGAGCTGCTCCTCACGACCATCCGCAGCCACGATCAGTTCAACACGACCGTCTACTCGCAAAACGATCGTTACCGCGGGATCTCGGGCGATCGGCGCGTCGTGCTCATGAACGAGCGCGACATCGCGCACCTCGGCTTTCGCGCGGGCGATCGCGTCGACATCGCCTCGAGCGCGGGGACCTGCCGTGGATTCGCGATCGTCGCGTTCTCGATCCCCGAAGGCGACTGCGCCGCGTATTACCCCGAGACGAACCCGCTCGTGCCGCTCGAGAGCTACGCGGACAAAAGCCGCACGCCGACGTCGAAGGCGGTGCGCGTGAGGCTGACGCGCTCCGCGTGACGATCACTTCGGCTCGAGGTACTTCTCGGCGACGAGGAGCTCGGCGGTGAGGATCGCGCCGCCCGCCGCGCCGCGCACCGTGTTGTGCGAGAGCCCGACGAAACGATAATCGAGCACGGGATCCGCGCGCAGCCGGCCGAGCACGACACCCATCCCCTTTCGCGCGTCGCGATCGAGGCGCGTCTGCGGGCGAGCGTCGTCGTCGTCGTACGAGAGGAACGGTTGCGGCGCGCTCGGGAGACCGAGCTTCTGCGGTTTGCCCGCGAACTCGCGCCACCGCGCGAGGATCTCGTCGCGCGACGCCTTCTTCTCGATCGCGAACGCGACCGCCGCCATGTGACCGTCGCTCACCGGAACGCGCACGCACGTCGCGGAGATGATCGGCGCGCGCGCGGGCGCGACGCGCTCGCCTCCTTCGTGCGACTCGATCGTGCCCCAAATCTTCAGCGGCTCCTGCTCGCTCTTCTCTTCTTCGCCGCCGATGAACGGGATCACGTTGTCGTTCATCTCGGGGTACGTCGCGAGCGTCTTGCCCGCGCCGGAGAGCGCTTGGTACGTCGCGACGACGACGCGCGTGACGCCGAGATCGCGCAGCGGGTGAAGCGCAGGGACGTAGCTCTGGAGCGAGCAGTTCGGTTTGACCGCGACGAACCCGCGCTTCGTGCCGAGCCGCCTGCGCTGCGATTCGATCAGCGCGGCGTGCTCGGGGTTGCACTCCGGGATGATCATCGGCACGTCGGGCGTCGCGCGGTGCGCGGAGTTGTTCGAGACGACGGGCGTCTCGCGCTTCGCGTACGCGTCCTCGAGCGCGCGCGTCTCGTCTTTCGTCATGTCGACCGCGCAGAACACGAAGTCCACCTCGCGCGCGATCGCGTCCACGTCGGACGCGTCGCGCACCACGAGCGCGCGCGCGGCGTGCGGGATCGCGCCCGGCATCGTCCAACGATCCGCGACGGACGCTTCGTACGTCTTGCCCGCGGACTTCGCGCTCGCCGCGACGACCTTCAACGAAAACCACGGGTGCGCTTCGAGCAGCGTGACGAACCGCTGACCGACCATCCCCGTCGCACCGAGCACGCCGACCGAGAACCGCGCCATGCGCGCGTTTTACCACTTGGCTCGCGCGCTGCTAAGTTTCCCGACGTGCTCAGCGTGATTCTGCCGTACCGCGACGCCGAAAGAACGATCGTCCGCGCGGCGGAGAGCGTGCTCGCGGAGCGCGTCGTCGACCGTTCCGGCGCCGTCGCGCCGATGGTGCACGAGCTCGTCGCGGTGGACGACGGCTCGCGAGACGGCGGGTTTTCCGCGCTCGCAAGCATGCATGATGCACGCATCGTCCACGTGCGCATCGCGCCGGAGCGCAGCGGGTCGGTGGCGCGCGCCCTCGCCGCGGGGCTCGCGCGCGCGCGCGGCGATTTCATCGCGCGCATGGACGCGGACGACGTGAGCGTCCCGTCATGCGCGCAAGCGCCCGGAAGCGGCCGCATCGCGGCGCAAGTCGAGGTTCTCCGGAGCGACGCGCGCGTCGCCGCCTGCGGCTGCCTCGTCGAGCCCTTCGCGGACGACGGCGAGGTCACCGAAGGCATGCGCGCGTACGTCGCGTGGCAAAACGCGATCGTCACGCCGGAGGATCACGCGCGCGCGATCTTCGTCGAGTCGCCGCTCTGTCATCCCGCGACGACGCTCCGACGCGACGCGCTCGAAGCGGTCGGTGGATTTCGCGACGCGCCCTTCGCGGAGGATTGGGACCTCTGGCTTCGCCTCGACCGCGCCGGCTTCCGTTTCGAGAAGGTCCCGCGCGTGCTCTTTCGATGGCGACAAGATCGCGCGAGCGTCACGCGACGCGACCCGCGCTGCTCGATCCCGCGCATGCGCGAAGGGCGCGCCGCGTACCTCGCCGAGCGCCTCCGCGCGATGAACAAACCGATCGACGTGTGGGGAGCGGGCCCGACGGGCAAGCGCCTCGCGCGCGCCCTCGAAGCGCACGGCGTACGCGCGTCGAGGTTCGTGGACGTGGATCCCCGCAAAATCGGCCGAACGCGGCGCGGCGTGCCCGTCGTCGCGCGCGACCAGGTTTCTCGCGATCACACGATCGTCGTCGCGGTCGGCGCGCGCGGCGCGCGCGATCTCATCCGCTCCGATCTCGCGTCGCGCGGGTTCGTCGAAGGCCGCGATTTCATCGCGGCCGCGTGATCACTTCGTCCGCTTCACGACCGGCGCGCTCCACGACGCGTCCGGCGGATCGTACAGGCGGAGCATCAACATGAACGCTTTGCCGCTCGGCTCGGGCAACCAATCGGCGTCGTTCTTCGGCGCGGTCGCGGAGAGGAGCACGTCGAGCGAACCGTCGGCGTTCTTCTTCGCGGTTTGATCCGTGAGGAGCGCGCGCTTCGCGCCCGTCACGAGCGTCGCGCCGTCGGTGTACATCGTGAGGCTCCAGAACGCCTTCGCCGGCGGTGCCTTGTCGAAGTGGATCGTGTAGTCGTGCGCGCCGGAGAGCGTGCGATCGCCGTCGTCGACGCGCGCGACGTACACGAGCGCTTCGCTCGAGACCGGCCACTGGAGCCCGCGGAGCACCGCCGCCGCTTGCCGCGCCGGATCGACGCCGCGCTGTCCGAACGTCGCGTCGACGTCCCACCCGTTTTTCCGCGTCGCGAGCTGTTGGAGCGCTTGATCGATTTCATCGGCGCCTTCCTTGATTCCCTCCGAGACCGCCGCGAGCTCTTCTTGGCTCAACGTCTTGGTCGGTTGCAGGCCGGGTCCGACGCCGATCTTCGCGAAGTCGGCGAGCGTGTGATACTTCGGCGCGACGAGCGCGCCGACCACGTCTTGCGGCGGCGGTTGGTTCTTGAGGATGTCGTCGAGCTCGTCGAAGAGCTCGGGGCCGCCGAATTTCAGATCCTGCGGGCGGCCGAGCGGCGACGGCGGAAAATCCTTCGGCGCGGGCGTCGGCGCGACCGGCGCGAGCGTCCACTGTTTGAGGAGCGTCGAAGCCTTCGCGACGTCCGCGTCGCCCGTGACGCGCGTTCGCCCGATGAGCCACACCGTGCTCGTCGTCGATTTGATCTGCGTCGCGTTCGCCGGGATGTTCCCCGTGAAGCTCGGGCCCGTGATGACGATCGTCTGCGCCTTCGATCCCGTCGCCTTCTTGGATACGACGCCGATCGGCTCCGCGTACGCGTCGAACATTTGAATCGAGAACCAACGATCGCCCATGTCGGGGAGCTTCAGCATGAACGCGCCGCTCATCCCGACCTCGAGCCACGCCGACGACAGCAGCGTGTCGAGCGACGGGAGCACGTCGGCGTCCTCGGGCCGCGAGAGCTTGCTCTGGTGCGAGAACGTCGCGAGCGGAACGCGGAGGTTCGTCGTCAAGGTTCGCTTCTGCCGCTCCATGTAGAGCGGCGAGTACCCGAACACGAACGCTTCGCTCGCGAGCTGCTTCACTTCCTTCAGGCGATCCGCCTGCGGTGAGATCGTCGCGGTCGCGCTCGTGCTCGCGCTCGCGAGCGGCGGAGCGTTCGACTTCCCCTCTTCGACGGTGTTCGCGCCGCACGCGAAGCCGAAGATCGGAGTGACGACGAGCGCTGCAATCGTGGAAACGCGGGCCCGGCTGTTCATGGCGTGGTTTTCTCAAATTCTGTTAGGGTTGGCTACGACGATGCGGTTTCTTTACGGAGACTCGGTCCCGTTCCCGCCGCAATACGACTTCCTCGGAGCCCTCAAAATCTTCGTGGATCAATCGACGATCGCGGCGCGGCTCGACGGCGAAGGACGCTCGATGCTCGAGGTCGCCGAGCTCGACGCGGCAAATCGCCGGCGCGCGATCGAAGCGCTCGAGGCGTCTCACCTCGCCGCGATGCACGCGCTCGGCACCGCGACCGCCGGCGGACAGCCCATCGTCGTCGACTACGCGCAGAAGGTTCAGGACTACGCCAACGCGATCGTCGCGCAAACGAAAGCGGACGCGACGGCGTCGCTCGAAATGGCGCGCGCCGCCGCGAAGCAAAAAAACGAGAGCGGCGCGATGCAGCTCCACGCGTGCATCGATCAGATCATGATCGCGCTGCGCCTCCCCGTCTCGTCCTCGGACATCGTGATGGAGCTCGACCCGACGCAAGGCGCCGAGTTCCAGAGCGTCCAGCGCTACCCCGAGGACATCGCGACGGCGTACGCGCTCTCGATCGAGGCGCTCGACGACTGGAAGAAGCCGCGGCGAGTGTCGGAGTTCGCGCAAGGCGTCAGCCTTCCCGTCGGGCTCAAGCGAAGCCTCTTCAAGCGCACCGTCACGCACGAAGCGGTCGCGCTCGACGAGTACTTCATCGGCGGCTTCGATCTCGGCGACGAAACGGCGCAGCTCCGACTGCGCCGCAAACCCGATCAGAAAGACGCGCTCGTCTTCGACATGCGCTACACGGACACCGGCTTCTACGCCGAAGTGCAGCACCCCGGCGAAGCGGACGCGGCGGCGCTCGAGCCGGTGCTCGAGCAAGCCGCGGCGGTCGAGCTCGAGCGGCTCGTGATGCTGCTCCGATCCGCGGCGGGACAGGTCGTGAAGCACAAGAGCCGCGTGCTCGGCGTGACCATCCACGGACACGACGTGTTCGAGGAGCACCTCGTCGCGCAGCTCGTGAAGATCCTCGTCGCGCAGCTCGCGCCCACCGTCGCCGAGATCGCGCGCCGCAGCACGAGCCCGGTCGAGCTCACGCTCAAGACCGAGGACGACGACGGCCGCCGCCAAGAAATCTACGTGAAGAAGTCCGAGCTCATCGCGAAGATCGACGCCGTCCCGGTGACCGAGCGCGCCACGTTCGACCCGCTGCGCGCCGCGCTCGAGATCACACCCGGCACCGCGCCGCCGCCCGCCGTGCGGTAGTCTTCTTCGCGCGATGACCTACAACGCGGCAGTCGAGCTCCTCCATCGACGGATCGCCGAAGGCCGCGGGGATCACGTCGCGTACGTCGACGACCGCGCGCGCATCACGTACATCGAGCTCCGCGATCGCGTGAATCGCGCGGCGAACGTGCTGCGCGGCTTGGGCATCCAGCGCGAGCAACGCGTGATGCTCATCATGCTCGACACGATCGATTTTCCCACGATGTTCCTCGGCGCCATCCAAGCCGGCATCGTGCCCATCCCGACGAACACGCTCCTGCAGCCGCAGGACTACGCGTTCATGCTCGCGGACTCGCGCGCGCGCGCCATCATCGTGAGCGACGCGCTCGAGGGGAAAGTCACGGTTCCGGAGAGGAGCGACGTGAAGCTCGTGAAGACCTCCGCGCTCGAGGCGATGCTGAACTTCGCGAGCACCGAGAGCGTGCCCGCGGACACGCACACCGACGAGATCGCCTTCTGGCTCTACTCGTCGGGCTCGACGGGAACGCCGAAGGGCGCGATGCACCTCCACGCTCATCTGATGCGCACCTACGAGCTCTACGCGAAAGGCGTGCTCGGCATCCGCGAGGACGACGTCGTGTTCTCCGCGGCGAAGCTCTTCTTCGCGTACGGCCTCGGCAACGCGCTCACCTTCCCGCTCGCCGCCGGCGCGACCGCCGTCCTCACGCACGAGCGTCCGACGCCGCACGTCGTCGCGCGCGTGATGCGCGAGCACCAGCCGACGATCTTCGGCGGCGTCCCCACGCTCTTCGCGAGCCTCCTCGCCGATCCGAGCTTCCAAGTGTCGCCGAAGCTTCGCGTCTCGATCTCCGCGGGCGAAGCGCTCCCGAAGCACGTCGGCGAGGCGTGGCGTGCGCGCTTCGGCACCGACATCCTCGACGGCATCGGCTCGACCGAGCTGCTCCACATCTTCCTCTCGAATCGGCACGGCGAGGTTCGTTACGGCACGTCGGGCAAGCCAGTCCCGGGCTACGATCTCCAAATCCGCGGCGAGGACGGCGAACCCGTGGCCGACGGCGAAGAGGGCGCGCTCTGGGTTCGCGGAAGGACGGCGTGCGTCGGCTACTGGAACAACCGCGAGCGAAGCCTCTCGACGTTCCACGGCGAGTGGACGCGCACCGGCGACCGCTACGTGCGCGATCCGGACGGCTACCACACGTACTCCGGCCGCGCGGACGACATGCTCAAGGTCGGCGGCATCTGGGTGTCGCCTTTCGAGGTGGAGTCCGCGCTCGCGTCGCACGAAGCGGTGCTCGAGGCCGCCGTCGTCGGTCACGAGGATCAGGATCAGCTCACCAAGCCGAAGGCGTTCGTGGTCTTGAAAGACGAGGCGCGCGCGTGTGCCGAGCTCGAAGCCGAGCTCAAGGCGTGGGTGAAGTCGAGGCTCGCGCCGTACAAGTACCCGCGGTGGATCGAGTTCGTCTCCGAGCTGCCGAAGACGGCGACCGGCAAAATCCAGAGGTTTCGTCTCCGTGCGCGAACCTGAGGTTCGTGCCACGAACCTGAGGTTCGTGGGGCGAACCTCATCGTTCTCGGGAAAGAACCTCGAGTGCGCGTGGATCGGCGAGCCGAGCCGGCGCGCGATCGTGATGCTCCACGAGGGCCTCGGGTGCGTCGCTGCGTGGCGCGATCTCCCGGCGCGCGTCGCCGCGCGGTCCGGCGAGAGCGTCTTCCTTTACAGCCGCTTCGGGTACGGCCGCTCCGATCCGGTCCCCCTCCCGCGCCCGCTCACGTACATGCACGACGAGGCCGCGATGCTCCCCGAGATCTGCGCGCTCGCCGGCATCCACGAACCGCTGCTCCTCGGACACAGCGACGGCGCGTCGATCGCGATCGTCGCCGCGGGCTCCGGCTTTCGAACGCGCGCGCTCCTCCTGCTCGCGCCGCACGTGTTTTGCGAGGATTGCTCCGTCGCCGCGATCGAAAAAGCGAAGGACGCGTACGAGCACGGGGATCTGCGCGCGCGCCTCGCGAAGTACCACGCGAACGTCGACGTTGCGTTCTGGGGCTGGAACCGCGCGTGGCTCGACCCCGCGTTTCGCGCGTGGAACCTCGAGGGGTTTCTGCCGAACATCGAGGTTCCCGTCACCGTGGTTCAGGGCGAAGCCGATCCGTACGGGACGCTCGCCCAGGTCGACGCGATCGAGCGCGGCGTGCGCGGTTCGTTCGAGCGCGTCATCATCCCGGGCGTCGGTCACGCGCTCCAGCGCGAAGGGGTGGACTCGACGCTCGAAGCGCTCGCGGCGCTCGCCGCGCGCGCACGCTGAGGTTCATCCCTCGTCGCTCGCTCCCGTCGAACGGAGGCGGCCCGCCGTCTCCCGGCGCATCGTCGTCCCGGCGCCAACGCCGCGATCGGTGTCACGCTCGTCGTGTAGCCGTTCGTGTCGTCACCGCTCGGAACGAGGGGGTTCGCGCCGTGTTTCGAAATGTTTCGGCTCAGGGGTGCAGCACGCACGAGCCGACGATCTCGCCGCGCCACTTCGCGCGCATGGCGTCCTTGAAGTCGGCGAGCGCGAAGGTGCGCGACACGTACGGCGTGATTTTCCCCGCCTCCGCCCACGCGAGGATCTGCGCGAGGCGCGGCGGACGCGACGCGGGGTTCATCGCCGTCGAGATCGCCGTCGGACACCCGAGCACGTCGAGCCCCTTCATCATCATGAGGTTCGTCGGGAGAACGTTCGCGTTCGGCGCGCCGCGCTGGCCTTTGCCCTTCGCGACGAACGGCGTCGCCGCCCATCCCACGATCAAGAAGCGCGCGCCGAACTTCACGCAGCGCATCGCCTCGGTCGAGATCTCGCCGCCCACGCCGTCGTACACCACGTCGACGCCGCCGGGCGCGATCGCCTTCACCGCGTCGCGCAACGCGCCGCCTTCGACGACGTGATCGGCGCCTTGCGCCTTCACGATCGCGAGCTTGTCCTTCGAGCGCCCGACGGCGATCACGCTCGCGCCGACGATCTTCGCGACGTGCACCGCCGCGAGCCCCGTCGATCCGGACGCGCCGAGCACGAGCACCGTCTCGCCCTCTCGAAGGCGCCCGCGCGTGATCAAGCAATGGTACGCGGTCTCGTAATTTCCGAGGAGGCAGCACGCTTGATCGAGCGTCAACTTTCCCGGGAGCTTGTGCACCGCGTCGATCGGCGCGACGGCGTACGACGCGAAGCCGCCCCACGCTTGGTAATCGCCGAGCGAGCGCGGACCCGCGAGGAACCCGTCGACGAAGACGTCGTCGCCCACTTCGACGCCGCGCGCTTCTTCCCCGCGCCACGCGACCGTGCCCGCGTATTCGAGGCCCGGCGTGTACGGCGGCTTCGGCATGTGTTGGTACTGCCCGCTCGTCATGAGCAGATCGACCCAACCGACCTGCGCGCTCCGGATCGCGACGATCACGTCGCGCGCGCGGAGGTTCGCGGGATCGGGCGGGGCTTGCGGGGCGAGCGACGCGTGCGCGTCGATGGCCTCGAGCGGAGTCTCGCCGAGCTCGGAGACGACGACGCGAAAACCGTCCTTCATCATGCGATCACCTCACGACCGTCGCCGCGCCGCTTCGCGCTCGTCGATCTCTTCTTCTTCCTCTTCGTGCGAATCGTCGGCGACGCGCGCCTTGGGCTCGTCCGCCGCGACGCGCGCGGTGTGCTTTTGCGACGCCTCGAGCAAGAGGCGCACGCCTTCGTTCACGGCGCGCTCGAAGTCCGCGCCGCGCTTTTGCCAGCGGTCGCGGCGGGCGCGGCGCGCCTCGCGGCGGCGCTCGCGCTCGAGGATTCGTTCGTCGTCGGGAAAGGCGACGTTCATGAAGTGCATCGCGATGCCGATTCCCCAACCGAGCGCGGCGACGAGCGACCACAGGAACGCGGTGGACGTCGCGAGGTTGACGAACACGAGCATCCCGACCACGAGCACGTAGACGACGAAGTGGCGCGCGAACGCGAGCTTCTGCCGCCGTTTGAACGCGCGGAGGATCTCCTGATCGCTCCGTCGACCGTCGTTTTGGCGGAGCTCGTGCTCCGCCGCTTCGATCGCGTCGCGCGATATGCCGACCTCGCTCGCCGCGTTCACGATGTCGTCGTGCGTGAGGCCGGCTTGCTCCTTCGCTTGCGATTCGATCGCGCGCGCGAGGATCGCGTCGACCTCATCCTGGCTGTAGATTCGCTTGGCCGCCACGCGCGCCCGAAGCTACCGCGCGCGACTCGTGGAGGCTAGACTCTCGCGATCGTGGAGCACGTTCCTTACCTCGTGATCGGCGCCGGCGTCAGCGGCTTGTCCTTCGCCAACGCGATCCGCGAGGCGCGCGACGGCGCGAACGTCCTCGTGCTCGAAGCGGACGCCGAGACCGGCGGCTACTGCAAGACGATCAAGAAGAGCGGCTTCGTCTGGGACTACTCGGGCCACTTCTTCCACTTCAAGCACCCCGAGATCGAAGCGTGGCTCCGCGAGCGCATGCCGAAAGACGAGGTGCGCAAGATCGTGAAGCGCTCCCACGTGCGGTTCGCCGGCGTCGACGTCGACTTCCCCTTCCAGAAGAACATCCACCAGCTCCCCCGGCAGGACTTCATCGACTGCCTCTACGATCTCTACTTCCGCGATCCGAACGCGCCGCAGACGAATTTCAAGGAGATGCTCTACGCGCGCTTCGGCAAGAGCATCGCCGAGAAATTCCTCATCCCCTACAACGAGAAGCTCTACGCGTGCGATCTCGCGACGCTCGACATCGACGCGATGGGCCGCTTCTTTCCGCACGCGAGCGTCGACGACATCGTGCGCAACATGAAGGTACCGGACAACGCGTCGTACAACGCGACGTTCACGTATCCGCGCGGCGGCGCCATCGAGTACGTGCGCGCGCTCGAGCGGGACCTGCCGAAGGGCGCGATCGCGCTCTCCGAACGCGTGACGAAGATCGATCTCGACGCGCACACGGCGACCACCTCCTCGCCGCGCGGCGGGCGCACCTTGAAGTTCGACGTGCTCGTGAGCTCTGCCCCGCTCCCCGCGCTGCTTCGCGCGTGCGGCGTCGCGCACGACGAGCGCGCGTTCTCGTACAACCGCGTGCTCGTCTTCAACCTCGGCTTCGACAAGAAGGGCCCCGCGCTCGATCACTGGAGCTACTTCCCCGATCGCGCGCTGTCGTTCTATCGCGTGGGCTTCTACGACAACATCTTCGACGAGGATCGCATGTCGCTCTACGTCGAGATCGGTTTGCCGAAGGAGGGCGCGACCGACGTGGACGCGGCGCGCGAGCGCGTGCTCGCCGATTTGAAGCGCGAGAAGATCGTCACCGATCACGAGCTCGTCGCGTGGCACTCGGTCGTCATGGATCCCGCGTACGTCCACATCACGAAGCAGTCGCTCGCGGAGACCGCGCGCGCGCGCGAGCTCCTCGCCGCGCGCGGCGTGCACTCGGTCGGACGTTACGGCGGCTGGACGTATTGCTCGATCGAAGACAACATCGTCGAGACGCGCGCGCTCGCGAAGTCCGTGTGAGGTCGCGCGCTTCACAAGTTCACACAGCGCCGTGCGCGCGGCGATATCATCGCGTCCGGATCATGCGGCGAACCCTCACGCTCATCCCGCTCGCCGTGATCGCTGCTTCCTGCGGGACGTCGTCGCCGCCGCCGGGACCCACGCTCATCGATCTCGACACGCTCGAGTCGCCGCCGAAATCGTGCGCGTACCAATGCCCTTCCGATGGAACGTGCTCCGAGATCACGACGCCGTACGCGTGCCCCGCGCTCGCGCCGTGGGACGCGCTCGAGCACGATGATCCGTGCCCCGCGTGGGACGGTACGTATCCGACGGCCGCCGTCGGCGCGTGCACCTCGACGCTCCCGACGGGCGACGGCGCGGCGTACGCGGGCGTCTCCGGCGATCACGTCGTGCTCGGCGACGGCCGCTGGCTCGCGCCGTCCGGCGTCGACTTCGTCTTCACCGATTTGCCCGGCGGGCTCACGTCGGGGATGACGCTGATCCCATCGACGAGCTACGCGCTCACCGTCGACACCGGATACGACGACCACGTCGTTCGCCTCGTCGACGTGTCGCAGATCGGGAGCGAGAACG